>JGI24711J26586_10000247_pt1 | contig 41602 bp, 41 predicted proteins | sample BioPla3DNA1_FD_26586 | JGI IMG/M metagenome (IMG submission 26586)
TCAAAGATTGAAGCTATCGCCAAGGTATCTGCAGTTATGAATGAGAATATAATCGGTGATTTAGACTCATCAGCAAACTACAAACAGAACATTTTAAATGTGAAGGCTCAGGTTCCAAAGCTGACTGTATTTTATAAATCAGAGGTTGTACCTTTAATTTTAGCTGGCAAAAACAACGAAGCCTTAAGCGCATATCTAAATAAGGTTTTCCCTGAGGTAAACGAATGCCTTTCTCTATACCAGAAACTGATTGATGAGCAGGTTTCATTAAGCTCTAAGATCACATCTGACAATACAAGCAAAGGTCCAATGTATACCACAATTATCATTGCGATTCTGTCAATTCTTGTAGGTCTGCTGATTTCAAATACAATCTCAGGTTATGTAAAGAAAAACTTCAGAGAGCTAAAAAACTACAATCAGAGAATTGCCAAGGGCGATTTCCAGTTTGATATCAATACAGACAAAGCTGATGAGTTTGGTATTATCAATAAAGAAACCAAAGCAATGCAGGAAAACCTTTCAAAATCAATTAGAGAGGTTATCGAATCCTACAGAGAAGTTGACAGCAAACTGTCTTCTGTAAGCCAGAAGATTTCTCATGTGGCAGAATCAATTGCAGAGGCTGAATCACGTTCTGTTACCGTATCAGCTGCATCTGACCAGATGGTATCAACTACAGGTGAGATTGCCAAAAACTGTGAGAATGCAGCTAACAATGCCAATGAAACCAGAGAAATCACATCTCAGGGTGTTCAAGAGGCTGAAGGCATCATTAACGATATCCGCGCTCAGGCTGAAAAGACAAAACAGGATGCTGATCTGATCAGCACCTTAGTAGAACAGTCAAACAAGATTGGCTCTATCGTTCAGACCATTGAGGATATCGCATCTCAGACCAACCTTCTTGCACTAAATGCAGCTATTGAGGCCGCTCGTGCAGGTGAGGCAGGTAAGGGATTTGCCGTGGTTGCAGATGAGGTTAGAGCTCTAGCTTCACGCTCATCTTCATCAACTCAGGAAATCACCAAGATGGTTTCTCAGATTCAAAATGACGCTAACAGCGCCAACCAGTCAATGACCAATACCTTAGGTCAGATGAATGAACTTGCTGACCGTGCAAGCTCTGTTACAGATATTCTAAATAACATCATCACAAGAGTTGAGAATGTTAACTCTCAGATTGCTCAGATTGCTACAGCTGCAACAGAGCAGACTACTGCAACCACTGAGATTTCAAACAATATGCAGGGNGTAAGCACTCTAACTCAGGAAGGCNCAAACGCAAGTCAGGAATCTAATGATGATATTGAGCAGTTAAGACAGCAGGCTTCAAACTTACTTGCTATGCTATCTAAGTTCAAAGTTNAGTAAAGCTATCACNTTTGAAAATGATCCTCGCTATTTTTAGCGAGGATTTTTTTATTTCTGCTCTTTTATCTTTTCGCNCTCAATTCTCTTTTCAAAATTTTGGTATGATTAGACAAATTNGTTTATCTTAGGTTTTCTATGTTTTTACGTCGTTTTATAGCAACTTTATTTTTATGCTTAATTTTTANTGCTCANGCAGATNAAGATCTAAGCTCACTTTTTGTAATTCCAACAGAGAATAACGCATCTAATGAATTACCGTTTTCATCTGTCTGTAATGAAAGTCAAAGTAAAGTTACCTGCTCTGTAAAACTAAAAGACGGCGCCTATGTTTATAAAGACTCAATTGATGCCTATGTAAATAAGAGTCACTTTGAGTATTCTGTATCAGTTCCTGCAATTGCCCATGANGATTTAAACGGCAATTCATTTATCTTTGATAAAGACTTTGATGTTNAAATTTATCTTTCAGATATAAAAAAAGATGATGTTCTTGTGTTCACCTATCGAGGCTGTGATGCTCAAGGTATCTGCTACCCTGTACAGACAACTCACCTTACAGTTTCTAAAGATATAAAAAAGACTGCAGAAAACGCACCTAACAGAGCACCTGATGAGAACACTCTATTTAAGAGCACTGACAGTTTCTTATATATCCTGCTTCTGTGCTTTGTCTTTGGTGCCGCCCTTGATCTAACACCATGCGTATTTCCAATGCTTTCAATTTATTCAGCTACTATTCTTGGCGGTAAATACGTAAGTATCAGTCACTCATTAAAACAGAATCTGTTCTACCTTTTAGGCCTTTCTCTTACCTATTGCCTTGTGGGGTTAATCTTTGCTCAGCTAGGTATCGTCGCTCATGGCTTTTTACAGCATCCTTTAGCTGTCATCATTATGAGTGCTCTGCTTGTTGCCTTTGCCTTAGACTGCATGGGTCTAATTCATCTGAAAGTACCTAACAGTATTAACAATCGTCTACAGACAACCATCGGTAAACAGGAAAACGGTACCTTAAAAAAAGCATTCGTCTTTGGTGCCCTTTCAGCACTACTCACCACCCCTTGTACAAGTGCGCCACTTGCTGGTGCCCTTATTTATGTAATGAATACCAATTCCNTTTTAAAGGGTATGCTGCTCTTCTTCTTTATTGGCCTTGGNATGGGTATTCCTCTNCTTGTCATCGGTACCTACGGCTCTAAGTTCTTAAATATCTTTAGAGGTAAGTCAAACATCGTAAGACAGATCCTGGCTGTTCCTTTAATCATTGGCGCTATTTATATCAGTGCCCATTTATTTGGTGATGCCATTTTACAGGTTAAGGCAGTTGTCTATGCTTTATGTCTTTGCTACCTGATTTATATACTCTGCCCTAAAATGCCAAAGCTTACTTTTGTATGTACAGCTTTTATTGTTTTTGTACTCTTCTCATCAGGCTACTGCTATTTCATGAACAGCGCAAAAACTCCATTTACCATCATCAGAACATATGACGATTTAAATAAAATGCATGGTAGAGAAACTGTTGTNACCATCTCAGCTAGCTGGTGCTCAAACTGTCATGANCTTGATGAAACNGTGTACAGCTCTAATGAATTTATTGAGAAAACAAAAAAAATNAACCTTGTGCGTTTTGATTTTTCGGATACAAATTCAAAAGAAAATTTAGAGATAGCTTCAAAGCTTAAAGTAATCGGCGTTCCTTTTATNGCCATCATCGATAAGGATGGACAGGTNATTACCACAAAGACAGGAACTTTAACTTTAGATGATGTTTTTGGCCTGATTGAAAAAGGCAGGTAGTTTTTACTGTCCTGATGCAACAAGGCCTTGCAAAAGCAAGGCCTTGTTGTTTAAAACTATTTACTAGTCTTTCTTTGACTCTTCTTTAGCAGGAGCCTCTTTGATTCCTTCTAACTTAACGTTGAAGATTAGTACTGAGTTAGGCTTGATTAACTGACCAACGGCACTCTCACCGTAACCTAGTTTTGCAGGAATGTATAAATCATACTCTGAACCAACATTCATTAACTGTAAACCTTCAATCCAGCCTGGGATCATATTGTCTAGAGGGAACTCTACAGGCTTCTTCTGNTCATCGAATACAGCACCATCGATGGTGCTACCACGATATGTTACAGAGATTACATCACCTTTCTTAGCTGTAGCGCCTTCGCCCTGCTTGATAACCTTGTACTGTAAACCTGACTTAGTGGTTACAACGCCTTCTTTCTTAGCATTCTCAGCTAGGAACTTCTCACCAGCCTCAAGATTCTCTGTAGCTGCCTGTCTAGCCTGGATCTCAATTTTTTCCTGGATGTTCTTGTCTAAGTCTTTTAGGATTGCTTCAATCTGCTCACGCTTTAAAGCTGACTGCTGATTTAAACCATCTGAAAAACCGTCAATTACATNCTTAGCTGGTAACTCACCGATGAACTGTGCCTGGTGAGATCTCATTTGAGCAACGTACTCACCTAAAGAAGCACCNATTGCATATGCAGCCTTCTCATTAAATGTGCTGTTCTCTGATAGTGAATTAGACTGAGCCTGAGTTGCACCATCAACTGGAACAGAAATTTTGTGTTCACAAGCNGTCATGGTTAAAACTGNTACAGCTAATACTGAAGCCATAGCAGACTTTTTAAAAAACTTGTTCATAATCGTCTCCAAAGTTTTTTTTGATATTTATTTTTTGTTAAAAATGCTCAAATGATTTTTCATTCAATNNGTGCATTTTACCATGTTTTAACAAATTCAATGAACCATTATTTATTTGTCCGATTTTTGTTACTTTTACTTTACAGGTATCAGCAATAGACGCAATATTTTGTTCATTCTCTTCACTGCAGGTAAACAGCAGCTCGTAATCACACCCTCCATATAAACAGAGTCTGTCAGACAGATCTTCGTTTACATGAAATTTACTAAACTCTTCTGGTTTAGGTAATTTGTCTATATACAGGTCGCAACCTACATCAGACATTTTCAGGATATGGTTTAAATCTCCTACAAGACCATCTGAGATATCAATTGCGCATTTTGAATATGAGCTAATCATTGAGGCAAATTCTGTTCTGTCCTCAATTAACATGCTCTTTTCAATACAGCTGTCAAAATCCTCTTTTGACATGGAAAAGCGCTTGTATCCTGCTTCAACAGCAAGACCAGGTAGCCCTAGTGTTCCTGTTACAAATAAAGAGTCACCTACTTTTGCGTTCTGTCTTTTCATAGCATTATCGCCATCTACAAGACCGTATGCGCAAATAGTAATTGAAAGCTCACCTTTAGTGGTGTTGCCTCCGATTAAAGGCATCTTTAATTTTTTAGCAAGAGAAAACAGACCTTTTGAAAACTCTGATAAAAAGTTCTCATCAGCATCAGGAAGTGTCAGTGATAGAGTAAAGCAATATGGAACTGCGCCCATTGCCGCAAGATCAGAGACATTAACTAAAAGAGATTTATAACCGATTAAGAAAGGAGAGGTGCCCCTAAAAAAGTGGACACCTTCAATTTGTGTATCAGTAGTGATAGCAAGCTTCTTGCCCAAAGGACAATCAAGCAGGGCACAGTCATCACCGATTCCAAGGGAAATCCCCTCCCCCTTATCAAAGGAGGTAAAGTATTTTTTGATTAAATCAAACTCGCCAAGAGCCACGTCTACTTCTTAATTCCCTTAACAACTTTATCTAAAACGCCGTTAACGAATTTGTGACTGTCCTGCTCTGCAAATTCCTTTGCAAGAATAATAGACTCATTAATTACTACGCGGTATGGAACTTCCTGTCTGTATAGAAGCTCGAAAGTGCCTAAACGTAGAATTGCCTTGTCCACCTGATCAAGACCGTCTAATGGACGTGATAAGTGAGGAGCAAAAATCTCATCGACCTCTCTGGCATTGTTTACAACACCACATAATATGTCGTGGAAATATTCCAAGTCAGTACCTTTAATTGGCTGATCTTCTAAAAACTGCTTTTCAATTTCAGTTGGAGATTCACCAGTTAACTGCCACTGGTAAATAGCCTGTAAAGCAAAATGTCTTGCCTTATGGCGCATTGCAGGAGTTACTGAACCTTCAGTTGCATCCATTTGATATTATCCTTTATTACTTAATCTGATTGATTACATTAACCATTTCTAGTACTGAAGAAGCTGCCTCAGCGCCCTTATTACCTGCGTGAGAGCCGGCTCTTTCAACTGCCTGCTCTAAGGTATCTACTGTTAACACGCCGTTAGCAATAGGAATATTCTTTTGTAGAGTAACCTGAGTTAAGCCCTTAGCACACTCATTTGCTACAACTTCAAAGTGATAGGTAGAACCGCGGATTACACAGCCTAGTGCGATAATTGCATCATATTTTTCATTTGAAGAAGCTAGCTTCTCGCAAACTACAGGGATCTCAATAGCACCTGGCACTCTAACTAAGGTAATATTCTCTTCTTTAACTTCACCTTCTCTTTTTAGTACATCTAAAGCACCTTCTACAAGACGCTCACAGATAAGGCTGTTAAAACGAGATACGACGATAGCAAATTTACCGTCTCTGCATGGCTTATTGCCTTCTATTACTTTGATAGACATAAGTTCTCCAAAAATTAAATAAATCCATTTTTAAGCAAAGTGTTCATGGTAAGACCTGATTTTTTAGGCTTATTATCTTCTCTTTGCAATAATAATCGTTCTAAGTATCTTGAGAGTACATCAACTTCAATATTTACTTCACAGCCCTCATTAAAATCATCAAAGTTGATTGAACTTTGAGTATGAGGAATTAAAGTCAGTCTGAAAGTATCATCCTTTATTTCATTTACTGTTAAAGATACACCGTTTACGGCAATTGAGCCTTTAGTTGCAATGTATCTTGAAATATCATCTGATACTCTTACCCATATGTCATAGGCATCATCAAGAACTTTCTTTGAAATAACCTTACCTACACCATCTACGTGGCCCTGCATAATATGACCACCTAAATGAGTGTCTAGAGTGCAGGCTAATTCAAGATTGATTTTCTGACCGACCTTATACTGCTTGAAACAAGTGCATTTTACTGTTTCTGCTGAAATCTCGGCAGTGTAACAATCATCCATTATCTTTGTAACTGTAAGACATACACCATTGTGAGCAATGGAATCGCCTAAAGCTACATTTCCTTTTTGAGCAAACAATGAAGGAGCTTGCATTAAAATCTCGTAGCCGTTACCACGCTTTTTTAATGCTTTTAAGGTGCCTACTGTTTGAACAATACCTGTAAACATCTACAAAACCTTCTATATACTCTTAAAGCTGATTTTCAGTTATCTGTTTATAATGATCTTTTAGAATGTAATGTAACATTACATCAGAATCAAATTTTTTAACTTTATGCAGTTCAAAAGACAAAGCGTTATCTAAATTTTCTATAGGTTTTAGCGTAAACGCATCCCTTGCGTCCTGACCTAAAGCTTTAGCTCCTACAAAGGCATACAGCTCATCTACATGCCCCTGATTGATAAAAGCTGAGGTTAATATAGAACCTGCCTCTACAAAGGCATGTCTTATCTGTAATTTACCTAGATATCTTAACAGAGCATCAAGATCAACTCCGTTGTCTACTATAGGGAAATAAACCTTAGTAATAGTATCATTGACTATTTCTTCACTAAAGAACTTACTTTTATCTTCGCTACCGCAGGCAAGAATAACTTTTCCCTGCTTGAAAATCTGATATCTGTTTATATCAACTTTTTCATGAGTATCTAAAACAACTTTCAATGGCTGTCTTATATACTCTTTGTCGATCTTTTTGATGATCTTCCCTGAAAGCTCTTCATATCTTACGTTCATTCTTGGATCATCTGCGATTACAGTATTTGAACTTGTAATAATGCAGTCACACAATGCACGTAACTGTTGAACCTTTGCCCGGGATTTTGAATTGGTGATCCATTTGCTCTGTCCGTTTGCAAGTGCTGTTTTTGCGTCTAGTGACATGCCTACCTTGGCACTTACATAAGGATATGGACCTGTAATTGCTTTCATGAAAGCACGGTTTTGGAAAAAGGCTTCCTTTTCCAAAACATGCTCGACAACCTCAATACCTGCATCACGTAGAATCTGAAAGCCTCTGCCGTAAACCTTAGGATTCGGATCTCCTGTGGCTACAACAACTCTTTTTACTTTCATTTCCACTAGCTTTACGGCACATGGAGGTGTACGTCCGTAATGAGAGCAAGGCTCTAAGGTTACATAAGCAGTTGCGCCTTCCACATTGAAGTTGGCATCTGTAAGAGCCATTACCTCAGCATGTGGCAAACCGGCCTTATGGTGATAACCTTTGCCTAAAACCTTGCCGTCACGGACAATAACACATCCTACCGCAGGATTAGGGTATGAAGTGTATAAGCCGCATGATGCAAGCTTAATAGCTTGCATCATGTATTTAATGTCAGTATCTGACACTACTTTTTCTTTCATCTACAAATTAGTCTTTGTAAACTGGGAACTTAGCGCATAGAGCCTTAACACGCTCACGGCACTGCATAATTACGTCGTCGTTCTGGTAGTTGTCTAGAACATCACACATAATTGAAGCTAGTTCCTTGATCTCTGCTTCCTTGAAACCACGACGGGTACATGCTGGAGTACCAACACGGATACCTGAGGTGATGAATGGAGAACGTGGCTCACCTGGAACAGTGTTCTTGTTTACAGTGATGAATGCCTTGCCTAAAGCAGCCTCTGCATCTTTACCAGTCATTTCACGACCAATAAAGTCCATTAGGAATAAGTGGTTGTGAGTACAGCCTGATACTACCTTGTAACCGCGCTTGATTACTTCTTCAGCTAATAGTTTTGCGTTAGCAACTACCTGCTTCTGGTAATCAACGTACCATGGCTCCATAGCCTCTTTGAATACGATTGCCTTAGCAGCAATGATGTGCTCTAGAGGACCGCCCTGTGTACCTGGGAAGATAGCTGAGTTTAACTTCTTGTAGATAGCTTCGTCATGGCAGTTAGATAGAATAAAGCCAGAACGTGGACCGCCTAATGACTTGTGAGTGGTTGAAGTTACAACGTGAGCATAATCGATTGGACTTGGGTATACACCAGCTGCAATTAGACCTGCAACGTGTGCCATATCAACTAATAGGTATGCGCCCACTTCATCAGCAATTTCACGCATTCTCTTCCAGTCAACAACACCTGAGAAAGCAGAGAAACCGGCAATAATCATCTTAGGCTGAACTTCTTTAGCCTTAGCTAGAATTGCCTCGTAGTCTAATTCACCGCTCTCGTTTACATCGTAACCTACAGAATTATAAATCTTACCTGAGAAATTTACTGAGCAGCCGTGAGTTAAGTGACCGCCTGAAGCTAATGATAAACCAAGAACAGTGTCACCTGGTTTGCATAATGCCTGGTAAACAGCATTGTTTGCTTGAGAACCAGCGTGAGGCTGAACATTTGCAAATTCGCAGTGGAATAGCTTGCAAGCGCGATCAATAGCTAACTGCTCTACAACATCAACATACTCGCAACCACCGTAATAACGCTTTCCAGGGTAGCCTTCAGCATATTTGTTTGTTAATTGAGAACCTTGTGCCTCCATAACGCACTTTGAAGCATAGTTCTCAGATGCAATCAATTCGATGTGATCTTCTTGACGCTGACACTCACCACTCATTGCAGTCCATAACTCTGGATCGTAATCTGCAATAGACTTAGCTTTATTCATGAAGCTCATGGGTATTCCTCAGTAGAATTAAGGTAAAAATAACTTTTTACGATTTTTCGCCACTAATCTAAACAAAAAACCGCCGAATTTTATAAAAATTCAGAAAAAATCTGTCCTCTTATTCTATCATTATTTGTGCAATACATCATATTTTTTACAACAATAATTACTGAAAATTTGCGATATTAACAACGCTATTTTACCCTTTTTCTATAGGTGGCAAATCAGGCGATTTTGTCTTTTAATCAGTTCGATATGGTAAAAGTTCTATTTTTTTAGTGTTTTTGGCCGTTTTTTTAAGAAAATTTGAGCCACAGGCAACTAAAAATGATAAAATGCGCAAATTCTAAATTATCGGAGTTAGATTTTGTCAAAGTACTCAATATTAGTTGTTAATGGCCCAAACCTGAATCTTTTAGGTANAAGAGAGCCACAGATCTATGGTTATGAAACCATCACCGATCTGGAAAATATGTTGAAAAATNTAGGTTCACAATTAGATGTTGACGTAAGTTGCTATCAATCTAACTATGAAGGCGATATCGTCGACAAAATTCAAAAATCTCNAAAAGAAGTTGACTTCATNCTGTTAAACGCAGGTGCCTATACACACACTAGTGTTGCTATTCGCGATGCGCTTGCAGGTGTTGATATTCCTTTTTATGAGATCCATATATCCAATGTGCATAAAAGAGAAGAATTCAGACATCACTCATTCCTTTCTGATATCGCAGTTGGTGTCATTGTAGGTTTCGGACTTGACGGATACGAATTTGCTTTAAGAGGTGCTGTGCGCTTCTTAGACCGTAAACATCAAGAATAGAATCAACTAAATTAGGATATTTTCATGCAAATTGATATTCATAAGATAGCTAAGCTTATCGAAATTGTATCTAAATCAGACGTTTCTGAGATCAACTTAAAGCAGGGCGAAGAAGAGTTAAATATCACTCGTGAAAAGGCTGTTGTTCAGCCAGTTCAGAGCGTTATCGCAGCTCCAGTAGCAGCTCCTGTTGTAGCAGCACCAGCTGCAGCACCAGCTCCAGCTCCAGCTCCTGCAGCAGCTCCTGCAGCTACCGATGAAGCTAAGCTTATGAAGTCACCAATGGTTGGTACCTTCTACCGCTCAGCAAGCCCAACTGCAGCTGCATTCGTTGAGGAAGGCCAGTCTGTTAAGGAATGCGATACCATATGCATTATTGAAGCTATGAAGATGATGAATCAGATTCAGGCTGGCAGATCAGGTGTTATCAAGAAGATTTTGGTTGAGAACGGTTCTACCGTTGAGTTTGATCAGCCATTATTTGAGTTTGAATAATACGAGGGTAACTCAATTATATGAAACTCGAAAAGGTTCTAATTGCAAACCGTGGTGAGATTGCATTACGTATTTTACGTGCATGTCGCCAGTTAGGTTTGAAGACCGTAGCAGTACACTCTACTGCAGATCGTGATTTGATGCATGTTAAGTTAGCTGACGAGGCAGTATGTATCGGCCCTGCAGCTCCAAAGGATTCATACTTAAATATTCCATCAATCATTGCTGCAGCAGAAGCAACTGGTGCTAGTGCAATTCATCCAGGCTACGGCTTTTTATCAGAGAATGCAGACTTTGCTGAAATGGTAGAAAAGTCAGGCTTCGTATTTATCGGACCAACTGCAGACACCATCCGTTTAATGGGTGATAAGGTTTCAGCTAAAAAGGCTATGCAGAAAGCTGGCGTTCCATGCGTTCCAGGTTCAGCTGGTGCTTTAGGTGAAGACTTTGAAGAGAACAAGCGCCTTGCAAATGAGATTGGTTACCCAATCATCATTAAAGCTGCAGGTGGCGGCGGTGGTCGTGGTATGCGTGTTGTTCGCTCAGACGAAGAGCTTGGTGATTCAATCGATTTAACTCGTCGTGAAGCTGATATGTTCTTTAACAATCCAGCTGTTTACATGGAGAAATTCCTTGAGAACCCACGTCACATCGAGTTCCAGGTTCTATCAGACGGACAAGGGCACGCAGTTTACCTAGGTGAACGTGACTGCTCAATGCAGCGTCGTAACCAGAAGGTTCTAGAAGAAGCTCCTGCACCATTTATCAGTGAAGAGCAGCGTCAGACCATTGGTAGCCGCTGTGCTCAGGCATGTATCGATATCGGATACCGTGGTGCTGGTACTTTTGAGTTCTTATATGAGAACGGCGAATTCTATTTCATCGAAATGAATACTCGTGTTCAGGTTGAGCACCCAATTACCGAAATGATTACCGGTGTTGACATCGTTCGTGAAATGATTTCAGTATGCGCAGGTAATCCATTATCTCTAACTCAGGACGACATTAAGTTAAGTGGCCACGCATTTGAGTTCCGTATCAATGCTGAAGATCCTGCTACCTTTATGCCATCTCCAGGTGAGATCAAGTATTTACACGTACCAGGAGGTCCAGGCGTTCGCTGGGATAGCCATGTATACCAGGGTTACAAGGTTCCACCTCACTATGATTCATTAGTAGGCAAGCTGATTGTTTACGATGATGACCGTGAGTCAGCTCGCTTACGCGGTCTTGAGGCATTAGAAGAATTAGTTCTAAACGGCATCAAGTCAAACATCCCTCTACACAAAGATCTGTTAACTGATCCTGTAGAGATTAAGGGAGGCGCAAGCATCCACTATCTTGAGCAGAAACTAGAAGCTGCAAAAGAGAGCAAGAACTAATACTAATCTTTAGTAAANTTNATAAGTGCAAGNCAAGGCTTGCACTTTTCATTTATACTCCATATAGATGAGATAATTTTCTTTGGAGTTTATTATGAATCATTACAAGGTTGTACTAGTTACCGGTGCCTCAGCNGGCTTTGGCTATGAGATTTGCAGACTGNTTGCTAAAAACGGATTTCTTGTAATTGCAACGGCCAGAAGAAAAGAAAGGCTCAATGAACTGGCAAAAGAATATCCTGATTCAATCTTTCCTTANGCACTCGATGTTCGTGACAACGACAGTATCAGAAATCTGATTGAATCTCTTCCTGAAAAACTCTCCTCTATCGATATTCTGGTTAACAACGCAGGTCTTGCTCTTGGTGTTGAAAAGGCACAGAACAGCTCGCTTGAAAACTGGAAAACGATGATAGATACAAACATATTAGGTGTAGTACAGATGACCAAGGCAGTACTTCCTATTATGATCACAAGAAACTGCGGTTATATCATCAATATAGGTTCAATTGCAGGCTCTCTTCCATATATCGGTTCAACTGTATATGGTGCATCTAAAGCTTTCGTAGAGCAGTTTTCAAAGAATCTTCGCTGTGATACGGCAGGAACTGCAATTAAGGTTACCGTAATTAAGCCAGGTCTCTGTCAGGATACAGAATTCTCTTATGTACGTTTAAACGGTGATAAGGAGAAGGTAGCTCCAATCTATGCCAATACTCAGTCTATTCTTCCTGAGGATATAGCTTCTACTGTGTTGTGGCTTGCCAAAGGTCCCATGCATCTTAATATCAACGAAATTGAAATGATGCCTGTGTGCCAGACCTATGGCGGACCTAGTGTCACAAGAAATGTATCTTTTGATCTTACCGATAAAGATTAACGGCAAATGAGTATTAGTGCCAGGGATTGAGCACTAATACTCTGTCTATTTGCCTTATGTTCTTTTATAAATCAGTTCTCTTTAAAGAAGTCATCAGCTTTAATAACCTTTGCAAAGGTTCTGTTTATTGCTGATAAAAATGACTTCTGTACACTTGATGCAGGAATTACCTCACCGTCAAAAATAAGAGCCCTTGTGACGGTAGCATCAGCAATCAGATCAATTTCATAGCCAAGACCTTTAGCTGCAGGCACGGTAGTATCAATACACATATGTGTCATCATGCCCGCAACTACAAGCTTTTTAATCTGAAGACTTTTTAAGGTTTCCTCAAGAGTGGTACCTAAAAAGCTGCTTGGAAAATGCTTTTCTATAACATAGCCATTCTCATCAGGAGTGATTTGAGGATGAATTTATACACCTTTAGTATCAGGTACAAAGAATGGAGCGTTTTCTTTTGAGATATGCTGGATGTATATGACAGGAGCATTCTTCTGTTTAAAGAAAGCTATAAGTTTTTTTTGTTACCTCAAGAGTAACATCAGCATTTACAAGTTCAAACTTGCTACCCTTGAAGTAGTCGTTCTGAATGTCGACAATAACTAAAGCTTCGTTCATGATTTTTCCTCATTGGTTATATTTGATGGACTCATCTTAACAATGGAAAAAACGATGTAAATTACCTACTTTTTGTAAGTATGCTATTCATCATCAAAACACATGCCTTTTTGAACCAGAATATCCTTCATGCCATTCTCGACCATGTAGTCAATTCCTATCTGCTGCAGGATGCAGATGGCATCGTACACTTCATACCGCGCTCTGTTAAAAATATTGACTTTAAGTGGATATCCTTCAAAAGTATGCTTGTCTAAAATCAAAAAGCCTTTAACTTGCGTAACTGCTCAATAAGCATCTTTTCACTGATGTTGTTGATGGTTTTATGAAGATAAGAGAAAGAACACTTCTTATCGCGGCCTAAAAAAAACAATAATTGTTTTTCATTTTCCTTTAACCATGTCGTGTACGACTTCTAAAGGACAAGTGTAATCTTTACGTATCTTCATAGCAGGTCTAGTACTGTCTTATTAAAACCTTTCTTTAATAATTTAGGATTATGATTTTTTGGAGCAAGATTATTTAAAAAGCTGCAGTCAATAATCCCCTCTTTTACTAAAAGACCTAACGCGCTCTGCTCTTTAAAGGTGGTCTTATTGTATTTCTTATAGCAGTTTAATACAGACTTTTTAAGAGGAATTACATGATCTTTTGACTCTAGAACAAAACTCTCCAAAGCCTGACCAAAATTTGAATATATAAAATCAGTAGGACTTTTTCCGTCTAAAAATGCCAGAACATCAATTAAAGCTGCAAGTGAGCTTGATGGTCTTACAGTTACAAACTTGTAGCTGTTTACCGATTTTGCCTTCTGTTTTTCCTCATCAAGAGCCTTATTCTGGATATTGTTGATAATACTCATGGCTATTTCTCATCCTTCTTGATTAAAGAATTCCACTGCTCTAGTGCTTTAAAGAGTTTTTTATATGCCTTTGTGGTAATCAGATCTTTTCTTTCACAAAACTGCATCAGCTTGATACCAACCTGAAGAAAACTCTCAGAGTGCTCAACTCCACCGTGATTTGATAATTTAATAAGCTTAGCCGCAGGTCCGTAATTTAATATCTTGTTGCTATAGTCGCTATAAGATATAACTTCCTGCTCCCAGGATGTCACATCAGATGATAGTGGTTCTTCGTGTTTATAGGCATCAGCTATCATGGCGATACTCAATGCCACATCCCTTGCTACACCATCTTCATGAAGTGATTTTTTCAGATAGTTTGCAAGGATAATCTGAATTAAATCTGACTTGTTCTTAAGGCCATAAAATGACTGTAATTCGTTTAGCAGCTCCAGATCTTCATTATCAAATTTGACATTGTATTTTTTGTCTAATTTGTTTTTTAAACTCAAGGAGTTATCCTGAAATTTATGCTGTTTTACTTTTAGAGAATCTGTAACAGTGTTTACATTGTTTTTAGCCATCAAACTCTCCTGTCTCTATACTCATTTGTTCAATACACAAATAATATTAGTCAAAATTTGACTAATAATTACAGTTAATTATGACACAAATAAAATAATAAATACGCTTATGCTCATGCGAAATTTCTGACTTTTTGAAGTAAGTTAAATTGAGAGTTTAAGAGCCTGTGTTCTTATGTCCTGAAGTTTAGGATCGGAATACCACTGTGGTACCGGTTTTTTGAAATCGTCAAAATCCTCACGGATGCGGTCTGAATTTAACTGCATTTTCACCATCATCTGAGGACTCTGTTTAGCTACAAGTGCGCATTTCCATAGGGAATATAAAGCACTGTATAAAGCAAAATGAAGCCAGAATTTTGAGGGTACTTTTGATGCAAAATAGCCGTCAATGACACCTGCGCAAAAGAGTGGGTATAAGCCTGCGCTCTCACACTCTAAACTTGCAAAATCCTCACACATATCGCCAGGGCCATACGTGTAGCTAGGAAGCAGGAGTAAAGAGCTCTCTTTTGTAATCATGATCTTCTGATGCTTTAATCCGCCATAACGCATTACAGGACGGTAGATCTTAAAATGGTCATAACGGGAGGAGATTGCCTCCATTGCATATTTGTCATTTTTAAAATGGGGTAAATCTGCAATATAGGAAGCTAAATGTTCCATGAATTTCTCATGGCGTTTTGATGCTTTTTCTTTCTGCTTTGTATTCAAAGGAACAGAGTGCAGCTGACGTAGCAAAAGCCCTAGTTTTTTGCCTGCTGCATACTGCCATGCAGGTGGAACTACTAACAGGAATTTAGAGAGCTCACCACCATCAATATTCTCAAATAAGGCAGTTACAAGACCGTCTTTAGCTGAGGTATTTATAGACAGTGGTTTAAAGATATTCTCGCTTGCCTGCTCAAAAAAGAACTTACTGCTTAAAAAAGCCTTTTTAACGCGAGCCTGATTTTTAGTGTTACCTTGCAGGCACAAACAACGGGTACCCTGAGTTTTCACCACAGAGTATTCGATGTCATTATTGTCGGTAAATAATTTACGATACGAAACTTGCATAACACTAAAACACAAAAAAATTATTTACTCAAATTACAGGCGCATGATAACACTGTTTTATTCATCTTTTAATTGAGTTTCATCATCTGATATTCTGAAACTGTTTAACTGCCTGTAAAATTCATTATAGCTATCTATTGCATTTTGTGGTGCTTTATCTGTTAATTTTAAACACCAATTTTCAACGTCATGATAGTACCATTCTTTATTAGTCATAAAATATGGTTCTACTAACATCTTAAATATCCTTCCTGACTCTTTTATCCTTATTCGTGGATTTTAACCTTTCAAACGTAATGATATCTATAAATATAAGATTTTAGAAAAAAGGTAAAACACAACTGTCACATTTTAGACAAAGGATTGAGATTATGCCCTTGGATGTGCTTTGTTGTACACCTCATGCATTCTTGCTGTAGCCACATGAGTGTAGATTTGAGTAGTAGTAAGACTTGAATGACCTAAAAGTAGCTGCACTGAACGTAAATCAGCATCATGATTTAAAAGATGAGTTGCAAAAGCATGCCTGAAAGAGTGGGCTGAAATATTCTCGTCAATACCAAGCTCTCTGCAGTAACACTTGATCCTCTGCCAGAATGCCATGCGGGTCATAGGACCTAAGCCCTTACCTGATAAAAAGATATAAGGGCATTTCTGTTTAGGATCCTTCTGCAGACGGAAGGTACTTATGTAACGCTCTATCCATTCAATGGTACGTGAACACAATGGTACCATTCTTTCTTTATCACCCTTTCCGCGGACAATCACAAAGCCATCTGACAAATTAAGATTATCAAACTTTAAATTTATAAGCTCACTTACACGCAATCCTGTTGCATAGACAGTCTCGAGCATTGCCCTGTCGCGCATACCGGTATGACAGGTTAAATCTGGTGCCTCTAAAAATCTGACCACACAGTCTTCAGACATAGTGTTTGGAAGAGTGCGCTCTATCTTTGGATTAGAAATACTAGAGCACGGATCGTTTTGAATCAGCTTTTCTTTTTTTAAAAACTTTGTAAAGGAGCGCAGGGATACTAAAAATCTTGCAATTGATGATGAGCGATGATTTGAACACTCAATTAAATAANCATTGATATTATCTGATGAGAAATTCTCATCCTCAATACCAACGGTTTTTAAGTAATTGTAAAAAAGNGTTATGTCAGATGAATAAGCTTCTATAGACTTTGGAGAAAGCCCGTTTTCAAGCATCAGATAATCTTTAAAATTCTCTAATAATGTAGAAAACGAAGCCATTTTTATACCCAAAAGTTACCTAATCATTGCTAGCTAGCTTAATCACCTGAGCCATGCTTGGAAGCTCTTTTTTTGAACTCTTGTTTACAGTTACATAATATCTGTCACCACGAGGGATAAGGCAGAAACGGTACACACCGTCAGCCTTTGGATAGTAACTGATTTCCTCAAAGTTTGAGTTAGGGTTAAGCTCGATGGCACGGGCACCTTCCCTTAAAACTCCTGGAGGATTTAAAAAGCCGAAGTTGGTACCTTCAGACCAGTCTTTGTCTGCAAACTTAAACTTGTAGGGAGCCCAGTCTGCGCGCAGTGTGGCAAGTGCACAATAGCCTTCGCCATTCTGACGTAAACGGTAGGTTTCAGATACCTCGTAGTCATTCATCTCACCACGAAGATAAATTGCATTACCATTGATGCTGTAACCNCCTGGCATAATGCTTTTAACAGCAGAATCGCCACCAGATGAACAGCCTGATAAGATAGTTGCACATACGATGCTTCTAATAAACAGATTAGAAATTTTCACGTTTTTCTCTATTTTTATAATTAAAATATTAAATGTATTGTACACAAAAAAAACGCCAAAAAATACCTTATTATAGTAGGTAAATAAAGAATTATATTATTTTTGACGATTATTAGGATTTTATGAGTAGAAGAACTTCACATCTACCGTATATAGTCGGGTTAACAGGTGGTATCGCCTGCGGAAAATCCTCTATTTCAGGTTTGTTCGAAAAGCTTGGTGTGCCAATTGTCGATGCCGACATTGTCGCAAGAGAAGTTGTTAAAAAAGGCTCGCCTCTGCTTGATACCATCGCCTCAAGATTTGGCAGCGAGGTAATTACAGAAAATGGTGATCTTAACCGCGCTCTTTTAAGAAAAATTGCTTTTGACAAAGACCATCCTGATAATCTCAAAGACTTAAATAGTATAATGCAACCAGCTATCCGTAAGAGGATTTTAGAAGATATAAATTCGCATGATTCTCTTTATGTTATTGCCGTAATTCCACTACTGTTCGAGCACAAATTAGAAACTCTTGCAGATAGAGTTTTAGTTGTTGATATTCAAGAGGATTTACAATTAGAAAGACTTATTAAACGCGATAATATCAGTAAGGAACTTGCGCTTAATATTATGGCAAATCAGGTGGACAGACAGACAAGATTAAAAAATGCTGATGATTTAATCGAATCTGATAATTCTCCCTTAGATAAAAAGCTTAATGTCGTGGTAAAATTACACAACCTTTACCAACGGTTAGCAAAAGAAAAGACAAAAACCATATAGATAACAAAATTTACGAGTAAAAAGGTCATGTTAAAATACGAATTTCCTCTTAGCCCAAGGGCGAGAACATACCTAAAATTAGAACAGGTTTTTAAGAACACACTGGAAAGCACCGATTTGAATTCCATTCAGCATGTAATGTTTGTATTACGTGCTATCGTTGATTATATTGACCTTGTTGACGGATCATCTGCAATCAAGATTGAGTTATTAAAAGATCTTGAAAAGAGCGACTCAAAACTAAAACTCTGGCTTGATGATCCTGAATGCGACAAAGAATTTGTAAACGAACTTCGTGTAAAAATCACTGAAGCTAAAGCTCTGTTAGATGGTTTTACCCGTCAGCGAACCGTATTAAAAGACGATCCGATTATTGAGCTTATCAAACCTCGTTTCCTGACACCAAGCGGCATCAACTGCTTTGATACACCATTATTTGAATTCTGGTTTACACTCCCTGCTGAAGAAAAACAAAAGAGCGTTGATAAGTGGTTACATGAGCTTGACTGCATCAGAATCCCTGTCTGCACAATTCTGTACTTATGGCGTTTATGCGCTAACTACTCTGACAGAGTTGCAAAATCAGGTTTCATGCAGGAGAGTGCTGATACCTGTGATTTAATTGATATTCAATACGACTCAAGTGTTAGAGGATACCCAGTTGTAAGTGGTTTCCAATCAAGATTCAACATCAGATTTTTACCATTTGAAAAGGGTGCTCCTGTTGGAGATATTCCTTTTAAGATTGCTTATATTAAGAGTAGCTTAGAACAGTAATGAGTTTAAAAGATTTACTTACTCCTGAGCTTTTTGACGAAATCTCAAAATCCGCTCATGACGATGGAAAATGCATCGAAGCACAGAAGGATGGACCAATAAAAGTCAAATGTCCTGTATGTCAGAAGGAAATTGTTTACGATGTAAACAATAAATACAGGCCTTTCTGTTCAGAACGATGCAAGCTTATAGATCTAGGAGCATGGGCAAACAATGAAAGAGCTATTACAGGCGGCTCCATGTATGAAGATGATGATGCAGAAATGCTAAATTCCCCTGATCTTGAAAAGTACCACTTAAAAGATGAAATTTAATAGGATTTAACCTTGAAAGTAACAAGGATCACTAATTTATCAAAGTCATCGATAGCAGTAGCTGTAGGTTTTGCTATTGCAAATTCTGCATTTGCAAATACTATTCCTGTAACCCGGTCAGAATCAGTTTCTGTTAGCACTAAGCGTTTGCCATCAGAAAAAACACAAAGTGTTTCTACTGTTTCCTCCTTCTCTGAGAAAGTAACCTCTCAGATGAATACTCAGACCAGCAGAAAATACATGGAAAATGAGCACTTTGCTGATGCCTCAACCTTCCCTATGCGAATTGTCAACAAGCTCAACGACAATCCATGGAGAACTGCACCTAACCTGCCTATTGCCGCAAAGGATTTAGCCTGTTTCTATGGCGTTCCATCCTACAGAGATCCTGTAGATTATGACGTAAATACAACACCTGTTACAGTAACAGCTGATTCAGTAAGCGGTAATCTTTTAGATAAGGCAACTCAGAAACTTGTTTATAAAGGCAATGTGGTAATCGAGCAGGGCGACAAAAAGATTAAATCCGATAAAGCCATCTACTCTGGTAAAGACAAGACTATTACCACTGTAGGTGATACAAGTGAATTTAGTGCAGCTGAATACACCGTTACCACTCCAGACAAAGTTGTAAGTCATTTAGATGAAAAAGTTGTAGAGTTAGGTTACTCACGTTTCGTTCTGAACGGCGCGATGTTAAACGGTACTGCCCTAAAGCATGTTCTTGATAACAAGAACGGCACTAAGACCTTTGAAAAAGCCACTTTATCAACCTGCCCTATCGATAAGAGATCATGGCATCTGAGCTCAAGCTCAGTAACCATGAAAAAAGGCGATTCATTTGGTGATGCCTGGAATGACGTCCTATATATTGGCAAGGTACCTGTATTCTATACCCCATACGCCAACTTCCCTATTACCAATAAAAGAAGAAGCGGTCTTTTAGTACCATCGGCAGGTTTTAGTACCTCAAAGGGTATTTCCTATGCCCAGCCAATCTACCTGAACCTTGCCACCAATTACGACGCTACAATCGTTCCTGAGTACGATCCTGATCATCATGACATGATAAGTGGTGAGTTCAGATATTTACCTTTGAAGAATATAAGTGGTTATATCAAGGGCACCTACATTTCAAATGATCCTTCATGGGAAACACAGAGCTCTGATAAGACCCGCTGGTTTGTAAACATAAAGCAGGACGCCTGGTTCTTTGATCACGACCTAAATGTAAACATCAACTACTCAAAGGTTCGTAACGACGATTACACCTACATCTCTGATGTAAGCCAGAAGGCTATTGATATTTCTGATTCAAGTCTTCTTCAGTCTTTAAAGGTAAGTTATGCTCAGACTCATTACGATCTCTCCTACGAGATGCGTAAGTATCAGAACATGTACACAACTACAAACTATACCTCTTTCAGACCTTTTGCGATGATGCCTCAAGTAAAGGCATCATGGTATAACGTACACAATAGTTTCAGCTACACCATTGATACCGAGGCTACAAACTTTAATCTTGATAAGATGCGTTACAACAAACAGGTTAACGCACAGAGATTTCATGTTCAGCCAAAGATAAACTACCATGTATATGATTCATACGGCACTACATTTGATTTAGGTCTTACAGGCTACCTGACACAGTACGCACAGTCAGACTTGCAGTACATGCCTGCTTCATATGCACAAAAGATGGGTTATAGCAGTTACTCAAACAATATCACCCGTGCCTTATACCAGTTTGAAGCAGGTGCAAAGACCACTCTTGAGCGTAAGGTATTAGATATGAATCATACCCAGACTCTAGAGCCTGAAATCAAATATCAGTACGTTCCATACAAAAATCAGGATGATATTGCGCTCTATGACACCACTGAGCGTTATGATGATTACTATACCCTGTTCTCAAGCCAGAGATTTGCAGGTATCGACAGAATCGCTGTTCTAAACTCGATAACTGTTGGTTTAACCTCAAGAATTCTTGATGTTCATGACAGAGAAACTTTCAGATTCAGCGTGGCACAGGCTTATGACTTTGTTGAACAGAGAGTAAGAATTGATTCAACTGACGATCATCCAAAGCAGCACCGCTCTCCAATCGAGGCGAGAGTTGACGCTATGCCTACTGAGGGCCTGTCAATTCACACTGCAGCCCGTTACGATCCCTTAGATAGTAAGATTTATAACTTTAATACTTCATTAAAGTACACTGACAATTCAGGATTCTCTGCAGGCACATCATACAGATTCTACAGAAAAGGCAACTATCTGATTGAAAATCAGGAACGTGCAGATTTACACCAGATTGGCTTTGAAATGAATCTTCCTCTCTCCCCTAGGTGGAGATTGTTTGGTGCCACATATCGTGAGCTTGAACAAAGTTATAATATAGATACCAAAGTTGGTTTGAAGTATGATGACTGTTGTTACACAGTGACATTCCTTTACGAAGACTATATGAAGATGAACTGGAACAAAATGAAGCATAAGCAAAACAAATTATTCGGTGTCCAGTTTGAACTCAAGGGATTATTTGAAATGGGGGTAAGTGGTATTGCTGATCCGAACGGAACAAGCACACACTACATTCCATCTCTGGATTTATCAAATTTAAACAGATAGTGGTAAATCTATAGATTAGCTATACACATAAGGTTTTTATAAATGAGAATTAGAAATTTTGTAAAGAAGTTAACCTTCGCAGGTTTATTACCAATGGCACTTGCCCTGTCTGAGGCTCAGGCAGAAGAAGTTACATTAGATTCAACTGCAGCTATTGTAAATGACGATATTATTCTTGAGAGTGAGCTGGATTCTAAGACTGAAACTTTACTTAATAATTATAAGGCTCATGGCGCTAATGTTGATGCTCTGACAGCAAGAAAGCAGGCTCTGCAGACACTTATAACCAAGTCACTTATTATGCAGCTTGCTCAAAGCAACGGCTTTGAAATGACTGATATGCAGCTTGATTCAACACTTGAGCAGGCTGCACTTCGTAACAACACTTCAACTGATAACATTCTCAGAAGCTATGGTCCAAATCTTTCAAAGGCACAGGCCCGTGAAAAGTTTAAAGAGGACTATATCGTAAATGAGGTTCGCAGATCATCAGTTCGTCAGATGATTCAGATTTCAGATGCCGAAATTTCAACCCTTGCAAAAGCAATCCGCGCTCACGGTGGTGTTGAGCCTATGTATCATATTGCACAGGTTATTATTCCTATTTCAGCAGAACCTACAGAAAACGAGTTCTTAAGAGTTCAGTCTGAGGCAAAGAGTGTGCTAGCAAAATTAAGAAACGGTGCCAATGTTGAAGAGGTTGCAGCAAAATACGCAACATCAGATCAGAGTGCTGATTTAGGTTATGTTCCAGAGACTGCAATTCCACTTCCATTCGTTCCTGCAATTGTTAATGCACGTCCTGGCACTGTTGTAGGCCCATTCAGATCAAATGTAGGTATGCATATCATCAAGGTAATCGATGTAACAACTAATGCTATTACCCCAATTAAAACCTACGATGCCTCCCACATTCTGATTAAGACTTCACTTATCTTCTCAGATGAGGCAGCATGTGCAAAATTACAATCAATATTAGATGACATTAAGGCAGGTCGTACCACCTTCTCTATTGCAGCAAAGAACTTCTCAGAAGATCCAGGTTCTGCAGTTAACGGTGGTGACTTAGGTTATGCTCCTGCACAAAGCTACGTTCCAAGCTTTGCCCGCACATTAGAGTCTTTAAAGGTAGGTCAGATTTCAAGTCCTGTAAAGACCATGTTTGGTTGGCATATTATCAAGCTTAACGACGTCAAAGTTGACCGTGATTCAGATGAAGCATTCAAAGAAAAAGCCAATGAAATCATTTTTGAGAGAGAATACTCAGAAGCTGTAATTAACTGGGAGCGCAACTTACGTGATATGGCTTATATCCATGTTATCGATCCTCAGTTATTAAAAGCCGGATTAAAACTTGATCAGGATGCAAGCAAATCAAAAACACAGCCTTTTAACACCCATGACAATGCTGACAGCCAGCAGGTTGCTAAAGGCAGCGTATTTTTAAACTAGGATTTAAAAAACTTAATGAAAAACAGATTAGCAATTACACCAGGAGAACCTTCTGGTGTAGGCCCAGAGCTGATGTACTATGTATCAACTCTTGATCTTGAAGACACACAACTTGTTATTATTGCATCAAAAGAGCTAATCAGACAGAGAGTAGCTCTTTTTGACAATAATGTAATTATAAAAGATTACGATAAAGACAACTTTGAACCACAAAAGAAAGGAACTCTAACTGTACTTGATGTTCCTCTTCCTGTTCCTTCAGTACCAGGCACTCTTGATAAGAGAAATGCAAAATACGTTTTAGACTGTCTTGATATTGCATCAGACAAGTCAGAGAGCGGAGAGTTCTTAGGTATTGTCACAGGTCCTATTTCAAAGGCTGTTATTGCAGATACAGGACTTAATTTCACTGGTCATACCGAATATTTCCAGGAAAGAACCAACACAAAGCGTGTGGTAATGATGTTAGGTTGTGATGAGATGAATGTAGCCCTTGCAACAACTCACCTGCCTTTAAAAGATGTAAGTGAGCATATAACAAAAGAGCTTTTAATTGAAATTGTGACCATTTTAAATCACGATTTAAAGACTAAATTCGGTATCAAAGAGCCTTGCATCATCAGTGCAGGTTTAAACCCTCACTCAGGTGAAGATGGTCATTTAGGCCGTGAAGAGCTTGATACTATTATTCCAACCTTTAACTTATTAAGAGAGCAGGGTATCAATATCATTGGACCACTTCCTGCAGACACCATGTTCCAGAAGAAGTTCATTGATAAAGCTGATGCCTTTTTAACTATGTATCACGATCAGGGTTTACCTGTGCTCAAGTATGTAGGTTTTGATTCAGGCTACAACACCACACTAGGTCTGCCTTATATCAGAACATCGGTTGATCATGGCACCGCACTGGATTTAGCAGGCAAAAAGCTTGCCGATTCTGGTTCATTATTCTCAGCGATTAAGCTTGCTTGTCGCATGATTGCAAGTAGGAGCTAAAGATGGCTTTACCACCATTACACATGAAAGCAAGAAAACGCTTTGGACAAAACTTCCTTGTAGATGACTACATTATCGGTCAGATTGTAGATGCTATAAATCCAAAAGAAGGTGAATCTCTTGTAGAGATTGGCCCTGGTCATGCCGCGATTACAAGACCTGTTTTAGAAAGATGTAAAAAGCTTACCGCTATTGAGCTTGATAGAGATCTTGTTGAGCTATTAAAGCATGATCCTTTCTTAAAAGGTTTAACCATTATTGAAGGTGATGCTCTAAAGATTAACTTTGAAGAGCTTGAAGGTTCTGGCAATCTAAGAGTGTTCGGTAATCTTCCATACAATATCACCTCACCTATCATCTTCCATCTTCTGTCTCAAAAAGGCATTAAAGACATGCACTTTATGCTTCAAAAAGAAGTGGTTGAAAGATTATCAGCAGGTCCTAACTCAAAGGATTACGGCAGATTAACCGTAATGACACAATTCCACGCTAAGGTTATTCCTATGCTGATTGTGCCTCCATCAGCATTCAGACCTGCACCTAAGGTAATGTCAGCTGTAGTTCGTCTGCAGCCAAATGATCTGACTGATGAAGACAGAGCTTTAGTACCATATTTAAACAACATTACCACCACTGCATTCTCTGCACGCCGTAAGAACATCAGAAACTCACTGTCTAAGTTCTTCACAGAGGAAGAGCTTAAGTCACAGGGTCTTGATCCTATTTTACGTGCTGAAAATATCAGCGTGGAACAGTATGTTGAACTTGCAAAGATTTTAAAGTACAGAGATAAGGTTTAATGGCAGCTTCAAGTCCTATTTTTGAATTACTAGAACGCAATCAGGATATCTTCGATAACAAGGATGTTGTAATCGTAGGTGATATTCTTGATCCTATGGTTTTATCTCTGATAAAACAATCAAAGAGTGCAGTGCTTGTATGTGACAATTATGTAGTATGTAAAAGCATGGCAGCCATGATTGGGCAGTCGCTTGATAATTCCATTAAAACTATTGTGGAATACAAGCATGTAAAGCTTGTATTTGCTCCTATTGAAGATGCTCTAAAAGAGATTAACCACATTGACAGCCTGGTTGTGCTTTTATCAAAAAGCAAGCAGCAGACCTTAAAGCTTATCAACAGCTTAAAAGACAAGTACACTGCAGATACTTCAATCTATACAGCTGGTGCAAATGATGGCGGTGGCAAGAGTGCCGACAGCATTCTTAAGGTTATTGGCCTCACCAGAAAGGTTGATCTTGCAAGAAAGTGCACCTTATTCAAGTGCACTGTTGAAAACAGCTTTAACACCTATACAGCTCCAAAGGATATTTGTGTATCACCACTTGGCATCAGTATAAAGCTAAAGCAGGATGTAGCTGTATTCTCTCAAGGTAAACTTGATAACGGTACAGCTATGCTCATTGAGAGCCTGAAAGGTATCACCCCTCAGGGTAAGGCTCTTGATTTAGGCTGTGGCTGCGGTGTAGTAGGTATTACCCTTTCAAAGCTTGGCTTTAAGGATGTAACCTCATCAGATATCAGCGCTGCAGCACTTACACTTACAAAAGAGAACGCAAAGCTAAATGAGTGTAATGATATTCAGGTTGTAGCATCTGATATGCTATCTTCTTTAGGTAACTTTGATGTTATTGCAGTAAATCCTCCATTCCATGTTGGTATTACTACTACAACAGCACCTACTGTTAATATGATTATTACCTCAAAAGATCACTTAAATGAGGGTGGTGTAATGTACCTTGTTGCAAACGCACATCTTCATTATGAGAAATATCTTGAAGAGACCTTTTCAAAGGTTGAGATTGTAAAAAAATCTACAACCTTCATCGTCTATAAGGCAACAAGATAATTTATTTTATGACTGCACTATTCCTTCTTTTTAGTGTAGTCATAATATGAAAATACCTGATAATTCTTAAAGTTTGAGAACTTGTTGTAAGGAATAAAAATCATTCTGTTACTGTAGCTGTACCAGATATCCTCTGCTAATCTTTCATTTTCCTTGCCACCTGCACAAGCAATCTTCAGGCAAACTAAAGCAAGAGCTGTAAAATCTGCAAAGACAGTACCTGTCATTTTACCATCTTTAATAGCTTTCATTGCCTCAGGAGTGCCATCTATACCGATGATTGGAATGTAGTTTTTAGTGGTATCGCCAGTATTGTATCCATGGGAATTTAAGGCTTCAACAGCACCTAATGCCATAGCGTCATTATTACAGATGATAAGCTCAAGACTATCAATACCAGATTCTTTTATGATTTTTTTAATTACTTCTTTAGCCTGTTTCTTATCAAAATTAGCAACACTGATTGCAGTAGGATTTAACCAGTAGCCGATTCTGGTAAGTGTTTCAACTACAGCATTGGTTCTCTTTTTAGTCTCGTCACCAACATTAGTCCCCTGCAGAATTACAAGATCTAACTTTCTGTTACCATTTGTATCGTATTTATCGTTTCTTTGCAGATGAAAGTAATCATGAACGATCTGAGCCTGATAAATACCAGAAATTCTGCCGCTAGTACCTACATACCAGGCATTATCATATGAACTGATTTCATCAAGTTTAGGCTGAATGTTAAAAAAGATAATACGGGAATTGGTTTTTCTTGCACGCTCAATATTACGCGCAGCATCCTTTGGATCAACAAGATTCACAATTGCTGCTGAATTTGTGGCAAAGGCGTAGGATAACTGATTATTTTGAAGCTCTCTATCATCATTGCCATCAAAGACCTTTAAATTTACATCATATGCTGTTGCTACTTTAGACAAGGCGGCATCGAAGACCTTCGTGTAATCGTCTGAGTAATTATGATAATAGGCTTTAACGTGAGTCTGAGCACTTGCCATAACAGAAAATGCACACATTAAGCCTAGCAATAGCCACTTTAGTAGCATTAGATGTAACCTTAAAAAATTTTAATTATATTCTTTATAAATGTAGTTTTATATTTTCTTTTATCTTAATAATTTTATCCTAGGTACCTTCTAATTGTAAAATCAATACCTCAAATTTACAAAAAATTATAAGCTCTTTTTTTGAGTCAATCATAGTTTACAAAACACGAATAAATAGACTTTTGAATATTTTATTTTACGGTAAAATCACCTCTTCGCATCAAACATCCGGTCAGGATAAATTTTTGAAAATAACTTTTTTTAAATAAATTGAACTTTTTAATAAACAGCAACTCTAAGTAATATAAATTGAGAAATAAAGCTGTCAAAAGTTTATTTTTTTTATTTGCAAAAACATCCCAAACTATTCTCTAAACCCGACCTTGCGTCGGGTTTACTTTTTGTGCGAAAAAAAAATTATTCAAATTTTTTAAAAATTAATTGAACTTTTTTAAATTACTCTACTCTAAGAAGTATATCGGTTAGAAAGTAGCTAGCTGGTGACTTTTTCATAATACACATCCTAGAACGCCCGACTTTATAGTCGGGTTAGTTTTTTTCCTAGTCTCTTAATTATCATCATCGAGCAATTTGTTCAGCAGACGTGAATTTTCTTTTAAAAAAGCCTTTCTTTGTTTGAAGTCAGGAAGAACTCTTTCAACTTGGTCCCAGAATTTCTTAGAATGATTCATCTCAAGGCGATGGCACAGCTCATGAACAATCACATAATCGATAACCTCAGGAGGTGTCATCATAAGCAGCACGTTAAAGTTTAGATTTCCAAGAACACTGCAGCTTGCCCACCTTGTTTTCTGTTTTTTAATGGTAATGCCTTTATAGGTTACTTTCATCAGATCAGCATAGTATCTTACGCGTTCAGGAATATATTCATTAGCTCTTTCAGTCAGATACCTAATTTTCTGCTCTGAAAGCTTTGGAACATCCTTGTATTTGTCTGCATGAGCCTGCTCTTTCTCAACCTTCTCTCTGATCCAGGACTCATATTTTTTAATTACTTTGAAGATATCTTCACTTGTTGCCTGGTATGGAGCTCTAAGCTCTACTTGGTCTTTAGTAATTTTAAAGGCAAATGTTTTACGTCTGGATTTAATCACACAGATATCTATATCTGCACTGTCGTTATCGTGAGATTTCAATTTGCACTCTACTCATCTTTGTTGTTGTAATTGGCATTATAGTTTCTTTTGACAGTTAATGAGCATTTTATTTAGGTACCAGCATCAGTGTAAAAAACGACATTAAAGTATAAAAGAGCAATAAAAAAGTCCGACCCATACAGTTCGGACTTTTTTAATAAAATATTTTTTTGTATTCAGACAGGCAATTAACCTAGAGGATCAGGACCATACTTGTTATCACCTTGAGTACCTGGTAATAAAGTGAATACAAAAATAGCGATGTAAACTACAAAAGTTGCAAGAAATAAAATTGTACTTACAACTGAAAAAGCTGAAGACTCAAAATAAATACCAACAAATAATAATGCTAGACCTGCAATAGAACAACCAAGTGGAGCTAAAATCCATAAAGCTGAGCGGTTAGTATCGTGTAAACGTCTTGCAAGAACGGTAAGCTGTGCAATAAAAATCCAGATACCAGCTACAAGGCTTATGATCTGACCTAGAACTGGAATCACATTAAATAAAGCTAAAACGATGCTAGCAATGAAAGCAAACAGGTAGAACCACCAGTACTCTGATCTTGGAGCTCTTCCTGAAATCTTAAAACAATCTGTTAGTAAGCACTTTTTAACGGCTGGTACGAAGTCCATATACGTCCTCTCAAAAAATTTTATTATAAAAACAAAAAGTAAACGTTAACAAAAATAACGTATTCTCATTAAACCAAATATATACTAATAATTATCATTTACTTTATTATACTGTTATCTTTATCACAAAATTTATCAGCTTATTATACATATGTGTCATGCAGCAAATAATTTTAATTTATAAGCGAAATATTAAGACGTTAAAAAATATAATGTGACTTATTTAAGGCAGGTTATCTGAAGTTTATACCCTTTTTCGATGCTATTTTCTGCGGTTACAAAGAGTGAACCAAAGGCAAGAATATGACCAGCTTGATCTTTTACAAGGCATTGTGAAGGTCTTTTCCAGGTAGGAATATTGTACTCACCAAATAGTTTTTTAATCTCTCTTGAATGTATACGTTTTAAAGGTTTCAGACACTGACTTCCTTTATAATCAAAATCAAGTACTACTCTGCCATTTGCAAAGCTCTCCTTTGAAGAGCAATCTTCCACAAGGCGATACTCGTAATCACCAAGTACAAGAACCTTGCCATATTCTAGAGTATATTGACCTTTTTCAGGTGTCTTAGCATTCTTTACAATATAGAGTCTGTCTTTATATCTTCTAAGAGTGCAGCCTTCATCAAGTGATACTCTCATGTTCTGATCAGGTCCTATTGAGCAGAGCTTTACAGCTAATAGCACGGTATTAAACTCTGGTGGCATTACTACCTTTGTACTGATAAACAAACGCATAATGCTTGTAACTAAAGGTTCATCCTTTAAATCAAGTTTATCGATACACAGACAGTCATTGTCTCTGTCATAAGCTAAATCAAAATACTCTTTAGCATAACGGCTTGCCAGATCGTGCTCATAGGAGCACAAAAGAGAACTTCTTAAAATAGATTTTTCAATACCTGAAAAACGCTCTTTTAAAAGTGGCAGCACTTTAAGACGTATGAAGTTTCTTTCAAACTTTAAGTAGGTATTTGAAATATCAAAGACGTAGTCATATCCTAAAGCTTCAATTATCTCAATGATCTCTCTCTTATGCAGAGTTAGAAGAGGTCTGATGATAGTACCGCGCTCATCATTCAGGATAAAGCGCATACCGGATAAACCGTATGGCCCCGATCCTCGCTTTAGGGCAAGTAAAAAGCTTTCCACCTGATCGTCAGCGTGATGACCTAACATAAGTGCTCCATCACGGGTATTCTCAAGCAGAGCTCTATAGCGCTCCTGTCTTGATACATCCTCAGGAGATTTACCATCACCATAGATAATATTAAGTTTAGGGGTAACTAAAGGCACACCAACTCTCTTGCATAAAGAGGTACAGTGATTAAACCAGATAGGATCGTCTGCATCCAGACCATGGATACAGTGAACGGCTAGTGCTGAAAATTCACCATTAAGCTCGGTTATGCGCTTGGCAATTAAGAGCACTAAAGTAGAATCAGCCCCACCAGATAATCCTACGACTAGCTTTGTGGGGCCGATATTCTTGATAACGTTATTTGCAAGTTCATCAAGAACCTGCAAAGCTTTTTCTTTTAGCAATATCCGTACTTCATTAAACGTGAGTATCTCTGCTCAATGATTCTGTCTGCAGTGATATTTGATAACTCAGCTAAATCTGTCTCAATACGTCTCTTTAGGTTTTCAGCCATTGCATCATAGTTTCTGTGAGCGCCGCCTAGAGGCTCTAGAACTACATTATCAATCAGGCCTAAGTCCTTAATTCTATTAGCAGTGATGTTCATAGCTTCAGCAGCTAAAGGAGCCTTATCAGCTGACTTCCATAGAATAGAAGCACAACCCTCTGGTGAAATTACAGAGTAGGTTGAGTACTGTAACATATTTACTCTGTCACCTACACCAATAGCTAAAGCGCCACCAGAACCACCTTCACCGATGACTGTGCAAACTACAGGAACAGTTAAATCTGACATTAACTTTAAGCTCTCTGCAATAGCACCTGCCTGTGAACGCTCTTCAGCGCCAACACCAGGATAAGCACCTGGAGTATCAATAAAGGTAAGAACCGGTACATTGAATCTCTCAGCAAGCTTCATCAGACGCATTGCCTTACGATAGCCCTCAGGACGTGGCATACCGAAGTTACGTAGAGTTCTTTCCTTGGTATCTCTACCCTTCTGGTGGCCAATTACCATTACAGGACGACCGTTTAAACGAGCTAAGCCACCAACAATAGCCTTATCGTCAGCAAATGCTCTGTCACCTGCTAATTCGTGGAAATCTGTAAAAATTCTCTCGATGTAATCAAGAGTATATGGTCTCATTGCATGACGGGACAACTGTGAAATCTGCCAATCACTTAGTGATGAGAAGATCTTCTTGGTAAGCTCAAGATTCTTCTTTTCTAATTGATTTAATTCAGTTGTTAGGTCTACACTTGAATTTGAATCATGGCTTAATCTTTTTAACTCTTCAATGTGAGCTAATAAATCAGCAATTGGTTGTTCAAAATCTAAATAGTTAATGTTCATCACTTAGGATTTAACCTCTTGGCATTCCAAATTATTGGATAGATTTTACTACAATTTATACTTATATCAAAACTCTAGCCCCAAAGTTCTTGTGCATCTAATGGGTCAACAGGATTTCTTTGCTGTAGTATTTTTTTAACCGGCCCGTAACTCTTTCTGTAACAGTCAAGTACTGGCAGGTTCTGCAAAAGTTCAAGATGAGCTTTTGTAGGATAACCTTTATGCTTGGCAAACTGATACTCAGGGTATTTTGCATCAAGCTCATACATCTGGCGATCACGTTCTACCTTTGCAAGAATAGAAGCAGCTGCAATCTGGCGTACTCGAGCGTCGCCTTTAACCACAGCCTCGCAGGCAATTCCAAGGTTTTTAACCACCTTGTTGCCGTCAACTAGCATCAGATTGCATGAAATTGCCATATTCAGATAAGCTCTTTTCATAGCTTCTAAAGAGGCATTTAAAATATTCATGCTGTCAATTTCTTCAGGTGTACACTGTCCAATGCCGTAACCTAAAGCATACTGTTTGATTAGTGGCTCTAAAGCATCACGCTTCTTTTCTGTAATTTTTTTAGAATCGTTCAGGCCTTCAATTTCACGGTTAGGATCAAGTAAAACACAGGCAGCTACAACATTACCCATTAAAGGTCCTCGTCCTGCCTCATCAGCGCCACATACCTTATATANTGTCTCATCTAAAGGACAGATATATGGCTCAAGAATTATCTTACTCATCCTAACCCTGTTTTATTTATTTTTTGGCTTGTCTACATTCTGATTGTTTCTCAGAATATTAAGCNCTGACAACTCGTCCTTTACCTCTTCCTCTAAAGGCTCTTCCTTTGGAGGTTCAATGTTGGCGATACTCTCAATAACGGGATCGCCCTCGTAATGACGATGAATAACCTTAAANACTGCGCTGCAGGCTTTTTCGTCGGAATTACAGCACATAGTCTTGTGTAAATCCTCGAATTCCTTTTTCATCANGATATTATCGTAAATCAGAAGTTTGTGCATTTCATCAGCTAAAGCTGCTGAGGTGCAGTTCTCCTGAATGAACTCTTTTACGATCTTGCGCTTTGCAATCAGATTAGGCAATGAATAGGTGTCTACNTTTAAAAGACGTCTAGCAATTAAAGCTGATAGCCAGCTTACCTTGTATGCTACTGCAAATGGAGTCTTTAAAAGCATGGTCTCAAGTGCAATAGTGCCACAGGTTAAAAGCACAGCATCAGATGATGCTATCACATCCTGAGTGTAACCTACAAATACGGTCAGTGACAGATCAGGTGCAACCTCAAGCCAGATGTCTTTTACAAGACTTGCCTGTGCATAAGTGCCTACTGTGCAGATAAATACTGTATCTGGAAGCTTTCTTTTTACAATTCTTGCAGCATGGGCATAAATAGGCAACATACGGGTGATAACACCTTTACGGGAACCAGGAAGGATTCCCATTACCTTACCCTTTACAGGTTCGATGCTGTTTTTTATAAGATTTATGCGCTCACGACACTGAGCCTGATTGATTTGAACCGGAATAGAGTTAGCTAGTGTATGACCTACATAAGTACAGGCCATATTGCGCTTTTTATACCAGTCTTCTTCAAATGGTAATAAAGCAAGTACCTCATCACAGGCCTGCTTTATTTTTTTAATTCTGTTCTCACGCCATGCCCATACTGATGGACTTACGTAATGAACTGTGGGAATTCCTGCTTTCTTTACCTTGGTTTCAACATATAAGTTAAANTCAGGTAAATCAATACCGATAAACACGCAAGGCTTAGCTTCAATAATATTATTAACNGCCTTCTTACGTATTTTTAAGATTTTAAAGAGCTTAGATAAGACCTCAGTAATTCCCATTACCGCAAGATCATCCATCTTAGCTGAGGAATGCAGGCCCTGATGAATCATCTTTGGTCCGCCGATACCAATAAACTGTGCTAGCGGATCACGACGCTTAATAGCCATCATCAAGCCAGAGCCTAATGTATCACCAGAAGGCTCGCCTGCTACTAACGCATATAGATGTGGATTTACACTTTCTTGCATTAGCGGATAATACCTCTACCGTTCTCTTTTAAGAAATCCAGAAGAGGCTTTACCTCAACATGCTCAGCAGCAATTTTCTCAATTTCTTCGATTGATTCTTCTAAAGTCAGATGCTTTTTGTACAGGCTGAAATAGGCTTGTACAATTGCAGAAATGGCCTCTCTGCTAAAGCCGCGACGCTGAAGACCAACTTTGTTAATACCAAATGGCTTTGCATAATGGCCTGCTGCCATAACATATGGAGGAACATCCATGTTAAGTGCAGCCATACCGCCAACCATAGCATGACAACCAACTCTACCAAACTGGTGAATTGCAGCAAGACCACCAAAGACAACGTAGTCATCTATGGTTACGTGACCTGCAAGAGTTGCGTTGTTAGAGAAGATACAGTNATNGCCGATTACACAATCATGAGCTACGTGGGTATTTACCATGAACAGGTTNTTTGAACCTACCTTGGTGGCACCTAAGCCCTGAACTGTACCTCTATGCATTGAACAATGCTCACGAATAACATTGTTATCGCCAATTGTAAGTGTAGTAGGCTCACCTGCATACTTTAAGTCCTGGCAAGCCTCACCAATTGAACAGAACTGATAAAAGTGATTACCCTTACCAATGGTGGTTGGTCCGCGTACTACGCTGAATGGCTCAAAAATGCAATCATCACCAATGGTAACATTACCTTCAATGATGACGTTCTCTCGGATAGTTACATTTTTTCCAAGAACTACATCTTTGCCAATCTTGGCACTTGGATCAATAATACCTGTTGATTCAGTCAATGTTATTTCCTACCCTAGTATTAGTGTTTTGCGCACATTAAATCTGCTTGACAAACAACCTTACCATCTACAGTTGCAACACCACGGAATGATGCGATACCACGCTTCTCCTTGAAGTACTCAACATCAAGAATCAGCTGGTCACCNGGTACTACAGGGCGCTTGAATCTAGCATTATCAATTGCAGCAAAATAATATAGCTCGCCTTCATTTGGCTTGCCTACCATGGTAAAAGCTAATATACCGGTTGCCTGAGCCATAGCTTCAAGGATTAAAACGCCTGGTAAAATTGGCTTACCTGGAAAATGACCTTGGAAGAAAGGCTCATTAAAACTAACGTTCTTTAAAGCTTTTAGTGTCTTATGCTCTTCAGTAATAGAATAATCTAATACTCTATCGATCATTAAAAATGGATATCTGTGAGGTAACAGATCAATGATTTTTTCAACATCTAAAGTATGAGTATTTTCTACGATATCAGTCACTTCTTTCACCTTTAACTATCGATTATTTACTTATTTTTTATTCTTTACTAATGAGTCTACTTTCTCTTCAAGAGATGATAGACGATGGTACATATCGTTAATATGTAGAGTTCTAGCTGCAGTAATGCGCCATTCTTTATTAGTCTGAGCAGGAATACCTGATGAGTAAATACCAGGCTTGTCAATTGATCTCATAACCATGCACATACCGCTAACAGTTACTCCGTCGCAAATTTTAATGTGACCATTAAATACGGAGGTTCCGCCTATTATACAATATTTACCGATAGTTACAGAACCTGCAAATGTAGTTCCGCCAGCAACTGCTGTACCGTAACCGATACGAACGTTGTGGGCAATCTGACATAGGTTGTCAATAATTACATTATCTTCAATAACTGTATCATCAATGGCACCTCTGTCGATACATGTACATGCGCCAATCTCAACGTGATTGCCGATGATTACACGACCGGTCTGAGGGATTTTAATCCACTGACCGCTCTCATTAGCGTAACCGAAACCGTCACCACCGATTACAGTACCTGACTGTACTAAGCAGTCAGAACCAATCTGGCAGTCGTGGTATAAGCTAACATTAGGGTATAACTTGGTGTTATCGCCAATTTTAGCATTAGGACCTACAACAACATTTGCGCCTAACTGAACATTATCGCCAATTACTGCGCCAGCCTGTACGTATACATTAGGACCCATTGCTACATTCTTACCGATGATAGCACCATCCTCTACAGTAGCAGACTTTGCAACTCCTACTGCAATTGCAGGAGTAGTGTCTAACAGCTGTGCAACCTTTGCAAAGCCTACGTATGGATCTTTAAGTACTAAGGCTGCACACTTTACATGCTCAACATCTTCTTGTTTTACAATTACTGCGCCTGCCTGTGACTCACCTAATACGTGGCGATACTTAGGATCAGACAAAAAGCTGATTTCATTGCTTTTTGCTGTCTTTAAGTTTGCAACATGAGTGATCTCAACGGAACCATCTCCCACTAGATCTGCACCTAGTGCTAATGCAATATCTTTTAATAACATTAGTGTCTCTGCCTATATAGCTTTAAATTACTTAGATTCTTTCTTTACTTCTTTTAGCTTTGATGCTCTTTCGATAACGTCTCTTGAGATATCAACAGCGTCAGTTGCAAATACTACAGACTCACCGCGAAGTACTAAAGAAATACCGCGCTCTTTTGCGATTCTGTCAATTGCTGTCTGTACTAACTTAGCAAGTTTGATCTCAACTGTGCGCTCTTTCTTCTGAGAATCTTCCTGTAGAGCCTGTGCCTTTAAATCGTACTCTGATTTCATTGAAGCTAGCTTTCTCTGAATCTTTACTGCATCATCGCCCTTAGCATTCTGTAACTGAGCTTCTAGCTTCTGTCCTTCCTGCTGAATCTTCTGAAGTTCCTCTGAACGAGGGCCGAATTCTTTCTGAAGCTCCTCTGATGCAGCCTTTGCCTGTGGTAGTTCAGCCATAATCAGACGTAAGTTAACTACTGCTACATCAACTGATTTTGCCTTTGGAGCTGCATCCTCTGCAAATGCTGTTGCTGTTGTTGCTGAAACTAAAGCTAATGATAAAGCTGCAGCCATCGCTAATTTTTTAAACATTTTGATTCTCCTTGTTATTAGAATGAGCTTCCGATATTGAAATTAAATGCCTGCGTTGAATCACCTTCATACTTCTTGATAGCCTTTGACAGAGTGAAGTTTAGTGGGCCCATTGGGGACATCCAGGTTACACTCAGACCAAGCGAAGTACGGTATTTATTTGAATCGGTATAATCTACTGCATAATTTTTTGATCTTGAATCCCACAAAGCACCGGCATCGAAGAAGATAGCGGTACGTACTGAGTTTTTGTATGCCTCAGACAGTAGTGGGGTTGGGATAATAAGTTCTGCAGTAGTAGCCCAGAATGCGTTACCACCGATTGATGAACCAGACTCGTAGTAGTTTCCTGTTGAACTGTTCAGATACAATGCATGAGGTCCAACTGCATTTCTACTAAAGCCACGTAACCAGTCAGAACCACCTAAATAGAAGTTATCATAGAATGGCATGATTTCCTTCTCACCATTCTTAGTACCATAACCATTACCGTAACCGGCTCTGCCACGCACAGTGAATACATAGTCCTCATTAACATCTAATGGGAAGTAGTGCATAGTCTCAACTGTTGTCTTGAAGTAACGTGCATCTGAATTTGGTGCTGTTGCAAGGAAGCTAACAGTCTGCTTGTTACCTGCAGTTGGGAAAACTGCTTTGTTTAAACTGTCATGAGTAAACTCAACAGTGAACTTATACTCATTTAAGGTTACTTCTCTTACATTTCCATTTGAGTAGGTTGAGAAGAATACATCAGCCTGCTGGAAACGGGTTGAATTATTCTTAATATTAGCCCTTTCGTAACCTAAACTGTAATCGATATACCAGTTTTCAGCTAATGGGTAACCTAATGTGAAGTCTAAACCAATTGTATTATTGGTGTAATCTGCTACATCAGTATCGTCATCACCTTCGTACTTATCTGAGTAAATACGACCACCGAAACTTACGTTATCAACAGTAAAGTATGGATCGGTATAACCTAATTCCATGTGTTTACGATAATCATTCTGGTATGCAGAAACCTGACCTTTAACACCCCAGCCGAATAGATTCTTCTGAGAAATCGCAGCCTGAATTGTTAAACCTGAGTCTGTGCCAAAACCGATACCGCCAGAAATAGAACCTGTTGGTCTTTCCTTAACCTTTGCTCTTACATTTACAGTATCATCAGTTGAACCTGAGCTTTCTGTTGTAACATCAACAGTCTCAAAGTAACCAGTTCTGTTTAATCTTAACTTTGAGTTTTCAATAGCCTCTGTTGATAACCATGAACCATCGGTCTGACGCATTTCACGGCGAATAACAGTATCATCAGATGTATCATTACCATCTACGAGTACCTGTGCCACGTGGATACGTTTACCAGGAATTACGTTGAAGTTGATGGTTACGGTCTTATCCTTTTCATTATATGTAGGATATGCCTTAACCTCAGAATTGGCATAACCGTACTTACCTAGAATACCTGCTAAGGTCTTTTCGTTTTCAGTTACACGTCTCTGGTTGTATACTTCACCACTTTCAATGGTGATAGCCTCTTTTAATTCTTTACCATACTTTAATGGGTCACCAGTGATTGTAGCATCGCTTATATGGTATAAATCACCTTCATTAACAGCTATGGTCAGATAAATATTTTTCTTGTCAGGAGTTAATTGTACTGATGTTGAATCTACCTTGAAGTTTACATAACCTCTGTCCATGTAGTAGGTCTTTAATGACTCAAGATCAGCTCTGAAAGACTGACCGTTGTATCTTTGATTTGCAAGAAAGTTCCACCAAGGAACGTCATCTCGAAGCTGCATCTGAGCTAAAAGCGCTTCTTCATCAAAATGATCGTTACCTACAATGTTAATCTGAGAGATTTCAGCAGCCTTACCTTCAGTGATTTCAATCTTAACATCAGCACGGTTTCTTGGAAGATAAGTAACTACAGCCTTTACACTTGCCTGATACATACCTGATGAGTGATAGTAATCTTCAAGTGATTTTTCAATTCTGTTCAGACTCTGCGTATTTAAAGCTTCACCAGATCGAATGCCCTGTTGCTCAACAACCTTCTTTAGATCTTCATCTTTAATATTGGAGTTACCTGAAAAATCGATACCGCCAATAGTTGGTTTTTCTTTAACAGTTACGATGAACTTGCCACCATTTTTTGATAACTTAACATCATCAAAATCACCTGTAGCATACAACTGCCTCATAGCTAANGTGGTGTTTTCCTTGGTGATTACATCACCTTCCTTTACAGGAAGTGCAAGTAAAACTGCACCTTTCGATACACGATTTAAACCGTTGATTTGAATTTCTGAAATTACTGAGTCAGAACTTTGGGCAGAGGCCACCAAAGGTGTGGAGATGACTGCAGCAAGAGCTAATACCATGCTTGCTAATCTTAGTGTTCTATATTTATTCATCGTTAAACCGAACTGTTTGCTTAAGTTATATTTTAATCTCACTATTTTGAGATCTCTTTATTAGCGATTTTATATTGTAACAGTCATTTAAAAAACTGTTTAATAAGATCAACTAGTTGTCATTTAAACTTGTGAACACGCTAAAAATAATTTCTCATTCTTCAGAAAATTATTTTCAGTATGATAAACCTTTTACGTCATTAAAAACTGAAAATACCATCAATGACAGTAAAATTGCTAACCCCATTATAGTCAGTATCTTCTGTACCGCAATGCTAGGAGCCTTTCCTCTTATTGCCTCATAGGCTATAAACATAAGCTGACCGCCATCTAACACAGGGATCGGCAGTAAATTGAAGATACCTAAGTTTACACTAATAGCTGCCAAAAAAGTGAGAAAGAAAAATAAACCTATATTAGCACTTTCCTGTGCTCCTTTGGCAATAGCAATAGGGCCTGAAATATTTTCTGTAGAGATTGAACCGTTAGCCAGCTTATAAAGGGAAACGAGCACAAGTTTTGACATATCAACGCAGTCATCGACAGCTTTTAATGATGCGTCTACAAATCCAAATTTTATATTCTCTGATAATCCTTCAATTTTTTCGATAGTAGCACCAACACCAACAAATGGTTTCATCTTTTGAGTAAGTTTGTCATACTGCATAACAGGCTNTACGGTTGTCAGGTATTTAACGCCATCGCGCTCTACTACCATTTCAAGNTCTCTGATTTCAGAGCTNTCGATAATATCTCTTAATGCATTCCAGGAATCGATTTTTACGCCATTGATCTGAGTAATGATGTCTCCAACTTTTATNGAAGCCTTCTGAGCAGGTGANTTTTCAACAATAGCGCCTACTTCATTGGTAATTTTTCCAAAGCATGGAATAAAACCTGCTTTCTGAAGAGGATCATCATTTCGATTTAATTTTACGTTTTTTAAATTGATTGAAAGTTCTCTTACAGGACCTTTACCGATATTTTCTGAGACCTTTACAGGGATGTTCTTATCGTGTCCCATGTTATCAAAGATCTCAATCATGATGTTCTTCCAGGAATTAACTTCCTTATTATCAAATGAAATAATCTTATCGTATGTTTTAAAACCGGCTGAACTTGCACTGCTCTCTGGTAGCACATAACCTACTACAGGATAACCTATGGTTACACCATGCATGTTATTTAAGGTAAAGAGTAATACTGCAAGCAGGAAGTTAAAGAAAGGACCTGCGAAAATAATAATGGCTCTTTTTAAGACGCCCTGAGCTTTAAAAGAATCTTTTGGCAGTTCCTTTTGCTCTTCATCAAGATCGTTTTCACCTTCCATCTTTACATAACCGCCAAGAGGAATTGCACTTAATGCATATTCACATCCGTTTCTGCCGGTCATCTTAAAAATGATAGGTCCAAAGCCGATTGAAAAGCGAAGTACCTTTACTCCGCAAGCTCTTGCAGCTAGGAAATGACCTAATTCATGAATAGTAACTAAAATACCGATAGCAACTAATAGATATACTAAGCCACCAACAAAAGCATCCATTAAAGAGCTCCTATACTTTGTTTTGCAATCTGACGAGCTCTTGAGTCTACCTCTAATACTTCATCAATATCACTAAGTGTTTTTTCCTCAATAGTCTGTAAAACCTTATCTACTACCTTTGCTATATCAAGATAACCGATTCTGTCGTTTAAGAATGCATCCACTGCAACCTCATTAGCGGCATTTAAAGAAGTGGTTGCACACTGACCTGATTTACTTGACTGCATTGCAAGTTTTAAACAAGGATATCTTGTGTAATCAGGCTGCATGAAGGTAAGGCTTGATACCTTAGTAAAATCAAGTGGGCTTACGCCAGAGTGAATTCTTGATGGAAAACCTAAAGCCACAGCAATTGGTATTCTCATATCAGGTTGGCCTAACTGAGCTAGGACTGCACCATCTGTATATGAGACCATTGAATGAATAACAGACTGAGGGTGAATTACAACCTGGATATCTTCATCGGTTGCATTAAACAGGTATCTTGCCTCGATAAACTCAAGACCTTTGTTCATCATGGTAGCTGAATCTACAGAAATCTTAGGCCCCATAGACCATACAGGATGAGCAATTGCCAGCTTTGCGTTTACAAAAGACAAATCCTCAACTGGAGTGTTTCTAAAAGGACCGCCTGAACCTGTAAGTAGGATCTTATTAACGTTGGCTGCTTTTAGATCACAGTAGCCTAAATTCTCCTGAACCTCATATGGAAGACACTGGAAAATTGCGCTGTGTTCACTGTCTACAGGTAATACTTTTGCTTCGTATTTTTTAACCTGCTCAAAGAAGATTTTGCCTGACATGACTAAAGCTTCTTTATTTGCAAGTGCAATGATGCATCCTGTTTTTACAGCTGCCATAACAGGCTTTAAACCTGCAGCACCTACAATTGCATCTACAACAATATCAGAAGCACCGTCACCTGCTACCTCTTCAACACCAAGAGGTCCGTCTAACACTTCACAGCA
>JGI24711J26586_10000252_pt1 | contig 41339 bp, 36 predicted proteins | sample BioPla3DNA1_FD_26586 | JGI IMG/M metagenome (IMG submission 26586)
ACTTTTTAATATTTATATCTTAAAAATATGTGAAATACCTTTAAAGATAGTATTTTCATGTTTATTAATTTATTTAAATTTAGTATAATAATTAAGTAAAGTAAATATTTTTATACTTAGGAGAATTAAAATGAAGGATATTCCCCACATTATAAAAGATTTTTTAAGCTATATGGAAACAATCAAAGGTAAATCCAAAAACACCGTTCAAGAATATTACTACGATTTAAGACTTTTTTTTCGTTTTATGAAAATTCATAAAGAGCTTTTAGAGGAAGAATGTGAGTTTGACAAAATTGATATATCTGATGTTGATATTGATTTAATAAAAGAAATTTCTTTAAGTGATCTCTACTCCTTCATGTCATTTTTAAGCAGGGAAAGAGATAATAATTCCAGCTCTAGAGCCAGGAAAGTTGCAAGCATCAGATCTTTTTTTAACTACATAACAAATAAAGCCAAACTTTTAGATTACAATCCTGCAAGTGAACTTGAATCGCCAAAAATATTAAAAAAGCTTCCTAGATATCTAAACATTGAAGAAAGTAAAAGGCTTCTAGAAGTTATAGACGGCGAATATAAAGAGAGGGATTATGCCATTATAACACTTTTTTTAAACTGTGGTCTTAGGCTTTCTGAACTTGTAAACATTAATATAAACAAAATAAAAAACAATACATTGACAGTTGTTGGAAAAGGGGACAAAGAAAGAGTAATATACCTTAATAAAGCCTGTGTTAATGCTATAGATGCATATTTAAAGGTGCGTCCTGCTGACTGTATAAAGGATAAAAATGCACTTTTTTTAAGTAAGAGAAAACAAAGAATAAGTACCAAAACAGTCCAGCACATTGTAAAAAAATATTTAAATGCAGCTGGACTTGATGCCGAAAGGTATTCAGTTCATAAATTACGCCATACCGCTGCCACACTTATGTATAAACATGGAAATGTGGATATAAGAGTGCTGCAGCAAATACTAGGACATGAAAGCATTGCCACAACAGAGATATACACTCATGTTGACAACGAACAGCTTAAAAATGCACTTGACAACAACCCTTTATCAGAAATAACTTCTGACAATGAGGAATCTTAAAATATATATAAATTTGCTATTTTTCTTTGCATTTATAAAAAAAATGAGTTATATTATTTTATATATATAATGCGAATATAAAAATAATACTTATGGAGATGGGTTATGAATTTTAGAAAATTTTATTTTATAGTATGTTCTGTATTGTCAGTTTTCATGTTTACTCTTGGGATTTTAATGCTTTTTTACATTAATGTAACGGATGTTTATGGAACTGAAGAAAACTCAGATGCTTTAGGAAAGGATCCTTCTGGATTTATAGACAGTTTGTTTGACTCTTTCAAAACAACACAAATGAAAAGCATAAATGTTTTTGTTTGTGGCGGGGATCAGGCAGCCAATCTTACTGACACCATGATGGTGATAAACTTTAATCCTAAAACAGCCCAAATTAATGTGCTTTCCATCCCAAGGGATACACAAATAAGGCTAAATAACAGGACTGCCAAAATAAATGAACTTTATCAAAACGGCGGCGGGGAATTTGCAGTACAAAGATTAAGTGAAATACTCCAGACGGATATTGAATATTATATTCATGTGGGGCTTCCTGCTTTCAAGGAGATTATTGATGTACTTGGAGGGGTAGTTTACGATGTTCCGGTGGATATGTATTATAGAGACCCACTGCAAAATCTTACTATAAATATACAGGCAGGAAAACAGCATTTTGATGGCAAAAAAGCAGAAGAATTCATGAGGTTTAGACAGTACAGTAGTGGAAAGGCAAATGAATATTATGATGGAAGTGATTTAAAAAGAATAAAAGCCCAGCAAAACTTTGTGAAAGAACTTATAAGACAAAAGGCAAACCTATACTATATAACAAGGTTAAATGAAATATTAGATGTAGTTTTTAACAGAGTTGAGACTAATCTTAGCATAAATGAAGTTTTAAAAATGAGTATGAATATAGATAAGATAAATGCTGAAAATATTAATTTTTTCACACTGCCAGGAAGACCAGTCCAACAGGAATTATCATATTTTATACTAGATAAAGTGGAAACCATGAAACTTATTGATGAATATTTTGTAGTGGAAACAGTTGAAATTAAAGAACCAATTGAAGCTACAGATACAGATGAAAAGACAAATTAAAAACTTAATTAATAACCCTTCTTTAGATTAAAAATCCAGTAGGAAGCAAAATAATTTACCCCTACTGGATTTTATAAATTATTTTTATATTTTTTCTAAAAATAATTTATAAGCTTTATAAGTCATATAAATATCTACTTTGCTGGTTACCTCAAAGGGTGCATGCATTGAAAGTACTGCTACTCCAGAATCAATAACATCCATATTCATATTGGCTATGTACTGTGCAATTGTACCTCCCCCGCCTTGATCAACCTTACCTAATTCTGCAGTTTGCCATATAATTTCTTCATCATTAAAAAGTTTTCTTACCTCTCCAATAAATTCTGCACTTGCATCGCTCGCTCCTGCTTTTCCACGGGAACCTGTATATTTTTGAAGAACCACTCCCCTGCCTGCATAAGAGGAGTTCCTCTTGTCATAAACATCTGGATAATTTGGATCAAATGCTGCATTTACATCAGCTGAAAGCATTTTAGAATTTGAAATACACCTTCTTAATGTGAATTCTGTATAGTTATCAGTACTTAAATTGCAAATATCTGCAATGAAATGTTCTAAAAATGCTGATTGGGCACCTGTATTTCCCATGCTCCCTATTTCTTCTTTATCCATTAAAGCACAAATGGAAGTTTTATTATTGTCTTTTAAATCTAAAATTGCCCTTAGAGAAGTGTAAGCACATACTCTATCGTCTTGTCCATATGAACCTACCATGCTTCTGTCAAAACCTACATCCTTAGCTTTCACTGCCGGAACAAGTTCAATTTCTGCAGATTGAAAGTCTTCTTCAACGATTCCATATTTTTCATATAATAGATTTAATATGTTTAATTTCACCTTTTCAGATACTTTATCGTCATTGTAAGGCATTGAACCAAAAAGGATATTAAGTCCCTCCCCTGTAATTCCCTCACTCATTTTTTTCTCCATCTGATTTTTTGCTAAATGAGGCAATAAATCTGTAATTGTAAAAACTGTATCATTTTCATCTTCACCAATTTCAATTTCAATAGAAGTACCATCTTTTTTAACTATTAGCCCATGAAGTGCTAAAGGTATTGTAACCCACTGATACTTCTTAATTCCTCCGTAATAATGTGTTTTTAAAAAAGCCAAATCATCTGATTCATAAAGTGGGTTAGGTTTTAAATCAAGTCTTGGAGAATCAATATGAGCACCTAAAAAATTAAAGCCAGAATCTGGCGACTCTTTCCCTATAACAGCCAAAACAATGGACTTGTTTCTGTTAATTCTATATACTTTCATACCTTCTTTTAACTTTTCATTTGAATTTATAATCTCATCAATTGAAACAAATCCATTTTGTAAAATGAGCTTTTTTGTCTCATTAACAAACTCCCTCTCGGTTTTTGATTTATTGAGAAAATCCTTATAATCTTCACAAAATGAAAAAGTGTTTTTTTTATCTTCCTCACTAATTTTATCCCATGCATTATAATTGGTGTAGGAAAGCTTTTTAAAAAGATTTTGTCCATGACTCTTACCATCTGACATAATTTTTACCTCCTCTTTCATTAAAAATCAGCCATGCTATTGTTATTTTACCATACTTTTTAAACATTTATTTAATAAAAATAAAAAAGCATGGCATAAAAAATGATGCTAAATTTATCCTTTGCAATATAAAAATCTAAAAAAGATCTTTTTTGCAAAACAAACAAGCATCAATTTTTTTATTTTAAAGAGAATATTGAAATGTTTCAGCTAAGTCTTTTTTTATTGTCTCAAAATCCTCTAAAATTTTTATAAGCATATTAACAACTTCAGCATCAAACTGAGTACCTGCGTTCACTTTAAATTGTTCAATGGCTTCTTCAACCTCTAATTTAGATCTATATTTTCTATCAGATGTCATAGCGTCAAAAGCATCAGCTACACTTAGTATTCTTGCTAAAAAAGGAATTTCTTCACCTTTTAGACCTTCAGGATATCCTTTTCCATCAACTCTTTCGTGATGGTATTTTACAAGGGGTACAACATCTTGAAACATTGATATTGCAGATAATATATAAGCACCTTTTAATGGATGTTTTTTTATTTCTTCATACTCATCATATTCTAATTTGTCTGTTTTAAATAAAATATCATCAGCGGTGCCAATTTTACCTATATCATGGAATATTCCAGCAAGTCTTAGAAGTTCAATTTCATCTTCAGAAAGATTAAAAGCTCTTCCTAATTTCATGGCATAATAAGCCACCCTGTCTGAGTGACCTCTTGTATAAAAATCTTTTGCATCAACGGTAAGCCTTAATGCTTCAATTGTATCTAGGTATCTTTTTTTCAATTCCTTGTAGGTTTTGTCCAATTCCTCTTTTTTCATATTTATAAGTGAGTGTAAAAAAGCATTATTTATAGATGATGCAGCTTGTCTTGCATATATTTCAATTAATGCTTTTCCCTCTTTAAAATTTTTACTTTCAATATAAATAACACCCATGGAAGTGTTATATTCATTGTGCAGAGGAAAAATAATGCCAGATTCCAATGTTAAAACCTCATTGATTTCTCTGCTTTTTCCTATTTGCTCCATCAAGTAAGGGTTTAACTTATTAACTAAATCCTGAGTAGGAATATCATATCTTCCCACACCTTTGAATATTACTTTTTTTTCTTTGGTATTGTTAAAATCATCAATTAAAATAAAGGCACTATCACTATTTACCAAAGGCATCAGACCTTTTAAAATTTCTTCCATAATGGTACTGATAGGCTGCAGCTGATATATTTTAGGCACGGTTTGGAGTATTTTATTTAAACCATCTTTAAATTGCTTAATTGTTCTCATTTGTGATATTGATTTTATTCCAGATTCAATTAAAAGCATTAACTGGTCAAAACGGTCACTTTTTTCGCAATACCCTTGAATATCCAGAGCCTTTATTGTATCAAGGGGAGGNGCCAAATCTTTATGCCCTGTAAGCATTAATATATAAATATCTTTGTTAAACTGCCTTAGTCTTGACACAACCTGATCTCCATTTATGGGAGCCATAATGTAATCCAGTATAAGCATATCAAAGGTTTCTTTTTTAANTACTTCAATAGCTTCTAGAGGATCTGTAANACCCACACAATAATAGCCATTTCGGTTAAGCATTACCTTTATAGAATTAATTATACCCTCTTCATCGTCTAGTACAAGAATTTTATAATCCATACTTATTTGGGTAAGCCTTTTGCGCATACAAAAAATCCTCCTTAAGCAGTATAATAATACTTGCTTTCTATACTTGCTTTTTAGTATCTAAAATGCTCCCCCATTAAAAAAAAAGAAAAACTTAATATGAGAATTGAAAAAACGACCTATCTACATTTTACATGATTTAAAAAACTAATGCAATGTTTTTAGTATATTAATTTCATTCATTTAATATATTTATAAAAGTATTTACAACAAGTGGATCAAACTGAGTGCCTGATTTTGCTTTTAATTCTTCTAAAGCTTGCCTTTTTTCCATCCCTTTCCTGTAAGGGCGATTGGATAACATAGCATCGTATGCATCAGCAACACAAAGAATTCTAGCTTCTAAAGGAATATCATTTCCCTTAATTCCAGATGGGTAGCCTTTTCCATCATATCTTTCATGATGATATTTTATGGTATCTATTAAAGATTCCATATCTGATAAAGGCTCTAAAATATCAACGCTATAATTTGGATGATTGCGCATAATAAGGAGTTCTGAATTGTTTAATGAAGTAGTTTTATTTAATATTTCCTCAGGTATTTCTACTTTACCAATATCATGGAGTAAAGCAGCTATTTTCAATTCACGCAGCCTGTTTTTATCAAGTTTAAGAACTTTTCCTATCTTTTTACAATACTCCATAACTCGCTGAGAATGTCCAAAGGTGTACCTGTCCTTAGCAGAAACTGTACTTAAAAGAACCCTGACCCCTCCAAATAATTGATTTTCATCTGAATCAAAAAAAGCTTTGATTTCTTCAAAAATATCCTTGTATAACTGTACATTGTTTTTACCTTTGTTTTTTGCCTGATAAAGAGCTCTGTTAGATTGCANAATCAAGTCTTCTTTGTTTTTTGCAAAATTAGGATATATTGAATATCCTATAGAAAGAGTCATTTCCTCAGGGATGTTTTTCATTTCTACCATTTCTCTATAGGAATTTTTTATACGTTCAATAAACCATAAAATATCATTTGTGTCAGTTTCAGAAATCAATATTGCAAATTCGTCTCCACCATATCTAGAAACAACATCACTTTTCTTTGTTTCATTAAATAACACATGTGCAGTTTTTGCTAAAAGCTCATCACCTTCATTTCGTCCATAAGTATTATTGTAATTTTTAAAGTTATCAATATCAATCATTATCATTCCTAATGAGCTATTTCTATTATCTGCATATTCTATTTTTTCTTCAATTAATGTATGAAAATACCTGTGGTTATAAAGTCCTGTAAGACTATCAATAAAAGCTATTCTTTCTAGCTTGTATATTTGTTTGCTTTTTTGGGATGAAATATATGCAACTATAATGGACACAATAATTAGTGATATTCTCATAAATGCAAGATTTATTAAAAGTGGCGGCGCATATAAAGCTCCATTTACCGCATAATCTGGTATTTTATTAATATTTGCAAAAAGACTTTCAGACAAAAGGGCAGAAGATTTAAAAAAGTATATAGCTGCAATACCATTTACAACTACAGATATAGACATTCCTAAATAAGCAAAGCGGTATGAAATAAAAATTGAAATACCTACTTCTAATACTGCAAAAAATCCTCTGTATTCTACTCCTATACGACCAGAGGCCTGAAGAATTATAATAATAAAATAAATTGAGATAATAACAACAAACAGCCTATTTACTGCAGCTTTTAATTTATGACTCCATGGTTGTAAATTTATATCGTCATAATAATATAGGTCTGCTGATGCTGTATTTGTATCTAGAAATTTTTTCTTTGTTTTAGTATTTCCTAAAAGTAAATCCAATAAGTTAGAAAATAGTGTTTCCTTTTTACTCACAACCTTTTCCTTTCCTTCCCCAAAAGTAAAAATATTTAATATTTAAAATATAAAATATCTAATCATTTATTATAAACAAAAATTGTTTGTCTATATAATTTGCAAATAATTTGTATGTCCAAAACAAATATTATAAACATATGGTATTTACTTGACTTAAATATAATTATACTTTATAAATAAAATATATTCAAATCTAATTTTTAAAAAATTTAGGGAGGACAAAAATGTTTGATTGCCACGTTCACAGTAGCTTTTCAGGAGACAGCGAAATGCAATGTAATATAGCTATAGAAACAGCAATGGATTTAAGGCTATACGGTATAGCATTTACAGATCATTTAGATTATGATTATCCTGATTATGACGATGTATTTATGATTGATTTTGACAAATATTCTGAATTTATCGACAAGTTAAAAGAGGATTACAGCAAAAAAATAAAAATATGTAAGGGTATTGAAATTGGTATACAGCCACATGTTTTAGATGAATCTTTAGAAGTTGTTGAAAAATATGATTTTGACATAGTAATACTTTCAACCCATGTTGTTGACAAATTAGATCTTCATAATGGGGATTTTTGCAAAGGAAAAACCAGAAAAGAAGCATATGGCAGATACCTTGAAGCTGTATTAGAAGGTATTTTGAATTTTAAAAACTTTGATGTATTAGGGCATATAGACCTTATAAGGAGGTATGGACGTTATGATGTCAATACGTTAAAATATCATGAGTTCTCTGATTATATTGATGCTATATTAAACAAATTAATTTCTTTAGGAAGAGGTCTAGAGGTAAATACGTCAGGATATAGGTACAACTTAGGGTCACCAATGCCTGATTTTGATATTATTAAACGATATAAGGAATTAGGCGGGGAAATAATTTGTGCAAGTTCTGATGCTCATACACCAGATTATATAGCATATAAATTTTCATATATAAAAGAACTTATTGAAAAAGCAGGGTTTAAATATATTTCTTATTTTGAAAACAGAAAACCAGTCTTTTATCCTATAAAATAAAAATTTTAAATTTTTATAAAAAAAGCTCCATTACCATAAATTTATAAAGTGCATATATAGTAATGGAGCTTTTTACATTTATTCTAAAATCTAAACTAACTTAACTTTATGATATACCTTTTTTCCTTTTTTAATTATAAGTTCATTATCTTTAAAATCATCTGTTTTTACTGTAAAATTAAATTCATTAATTTTTTCATTGTTAACAGATATGCCACCTTGTTGTATAAGGCGTCTTCCTTCTCCTTTTGAAGGAACAAGTTTGGTTTTTACAAGTAAATCAATTATATTTATTCCATCTAGAATGTCATTATTGCTAATTTCAGTTGTAGGCATATCATCAGAGCTGACACCTTTTCCAAAAAGGGCCTGGGCAGCATTTTGCGCCTTTATTGCTTCTTCTTCTCCGTGAATAAGCTTTGTAACCTCATATGCCAATACTTTTTTTGCCTCATTTATTTCCTGCCCCTCTAATTTAGAGAGTTTTTCAATTTCATCCATAGGAAGGAAAGTAAGAAGTTTAAGGCAGTTAATAACGTCTTTATCATTAATATTTCGCCAGTACTGGTAAAATTCATATGGAGGTGTTTTGTTGGCATCTAACCAAAGGGCACCTTTTTCAGTTTTGCCCATTTTAACTCCTTCACTAGTGGTAAGAAGGTTAAATGTCATACCATATACTTCTTTTCCTTCAACTCTTCTTATAAGGTCAATTCCACCTAATATATTTGACCACTGGTCATCCCCGCCTAATTGTAAAACACAGCCATAATCCTGGTAGAGTTTTAAAAAGTCATAACTTTGCATAAGCATATAGTTAAATTCTATAAAAGACAGACCTTTTTCAAGTCTTGATTTAAAACACTCAGCTGTAAGCATTCTGTTAACAGAAAAATGCACACCTATTTCTCTTAAAAATCTAACATAATTTAATTCTAGCAGCCAGTCTGCATTATCAATCATTAGTGCTTTTCCATCAGAAAAATCAATAAATTTTGAAAGCTGTTTTTTGAAATTCTCAGCATTTTTTTGTATTTCTTCCCTGGTCATCATTTTTCTCATATCTGTTTTACCTGTGGGGTCTCCCACCATGGTAGTTCCGCCACCTATAATTGCAATAGGTCTGTGTCCTGCTTTTTGCATATGGGACATTACAACCATTTGAAGAAAGTGTCCTACATGTAGGCTGTCCGCTGTGGGATCAAATCCAATATAAAAAGTAACCTTTTCATTTTCTAATATTTTTTTTACTGGTTCTTCATGGGTAATTTGAGCAATAAACCCTCTTTCTTTTAAAGTTTGAAATACACTAGACATAATAAATTCCTCCTATATATTTAAATACTAATATCAATAATAAAAAAACTTTCACATCCTATGCTTTAAGGACGAGAAAGTTCCCGTGGTACCACCTTATTTTGCATATCTAAAAGATATGCCTCATTATATATAACCGATGTAACGGTCGGTAACCGTCGTACACCTACTAAATGGGACTTTGCCCATGATTTCAGTGTGAAGCTCTAGAGTGTAATTCGTCCTTCCATGTTCATAAGCCCTTCCACCAAAACAGGCTATTCTCTTTGATGTAACCATAGAAGGCTACTTTGTCTCCTTCAAAGCCTTTTACTTTTTAATTTTAAAATTTATACTTCTAATTATTTTAACACAAATTAAGGCAGTTTACAATAAATTTTTTTACATTATTACTCCCCCACCTACAACTATATCATCACTGTAAAAGACAACTGACTGTCCCGGGGTTACAGCTCGCTGAGGGTCTTTGAATACAACCTTCACCTTTCCATCCTGGATAGGATAAATAGTTGCATCTGCTTCTTTTGCAGAGTACCTGATTTTTGCCTTTACTTCCATAGGCTTTTCTAATTTATCAATCATTATATAATTTAAGTCATCTGCTATAAGGGATTTAGAAAAGGTTTCGTGGTTTTCTCCTAATATTACATTGTTGTTTTGAGCATCCACACCTATCACATACATAGGTTTTCCAAAAGCTATCCCAAGACCTTTTCTTTGACCTACAGTATAGTGAATTATTCCCTTGTGTTCTCCTAAGATATTTCCCTTTGTATCAACAAAATATCCAGGCTTAATTTTTTTATCTGTATTTTCCTTAATAAACTTTGCATAATTATTGTCTTCCACAAAGCATATTTCCTGGCTGTCAGGTTTTGAAGCCACATCAAGACCTAGTTTTTTTGCAATTTCCCTTACCTCTTCCTTTGAGTAGTCGCCAATAGGCATTAATGTTCTGGAAAGTTGGTCCTGGGTTAAATTATACAGTGCATATGTCTGGTCTTTTTTATCAGTTACTGATTTTTTAAGTAAGTATCTTTTTAACTTCTCGTTATATTCAATAATTGCATAATGTCCTGTAGCCACATAATCTATCCCCATAGATACTGCTTTTTGAAGCATAGCCTCAAACTTAACATATCTGTTGCAGGCAATACAAGGATTAGGGGTCCTGCCTTTTAAATATTCATTTTTAAAATAATCAATTACCTTGCCATGAAAGACATCCTGAAAATTCATAACATAATAAGGTATGCCTAATTTATATGCAACACTTCTAGCATCATCTACAGCAGAAAGTGAACAGCATCCTGTCTCATTTTTTATTGTATCTTCTCCCGTTTCAGGCCATATTTTCATTGTAACGCCTATTACTTCATAACCTTTTTTTAAAAGTACAGCGGCGGCCACCGAACTATCGACACCACCGCTCATACCTATCATAACTTTCTTTTTAGACATTTTATATCAATTCCACCCTTTGTCAGTCTATGTCGTGATTTATATCTTCGCACCTTTTGCAGCATGTAATGCATCCATCTTCATTGTCAGAAAGACCGTTTTTGTTTTTATAATCCTGTATAGCTGCTCGTATAGCCTCTTCTGCTAAATTTGAACAGTGCATTTTAGCAGGTGGCAGGCCGTCTAAAGCTTCAGCCACAGCCTTATTAGTTATATTTAGAGCTTCATCTACAGTTTTACCTATTATAAGTTCTGTGGAAATACTGCTAGTAGCAACAGCAGCACCACATCCAAAAGTTTTAAACTTAGCATCAACTATTACATTATTTTCAATTTTAAGATACATTTTCATAATATCGCCACACTTGGCATTTCCTACTTCTCCAATGCCATCGGCATTTTCTATTTCTCCAACATTCCTTGGATTTGCAAAATGATCCATAACCTTATCACTATACATATTGTTTCCCTCTTTTCACTTTTTCATATAATGGAGACATTTCTCTTAGTCTCCCAACAATTTCAGGTAATTCATTTAATAGTATATCAATGTCAGCATGAGTATTGTCTTTTCCAAAAGTAATTCTAAGTGAACCATGAGCTATCTCGTGAGAAAGACCAATTGCAAGAAGAACATGGGATGGATCTAAAGAGCCTGATGTGCAGGCAGACCCACTTGATGCTGCAATACCCTTCATATCAAGCATGAGAAGGAGGGATTCCCCCTCAATAAATTCAAAGGAAAAGTTTGCATTTCCTGGAAGTCTATTTTGTCTGTCCCCATTTAGCCTTGTAAAAGGAATATTTTTCAGCACTTCTTCAATTGTTCTGTCTCTTAAGCTTAACAATTTTTTATTGTTTTCTTCCATGTTTTCAGTTGCAATTTTAATGGCTTCTCCAAGTCCCACTATTCCAGCAACATTTTCTGTACTAGCTCTTCTGCCTCTTTCTTGAGCTCCTCCATGAATAAATGATGTGATTTTCACACCTTTTTTTATATATAAAGCTCCCACTCCCTTAGGACCGTAAAGCTTGTGAGCTGATAAAGATAAAAGGTCTATATTTAATTCATTAACATCTATAGGTACGTTTCCCACTGCTTGTACAGCATCTGTGTGAAAAATTATGCCTTTTTCCTTTGCAATTTTGCCTATTTCTCCAATAGGCTGAATTGTTCCTATTTCATTATTTGCAAACATAACTGAAATAAGTATTGTATTGGGCTTAATTGCTTTTAACACATCATCAGGAGAAACAAGCCCATTTTCATCAACTGGCAGATAAGTTACTTCAAAACCATCACTTTCTAAATAGCGGCATGTATGCAAAACAGCGTGATGCTCTATGCTTGTGGTAATTATATGGTTACCTTTGTCTTTGTTGGAATAGGCAACTCCCTTTATAGCCCAGTTATCTGCCTCAGTTCCTGACCCTGTAAAAAATATTTCTCTTGGATTTGCGCTAATAGCTTTAGCTACTTTTTCCCGAGCATCTTCTACAGCTTTTTTACTTTCTCTTCCAAGATAATATATAGATGAAGGGTTTCCAAAATTCCCCTTTAAGTACGGCAACATCTTTTCTAAAACTTCAGAGCTTATAGGTGTTGTCGCTGCATGATCAAAATATATTGTTTTTCTGTCCATAATTATTACCCCTTATATTAAACTAATTTCTTATTTATTTATTCCCTAAAACAAATTGTTAAAACATTTTGCTAGTATGTTGCAGAAGTTTGATTTTATAAATTTAAGTTTATAAAATATTTACATTAACTAGATTAGCACTCTAGGATATGATTGTCAATATTTTTTCCGCACTTTGTGAAATTATTGACATACTAACCATAGACCTTAGAAGAGAATATGTATATTGCCAGAATGTATTCATAATTATGGAAATGGAGTTTTAAAAAAAAATAAATTTAAAATAAAGGAGTGTAACATCTTTTTTTTAGCATATCTTCTATTTCGTCAATGGTTTTTCCCTGTGAATTAATCATAAAAACCCCGTATTGGGTTCTTTTTCCCATAGTAAATTGGGGCATGTTATTTCTGGATATACATGAAATATTAAATGAGTTTCCTGCATAAATAATAGCATCAACAGGATAATTATAATTTTCAATGTAAACAACATCAAACCCTCTTTTTTCAAGTTGGCTTTTTATATCTTCAAGTCCCCTTTGGATCGCAACNACCAAAAAGACCACCTCCAATAATTATTATTACCGAAAATAGTCTATATATACTTTTTGCATAGTTTAGAGATCCTTTTCTTTTTGATAAAAAAACGTTTGTATTGGTTTTAAATTGTAGTTACTATAAAGAAGTATCTGTTCTGTACTTCCTACAAATAATACTCCTGATGGGGCTAAAGCTTTATTAAACTTTTTATATATTTCTGTTTTAGCCTCTTCTGTAAAGTAAATTAAAACATTTCTGCACACAATTAAATGGCAGTTAGACGGGTATTCATCAGATAATAAATTATGATGTCTAAATTCAATACATTCTTTTAGCTGATCTTTTATACAATAAGTGTTCCCATCTTTTGTAAAGTGTTTTTGCAAATAAGACTTAGGAAGGTTTGTCATACTTTTTTCCGCATAAATTCCTTTTTTGGCTTTTTCCAATATATCCTTGTCCAAATCAGTTGCAATAATTTTAATATCTTCAAGAGGATAAAATTCATTTAATATCATTGCTATGGTATATGGCTCTTCCCCACTAGAACAGGCAGCACTCCAAATTTTTAATTTTTTATTTTCTTTTATCAGCATTGGGAGAATAAATTCCTTTAATTTAACCCACTGTTCAGGATTTCTGCAAAATTCAGATACATTTATAGTAATATAGGTCATAAACTCATCATAAAGCATTGAATCTTTTTTTATCGCCTCAATATATGATTGATATCCATCAAATCCCCTTTTGCTAATTAGTGAATTAAGTCTTCTTTTCATCTGTCTTTCCTTATATGAATTAAGGTCAATTCCAGTTATTTTATAAATTTCTTTTTTAAAATCCTCATAGTTCATTGACATTTTATATCTCCATTCTAAAAATTAATAAGTAAGTTCAGGAAAAAACCTTTTTATTTCTAATTCTGCACTTTGGACAGAATCAGATGCATGTATTAAATTTTCAAAATCATGAGAACCAAAATCCCCTCTTATGGTGCCAGGCAAAGAGTCAAAAGAACTTGTTTTTCCAATCATGTTGCGGACAGTTGATATAACTTTATTCCCCGAAAGAATAATAACTATAACTGGACCAGAAGTCATATATTTTGTGAGATCATTGAAAAAAGATTCGCCTCTTACATGAGAATAATGCAGACTTATAGTTTCTTCATCAATTGTCATCATTTTAATGTGGGTTATAGTGAAATTTTTTTTTTCAAATCTTGAAATTATTTCTCCAACTAATTTTCTTCTTACAGAATCGGGTTTTAAAATAACTAATGTTCTCTCCATATCTGCTCCTTTATTATGATAATTATTGTGATAACTATACAAGGAATTTGATATAGTAACTATAGAAAAAAATTAATATATTTTAAATATATTTTAACACAATGTTTTTAAAAAATAAAGGTTTAAAAAGCTTATATTAAAGTAGAGCCTAAACCATTGTTAGTTGGTTTAGGCTCTACTTGTACATCCCTAAGAATCTATATAAATGTTTATTATAAATTTGCAACTTTAACAGGTTCATCAAATATGCCCCTTTTCACCTCGGTTGCTGTCATGTCCTTAGCTTTAAGCATTTCACCTAAATAATTACAAGCATCCCACGGATTAACGGTATCACCACAAGTAAAAACATCCACGGCGGCGTAACCTAGTTCCGGCCACGTGTGAATAGTTAAATGAGATTCTGAAATAACTACTACACCACTAACTCCCTGTGGACTAAATTTGTGAAATGCCACCTCTCTCACCTCAGCTCCAGCTCTTAGCGCAGCTTCAACCATACATTTTTCGATAATATCTGCGTTGTTGAGCATGTCGGCGGTGCAACCATAAATTTCTGCTAAAATATGACGTCCTAATGCATTCATATTTGTTTCCTCCTTTAATAAATAATATCCCAACCTTTCTTTATTTTGAAATTTACAAACGAATTTCAACAAAAACTATTTTAGCACTTTTCATTCAAAAGTCAATAGTTTTTTAGCATAATTATATATATTTAATATTTGTATTAATTTATGTGGCACATACTCATTTATACTCAATAATTTTTCAAAATTCTTTGCTTTAAAGAGATGATAAAATAAAAAACATTGGAAAAATCATAATTTTTCCAATGTTTTTTATTTTAATACAAATAGTTTTTAAGTTTTATCTTACTCGGAAGTTTTTACAACATCAGCCAGTGTAACTTCCATTTCTTCTTTGTGTTCTGTAACTTCCGTCTCTTCTTTATTTTCTTCTTTAGCTTCCTCTGTGCTGTCGCCTGGCGGGTCTATTGGTTTTACTTCTTTAATGCTAAGGTTGATTTTTTTGTTTTCAACATCCATTTCAATTATTTTAGCATCAACTTCCATTCCAACTTCTAAAACATCTTCAACTTTTGCAATACGTTTATTTGATATCTGAGAAATGTGAACAAGACCGTCTACACCTTCTATAATTTCAACAAATGCTCCAAAAGGCGTCATTCTTAAAACTTTAACAGTAACAATAACTCCTTCTTTATACATTTGACCCACTTTAACCCATGGGTTATCTTCTTGTTTTCTGTAACCTAAAGAGATTTTTTTCTTATCTTTGTCAAACTCTAGTACATGAACTTCTACAGTATCACCCACTTTTAAAATTTCGGAAGGATGATCTATTCTAGACCATGATAATTCAGAAACATGTATAAGCCCATCTACACCGCCTATATCAACAAAAGCACCAAATTTAGTCAGGCTTTTTACAACTCCACTGTAAGATTTGCCCACTTCTATATTTCCCCAAATCTCTTTAGAAGCTTTTTCTTTTCTCTCTTCAAGAATTACTCTTGCTGAGCCAACTAATTTGCGTCTCTTTTCATTAAAATCAATTAGTCTTAATTCTATAGTTCTTTTTAAATATTCTCTTAAATCTTTTACATATCTGTCACTTAATTGAGAGCCAGGTACAAAAATTCTAACCCCCTTGTAGCTAGCTACTACTCCTCCATTAACAACTTCAATTACAATAGCTTTTAAAGGTGTCTTATCCTCATAAGCTTTTTCTACTTCTTCCCAAGCTTTATTTGCTTCAACTTGTTTTTTTGAAAGTCTGACATTGCCTTCTCCATCATTAATTTGTTGAACAAAAACTTCAATTTCATCCCCTATTTTTACTTCTTTTTCAATTTGAAAGTCAGGTATATCGGTGTACTCTTCAAGAGATATTATTCCATCAGCTTTATAGCCTAGATCTACAAAAACCTCATTGGCATTAAAACCAATTACCTTTCCTTTTATAATATCTCCTGCTTGTATTCTTACAAAAGAATCTTCCAAAGCATCGGCAAAATTAATTTCACCATTATTTTCTTCATTTTTAGTTACTTCTTGATTGTTTAGTTCACTCATTTTTTTAATAACCTCCTCAATTACCCAGTCCGGTGTCGAAGCCCCGGCAGAAATTCCTATTTTTTTTATTTTTTCAACATCTATCTGTGGTAAATCAGCAGATGTCTCTACCTTAAAAGTCATAGCACAGTGTTTTTTGGAAATATCGCAAAGTTTTTGCGTGTTTGAACTATTTCTATCTCCAATTATTATCATCACATCTACAGTTTTGGATATTTCCTCCACTTCGCTTTGTCTTTTACTTGTGGCACTACATATTGTATCAAATTTTAAGATGTTTTCAAATTTTTCTTTTAAACATTCATTTATTTCGTGCCATCTGTCTTTAGTAATGGTTGTTTGCGCTACAACACAAACTTTTTCATCGGTTTTTTTAATTAATTTTACATCATCAACACTGTTTATTATATAGGCATTATTGTTACACCAGCCATTAATTCCGATTACTTCGGGATGGTTTTTGTCACCCACAATTATTATCCTGTAGCCTTCATTACTCTTTTCTTCTACAAGATTGTGTATTTTTTTCACATATGGACATGTAGCATCTTCCAAAATCAACCCCTTATCTTTAATCTTTTTATATATAATTGGTGTAACACCATGCGCTCTAATAACAATATGACCTTTTCCATCAATATTACCATCTATATCATCTAAATCATTTATATCTTTTATTATTCTTACCCCTTTTTCCCTAAGGTAATTTACCACCTGTTCATTGTGAATGATAGGTCCAAAGGTGTATATTTGTTTATTATTTGTTTTTAGCATTTCATAAACTTTTTTTACAGCATTGTCTACTCCAAAACAAAATCCTGCTGATTTGGCTATAATTATTTCCAATTCTATTCCTCCAAAAGAGAATATACTTTTTTCATAATTTTTTCACTTTCCAATAATAACTCACTATTAGTATATTTCTTATTTTTATCTAAATCAAGTGTAAAAGGTTTTCCAAATATTACTTTAACTTTGCTAAATAATCTATAGTTCCCATTTATTAAAACAGGCAATATAGGTGCCTGTGATTTTTGGGCTAAAAGTGCTGCACCAGCTTTAACTTTTATCTCTTTATTGGTTTTTTGGGCTTTTTTCTTTCTTGTTCCTTCAGGAAAGATACCAACAATATGTCCTTCGGATAAGAGTTTTAAAGAAGTTTTTATAGCTCCTACATCACCTTTTCCCCTTTTTACAGGAAAAGCTCCTAATTTTCTTATGATAAATGCTAAAATTGGGTTTTTAAAAAGTTCTTCCTTTGCCATATAGCGAACTAAGCGTTTCATTCTATATCCAATAAAAAACATGTCCAACTCACTAATATGGTTACTACATAAAATGGCAGCACCTTCTTTGGGAATATTTTCTCTGCCTATAATCTGAACCCTGTAAAAAACAGAAAAGATTATAACAAAAATAATTTTAACTATTTCTTTACCCATAACTTTTCACATATCCTAAAATTGTATTTACAACTTCATCAATTGACATATTTGTTGTATCTATCTCTATGGCATCTGAGGCTTTGGTAAGTGGTGCAAAACTTCTGCTACTGTCATTTTTATCCCTATATTCAATATCCTTCAAAACCTCTTCTAATGTTATATTTTCAATATTTTTAGACAGCTGCTCTGAATATCTTCTTCTTGCTCTCTCTTTAATATCTGCATTTAAGAAAATCTTAACATCTGCATTGGGCAGCACATAAGAACCAATATCCCTTCCATCCATCACTACACTGTTTTCTGTGGATATCTTTCTTTGAAGTTCAACCATTTTTATTCTAACATTAGGAATGGTTGCAACATTTGACGCACCTATTGAAACATCAGGTGTTCTTATAAGAGAGCTGACATCTTTGCCATCTAGAAAAATCTTTTGCTCATCTTTAGAATAAACAATTTCAATATCAATATTTTCTACAAGTTTTGATAATTTCTCATCATCAAGTGTATCAATATTTTCATTAATTGCTTTTAGTGCAACTGCCCTGTACATAGCCCCGGTATCCAAGTATAAAATCCCCAATTTCTTTGATATAATTTTTGCTATTGTACTCTTTCCTGCACCAGCAGGACCATCAATGGCAATTGAAATTTTCTTGTCACTCATACTACTCTCCCAAACTGATTTTTAAGTATTTTTTAAACAATTTATCTAGTTTAAATCAGGTCTTAAAACTTTCGCTTCATTAAGATATACATGCCTTATTTGTCTTTTATCCATATTTGCATTTACATGCAGCATTACCCTTATACATTTTTTAAGACCGTCTGGCACATCAATTTCATTCATACACATAAGAGCCACATCATTAAGACCTATTTCTCTTGCTGCCACAGCTGGAAAAGTTGCATTTAAATCCTTTGTGGCAGTAAAAATAATACTTATAATATCATCTTTTTTAAGATTGTTTTTTTCAATTACTTCTATAAGGAGCTTTTTTGTTTCATTTAAAATTTCTCTTTTATCGTTGTTTAAAACAGTAGTAGCTCCCCGTATAGCCCTTACCATATTTAACTTCCTCCATTCTGCCATTCTACCAATCTACCATTTTATATAAAAAACAATTAAACAACCCTGTGCCCTAATCCAATAGAAACTTCATTTAAATGAAGTAAACCAATACCGAAAAATATTGCCACACTAATATGGTTTTTATATCGGGCAACGCCTATTTTGCCTCCTACATTTAAGCCTATTGCCTTAGGCATTATTTGAGACAGTGCTTCTCTTGTAGCTCCTGCCACTGCACCCTCTTCTACATGGTTATCCAAAATAACATTTTCTCTTTTTGAAGCCACAACAGCTCTTTCTATTATTTTGGTAAATGAGGTAATAAACTCACCACCAAAATCTGCAGCAACTGTTCTAATACCCTGTTCTAAGAATTCTGCCTGATACATTTTTTCCTCTTCCCTTTGTGATGTAAGGGCAATTTTAATTGCTGCTGAAGCAATTTCCTTACTGCCAAAGCCTTTGGATTTTAAATTATTCTTATCCATAATCTCTCCGAACTTTTAAAGTATTATATGTAAAGTTATTAAATTACTATTATATTATACTGTAATAACACAATTAAAACAATAAAAAAATTAATCAATTTGTATTTTAGCCAGTTGTTTTATTTCTGAATTTAATTTAATATTAGTGCCTTTGTATTTGTCTAAAATATTGCTGCTGGCAGAAATTATTTCTACTTCTGCATTATCTGCCATAGTAGAATCAATCTCCACCACATCTCCGTCTTTAACATATAGTTTTATAATATTTGAAGTAAATGCAGCCACTGTATCCCCATTTAATAATACTTTAACTTTTTTATTTTTATCTTCACTTTTTAATGAAATAAAAATTTCCCCTCTTTTATAGAGATACTCCTCATTTTGAAGGGGATTTCCTTCTAAACTGTTTTCACTTACTAAAACCGCTCTTACATTTGGATTTGTCATTGCAGCCTGAACAATAATTAAGCTTATAAACACAAATACAAAAGTAGAGAATAAAATCTTTTCAAAAATATATGCTGAAAAAATTTTTTTATTTCGCTGTTTTTTTTGTTTTCTACTTGTTTTAAATATTATAATTTTCATATTTTTCACTCCACAAAGGTTTTAAAAGGGAATATTTACTATAAGAATAATATGCACAAGTTTTTTAAAAAATACACATACCCTTTTTTTACCTGCAATTATTACCTGCCAAATACCCTGTGGAAAAGGCAATTGTTAAATTAAACCCTCCTGTATATGCATCTAAATCAATAACTTCCCCGGCAAAGAACAGTCCCTTTATTAGTTTTGATTCCATTGTAGATGGATTAATTTCATCCACAGATACTCCGCCAGCTGTTACTATTGCTTCTTCTAATGGCCTTGCTCCATTAATTGATAGAGTAAGGTTTTTTAAAAGTTTTACCAAAGATATTCTCTCTTCTTTTGTAATTTGATTTACAGGCTTTGNAGCATCTATTCTTGAAAGCTCTATTATTACAGGAATTAGTTTTTGTGGCAAAAGGTCGTCTAAAGCGTTTTTAAACTGTTTTCTTGAAAATTTCAAAAAATCCCTTTGGATTCGTTCATCTAACTTTTCTTCTGTAAGGGCAGGTTTTAAATCAATTAAAAGTTTTATTCCTTTATAATCATAATCTAATATATGCCGGCTTGCACTTAGTATTATAGGACCTGAAACTCCAAAGTGTGTAAAAAGCATTTCTCCAAAATCACTATATATTTTTTTACCTTTATTATTTAATAAAGTTATTGAAACGTTTTTTAAAGACAACCCTTGTAGATTTTTAACCCACTTTTCATTAGTGATTAGTGGCACCAAAGAGGGTTTTAAAGAAACTATGGTATGTCCTAAATCCTTTGCCATTTTGTACCCGTCCCCAGTTGAGCCAGTTCCAGGATATGAGGCACCTCCAGTTGCCAATACAACTTTGTCACAACTAACTTTTTTACCTGACTTTAACATGACACCAGTTATTTTTTTATCATCTGCTAGTATTTTTTCTACAGAGGTGTTTAGCCATAAAGTTACTTTTTTGCTTTTTAAAAAATTATTTAAAGTATCTACCACATCTTTTGCTTTGTCTGAAACAGGAAATACCCTGCCGCCTCTTTCTACTTTTGTTTTAAGACCGTATTTATTAAAAAATTCTATCAAATCTGTGTTTGAAAATGTATAGAAAGCAGAATACAAAAAACACCCATTTCCAGGAGTGTTTTCAATAAGACCTTCTATATCGGTATTATTTGTTATGTTGCACCTGCCTTTGCCAGATATTAAAATCTTTCTGCCTATTTTGTTGTTTTTTTCAATGAGTATCACCTCATTGCCATTTTCAGCGGCTTTTCCAGCAGCCATTATCCCTCCAGGACCGGCACCAATAACTATAACCTTTTTTTTCATATTATTAATCTCCATAAATTTTATTTATGCATTTTTATCATTCTTTTCATAAACTCCGTATTCATCCCATATTTCCTCTAAATTTTGAAAAACATTGTAAACATGTTCTTTTTTCCTCATAGCAATTGCAACAATTAAAGCATTTAGAACACTTAAGGGCGCAACAAGAGAGTCCACAAAAGAAGCCATGTCACTTCTAGCAGTAAGAGTGTGGTGGGAGTTTTCTGTCAAAGGAGAATCATTGCTGTCTGTAATGGCTATAACAGTTGCACCTTGTTTTTTGGCAAATTTCATTGCATTTATAGTTCTCATTGAGTATCTGGGAAAACTAATACCTATCACCACATCACCTTTAGAGGCATAAATTATTTGTTCAAATGTTTCACTTACACTAGTAGTATGTACAAGTCTTACATTATTAAATATAAGATTAAAGTAAAATCCTAAAAAACTTGCTAATGGTGCAGAACTTCTCACCCCAAGTATATATATTCGTTTTGCGTTTAAAATGCTTTCCACCACATTATCAAAACTTTTTGTATCAATTTCTTCTAAGGTTATTTTGATTTTGTCCATATCTGACAAAAGAACACTTTTTAATATATTACTATCCTTTATTCTTCTAGAGGAAATTTCCATCCTTTGAGTGGGTGTTAGTTTGCTTTTAACTAATTTACCCAATTCTTTTTGAAGCATAGGGTACCCTTCAAAGCCAATTTCATTTGCAAATCTTACTACAGTTGATTCACTGACCCCCACTTCTGCACCAAGTTTTGCAGCAGTCATGAAGCTTGCTTTGTCATAGTGATTTATTATAAAATTTGCTATTAATTTTTGTCCTTTGCTAAATTTTTCCATGCTGTTTTCAATTATAGATATTAAGTCAGAATTTTTATTTTTCATTCCAATTCCCCTTATGCCAAATTATGCTGTTTCATAAATTGAGATTCTCATTTTACCTTTATTCATAGTCAAGCCAAACAAAAGATTTTTGTCTTTAAGATTTTTATTTAGAAAGTCTACCACCTTATATAAATCCATATTAGAATCCAATTCCAACACAGATTTTAAATCAAGTTTTTCTTCTGAACTCATATTATTCCTCCAAATTATAATTATCATTTCTATATTACATATTAAAAAGATAAAAATCAAGCATACCTATAAAAAATTAGCTTCGGGACAATTAATTATCCCAAAGCCAATTTTTTATTTTTTTAAAATATAGTTAAGTAAATTCAAATAAAATTAGTCAATTATTTTTCCTCAACCGGGAATTTGTCAATATATACCAACAAGTACCTTCCTAAAAGAGTTAAATCTATAGAGTTAATAACTCCGTCTCCATTTAAGTCAGCAGCTTCTTTTCGTACTGGAAGTTCTTTAATAATTTCAAGAAGATATCTTGAAAGCATTGTATAGTCTATTGAGTTTATTTTCCCGTCACCACTTATGTCACCATATAAAATCTTTTCAGGCTCAGGCACAAATGGCGGCGGATCAATTGGAGTGGAAATTAATTCATCTGTTTCTATAGTTACAACTTCCGTCTTTCCTGAATTTATAATGTCACGGGAAGTGGTGCTTTGGATTACAGGTCCCTGTGCAGTATATACACCTGGACTTACAACCCTTGCAAGATATTCAATATACGGATTTGATTTCCAATAACTGCTGTTATAAACGTAGAAAGTTACTTTCTGGCCTTCAGTATTATACATGGATCTATTAGGCTTCAGTCCTGAAGGAAGATAGTCGGTTATTTCATAAACCCCGTCAAATGCTGTGTCGCTAATCCTCCATGTAAGTCTCACCTTTATAACATCTCCCTGCTTCAATGTGTTTGAATTTAAAGGAGTGCCGTTCATATGGTAGTATGTGCGGCTGATGGAAATATCATTGCTCTTTTGTTTTATGTCAAATACATTTTCTTTGAAAACAGATACTAAACCAACATCCCCTTTTACATCTGTTATTTTTAAGTTTTTAAGCTGCATTGGCAATAATCTTAAGGAAAAACTTTTTCCATTTGTAAGTTGTACCCTTCTCTCTTCCCCGTCATAATTGTAAGTAAATTCTGCATCTTCTGTACTTAAGTTTTTAATTTTTTCACTGATAAACAGAAGTTTTTCTATGTATATAAGTCTGTCCCGTAAACGTCCAAGAGCACAGTATTCATACATGCCTTCACTTTCAGGCTTATCAAGCAATGCTGCAAGATATGAGCAAAGTCCGGTAACCTCTGAAATATCACCTTTAGAAGAATCTATCTTAACTCTGTAATATGGTGCATATTCTTCTATATATGGGGATATTCTTTCATTGTATATTTCTTCAGCCTTTGTCATGTCACCTATTTCATAGTAGGCAAGAGCCAGATATATGAGGTCTGTTACGCCTAAATTATCAATGGTTTCAGCTTCATTAAGCTCTAAAAGAACAGGTTCTCCCAATACAGAAAGTCCGTACAATGCCTTTATTCTGTTGGAACTTATATTAAGGTTTCTTTTAAAGTATTGTTTTAACTGCTCTGTATTAACCATATCCTTTGCAAAAACAACCATTTTTGCAGTTAAATCAATATCGCTTTCTGAATAAGTAAACAATGCCAGACCGCCGTCGGCTTTTTGGTACTCTGAAACATTAGGTTTTTCTAGTGCAGGTAAATAGTGGTCTTCACTAAAGTATTCATTCAACAATTTTGATGCCAAATACCTGGATATAATTTGATCCAGCCTTCCTCCAAAAACATAATTTAAGTTTTTCAAATCCCTAAAGTACATACCTTTACTTTTGTCCTGGAACACAAGAGTGGTAAATCCCTGTTCTCCCGCTGGTATATCCATGTCAGGTGAAACTATTGAAAATTCGGCTTTTTCAATTTGGTAATAAGAGTCAAATACATTTACCGAATGCAATACGGCATCGGAAAATCCATTTTCAGTATATGCCCTTATTATTAAATCATAGTGCCCTTCTTCAAAAGTCCAAAGGGGTATATTTACTCTTTCAAAAGCTTTTCCTTTTACAGTAATCTTAGTATCCGGATCAGCCTTGTCATATACTTCAAAATACACATCTTCATCTTCTTCAAGTCCGCTTCCGTAAGCATTTACACCCATTACAGGCTTGTCACCGGCCAAATAGGATGTATTGAAGCTGTAGTTTATAAAAAACGGCAGTGTCACTATCATGTTAACCTTTTCGCTTCCGGCATTTAGTTCTTTTGATATTGCTGACATGGTTATTCTCCATGAAGTAACATTGTCAGGAAGTTTGAAAGAAGCCGTACCTGTTCCGTCAGTTCCGGTATTTATACTTAAAAAGTTTGCTGTGTCTCTAAAGTCAGACCTTACATCAGAAGATTTATTAATACCGTCTACATCACCATTAGGAGGAGCACCCCAACCTGGTTCCGGCGCCATTTCAACTCTTTCACGCAGTTCGGCATCTATATTGTGGGATTTTTTATCAAAGTATATTCCTGAAGCTATACGTACATACAAATCACTAAGTATATTTACGTATTGATTTCTTAAACTGAAGAAAGCTTCATCAACAATACTTATATTTACAACTGATTTAACGGGATTTCCGTCTTTGTCTTTCACACTTACTTTTAAGTTTACCGTATCCCCCGGTTTGTAAAAATCTTTATCTGTTTCTCCTGCAATAGTGAGATTTTTTTCTTCCATATCATATACAATGTTTCTTCTTGCAGTAATATATGTTCTGCCGGTAAAACAAACCGAAGTTGCATAAACATTTGGCATGTAATCTTCTAAAAATTCAAAAGTATGGGTTGATGAATTGGATACATCATAATGTACAATCCCGTTTTGAGACAGGATATAGATGTAATTTTCGTACGGAAGATTTTCATTTCCAAATACAAAATCCAATTTTACGTCCTCGCCTATACCGTACTTTTCTTTATCGCTTTTTAATGTATAAGAATTGCTTCCGGAATTAGAATAGCTAATTTGTTTTCCAATATACACTGTACCGAAAGACATAGATCTTCCTGAGTTATCTTCACACCATAGTTTAGCAGTGTAGTAGGAATCCTTTATTTCCGGAGCGTCAAAATTATAAAAAGCCGTTCCCGATTTACTTGTATTCATTGAAAAATTCTTTATAGGCTTGGTTTCAAGTGTCCATCTGTATATGTCATAAGTAACTTTGTTAATTGGATCATAATATGTTCCTGATTTTTCTTTATTCCATGTGTTCAGATAAATGGTACCGTTTATGGTTTTACCACCCACCGGAGCTCCTAAATAGTCATTATAGTGGGCAGCGGTTCCGTTATTCAGACGGTCTAGCACAATTTCATTTACTTCCGCATCAACACGTCCTATTCCCTTTTCTATTTTTCCGCTGTATTTAACATTAATGTCATTGACAAAAACCCTCACTGAGTCAGAAGCCCTGATTTCTCCGGTTTCAGGCAAAGTTGCCCTGGCAGTTACCGGAATAGTATAAATTCCCTGAACATTTTTTGTTGCCTCCGGAACATATTTTATATTTAATTTTCCGGAAACATCCGTTGTCCCTGTTCCTTCTATTGACTTATCAGTTAATGAACTTGTTCCTATAGTATAACTTGTATTTAAATCTGATACTCCTGTTCCCTCAAAAAATGATGCACTAAGATTAAAGTTTACCTCTTCACCTAAAAAAACGGCAACTTTGTCTTTTTCAAATTCCATTTTATATGAAGGTTTTACATATTCCTGAACATCAATAATACTAGATACAATAACTGAATCGCCTTTTTTTAGTCTTATTGTATAATAGCCTTTCGGCAAATTAGGAAGCTGGATTTTTTCTTCAAAGAAATTATCTTGTACACTTATGTTCTTTTTAATAACAGGAAATACGTCTTTGGTCGGACGGTCGTAATAATAAGGGCTGTAATAGTAATAACCCTCAAATAATTCCAAAGTAAGATGGTCTATATCTTCATCTTCATACCTGTTTTTTATAAATCCCCATATATTTACGGTATCATAAGGCTTATACATTCCCCTGTCGGTGAAAAAATATCTCCAGTAATAATTGCCTCCTCCATAACTGCAGGAACTGGTTTCTAAAAGGGTTTTTTTACCTTCTGCAGTTTTTACACAAAGGAACTGTTTGGTGTAAATATAATTCGATCCGTAATATCTATAAAAATAATTATCTGTAGAATAATATTCGTCATAGTAAAAATAATCGTATCTGGTACCGGTATCTTCTTTTATAATAGGATCAATCAGTTCAGTGTCAAGTACTGCAATTCCGTCATCGTCTGTAACAAATGTATCATCAGTATTTGAAAAACTAATAACGGCACCTTTTAAAGGCTTCTTAGTTTCCATATCGTTAACCCATATTAAAGTGTCTGTTATGCTTTTGGTTATGTAAACACTGGTATTGGTTATTTGCACAAAAGTCTGCGTTCTTTTATCTTCACAGTAACTGTCTAAAATATAATAACCCTCCGGAAGTTCCTGAGGAATTGTAATGGTTGCACTTCCGGACCTTCTTCCGTCTTCATTAAGTTTTTGATCAAATTCAAGAATTTTTTTCAAACCGTCAACAGGCAGAAAAATGTTGTTATAGTTAATTTGCGCCCAGTCCGGACAGCTGTTCCTTATCATAACGGCTTTATAAAAAGATTCAAAATCATCATATGCGTAAACACTTGTATTGAGATTTAAAAACATAGGACCGTTAGAATTGCTTATGTAAAAGTGTAAAGGAACTTGAACTTTATCTTCAGTGGAAAAATCGGTAATTTGTCTAGTGTAATTAATAGTTATTACAGGTTTTCCTGGGGGGTTTTCTTCAGGTTTTGCAGCTGTTTCAAATGAAAATACATAATCATCCTCTATTGTCCTGTCTGTGCCATTTATTTTGATACCTTTTTTTATCCTAACTGTATAAATTGTCTCATATTCTAAATTATTGCTTGGAATAAATGCAGCTGTCTTGCCATTATACACTTGAAATCTTCCAGGAACATTTGGCGTAATCTCAAAGTATTCCTCTATATTACTAAAGTTTTCGTGACTAAAGATGATTTCTATTCCAGTATTTACAGGAACTCCTATGGTTTCATTTCCGGGAAATGCACTTATAATTTCAAATTTAGTTTGAGTCTGAAAAACCCAGGTTGTCTCAGTATCTGTCTTCATTCTGAAAGTATAAATACTGTTTTCAATAAGTGGTCTTGACAAATTAATGCTAAAAAAGTTTTTGTCCAGCTCTGTTATAATTGGGTCTGGCTCCCCATCAATTGAAAAGGCTTTTTTTACCTCTTCTAGTGAAAAATCTTTTTCTGTTTCAAGTAAAAATTCAGTATCTACAGCAATGCCAGTGTGGTCAGATTCTAAGGGTACTAAGCGGTAACCATTACGCGGATAAGCAGCCCTACCCGATGCAAACACAGAAATACATGTTGTTAAAATTAAACATGTAATAATAAGTAGTGAAGTTGCTTTTCTATACATTTTTCCTCCCCCTTTTTTTTCTTCATATTTTAATTATACAACATATTTTGACGTTATAAAAACAAAATAAGTTTCATTTTAATAACTAAATTAAAATATTATTTGCTGTACATACAAGGAGTAACATTATATAATTAAAATAGAGGTGAGATGTTAGATATAATAAATTTTATATAAAATATAATTTTTATAAAGGAGAGTATAAGTTATGCTAAAAAGAAGAGGTGTAAACAAGAGAATTACTTTTTTAACTGCATTTGTTGTGCTAGTATCACTTTTACTGCCTTCTTTTGTGATGCAGCCGATAACCTTTGCCAGCTCCTCTCCAAGAGAAGGAGACCAGTATTATAATTATGGTGAAGCATTGCAAAAGGCACTTTTATTTTACAAGGCAAACCGTCTTGGAGACCTGCCAGATGATTACATTTTGCCTTATAGGGCAGATGCAGCAATGACAGACGGTCAGGACGTGGGTCTTGATTTAACAGGTGGCTGGGCTGATGCTGGTGATGGAATTAAGTTTACCCACACCATTTCATATGCTGCAGCACAGCTTGGATGGGCTGTATATGAATACAGGCAGGCTTTTAAAAATGTAGGATTATTAGAGGACATATTAGATGAAATTAAATGGGGAACAGATTTTTTAATTAAAGCAAATCCAGAACCTAATGTTTTTTACTATATGTGTGGACATGGAGACTCTGACCACTCAGTGTGGGTTCCTCATGAATTTTTGGATTATGTAACTGACAGAAGTTCATTTAGATTGGATCCATCAACGCCTGGTTCTGATGTTGCAGGTATGAGTGCTGCAGCTCTTGCTATAGCTTCTTTAATATTTGAAGAGACAGACCCTGAATATTCAGAAAAATGTCTAATGCATGCAGAGAGAATTTTTGACTTTGCCTATACATACCAAGGTAAAAACCCTCTAAATATTTTATATCCATCTGGAAGCTATGTGGATGACCTTGCATGGGGTGCCATTTGGCTTTATATAAAGACAGGAGAACAGCATTACTTAGATAAGTCAATTTCAATTATGCCTGTTAATACAATAGGCGGATATCATACTCATTGCTGGGATGATGTAAGTTATGGTGCAGCAATTAAAATAGCTCAGGTAACAAAAGACGAAGAATACTCCTTTATGGTGGAGAGAAATTTAGACTTTTTCTTGCCTGGTGGAGGTATAACTTATAGTCCTGGTGGGTTAGCATGGCTTTCCCAATGGGGTTCTTTGCGTTATGCCAGCACAGCAGCATTTTTGGCTTTTGTATGGTCTGATGATAAAACTGTTGGAACCCTTTCAAAAAAAGATGAGTATAGAAAATTTGCTGAAAGACAAATAAACTACATATTAGGTGATAATCCACGTGGAGGAAGTTATGTAGTAGGTTTTGGAGAAAATGCTCCTAAACATCCTCATCATAGAACTGCACATGGTTCGTGGGTAAGTATGACTGAGGCACCTCCATTTAGCAGACATATACTATATGGTGCTTTAGTTGGTGGTCCTGATTCAAAAGATTTTTGGGAAGATAATATTAATGACTATATTATGAATGAAGTGGCAATTGACTATAATGCAGGTTTTGTAGGTGCTCTTGCTAAAATGATTGATATGTATGGTGGGAAAATACTTGAAAATTGGCCACAGCCTGAAGATTTCAGAGCACCTGAAGACGATTTAGAAGAATACTTTGTAAGAGCTTGGAGAATGTATGAGGGTTTTGGAACGGTAAATGTACTCTTTCAAGTTAACAATCGTTCAGCAAGACCTCCAACAGTAAAAGATAAACTATCTGCTCGCTATTTCATGGATTTGACAGAAGTATTTGAAGCAGGTCATGGTTTAGATGCTGTTGAAATTAAACTTGGTTCCCATGAAGGTGCAACACTCCATGGTTTGGAACACTATGCAGACAATATATATTATTTTACTGTTGATTTTTCAGGTACCCTGCTTATGCCTGCTGAGTGGAAACTTTGTCAAAAGGAAGCTAATGTATCAATTTCATATAAAAATGGTGTTGGAAGCCATGAAAATGACTGGTCATATCCAGGAATACATGATGACCCTGACTATGATAACATATCCTTTGCTGGTATGACACCTTTAATACCAATATATGATGATGGTGTACTTCTTTGGGGTGAAGAGCCTCCAGGAGGTCCAGATGTTCCTGAGCCAACAACTTCCCCAGAACCAAGTGTTGTATATGGGGATTTAAATGAAGATGGAATAATTAACTCAACTGACTATATGCTTCTTGGAAGAATTGTTTTAGAAATTCCAGTTGAAAATGTGAATATGGAAGCTGCTGATATAAACGGTGACGATATAATTAATTCAACAGATTCCGTTATTTTAAGCAGATACATACTTGAAATAATTGATAAGCTGCCTAGATAGTGATTCATTTAATAAAAGTTGATTGTTTATAATAAAAAAATAAGAGCGGATTTTAGTCCAGCTCTTATTTTTTTATATAAATATAAATATTTTATAAGTTTTACAACAAATAAAAATTTTAAAAAATACTCATAAATGAAAGCAGGTTATATTCTGCAACATCCAACACTACAATTAATAATACTAAAAACAAAGTAAATCCAGTTGCAGTCCAGTATACAATTTTCTCTTCATCTCCAGATACTGTTTCATATAAGCCTATATATGTAAGTATAATTGAAAAAATACTAGCTCCAAATAACAAAACAGCAATACCTGAAAAAACAAGTGAGCCTATTCCAGAAATTATTGCAGCTATAGTTATTGGAATAGACGATATTCCTACAATGGTTATAAGTGCTTTAAAGTTTGAATTGAGTTTGAAAATTTTTGATGTAATAAATAATGAAACAGGTAAAAGTATAAATGATGCAAAGTAAATTATTAATGATTTTAAAAACATGCTAAAATATGGTATCTTCTTTCCAAAACCCAATATACTAATGCCTCTAGAAAGTTTCGCTACAAAAATAAGAATAATAATGGAAAATACTAAAGATTGTAGTCCTCCAAAAAATAAACCCTTTTTAAAATCATGATTAACAGCATTATACTTTATTGTGGCTAAAGGATTTTTAATAAAATTAATTGAAAAATCCAGCATCTTCTTTAGATAATTAGATGTGTTTCCAATAACTTCTTTTGCTTTTTCAGATGAAAAAAATTCTTCTTGTTTAACACCTTCTGTATTATTGTTTTCATTTGAAGGTTTTGCAATGTTTTCCTCTGTATTCATCTGATTTTCTTGCAAATTTTGGTTTTCAGTTTTTGCTAACACAATCTTTTGTTCCATTTGATTTTGTGTATTTTTTTCTGTAACTTCAGCTGATGCTTTTTCTAAAATAATCCCTGTACCTTCTTTTACTGCTGATTCATTACAAATGCAATTTTCACCTTCTTTTAAAGCTCTTCTGCAGTTACTGCAATAATTTGACATATTATAACCTCCCAAAATTAAAACAATATTATTTATATTCAATATTTATTAATATAAGAATATCAAATTAAAAATATTTTGTCATCAACTATAAAGATAAAAAAATAAAAAAGCACTTCTTGTATAAATTTTATTGAAGTGCCTTTTATTTACTTTTTATACAGGATGCACTTTATTTTCATAATCAACCATGTCAGGATCTATTCCATATTTCTTTGCTTTTCTAAACTCAAAATATTTTTTTGCAACAGGTGGAAATAGTGCATAAGACAGTATATCTTCATCCTGTTCTAAATACTCTTTCATTTCATTTTTTATATTTTTAAGTTCAGGCTTTATAAAATCTGCAGGCCTTTTAGTAATAGGTTTTTCACCATTTAAAATCTTTTTTTGTATTTCAGGATTAATAGATGCAGGAGTTTTGCCGTACTCTCCTTTTACTAGTGCCTTTGATTCCTTTGGAACCATTTTATATCTTTCACCCATTAATACATTTAAAACAGCCTGAGTACCTACAATTTGACTGGTAGGTGTTACAAGTGGAGGAAAACCAAAGTCTTCTCTTACTTTTGGTATTTCTTTTAAAACTTCTTCAAATTTATCAAGAGCATTTGATTGCTTAAGTTGTGATACAAGATTTGAAAGCATTCCGCCAGGAACTTGATATATTAATGTATTAATATCAACTCCCATTACCTTTGCATCTAAAAGTCCACTTTCTAAGTATTCTTCTCTTAAAGGTTTAAAATACTCTGCAATTTCATTTAATTTATTTAAATCAAGTCCTGTATCGTATTTAGAATCTTTTAAAGTTGCAACCATTGATTCTGTAGGCGGTTGTGAAGTTCCAAGAGCTAAAGGTGATATTGCACAGTCTACAACATCACATCCTGCTTCTATCGCCTTAAGATATGTCATTGATGCAACACCACTTGTGTAGTGAGTATGAATTTGTATAGGAACCTTTATATTTTCTTTTAAGGCTTTTACCAACTCATAAGCTGCATAAGGAACCATTAAACCTGCCATATCCTTTATACATATAGAGTCTGCACCCATGTTCACAAGTGTCTTTGCATCTTTTACAAAAAGATCTAGATCGTGAACAGGGCTTATGGTATAACATACTGCAGCTTGTGCATGTCCTCCTTCTTTTTTACAAGCCTTAATAGCAGTTTCTATATTTCTAATATCATTTAGGGCATCAAAAATTCTTACTATATCAATTCCATTTGCTATTGCTTTTTGGACAAAATATTCTACAACATCATCTGCATAATGTTTATACCCTAAAAGGTTTTGCCCTCTTAAAAGCATTTGAAGTTTTGTTTTTTTAACATGTTTTTTAATAGTCCTTAATCTTTCCCAAGGGTCTTCATTTAAAAATCTCAAGCAAGAGTCAAAAGTTGCTCCTCCCCATGCTTCCAGTGAATGATACCCTATATCATCAAGCTTTTCTAATATAGGAGCCATTTCATCAATTTTCATACGCGTGGCAATTAGTGATTGATGAGCATCCCTTAGAACAGTTTCAGTTATTTTAGCCATTTATTCTACCTCCTTAATTATTTCTTACCCCATCTTTTAAAAATCAAAACCAAAATAATAATAACAATTAATTCAGGGTAAGCAGTATATCACCCGAATCCACAGAGGCACCACCAGATACATCCACAGAGGAAACTGTACCGTCTTGAGGAGCTAAAATTTCGTTTTCCATTTTCATAGCTTCTAAAATAACAAGCACCTGACCTTTTTTAACGGAATCTCCAGGCTTAACATTAACTGCAAGGATGGTTCCAGGCATTGGAGCATCAACTTTAACTGAACCTGCACTGCCACCAGTACTTTTTTTCGGTGCAGCTGCTTTTGGAGCAGGTGCAGGTGCAGGAGCTGGAGCTGGGCTGCTCACTGTTACTGTGGGTTGAGAAGCAACAGTTCCGCCTTTTATTTCTTCCACCTCAACTTCATATTGATTGCCATTAACTTTTATTAAAAATTTTTTCATATTTATCCTCCTTAAAAATTTTAAACATCATAATGTTAAATTTATCACATTCAAAGAGAAATTATAAACATTTTACAAATAACCATGATGAAGATTATTATAAAGGTATATTTCCATGTTTTTTTGCAGGTCTGTTTTCCCTTTTACCTGCTAGCATTTCTAAAGCACTTATTAAGCGAATTCTTGTAGAAGCAGGTTCAATAACATCATCAACATAGCCTCTTGCTGCTGCAATATATGGATTTGAAAACTTATCCCTATATTCATCAATTAATTTATTTCTAGTAGCAATGGGGTCATCTGCATTTCCAATCTCTTTTCTAAAAATAATATTAGCAGCTCCATCAGGTCCCATCACTGCTATTTCAGCAGTAGGCCATGCGAAAACCATATCTGCACCTAAATGCTTGCTGTTCATTGCAATATAAGCACCGCCATAAGCTTTTCTAACAATTATATTTATTTTAGGTACTGTAGCTTCTGCAAAGGCATATAGTAATTTTGCACCATGCCTGATAATTCCGCTGTGCTCTTGATTAACACCTGGTAAGTACCCTGGTACATCTGTAAAACTAATTATGGGTATGTTAAAAGAATCACAAAATCTTACAAATCTTGCCGCCTTATCAGATGAATTGACATCTAAAACTCCAGCTAAGAATTTTGGCTGATTTGCCACTATTCCTACTGTTTTACCATTCATTCTTCCAAAACCAACTATAATATTTTTTGCAAAATGTTTTTGTATTTCAAAGAAATCTCCATCATCTACTATAGAAGTAATTATTTCCATAGCATCATAAGGTTTATTTGAATCTTCAGGAATTATATCAGTAAGACTGTCAACTATCCTGTTTATATCATCATTATTTTCTTCGTAAGGTACATCTGATAAATTATTATCTGGAAGGAAGCTTATTAATTTTTTGATTTTTTCTATACATTGGTCTTCATTTTCACTCATAAAGTGTGCAACGCCGCTTTTGGAATTGTGTGCATTTGCACCACCAAGCTCATTAAATGTTACATCTTCCCCTGTAACTGCTTTAATTACTTGAGGACCTGTTATAAACATTTGGCTTGTGTTTTCAACCATAAATACAAAGTCTGTAATAGCTGGAGAATACACTGCTCCTCCTGCACAAGGACCCATTATCACGGAAATTTGAGGTATTACTCCAGAAGCGTGAGTGTTTCTGGAAAATATTTCTCCAAAACCCTTTAGGGCATCAATACCTTCTTCAATTCTTGCGCCGCCTGAGTCATTAATGCTTATAAATGGTGCCCCTGTTTTAATTGCCATATCCATAACATTAGTAATTTTCTTAGCATGCATTTCTCCTAAGGAACCACCAATAACTGTAAAGTCTTGAGAGGAAATAAAAACCAGCCGTCCATTAATTGAGCCATAACCTGTCACTACACCGTCGCCAGGTACTTTCTTTTTTTGCATATCAAAATCAATACTTCTTGTTTCGGCAAATGCATTTACTTCAACGAAACTATTTTCATCTAATAAAGCATTTATTCTTTCTCTGGCAGTCTTTTTTCCAGCATCATGCTGTTTTTTAATTTTTTCTGCTCCTCCCCCTAAGCTTATCTGGGACCTTTTTTCATTTAAAAGGGCCATTCTGCCTTCATTATTCATTTTCTGCTCCACCTCATGTTTTTTATTTGTAATTTTTGTTTAGCACTTTAAAAAATGTAAAAAAACAATTTATATTATAATTGCAATTGTTACGTAGATATACTATAATTATAGATACCTATCCTAGATTATAATACTATATGACATTACTTGCAAGACAAATTAGGCTGATTTTGAAAATTAATAAATTTTTTCTTATTAATTAAAGACTGAAAATTTTCCGATACATATAGCGAAATACTGTTTTTTAACTCAATTTTTGAAAATATAATTTATAAGGGTGATTTGTTTGAGAAAAATCAAACCCGAACAAAGCAGGGGTATAACCTTTTGTAAGGTTTCTATTGATGATGCTACTTGGATTCATGGCATTATAACTTATATAAACTTGGAAAAAAAAATTGCCGAGATATTTCTTTCTGCCCGTTATTTCAGAAATCATTTAAAGGAAGGTCAAAAAATACTTATAAAATCCTTTGACAACAATAACGAAACTCTATTTTCTGCAAGTATCACTAAAAAAGTGATTTCCATAAGAAAACAAGCCATAACCGTCAATATAGACAAAATGATGAACTACCATAATAAGCGTAAATTTGAAAGGTTTTATTTAAACTACCCCTGTAAAATAAGTATGGGAGATAAAGAATATGTTGCCATTTTGTCTGATGTTAGTTTTGGCGGTGGAATGCTTTATACAGATGCAGAAATTGATGACCATTCTATAGTCAGTATAAGCATATTTATATCAAGTACCTTAACCATTAATTTTATAGGAAAAACAGTTAGAAAAGAAAGTGTTGGAAACAGTGAATTGACATATGGTATAGAAATACTGGAAATTGACGAAGAAAACAATTCTCTTCTGGCTGAACTAATCAATTTCCTTGAAGAAGAAAAAAATAATATTGCACACGAATGGAGAATTTTTAATATGCTAAAATATTCTATCTACACTATATCTGTAATTTTTATATTTGTTGTTATTTTCTTCTTTTTCACAAATGAAGCCCTATAGCTTTTCAATGCATACAAGTATAGGTGGACAATTTCGCTGGTTTATAAACTCTGTCTTCATGACGGCAAATTTTTTTTGCTCAATGGTTTTTATAAAACTTAAAACTTTTTCTTTCTCTTGTGTCCCATTGTCCTTTCCATAATAAATTACTATTGTAATAATGCCTCCTGTAACTAAAAGTTCCATGGATTTTTCTATTGCAGAAATTGTGGTATCTGCCTTGGTGGATACACTGTGGTCACTTCCCGGAAGATAGCCTAAATTAAACATTACTGCCTTTATGTTTTCGTTTACGTAATTACCCATGTTTTCATGACCGTCTTTTATAAGGGTCACTCTTTTTAAAAGCTTTAGTTCTTCTAACTTTCCGGCTGTATTTTCTATAGCCGCATCTTGTATATCAAAGCCAAAAACTCTTCCCCTCTCCCCTACAAGCTGTGCTAAAAACACTGTGTCGTTGCCGTTGCCGCAGGTGGCATCAACAACAGTATCCCCTTCATTAACACAAGCTTTTATATACTGGTGGGATTGTTTTAAAGAATTTTTAATTATTTTCATAATCACTCACCATAAGTATTACATCTCTTATTATTTTAGCAGCAAAAATAGCTGTCCTGTCTGATAAATCGTAAGGAGGGGAAACCTCTACAATATCAAATCCTACAATGTTTAAATCCTTTAAAAGTCCCATGGATTTTATAAGTTCATTTGAGCTTATACCGCCGGGCTCCGGTGTGCCTGTACCATTTGCATATGCCGGGTCTAAAACATCTATATCAAGGGTTATATATATTGGTTTGTCTTTAAATTTATCAACTACAGCCTTTAGCGGTTCATACACCTCTAAAGTGAACATGTTGGTATTTAAAGAAGCAAACTTAAACTCCTCTTTTGTACCTGATCTTATTCCAAACTGGTATATGTTTTCAGGGGGCATAAAATCAATTACACGCCTTATTGCAGAGGCATGGGACAGTGGGCAGCCTAAATAATCCTCCCTTAGGTCTGCATGGGCGTCAAAGTGTATCAGCACCAGTTCATCTTTGTACTTTTCGTAAACTTTTTTTATAACAGGTACACTTATAAGATGTTCGCCTCCAATAAAAAGTGGAAACTTGCCGTCCTTTATAATTTCCCCTGCTGCCTCTTCTATTATTTCAAGGCATTTTTCTGCATTTCCAATAGGAAGATCCAAGTCGCCTGCATCAAAAAATGATGCATCTTCTAAGGACTTGTCCATATATATACTGTATTCCTCAATGCCAATTGATACTTCTCTTATTTTTTGAGGTCCAAATCGTGTACCGGGTTTAAAGCTGCATGTAAAGTCCATTGGTACACCAACTAAAATTATTGAAGACTCTGCATAGGTTTTAGAACTTCCCATAAATCTTAAAGGAACAGTAAGTTTTCCGCTTTTTAAACTCATATAATTCTCCTTTAACACATTATGTTCATATTTAAAAACTTTTGTTTGTAATTAATACTTCTTTTAGTTTATGTTTAATACTTTTCGTTGTATTTAATATTTTTTGTTTATATTTAGTTTATATTTAGTTTACATTTATTAAATAATGATTTTTTATTTAATAATGTCTGATACAAATTTTGGCAGTGCAAAAACTGCTTTGTGTATTTGAGGGCAGTAATACTTTGTATCAAATTTTGGTATACTGTCTGTATCTGTTTCTAACGGATCATATTTTTTTGAACCCATTGTAAAACTCCAATAACCGCTTGGGTAAGTCGGTATTGCACATGTATAAAGCCTTGCTATAGGGAATATTGATTCTACATTTTTAAATGTATTTCTAATTAGTTCTTTATGAAAAAAAGGTGATTCAGTTTGAGCAACAAATATTCCGTCTTCTTTTAAACATTCGTATATGGCTTTATAAAATTCCTTTGAAAAAAGGCCTACAGCAGGACCTANCGGGTCAGTTGAGTCAATCATTATTACATCAAATTCATTTTTATGCTGGTTTACATATTTTATCCCGTCATCAACAATTACCTCTACCTTCTCGTCAGTTAAGGCACAGCTTATTTCAGGCAAATGTTCCTTTGCAATTTCTATAACTCGTCCGTCTATTTCACAAAGCACTGCTTTTTCGATGGTAGGATGCTTAATGATTTCCCTGATTGCCCCTCCGTCCCCTCCGCCAATTACAAGGGCTTTTTTAGGGTTTTTATGGGTAGCCAAAGGAACATGTGATATCATTTCATGATAAACAAATTCATCCTCTATTGTAGTTTGTACAGTTCCGTCTAGAACAAGCATCTTGCCAAATTGCTCTGTATCAATCAATGCAATGTCCTGATACTGTGTTTTTTCAGTGTGGTATGTTTGTTTAACTTTGCATGTTATTCCTACATTTTTTGTTTGATATTCTGTATACCAAAGCTCCATTAAAATTCACTCCTTGTGATGGATTAAACCAATATTTATAGGCATTATTAATTAGCCATTAATATTTTAATCCCCAAAACATGTCTTGTCAATAAAATGTACTTCCCAGATTATTAAAATAACACATCCAACCAGGTAACAAAAAATATCTTTTATGTCAAAGGTAGATCCAACAATTGTGGACAGTACTTTATTATCTTGTATATTTAAAATTTCTACAATATTTATGTACTGCAAAATCTCTACCATTACAGAAAAGATAAAAATATATAGGGGTAAAAATTTTATTGGCTTTTTTATAAAAGATTTTATAAAGGTGTATAGCAAAATAACAACCAGTATATCCCCTACATACGGTCTTATGATATTATCTCTTATAAAAAGGGCAATTATTATTTCTATAGTTAAAAAAGTAAAAAAAGCTGCCAAATATCTTTTATTTATTCCCATTTTTTAATCACCTCACCATATACATCAATAAAAATATAAACAAAATAACTCCTATAATTTTAATATGAAAGATATTATATCACATTTATTTCTTTTTGGATTATCGATACAGTAATATGTTTTTTCTGCAAGAAATATATATTATTAACCCCGCATTCAGATTATTTGCTCTGTCTATAGCATCTATTGCTTTTTGTGACGCTATTATTATAGTTGTCTCTCTATTGTATTTTTCTAAAATTACATATCCTTTTTTAGATTCATCAATACTTGCAGATTTATAACCATCAGGTGAGGGAGAAAATTCAAATAAGTTACCAACTTTAATATATTCCTCCCTTTAAAAAGCAGTTATAGTAATTGAACTAATTACTATAAACAGGCTCAAAAATACTAACACAAACTGATTTCTTGACAGTTTCAAGGACAGTTTCTTAAATTTTATTATTGTAAATTACATAATGAAAAGCAACAATACAAGCTCCGGATACCTTTATAATGACTGTAAAAAAACAGCAGCTAATAAATTAATAACCAACAATTTTTTCATTATTTCTTTTCCTTTTTAAATTGGTTTTTTAAAACTTTATTTTATAACAAGGGAATGTCCCTCCTGTGAAGGATTAACTTCTACAATAATATTTTCACTGTCCACAAATATATCCCATCCTTTATGTAATTTTGATGCCGGAAAAATATTTAAAGTAAATTTTTGCCTTATATATGGTCTATTATATTCATGACACTTTTCATATAAATTAGCTAATAATATTTCAACATCAAGACTTTCATCAGTAATGAATTTTAATTCATAGTCCTCTGTATCCATCATATAAAAGCGTATACCGGATTCAATGCGGCTGGCAACATAGTAATCATATGAAAATCTCTCTCGTTCTATCATATGGTTTAAACGCACTATAATTGAAATAATAAAAATTCCTAAAAAAACAGTTGTAAAACTAATAAATATTTTTTTTACATATAACTTTCTTTTTTCAAAATTAAAATTATTAACTTTAAACAAAAATTTTATAAATTGAAATAAAAATATTAAAAATACAGGAGATAAAATAATCCCAATAACAGACAAATCAAAATAATCAGGTGGAATTCCTACTCGTTGAAAGTCTATAATCCCCATTTGATAGTTTAAATAAATTAAAACTGATACAAGGAAAATGCCTGAAAAAATTGATACAATGCTAACTAATATATTTTTCACAGAAATATTTCTTTTTTCCGTTCTTACACCAGTTCCAATAATTCCAAACGCAAATCCTATAGTTTGAATTAAAAATAATCCAAATACAGGAGATACAATTATCCAAAATTTTGATAAGTAATGATAATCAAATGATAAACTGTGTGAATGTTTATGCATTAAAACAACCAGAATTCCTAAAAAAACAGTCACAACACTTATTAATATCCCTTTTTTAGACAACTCTCTTTTTTTTGAACTTAAGCCCATAACCCCAAATATAATTCCCAAAATTTGAAACAAAAACATAGGCGACAGAATAACGCCTATGTTTGATAAAACAAAAGATATTATTGCATATTTATTTTTTTTTTGATTACCTGTAATGCCTATAGAATAATTATCATATTTTTCTATTCTAAATTCCTCCACAGCATTTATCTCCTTTTTTTAGTTTGATAACATAATAATACCTTCTGTCTGTATTATAGTCTATATAATGTTTAGAATTATCTTCAGGTTCTTTTCCATGTTCTAAAATATCCCCTTTATAGCCGGCTTTTGATGACCAATTTCCATCTTTATCTTCCCTATAAAAATGATAATCCACCGTTCCGTATTTATCCCTTTTATCCCTAAAAACAGACATTATCCTGAATGCTCCAAGAGGAATAGGGTCATCTTTTTTATCCATTTCCCTGATAATCCATCCCACAGCCATTCCATCTGCAATAACAGAATTTACAAATTCATCTATATAGCCGTCAATATAACCATGTAAGTAATATATTTCTCTATCTTTTTCCGAGTAATCTTTAAGATATCCTTTACTTTTAAGATATCTATCTGCTATCTCTGCCGGGTCAGCACCACCTTCTTCAAATTCAGTACCGTCATGAAAGGTGTATAAACCAAGTGCATATGTATAGCAGTTTTGTTTTATAGAAGAAGCATCAGCTATTTTTTTGTTTTTCCCACTTACATCATAAACTACCCTTTTTTCTAAAGCAAATTCATTAGGACTTCCGTTTGTGTCAAGTAAAAGTGTGCAACTTTTCTATCTTTCCTGAAAACAATTTAATTTGACTTTTTAAACAGGCTTTGCTCCGTTAAAATTTATTTAGTAAT
>JGI24711J26586_10000259_pt1 | contig 40801 bp, 38 predicted proteins | sample BioPla3DNA1_FD_26586 | JGI IMG/M metagenome (IMG submission 26586)
AGAGCCACAAACAGATTATCAGGAGGGGGAACAGGTTCTTCGTTTTGAATCAGAAGAAGTTGAGGCAGAGCCCCAAATAGAATATCAGGATCAGGATCTAGTCCTGAGTCTTGAATCCGAAGAAGCGGAAGCAGAGCCACAAACAGATTATCAGGAGGGGGAACAGGTTCTTCGTTTTGAATCAGAAGAAGTTGAGGCAGAGCCCCAAATAGAATATCAGGATCAGGATCTAGCCCTGAGTCTAGAATCTGAAGAATCGGAAGCAGAGCCACAAACAGATTATCAGGAGGGGGAACAGGTTCTTCGTCTTGAATCCGAAGAAGTTGAGGCAGAACCCCAAATAGAATATCAGGAAGATACTAATGAAAAACTTCCGGAGAATGAAGAAGTTGAAGAAAAGTATCAAATTGAGTATGATGAGTATAAACAAGAGGATGATGAGCCGGTTGAGGTTGAGCCGGTTGAAGTATTGGGTAATTTTGGGAAATCATCGGAAATTGATGAAGACTCTAAGATTCTGGCAGATGAAACGAGCAGAGAGTTTACTATGGACAATCGGGAAGACATTTTAAAAATATTAGAAAAAGCAATGGATGATAAAGACAATAAAGATTATGAAGCTGCTATTAAGGCATATGAAGCGGCATTAGTTCTGAGGCCGGACAAGGAGTTGTGCTATTTAATAATTCTTGATCTATGCTCCCTGTATAAAATGACAGGTCAGACAGAATTAGTATATAAATTACTGGATTCTAATCCTTGTGAACTGTTAGATTCTGATAAAAAAGCAGATATCATACGAAATATTAATATTTAATTGTGAATTTATTGTTGATATAAACAAATATTACTGTTATTATTATATTTGATATTTCATCATTATTTATGAGTAATGTCTAATAAAATGTATCCATAAGGGGGTAGCTGGGATGAAAACTGCTCAGCAGATTATCGGATTACCGGTAGTGAGCATTATTGACGGAAACGAGATAGGAAAGGTCAAAAATGTCATTATTAATGCATTGAAGGGTACTATCGATTTTTTTGTCATAGACAGTGGGGTCAGGTCACTTGCTGGAGGCGTGATTCCTGCCGACAGAGTGCTTGGTATCGGAGAATATGCATTAACCATTCTACAACCCGACGATATAAGCGACATAGTAAAAATTCCTGCTGCCATTGAACTTATGCAAAAGAATATTACCGTAAGAGGAACAAGGGTTCTTACCAAAAAAGGAAGTCTGCTTGGTGAGACAGGAGATATAATTGTCGATGAGCAGAACTCATACAATATTACAGGGGTTGAGTTCCTTCCAGCCGATTCATCTGTCAAATCAGGGATTATTCCCAGAAGCAGCGTAATTACATTTGGTAAAGATTTGCTGGTGGTTCAGGACGATTTTATTGATCAGTTAATTGAATCTACAAGTGCTATTCAGGAAGTGCTTGAAGAAGAAAAAAAAAATAGTAGATTAGAGCAAAATATAGGAAATATTACCCTGCAAAAGGATGAAAACCGGGAGTTTGCTCAGGAGGTAGTCGTTGAAATAGTTCAAGAGACTCGAGAAGAAGCAATGCCCGATTTAACAGAAATCAATATTGATGACATTGCTCTGGATGACAATATAGAGGAAGACCTGGAAATTTCATTTGATAAAAATGTAAACGCAATACCTTTATTAGAGCTTGAAGATGAGAGTCAACCCGGTACTGATACTGTAGAAGCTCCTTCAATGAATGATACAGAAGGTCCGGTTACCTCAGTAGACCTTTTTGAACAAAGACAGAGACAGTTTCTGATAGGCAAAAAGGTTACTAAAACAATTTACGACTCTAATGGGGGAGTAATAATAAACAGTGGAGAAGTAATTACCGAAGAGATTATTGAAATAGTAAAATCAAACGGTAAAATGATTGAGTTAGTTATGAACTATGAAGAATAAAATGAAACGGGTCAGGGATGCCTGACCCGTTTCTCTTAATGAGGATTGACCGACAATGAAAACAATACATAAGTACACCTGGGTATTCGTAATTATTATACTAATGGCTGCAGGGATTGGAGCCGGACTGCTCTCACTCTTGCTTTCTGATGCTCGCCCCGTAGTTGATAATGTTAGAGTTGGAGACACATTAATAAGAAATATGCCTATTGAAGAGGCCGGGTTAATAATTAATGATTATTATGAAGACTTGAACAAAAACGGTGCTTTGAAAATAGAGGTTGACGAAATTCCCTTTACTATACCATATTCAGATATTGATGTAGATTTTGATATTGAGAAAACCATGGAATATTTAGTAGATAAGCTTCCTAAGAACGAGATGGAGCAATATTTCCGTGGCACTTCAAAGGAGAATAATCTCAGGCCTTTTTATACTTATAATTCAGGTAAACTGGTAAGAAGATGTGAAGAGTTGTTTTCGCATTATGAAATTGAGCCGGTCTCTGAAAGTTATAAAATTGAAGACGGTGAACTGAAGATATATCCTTCCAGTCCGGGATTGGATATTGATTATAAGCTTTTGGTGCAAGAACTGGGAAACCGGATATTGATACGAGATGAAATTTTAAAGATAAACACCCAGAACTCTCCAATCTTCGCAAAAGTATTTAAAGATTCAATCTATGATAAAACCTTTGATACAATTGCAAATAAAAGTACTGTTGAATATGATTCAAGTCTGAGAGAAAAGCTTGAAAGAATTCTAGCAAGCTTTGATAATGTTCTTTTTGAGAGCGACCATGAAATAAAGCTGAGCTCTTTGGTACCATTTTCTCAGATGGATAATGATGTGGAGCGGGATTTACTAAATCGGCTGGCAAGTACACTTTATCAGGCAACCTTGCCGCTTGATGGAATTAAGGTGTTAAATCGTAAGCCTGCAGAGAGACCGGTGCCCTATGCAAGGGCGGGACTGGAAGTTGTAATTGAGGGAGAAGAGGCCGATCTTGTACTAAAGAATGAAACAGGCAGCGACCTTTTGATTTTAGCCGAATTATCTGATAAGGAGTTTAAGCTTTATATCATTTCTCCAGGCCCCGTAAAAACTGGTACCATAGAGGTAGAGGAAAGGGATTACGTCCCCCCCTCAGTCATTACTATAGTTAATGAGTCATTGTCCCCAAATACAACCAGAGTTGTTTCAGAGGGAGTCCCCGGTTTTACGGCAAGCGTTACTCGTATTATGGACGGAATTAGTGAGAATATCTCTCAGGACAAATATCTTCCTGTAAGTAAGACAATAGAAACGGGCAAAAAACCAGCTCATCCTGCGGGTTCTAAATAAAGAAGAAGCTTGCGTCGCAGGACACAGAACTGTCCCCAGTCTCACCCTGTCATTTACAGAAGTTATGATTTCCTATCTTTACTACAAGAGGTCGGCTCCAGATCCACTTGCTTGTGGCTGTTGCTGGGTTGAAATAGTAAATGCAGCCATAGGAAGGATCCCAACCATTTAACGCATCGCGAGCCGCTTTAATGGATGTGTCGTTTGGAGCAAGATTTATTTGCCCATCATCAACCACATCAAAGGCACCTGGCTGATAAATCACCCCTGCTATAGTGTTAGGAAACCGACTGTCTTTAACTCTGTTTAACACTACTGCACCAACAGCAACCATACCCTCATAAGGTTCACCCCGGGCTTCGGCATGGATTAATCGAGCAAGAAGATCAAGATTTTTATTAGTTGTAGGGCTTGTGCCTGTAGGCAGACCCAATGCATAAAGAGTTGCTTTGCCGGCAATCCCGTCTACCTTAAGCCCGTTTCTGCTTTGAAAATAACGTACGGCTTGATATGTCTGGTAACCATATATGCCGTCAATAGCTCCTTTGTAATAACCCCAGGCCTTGAGCCGGGTTTGTATTTGTCTTACCTCATTACCTCTTGAACCATAATATGAAATTACGGCTTGGCTTTCATTTACCCTTACAACTGCGCTGCTTGACAATATTAATCCTGAGGCAATTGTCGCTATTATAACAAAATAGACCCATGCAATTTCTAATCGTCTTTTCATGAGCACCTCCAAAATGAGAATCCATAAAAAGCATTTGCATTAGGTCAAAAAATATACATAAAAAATTAAACAATTGCCAAGTGGTAGATCATGTTAAAAAAATAACTACAAGTATGCCTACCAGAAGCAGGTCGCAGTCATTACCCTCCAAAAGAAGCAGGACGATAAGAGCAATAAGTATAATATCGTCCTGCCTGATATTACTTAAAAAGGGCGGCAAGGATGGTCGCCGGGTATGAGAAATTGCTGAGCGGGATGACACAGTGCTACTACACTCTTCAGCTTCATATGGTAGAGGAATAGAATTTAACCCCCTTGGTTCCACTAAGTTTCACCCTTTCGTAGTACGATTTATTGTTGGAGAGATGCTACTTAGTACATTGATTACCTTTAATAATTGTATAGCTCCCCCTATACGTTGTTGGCGTTGTGGTCCCAAAAATGGTTGTACTGAATTTAACAGGGTTATTCTGGAGTCCTTAATATTGTTAAACATACTCATCATTTCGCCAGCCTTTGACATTACTTCCAGGTTTGAACCGTAATCGCGGTTAGCATTATAATTAGTCTTAGTGTCATAATCATGCTCAGGACTGCTTTCATTTCCGAAATCCTGATGAGTTTCAGTCTCATAGCCGGAAGGTGAGGAAGGGGCGGAATTAGCATTTGCCTTGGCGGAGGAACCATTAACCAGATTTTTCTTATCCCCCCCAGATTGCTGAGGCATAATATTGTCCACTATATTTTTTAGGCCTTCTGTATCAGAAACTCCGAACATTTCAGCAATCTGCTTAAGCTTTTTATCCAGATCGTCGGCCATAAACTGTGCACCTCCTATCTAAGTAAGGATCTGAGCCTTTGAGCTATTATTACACCATCAGGGCCAAGCACATTTATTAGCTTTTCGAAGTCGCGTTCGGTTACTCTGCTTCTGATTTCATCCATACTAATCCCCATCTGACTAAGCTTATCCATATCAAACTCATCGATTTTTTCCAGTATCTCCTGAGTATCAATGTTGCCAAGCCTTTTTCTGAGCTCCCTGGGGTCCTCATCTCTTAACATTTCTAAAGCCTTTTCAAGCTTTTTCTTTTGAATGTTCCCTCCTAATTTATCAAACAAATTATAATCAGCCATATCACACAAAGCAGAACCCTTATCAACCAACATATAAATAAGAATATTTTATTGCTGGTTTTGGATTCTTACAACTCCTGATATTTATTCTCTCTTCAATTGTATGCAAAGGGGCTTGTATTGTTGCATATTTTATTAGTACAAATCAATATGGCTGCAATACTTTCTTCAATGCATTAATAAAACCATCAATATCATCCTTGGTAATTATCAGCGGGGGCAGCATACGGATAGTATTGCTTCCCAAATTACTAACTAGATATCCTGAATCAAATAGTTTAAGCTTAATATCTCCGGCTATGGGTTTGGAAAACTCAACCCCTATCATTAGCCCTTTACCACGCACCTCAATAATGATGGGGAATTCTTCTTTAAGTCTGTTAAGCACATCCATGAAGTATTCACCCATAGAGGCAGAATTTTCACATAACTTATCGTTAATAATTGTTGAAAGTGTTGCGTATCCAGCACTGCAAGCCAAAGGATTTCCTCCGAAAGTAGAACCATGATCCCCCGGCTCGAAGGCTGATGCGTATGGTTCCTTAGCGCAGAGGGCCCCAATGGGAAAACCGCCTCCTAATGCCTTTGCCAATGTAAATATATCAGGCTCTACGCCATAATGCTCATATCCGAGCAGTTTGCCTGTTCTTCCAAGACCACACTGCACTTCATCAAAAATAAGAAGAATATTCTTTTCATCACAAAGCTTACGCACCTGCTTTATGTATTCCCTATTTGCAGGATTTACGCCACCTTCACCCTGTATTGGCTCAAGCATAATAGCACAGGTGTATTCGGTTACGGCATGATTGAGCGCTTCAATATCATTCATAGGTACACTTAAAAACTTTGGAGTCAGGGGACAGTAGTTTTTCTGATATTTTTCCTGCCCGGTGGCGGCGATTGTAGCAAGCGTTCTGCCATGGAAGGATCTTTCTAGGGTAATTATTTCATACTTTTTATCAAGTCCCTGTTTTTTAAAGTATAGCCTTGCCAGCTTTATGGCACCCTCGTTTGCTTCGGCGCCGCTATTAGCAAAGAACACCTTATCACAGCAAGAGTTTTCAACTATTAGCTGAGCCAGCCTTGCCTGGGATTCAATATAGTAATAATTTGAACAATGAATTAAATTTTTGGCCTGCTCAGTTATGGCGTTGACTAATGCAGGGTGTGAGTGGCCAAGAGCATTTACGGCAATGCCTGCCAAAAAGTCATAATAAATCTTTCCATCATCACCCCAGAGCTTCAAGCCCTCTCCCTTTGTGAAGAAGACGGGAAGTCTGTCTCCAAAGGTATTCATAAAATATTTTTTATCCAGAGCAATTACTTCATTTAAAGTCATACAATCAGCCTCCTTATACTTAAACCATTACCTTCTCTCATACCTCTTTAATATCAGTATAAAAATATTACCATTGTTATCAATAATTATACATTCCGATGAATAATTATGCAATATTATTTAAGGTTATTATAGTAAGTAAATATTTGAGTCAATAGGAAGACCTGGTATGCACCTACCTAATTTTTCAGGTTTCATTTTTATTAATATTAGGTTTATAATTTGTTATAAGCAATAAATAATTGATTGACAGATTATGTTTAAAACTGTATTATGGGAATAGTTGAATATTAAAAGCTATGAAGGAGCCTCTATAGTTCTGATTTCCTTTATAGAGAGCCTGGTCAGGTGAAAGCAGGCAAGGATATGTTCTAATAGTTATCTCTCCGGAGCTCAATATCTGAAGGACAAATGTAGGATATTGCGTAAGCCGCGTTACAGGCGAGGGTTTGTTTGAACCTTAAATTGAGGGCTTTTTTAAAAGCTGAAAATGGGTGGTACCACGGGTAATATGCTCGTCCCAGCACAGGAAACTGTGGCTGTGACGAGCTTTTTTATTATGTAATATCAAGGAGGTAATTATTTTGGGTGACAAGATTATTGAGATTGCAATGCGGATACGTGGATTAAGAGAGGATTTTAACATTTCGGTTGAGGAGATGGCCAGGATTGTTGAGGTCAGCCCCCAGGATTATTTAGAATATGAGGGAGGCAAACGAGACTTTTCATTTACTTTCCTGTATAAGGTGGCACATCGTTTAGGGTTGGATATAAGTGAACTCTTAACCGGCAGTAGTCCCACGCTGAGTAAATACACTCATGTAAAAAAGGGCAGAGGCCTTTCAATTGAACGGAGGAAAGGCTTTAAATATCAGAGCCTGGCGTATTTGTTCAAGAACAGAAATGCAGAGCCCTTTTTGGTTGAAGCTGGATACGATGAAGCAGCCGATGAGGGAGCGATTCTGCAAAGAAGCCATGACGGCCAGGAGTTTGATTATATTTTGAGCGGTTCTTTAAAAGTAAAAATAGACGACCACGAGTTCATCATGGAAGAGGGAGACTCAGTATATTACGATGCTTCACACAAGCATGGAATGGTTGCTACAAATGGGAAACCATGCGTGTTCCTGGCAGTTGTAATCAGGGATCAGGAAGGGAGAATGGGCTAAAATGTCAAGACTGTATAAGGATTTTGTGAATGAGACACTGAACAGTGAAGGTATTGTTGAAAAGGTGACGTTTAAAGAAGATAAATTCTATAATTTTGCTTATGATGTTGTTGATAGACTGGCAGCGGAAAAGCCTGAAAAGGTTGCCATGGTCTGGTGTAACGAGGCTGGGAATGAAAAAATTATCACCTTTAAGGAAATGAAGGAGTATAGTGATAAAACAGCTTCATTCTTTCAAAGCCTGGGAATAAAAAAGGGTGATGCAGTTATGCTCATCCTCAAGCGCCATTATGAATGGTGGTATTGTATGATGGCTCTTCATAAGATTGGAGCAATTGCTATACCGGCTACCAATCAGCTTATGGCAAAGGATGTTGTGTATCGTGTCAATGCTGCAAGTGTTAAGGCTATAGTTTGCACATCAGAAGGAGAGATTTCTAATGTAGTTGATGAGGCACAGCTTGAAACTGAAACTCTAAAAATCAAGATTCTTACCCGTGCAAATAAAGAGGGATGGTTGAACTACGAGGAAGGAATATCTCAGGCCTCCGAGTTTGTAGCTCCGACAGGTGACGCAAGACCACAGGCTGAAGAGATAATGCTGATGTATTTTTCATCTGGCACAACCGGAATGCCCAAAATGGTGGCACATAATCACTATTACTCTCTGGCCCATATACCCACAGCAGTTTATTGGCACAATGTAGAACCAGAGGGCCTGCATTTGACTGTGGCCGAAACCGGATGGGGAAAGGCTGTTTGGGGTAAGTTGTATGGTCAGTGGCTGGCTGAGAGTGCAGTATTTACCTTTGATTTTGACAGATTTCATCCCGATGAATTGTTGGAGCGCATAGAAAAGTATAAGGTAACAACATTCTGTGCCCCTCCTACAATTTATAGATTCCTTATTAAAGAGGATTTATCTAAGTACGATCTTTCATCTGTTAAATATTGCACCACTGCCGGTGAAGCCTTGAATCCGGAGGTCTTTAACCGTTTTAAGGGTCTGACCGGCATAAAACTAATGGAAGGATTCGGACAAACCGAAACAACACTTTGTCTTATGACACCATATTGGATAGAGCCTAAACCCGGTTCTATGGGTAAGCCCTCCCCGGGGTATGATATGGATCTTGTAGATGAGGAGGGTGACAGCGTTGAGCCCGGCCAGGTTGGTGAGATAGTATTGAGACTGGACAAAGGAAAGCCAGCTGGATTAATGATGGAGTATTACCGGGATGATGAAAAAACAAATCAGGCTATTCGTGATGGACTCTATCATACCGGAGACACGGCTTACAGGGATGAGGACGGCTTTTACTGGTATGTGGGCAGAACTGATGATATCATCAAGTCCTCGGGATACCGCATTGGTCCCTTTGAGGTTGAGAGTGTCATTATGGAGCATCCATCGGTATTAGAATGTGCAGTAACCGGAGTGCCTGACCCGGTAAGAGGCCAGTTAGTTAAAGCAACTATCGTATTAACAAAGGGATATGAACAAACTGAGGAATTGAAAAAGGAAATTCAGGATTATGTAAAAACCCATACCGCACCATATAAATATCCTCGTATCATTGAATTTGTTAATGAATTACCCAAGACCATAAGCGGTAAAATCCGTCGCACTGAAATCAGGGCAAAGGACCAATAAGCCCTATGATGTGACATTTTTATCCCTTGCATGGCAGAGCTTAATCCTATATAATAAAATTTACCGTGCTAGACGGGGAGTTAGCGGTGCCCTGTATCCGCAATCCGCTATAGCGGAGTTGAATTCCTATCTGAGGCATGTAAAGTATAAAGTCAGTTATGTGACAAGGTACAATGACGATCGGGCCTTGCGCAATTCAGAACTGTGAATCCCGTCAGGTCCGGAAGGAAGCAGCGGTAAGCGGAACCTCTGAGTGTGCCGCAAGTAAGCCTGATTCGAGTATTCTTACACATGGTACGTTTGTGCTTCCCTGTCGAGGATAGGTGCACGGTTTATATGATAAAAACGAGGGAGTGCCCTCGTTTTTTTGTTGTATTAATGATAAACTTATAATACAGTAAATTTGCTTTCTTTAGAAGGAATGGTTTTATGGCGCATATAGCACTTTATCGTAAATGGAGACCCTTGACATTTGAGGATGTCGTAGAACAGCATCATATTGTGACCACTTTAAAAAACAGTATTAAGAACCATACCGTTAATCATGCTTACCTTTTTTGTGGTACAAGAGGGACAGGAAAGACTACTTTAGCAAAAATCTTTGCAAGGGCCGTTAATTGCCAAAACTCAAAGGATGGCAGTCCCTGCAATGAATGTATAACATGTAAAGGAATTTTAGAGGGCTCCCTGCTTGATGTTGTAGAAATCGACGCGGCCTCTAATAACGGCGTGGATGATGTCAGGGAAATAAAAGAAGCTGTAATGTATGTTCCTGCTGTTACCAGGTATAAGGTTTATATAATAGATGAGGTTCATATGCTTTCGACAGGAGCCTTCAATGCACTATTGAAAACGCTTGAGGAGCCGCCATCAAATGTTATTTTCATTCTGGCTACCACTGAACCCCATAAGCTGCCTGCTACTATTCTTTCAAGATGTCAGCGATTTGATTTTAAAAGAATTACCATATCGGGTATGGAAGAACGCCTCGCCCTCATAGCTGAGGATTCTGATGTCAATGCTGATAAAAGTGCATTAAGACTTATTGCGCGTCTATCAGAAGGTGGAATGCGAGATGCTATAAGTCTTTTAGACCAATGTATTGCCCAGGGAGCTTCAGACATAACCTATGAGCTAGTAGCAAAAATCTCAGGATTAACTGCGGCGGAAGCAATAAATAATTTTGCTGGGGCAATAATAAACAAGCATTCTTCTGTAGCATTAAGAGCTATAAAGGATGCTATGGATGAGGGCCGTGATCTCATTCCTTTATGTAATCAGCTTATAGATTGGTTTAGAAATCTTATGCTATATAAAACTGGAGGAGAGGCTTTGACCTTGATTGACTTAGATCAGGAGGAGCTTGATTATATAAAGAGGGCCTCCGATTTAATTACTATAGAACGTAATATAGAGATTATTATTGAATTGTCTGAAGCTGAAGCTCGTCTGAAGTGGGCCGATAATCCCAGAATCATTATGGAGGTTACTGCTGTAAAGCTGTGCTCAGATCTTCCCCAAAACACAGATGTAAACGATGATGTGTTAGATAGTCTGTCGGCGTTTGAAGACAGGATAAGACAAATGGAGGAAAAAGTCGGGCTGATTCAAAGTGGTATAAAGATAGCCCCTGAAGGACCTGAGAAAAATGTGCTCCCCCGGTCAAATTCCCATGAACCAGGAAACAAAAAGGATAATTCCGGAAAAGAATCTGAGAAGGATCAAGCATCTGGTGATTCGAAGAATAAAAAAACTGCTAAAGATAGACAAAGGATTAAAGAAAAAAAGAGTAAGGATAAAATCGATATTAAGTTTTTGGATAATTGGCCCCAAATAATTGAAAGAGCAGCATCTAAGGGGAATCCAATGATGCACGCTTTTCGGGCCAACACTAAATGTACGATCACTGATGATAATGTTGCCTATATTGTTTTTCCGCCCGATGATACAAGAAAGAAAACCTTAAGCAGTGCAAAGCACATTGATCCTATAATAGAAGCAATAAAAGAAGTATTAGGTGTTGATGTTACGGTAAAAATAGTTGACGAAAATGAGATTATTAAAATANCGTCTTTGCAAACTGAGAATGCTCGGTCAGAACACCGTAATGAAATAAGCGGTGACAATGCTGATCCAGATTTGGAGAGAGTAAAAACCCTAGCCGAGAAAAACGGGATTCCATTTGACATCAAGGATTAAAAAATGAGCTTCTGCAATGAATATACAGTAAAATTCAAAAATAAAAAAATCCGGGAGCTGAGTTGTTCGGCTCCCGGTTGTCTATCCGTTATTCGGATATATGTAAGACATGAAGTATTATGTCAAGATCCTAGCTGTACTCATGATGTCGCCTAAGCTGTGCCTAAAAACTGTGAACTAAGTTGTCGGTTAAACTGTCGCCTTTAGTTGTTGCTTAAAATGTCGCCTTAGTTGTCGCTTAAACTGTCGCCTTAGATGATCTATAGTTCTGCTTGCCGTTATCAATTAACTATCTGATGAATACCATTATATGCCTATATGCCTTGCAATTTACCCCTGAAATACGACTTTCTATCTGTCTGTCTATCATGTTAAGTAAGAGAGTCTCGCTGCTAAGAGTTCTGTCTGTCGTATTTCGCTGTATCTCTATCTACGATTGGCATATTTACCGCCCCAAGTTTAATATATCTATATGTTTGATAACAGCGTTAGCCTACAATTAGATTATATATGTTATAGAAATATTTAACATGTAATTACTAAGGGAAATACCCAGAAAAAAATAGAAAGAATTATTCACATTATTAAGAGAAATAATAGAAAAAACACACCAATTAATTATTTTATGTTTTTGGTATTGACAAACAGGCTGATTAATTGATATATTGAATCAATCAAGAGGTATTCATGTCTGGAGTATTTCCCGTTGATGTATTTATAAATGGATTTTGAATAAATATGATATTGTTATATATTCAAGGGCGACCCTTGTAGAAATATTGGAACCATTTTGTATGCAAATTGATTGAATTCTTTTGTTAGTTTAGATTTCTATAAATAAAATGAAAAGTAAGCACAAGGCGGTGTATTATGGAGGACAGGTCTATTCTTGAAGGGAAAACCCTTAAAGATCTCAGGTATATTGCAAAAATGCTGGGATTAACAAGTATAACCAAGTACAGAAAACCAGAGTTAATNAGTTTAATAGTTGACCAGGCTCAAAAAGCATCTAAGAAAGAAGGCGGCATACCTAATTCAGAAGATGTGAGAGCGTCAATAATTGAACAAAAAGAGTTGGCAGATGACGAAAAGCCAAAGGAAGAGAAGAAAAAGCGCGGCAGACCCAAAACCTCAATTTTAAATGCAGAACAAGAGGAAGAGGCGGAAGAAAAGAATAGTGCCGTGTCTGGCTCGAAGGCCAAGACAGAGGCGGATAATACTTCTACGGCAGAGGCTGCCGGGAAACAGCCTGCAAGGCGCAGAGGCCGTCCTAAAAAGTCAGTTGACTCTTCTGTCAATGAAACAGAGAAATTAGAGACCATCACAATTTCTCCTCCTGAAAAGAGCGAGTCTTCGAAAAAATCAGCAAAGAAGGAAGAAAAGGATATTCAATCCTCTGAAGAAAAGACGGAGGATAAATCGGCTACAAAAAAACCACATATTACAACGACATATATTGAAAAAGCCTCCACCAGAAAAGAAGCCGAGGGGAAAGAGTCTGTACCGACAGAACCTAAACAGGATGATTCTTCTGATGATACCGACACAAAGAGTGATGCTAATGCAGACAGTGGATCCGACAGCAAGGGCTTCAAGCATTCAAAAGCCAGAGATCTTTCAAAATTAGAAAGTGAGGATCCGGTTTCAGGAATCCTGGAGGTACTTCCCGACGGATATGGATTCCTACGTGGTCACAACTATTTGTCAGGTCCTAAGGACATATATGTTTCACCGGCACAAATCCGCAGATTCAATTTGAAAACTGGTGATAAAATTATTGGAAAAGGAAGAATACAAAAAGAAGGAGAAAAATTTCAGGCACTTCTTTTCGTTTCGAGTGTTAATGGCGATCCGCCTGAGGCGGCACAGCACAGAAGATCTTTTGAGTATCTGACACCTATATATCCTAATGAAAGAATTACATTGGAGTCAGACAGTAAAGAGCTTTCCACCCGATTAATTGACTTGATAGCNCCTATAGGCAAGGGTCAGCGTGGGCTCATTGTTTCCCCGCCTAAAGCAGGTAAAACCGTATTATTGAAGAAAATAGCCAATGCTATTACTTTAAAGTATCCTGAGATCGAGGTTATTGTTCTGTTAATAGATGAGAGACCAGAGGAAGTAACTGATATGCAGAGATCTATAAAGGGGGATGTAATCTATTCAACCTTTGATGAGGTCCCTGAGCATCATGTTAAGGTAGCTGAAATAGTGCTAGACAGAGCCCAGAGATTAGTTGAGCATAAGAAAGATGTAGTTATTTTGATGGATAGTATAACCCGCCTGGCGAGAGCCTATAACCTTACTATACCGCCAACAGGCAGAACACTATCAGGTGGTTTAGACCCCGGAGCCCTTCATAAGCCCAAAAGATTCTTTGGTGCGGCACGAAATATTGAACATGGCGGAAGTCTTACGATTATTGCTACAGCCCTTATCGATACCGGCAGCCGTATGGATGACGTTATTTACGAAGAATTCAAGGGAACAGGTAATATGGAACTCCATTTAGACAGAAAGCTATCAGAAAAACGTATTTTCCCTGCCATTGATATTAATCGTTCTGGTACAAGGCGGGAGGAACTACTATTGTCCCAAAAGGAGCTTGAAGGAATATGGACAATCCGTAAGGCGATGAGCAATATGGGGACAGCTGATGTTACCGAAATGATAGTTAACAGACTGACCAGCACTAAAACAAATGAAGAGTTTATTAACGGTATTAATACAGTGTTAATGGCAAAGGAAAAAAATAATTATGATACGATGTATAAATAATCTATCCTACTTGCATTGCCAGAATCAATGTGGTAAAATACAGGTCGACACTTTTATAGTGCATGGAATATGATTTATTTCAATAAATGATACAGTTATTTAAGCGAGGTGAAAACCATGCAAGAAGGTATCCATCCAAAATACGGCAAGGCAGTTGTACGCTGTGCATGTGGAGAAACTTTTGAAACAGGCTCTACTAAAAGCGAGCTTCGCGTAGAAATTTGTTCACAATGCCACCCGTTTTTTACAGGCAAGCAAAAGCTTGTTGACACCGGTGGTCGTGTTGATAAGTTTAAGAAAAAGTATGGCATTAAATAATAAGCCACTAGGCTTTGCTCACATGTAATGAGAAACCGGGAATCCCCGGTTTTTTGTTCTTTAGTCTTNTTTACTGCTTNTTATTCCCAATGATATTCTTAGAACAATCGAGCTCTNGATGCTCTTTTTTCTGNAGTTTTTTATTTATTTTGTATATACTACCTATTAACGGGGAGGTAAATAATATGAACAGAATAAAGGCATCATGGAAATCATACCTGTTAATTTCGTTAGGATGCCTTTTGGTAGCTATTTCCATGAATGTTTTTTTAATACCCTATAAACTGGCTCCTGGTGGAGTTTCAGGTTTATCTACGGTTCTTTTTCACTTGTTTGGTGGAACTATTCCAGTTGGTACTATTATGGTTGCTTTGAATATTCCACTTTTTTTAATAGGATATCGAAGTAAAGGAAGACAGTTTGTAGTGAGATCTGTCTTCGGTTCTCTTATGCTTTCAGTACTGATTGATGTAACAGCTCCCTTTCTTCGCTGGCTTGTAAGCGACTATTTTGTTTATTTTGATAATACAATGGCCGAGCCTGATTTGCTTCTATATAGTCTGATAGGCGGAGCAATAATGGGATTTGGACTGGCCATTGTTCTTAAAGAAGACGCAACCACAGGCGGAACTGATTTGATGGCTTCGGTGCTTAATAACAAGATCCCGAAATTTTCTGTAGGACAGCATCTGTTATTTATGGATTTATGTGTTGTTATATTTGCTACCATAGCATTCAGAAGTGTTAAACTGGGCCTTTATACCACATTATGTCTGTATATATCATCAAAGACTATTGATGCATATTTAGAGGGTATAAATTTTTCGAAGGCATTACTTATTATATCCGAGAAACAGGAGGAAATATCTGAAAGACTCATGGATGAGGTGGGAAGAGGGGTAACGGGGTTAAAAGGCCATGGCATGTATACGAAGCAAGACAAAACAGTTCTTCTTTGTGTGGTTAAGAGAGAAGAAATCCCCACTGTAAAAGATATAGTAAGGGCCTGTGACAATAAGTCATTTATTCTTCTGATAGATGTTCGTGAGGTGCTTGGTGAAGGCTTTATTCCCCTTGAATCGCTGAACGCGGAAAAAGAGTCACAAAAAACATAATGACTCTTAGTATTATTTTTACTGAACTATGTATACTAATGGTATTAAAATGCGCTTGAAATCATGATCGAATAATGGCTATACGGTTTGAGCGTTAACGGTTATGGTATATTTACCATTTATATAATTGTATTGTATACTAGAATCATAGGTAAATGATAGCCTAATGCTTAAAGAATAAAGGAGAAGAAAACGATGGATGGAAGTACAAGGTTAGAGTTGACAAAGACAGCCACTAAAATCAGGATGGGTATAATTACAGCAACAGCTTCAGCAGGAAGTGGGCATCCGGGCGGATCCTTATCTTTAACAGATATATTAACCTATCTATATTTTAAAGAGATGAGAATAGATACCAATAATCCAAAGGATCCCGATCGTGACAGATTTGTTTTGTCAAAGGGCCACTGCACGCCGGGACTTTATGCCACTCTTGCATACAGAGGGTTTTTCCCTGTCGAGGATCTTTCAACATTCAGGCAGATTGATAGTTATTTAGAGGGACANCCCAATATGGACAAGGTTCCGGGAGTGGATATGTCTACTGGTTCTTTAGGTCAGGGAATTTCTGCAGCAGTAGGCATGGCTCTGGCTGGGAAAATAGATAAGAAGGGCTACCGTGTCTTCGCAGTTTTAGGAGACGGTGAAATACAGGAGGGGCAGGTATGGGAGGCAGTCATGGCTGCTTCTCATTACAAGCTGGATAATCTTACTGCCTTTGTAGATTATAACGGCCTTCAAATTGACGGCAAAATAACAGAGGTTATGAATCCGGAACCAATTAAGGATAAGTTTGCGGCTTTTGGTTGGAACACAATAGAAATTGACGGACATGATTTTTCTCAAATTGAAGAAGCTGTCAATGCTGCAAAAGAGGTTAAAGGAAAGCCTACTATGATTGTGGCTCATACAGTTAAAGGTAAAGGCGTTTCTTACATGGAAGACGAAGCATCCTGGCACGGAAACGCTCCTAATAAGGAATTGGCAGATCAGGCTATAAAGGAGCTTCAGGATTATTATCAGGGATTACTATAATAACCATATATATAAACGATCCGGCCTTGCCGGTAGTTAGGAGGATACAATATGTCAGAAATGATAGCTACACGCGTAGCTTTTGGAAAAGCTTTAGCTGAAATAGGAAAAGATGAGAATATAGTTGTATTAAATGCCGATTTATCAAAATCAACGAGGACAGACTTTTTTCAGGATTTATATCCTGAAAGGCATTTCAATATGGGAATAGCAGAAGGAAATATGATGGCTGTTGCGGCAGGGCTGGCAAGCTGTGGGAAAACCGTCTTTGCAAGCACATTTGCAATTTTTGCCGCTGGAAGAGCCTATGATTCGGTGAGAAATTCAATTGGCTATCCCCATCTTAATGTCAAAATAGCAGCAACTCATGCAGGGATTACCTTAGGGGAGGACGGAGCTTCCCATCAGATGATAGAGGACATAGCTCTTATGCGGGCAATTCCCGGAATGACAGTAATTTCTCCTTCAGATGCGATATCTGCAACATCGCTTGTAAAGCTGGCAGCAGAAATGCATGGACCTGTTTATTTAAGACTAGGACGCCTGAATGTCCCAATTATCCATAGTTCCGACACTAAATTTGAAATCGGAAAGGGAGTTCAGATTAAAGAAGGTAAGGATCTTACTATAATTGCAAATGGATATATGGTTGATCCTGCATTAAAAGCAGCCCAGGCACTTGAACAAGAAGGTATTTCTGCCAGAGTTATTGATATTCATACAATTAAGCCAATAGACACAGAAATAGTTATTAAGGCAGCAAAAGAAACCGGTGCAATTTTGACCTGTGAGGAACACAACGTGTTTGGCGGCTTAGGCAGTGCCGTTTCTGAGGTTGTTGTCAGAAACTCTCCTGTACCAATGGAGATATACGGCATTGAAGATACCTTCGGTGAATCGGGCAAGCCCGAGGATTTGATTGTTAAGTACGGATTAACTTCTGAAAATATTGTAGAAAAAGCGAAATTACTTTTTAACAGAAAAGGGTGAAGGCAGGTTTCTACTAAATAAATATTATATTATGCCGATATATGCACTATATAGTTGTTGCTATTATCAGGCCTTATTTAAAGAGGAGCATAATTAGGATATACAAAAGCAGGTGAAATAATGGATCTCGGAACGATTATAGGTTTATTTGCGGGCATAGCAGTTATTATCTATGGTATGTTTAGTGGTGGCGATGCATCGAGCTATATTGATGTTGGTTCCCTTATTGTAACCATGGGAGGCGGAATCTGTGCTACAATAATGAGTTTCCCATTAGGTGATACAATAAGAGCTGTTAAAGCATTTCCATTGATATTCAAAAAGCCGCAGGCGTCAGCTTTAGAAACTATAAGGATACTGGTGGAGTTATCTCAAAAGGCCAGAAGGGAAGGGCTCTTAGCCTTGGAGTCAGCTCAGGTAGACATAGAGGATGATTTCTTAAAGAAGGCTATGGAGCTTGTGGTGGACGGTATAGAAGCCGAAATTGTAAAGACCACAATGCAGCTGGATATTGATAGTATGGCGGTGAGGCACCAAGGTGTTCAAGAATATTGGAAACAGATGGGCTCCCAATTTCCCAGCTGGGGACTGATCGGTACACTTTTAGGTCTTATTAACATGCTGAAAGCCCTCGATGATCCATCGGCTATCGGCCCTGCTATGGCTCTGGCGTTGTTAACGACCTTTTATGGATCTGTATTATCAAATTTTATTTGTAGCCCAATTGCCACAAAGTTGGGTAATAATAGTTCAGAGGAAATCCGTATGAGGGAGATGATGATGGAAGGTGTTCTCTCTATTCAATCAGGAGAAAACCCAAGACTGATGGAGCATAAGCTAAAAACCTTCTTGTCACCTGATCAGAGAACTAGGTATGAAGCAGCAGCAAAAGGACAGGATGTTCAGGAAGGATCTGCAGCATAAAGGAAAACAGGTGAGATAATGGCTAGAAAAAAAGAACCCGTAGAAGAAGGCGCACCTGCATGGATGGCTACATATGGTGATTTGGTAACAAACTTATTAGTGTTTTTCGTTCTGTTGTTCTCCCTTTCTACTGTCGATGAAAGCAGATTTGATGAGATAGCGGCGAGCCTCTCAAACTCAATTATCAATTTTGGTGCGAATAATGCTATTCTTGACGGTAGTGGCAATAGTATAATAGCAATCGACTTTACTAAGTATGGTTCTGAGGAAGATGAAGCTAAACGCAAGGAAAAGTATCTGGAAGATGCTAAAGGGATGGTAGTAGATGCAGAGGGAAAACTGGAGGATAAGTATATTGATGATGCCAAAAATGATATAAGGGATGTTATAGAGGAACATGGCATTTCGGATAAGGTTCAGGTAATAGAGGAAAAGGATTTTGTTATGATTCGCCTTGAACAGGAATTATTCTTCGATTCAGGAAGCGCTGACATACGAGAAGAAGGTAAAGCTGTGCTATCTTATATTGCTCAGGCATTGAAAGGCATTAATAATGAGATTTTAGTTTCGGGACACACTGATAATGTTCCCCAGGTGAATAAGAATTACGCAACCAACTGGGAGCTTTCAACGGCCCGAGCCACAAATGTTGTAAGGTATCTGGTTGAAGTAGAAGAATTAAATCCGGCTTTATTTACCGCCACCGGCAATGGTGAGTTTAAGCCAGTAGCAAGTAATGATACAGCAGAGGGACGGCAAAAAAACCGTCGAATAGAAATAAAATTACTTAAATAGGAAATATCATATAATAGTATAACAGAATAATCTTTTACAGTGGGGTGTCTTGGGTCTATGGATACTATTGTTAGTGATATTGCTAAAAACCATATGGANCGGGATTTTAATGAGGCTCTTAGAAAGCTGGGNCTCACAATATCCGAAATTGAATTTGACGATAGTCTCGGCCTGTCAATAATTCTTGAGATTCTGGTTTCCGATGAGGAATTATTGTATGCATGATATTATTTGAACAAATGTGTAAAAAAACTCGGGAACCTGTAAGTCCCCGAGTTTTTTTACCGAAGATCTTCTTCTTAGCAGGCTATTCTGTAACAGGAACATCTCTGAATAAGAGACTTATGCAATATAACCCGGCAATTCCAATTATGGAATAAACTATACTAGTGCCAAGGGTCGCTACGCCGAATATGCCTACAACAAGGTCGTATTGAAAAAGACCTATCAGCAGCCAGTTAAGAGCCCCTATGATTACCAGCAAAAGAGCAATTTTGTCAATTGGTGTTCTCATAATTCTGACTCCTTTTGATTTATTGAAGGCGACAATTGCCGGCTTCAATGATTTATTGTAAACAGTTTTATAAAAATAATACCTTATTGTTTTTTAAACAGAAAATTCTGTGATATAATTACTTCAATTATTAATAATAAGCTACGAGGAGGTAATTTTAATGGCAGACTTTTGGGATTCTGAAGAACTACTGAGTAAGTTTGTAAAAAATAGCAGAGAAGAGATTCATATAAAAAAGGTAGCAAAAAACAGCAGATCATATCTTGATATCCGAGTTTTTTGGTATGACAGTAAAAGCGATGAATACAGACCTAGCCAAAAGGGTGTTGCTATTCCTTTAGAGTTTGTTGGCGAGCTTAAATCTGTTTTAGATACCATCGAGTATTAGGGGACGGTTCGGTGTCTCATTTGACTTCAGCCGCACCTGAGAAAAACAGGTGCGGCATATCAGAACCGCACAGATGACCAGCCGGCTGTCAAGGATGCGGATATTACAGAATATGCTGATGAATTTAGGTTAGTGATTATGTCAAATGCTTTTGTGGATCCTTATATTCCGGAGAAAAGAGTTAACAAAGCAATTCTGTCAAAGGATTCATCTGATGAAATATGCAAATCTTTACAGGATTATGGTATTGAAATAATATTAATGGAGCCTAACCCATTTTTGCCAAAGCCTTTAGCCAGTCATACAGATATGCAGCTGGTCAATGTAATTGAGGGTGTTTTAATCTATGCGCCAGGCATTTCGGAAAAGACACTTTATGATCTTAAAAAAACCGGATATGATTTGATAAAAGGATCTGCCCCGGTTGGCGCCAAATATCCTTTTGATGTGGCATATAACTGTGCCATAGTGGGGGAAAATGCCTTTTTAAATCCTAAATATACTGACTTCGTAACTATGGAAACAATTAAAAAAGCAGGGATTAAGGTTTACCCTGTAAAACAGGGGTATGCGAAATGCTCAACCTGCATTGTATCGAAAGAAGCAATAATAACCGCAGACCCCCATATTCATGCAAAAGCGTTGGAGGCTAAAATAGATGCTCTGTTAATCATGCCACAGCATAATATCATTTTGCGGGGATATAATTATGGATTTATAGGGGGATCCTGTGGACTTATATCAGACTACGAATTAGCAATCTTCGGGGAGATTAAACAGCTGCAGGAGGCAGATGCAATATTAAAATTCTGCAAAAAACATGGTAAAAAAATTCTTTCCTTATCAAATACCCCGGTTTGTGATTTAGGTGGTTTATTTCCTTTAAGTACCGTATAACGGACAATCGAAATTACATATAATACACCTGAAAGGATGTGAGAGAGTATGCCATCCTTAAGGGTAGACTGCTTGAAGGACATAGAAGGATTGGCCGAGTATCTGGAAGCTGGCTTCAATAATCAAGACGGTCCAGCTAATACAGTAATAAGCTGCGAAGATGGTTCTTTAATCATTACATTTGACAGAGCCGTAAGAAAAAATGGCAGAAAATATCTTATAACTTTAAGCCAATTATCAGATATTCTTGCGGGTTATATTTTACAGGCCTATGAAAAAAACATACTTGATAAAATAATACAAAAAGTTTGCAGGGAGTTCTCAAAAAAGGACAGAGATGAGGTATCCCGAATTGCTTATACCAGATTATATACCAATTCATATTGCAAATTAGGAAATATAGTTGGTACAAGACGCAGCATTATTTCCGACAAAATTGCTGAGTATCTGAGAAACTCAAATAAAATGTCAATTGAGGGTTTTGTTACCTTTAGACTGGAAGACTATGTTAAGCATCTGGAAATAGAGGTCGAAAGAGCTATAAGGCAATTTTTAATAGAAAGACAGTATGACGAATACATTAATCTGCTGACAGCATATGTTAAAATGCAGGTTCCACGGGTCCCTGAGCTTAATGTAATAGTTCAAAATAACGGTTCCTCCTATAGGGTTGAAGGGACGAAGCCCTTCGATATTCCAAAGGAAATTATTGAGGGGTTTGGAATATCAAGGTCAAATCCAATAATTGAGAATGATGACTTCATGATTGGTTTTTTACTGGCCTGCGCTCCTGTAAGGGTTGTTATTCATAATGTAAGCCACTTTGCTAATAAGGAATTATTGAATACTATCCGTATTATTTTTTCTGAGTGTATATTATTAAAATAAGGACAAAAATTTATTACTGATTATTTTTTAAAACATAAAAAAGTTGTATCCATCGTAATTTTTGTGTATAATTAGAGCAAATAATCGGTAATAAAGGCTTTATTGGGGGTTTTTTCTTGGCTTTTAAAGTTTTTCAATCAGTAATTCAAAGAATCAAGGATGCTATTGGAGCTGACTTCGGTATTACAGACAGTTCCGGGATTATCATTGCCAGTACTAATGAGGATGAAGTTGGTACAGTCCATGAACAATGCTACGAATTTCTGAATTCAAACGCTACTTATATTGAGAAGTCCGATATAGTGATTAAAAAAATCGATATAAACAGCCGTGTGGATTTTGTGTTGTATCTCCTGACAGACCATCCCGAGAGAAAAAAACTTGCCGAATTAATTTCCATTAGCTTGGAGAACGCGAAGCTTTACTATGATGAAAAATACGACAGAAATAATTTTATGAAGAATGTTCTGCTGGGAAATATATTACCTGGCGACATATCAATAAGAGCAAAAGAACTTCGGGTAAAAAATGACGGCAGAAGAATTGTCTACTTGGTCAGAACTGAGAAGACGAGAGAGCTTTATGCCTATAATATTATTCAGAGCTTATTCCCTAATAACAATAAGGATTATATTATTTTATTGGATGATCAGAATACTGTATTGATTAAAGAACTTAAGGACAAGGAAGATAATCAGGAGATTCATAAGAAGGCAAGAATCATTATTGATACCTTAAGCAGCGAGCTTATGATTAAAGCCAATATAGGTATAGGTACAGAAGCTGACAGCCTGAGAGATGTTGCCCGCTCATACAAAGATGCCCAGACTGCTTTGAAGATTGGTAATATTTTTGAATCGGATAAAAACATAGTTGATTACAATCATCTTGGTATAGGCAGACTGATTTATCAACTGCCGACTACTCTCTGTCGCCTGTTTTTAAATGAAGTATTTAAAGAGGGTGTGCTTGAGACCATTGATTCTGAAACAATGGTAACAATTCAAAAATTCTTTGAAAACAATCTTAATGTGAGCGAGACATCCCGGCAATTATTTATACACCGCAATACTTTAGTATATAGACTAGACAAAATACAAAAAATAACAGGGATGGATTTAAGAAAATTTGATGATGCCATATATTTCAAAGTTGCAATGATGGTAAAAAGCTATTTGGATGAGGTCTCAAAGTAATTTTATTCCCTGGCTTTGTAGGAGAATACAATGATTAGGTTTGTTGATGTAACAAAGATATACTCCAATGGAGTCATTGGACTAAGAAATACTACCGTTAAAATTGATAAAGGTGAATTTGTTTTTATAATAGGCTCAAGTGGTTCAGGAAAATCCACTTTTCTAAAGCTGATTATGCACGAGGAAATGCCGACTGAGGGCGAAGTATATGTGAATGGCTATAGTGTACATGATATGCCCCACTCGGAGATACCCTATCTAAGACGTAGCCTGGGGGTCGTTTTCCAGGATTTCAGGCTTTTACCCAATAAAACAGCTTACGAAAATGTAGCATTTGCAATGCAGATTGTGGAGGCTACCTCAAGAGAAATTAGAAGGCAGGTGCCATTGGCATTAGGCCTTGTAGGCCTGAGCAAAAAGGCAAAGGCTTATCCGAATCAGCTCTCGGGGGGAGAGCAGCAAAGAGTTGTTCTGGCAAGGGCCCTTGTGAATAATCCTTCAGTGCTTATTGCTGACGAACCTACTGGTAATCTCGATCCTAAAACATCAAAGGAGATTATGGCACTGTTGGAGGAAATTAATCAGCGGGGCACCACAGTAGTTGTGGCCACCCATGAAAAGGACCTGGTAGACAGCATGAAAAAGCGCGTCATAGTACTTGAACGCGGTGACATCAAAAGTGATGTAAAGAAAGGATCGTACTCAAATGAAGATAAGGACTATTAAGCTTCTGGCTAAAGAGGGAGCAAACAATGTAGTTAAAAATAAGCTTATGTCTTTTGCTTCAATGATGACAGTAGTTGTAGCACTGTTCATATTGGGTATTGTACTTTTGATGGCTATAAACATTACCTCGAATATTGAAGCTATGAAGCGTGATCTGGAGCTTACAGTTTTTTTGAATGTTAATGCAACTCCTTACCAAAGGGAAGAGGTTGTTAACTTTGTTGAGGCAAAGAAGGATGCCGGTCTGATTTCTGAATACAGAATAGAGACCAAAGAGCAAATGTATGAGAATATTAAGAATAGCTTAGAGGATGAATCTCTTTTGGAGGGTTTCACTGTTGAAAATGCAGCAGAATCCTTCTACATAAAACTGGTGGACCCAAATTCTAGTGATGCTATAATTTCGCAGATATCAGAGTTCGGTGGCGTAAATAAAAACGCCATAGGATATGGGAAAGAGGAACTTGACAAGCTAGAAGGGATACTTAAGATTTTTAATTCTGTAACCATTATAGTATTGGCAGTATTAATGATAATCTCCATTTTCCTTATTTCAAACACTATAAAGCTTACAGTATATGCTCGACGCCATCAAATAGAGATAATGAAATATATTGGAGCTGTCGATAGCTTTATTAGAGGTCCCTTTATTGTGGAAGGCTTTATTCTGGGGTTATTAGGGGCCGCAGTAGCATTTTTACTGACATCTCAAGCGTACACATTGCTTCAAAAGGGTCTGAATGCTCTGTTGACCAACTTAAACCTGTCGACCCTTAGAATTATGCCATTTAGTCCGGTGGCAGTCAGAATGTTTATTATCTATGCCATTTTCGGAATTGTCATCGGTGGTGTAGGAAGCGTTGTATCAGTCAGAAAACACTTGAATGTATAACTTGTTGAAGGTATAATGATATTTACAGATGTAACAAAAATGTTAGCGTAAAAATGCATAACTGTTGGTAAATATTCTAAAGAGTTACACTAAAGACTGACCAAAATAATCGGAAAGGACGGAGCCTTTACATATGATGAAGCGAATAATAGCAGTATGTATGTGTATTGTTTTGGCAACCTCTATGATTTTCATATCTTCTGCATCCTCATTAAATGAAGCACAACAGGAATTAAAGCAAACTCAAAAAGAGATAAATGCAGTAAAAAACAAGAAGAAGCAGGAACGGCAGAATCTTCTTAACAATGAGCAGGTTCGCAATGAAATAATTGCCGATTTAGAGAAAAAAGGGCATGAAAGAAGCCAAATAGAGGCTAAGATAAAGGAAATAGAATCTGCAATTAATAGTCTCAATGAGGCGATCCGTCTTGCTGAAGAGGAATATGCCAATCAGTTGAAGCTATTTCAGGAAAGATTAGTTACCTTGTACATAAATTCTAAAACAAAGGCTGAAGCGAGTGTTCTTCTACAATGTGAAGATTTCGAAGAAATGTTCAAGAAGAAACAAATGATGAATTTGATTTCTCAATTTGATCAGGGGCTTATGGCTGAAATTGAGGCAAAGCAGGCTGAAATAAATCAGTTGAAGGATTTAAAATTCCAAGAAGAAGATACTGCTCAGCGCCAGTTGGAACAGATGCTTTCTCAGATAGATGAGTTGGAAGTATCTCGTGCAACTGCCGATAGCAAAATTCAAAAATCCAAAGAGTATCTGTCTGAACTTGAAAGGGCAGAGGATGCACTTGAAGCTGATTCGAAAGAGTTGGAGAAGTTAATTAACAGGCTGGCATCGTCAGGAGCTTATACTGGTGGTGTTATGCAATGGCCCTTACCGGGATATTATAGAATTTCTTCATATTTTGGAATGAGAATGCATCCGATTTTAAAGTATAATAAAATGCATGGTGGTATTGATATAGGTGCCCCGTCCGGAACGCCCATTCATGCAGCTGCCAGCGGCAAGGTAATTTGCGCAGCATGGAGAAGCGGTGGATCAGGAAATACTGTAATAATTGACCATGGTGGCGGTATTACCACTCTTTACTTCCATATTGTAAATGGAGGATTTCTGGTTAAGGAAGGCCAGATAGTCTCTGCAGGAGATGTAATAGCAAAGGTTGGCAGCACGGGCTTATCTACTGGTCCACACCTGCATTTTGAAGTAAGGAAAAATGGTGTTCGGCAGGATCCACTAAATTATGTTACAAATCAAAAGAAATAAAAATTCGATATCATGTTTTAAAGACAGCAACATTATGTAGCTGTCTTTTTTNATTATTTAATTGTAATTTGACCTATAAAAGGATACAATAATTGTCTTGAAGGAAATAGTATATAATTAATGGAAATTATAAGCTTGAGTAAGAACAGGAAAGACAATGTAACAATGGTGATATTATATGATAAAAAAAGTACAGGAGCCATTTGAAAGAGGTGCCGGGATTTTACTTCCCGTCAGTAGCCTCCCTTCTGATTATGGTATAGGAACCTTTGGTAAAGAGGCATACAGATTCGTAGATTTTTTAAGGAGTGTCGGTCAAAAGTATTGGCAGGTGCTGCCTTTAGGACCGATAAGCTATGGAGATAGCCCCTATGCAGGTACTTCAGCCTTTGCCGGCAATCCATACTATATTGACCTGGAGGAGTTGATTATAGAAGGTCTGTTGCAGCTGGATCAGGTTAAGAGTGTTGATTGGGGCAATGATCCTAATACTATTGATTATAGTGCTTTATACAGAGAAAGATTCAATATATTAAAAATTGCTTTTCATAATAGTCAGCATAATACCGAGAAGGATTATATAGATTTTTGCAAGGAAAACTCATTCTGGCTGGATGATTATGCATTATTTATGGCCGCTAAGAGACAATTTAATGATAAGGAATGGTTGAGATGGCCTAAAGAAATAATGCTTAGAGAACCTCAGACAATAAAGGATTTGTTAAAGGAATTACAGGAGCAGGTTGATTTCTGGAAATTTTGTCAGTATAAATTCTATTCTCAATGGTTCAAGCTAAAAAAATATGCTAATGATAATGGTATCAGGATTATTGGTGATATACCCATATATGTTGCCTTTGACAGTGCCGATGTCTGGGTGAATCATGACCTGTTTGATCTTGATGAAATGCGCAGGCCGAGACATGTTGCAGGTGTACCACCGGATATGTTTTCTGAGACTGGCCAGCTGTGGGGAAACCCCATATATGATTGGGGCAAAATGGAGAAGGACAATTTTAAATGGTGGCAAGCAAGGATTAGAAACAATGCCAAGTTATACGATGTAATCAGAATTGATCATTTTATTGGAATCGTAAATTATTACAGCATACCGGCCAACAGTCATACAGCAAAGACCGGGGAATGGGTAATGGGCCCGGGTGAAAAGCTTATTAATGCGATTAATGAAGCGGCAGGTGATATAAAAATTATAGCCGAGGATCTTGGCAATGTTACCCCTAAGGTCAGAAGAATACTTAAGGAGAGTGGATATCCTGGAATGAGGTTATTACAAATGGCCTTTTTCGGTGGAAGTGATAATGAAAATCTACCATTCAATTATGATTCCAATTGTGTGGTCTATGGAGGAACACATGACAATGAAACCCTAAAGGACTTTTTCAAGAACCAAAGTAGGGAACTGATTAAATATGCAATGGATTTTCTTAATATTAAAAGAAGAAGACAAATCCCATGGGCTATAATAGCCTGCGCATATCAAAGCGTAGCCGATACAGTTATTATTCAAATGCAGGATTTTCTGGGATTAGATAATTCGGCGCGTATAAACACCCCATCAACCATTGGCGGAAACTGGACCTGGAGACTTGAAAAAGGCCAGATAACAAAAAAACTTGAATCAAAAATTAGAAAAATAACCAAACTTTATGGTAGATAACATCAGGAGGAAGAATATGAGCAGCTTTAAAAAGGATATTTTATACTTTCTGGAATATGATTCGGGAGTCAAGGCAGAGGAAGCCGGTATCAAGCAGTTGTACAATGCCGTTTCAAAAGCCGCCATGAAATCCCTTGGAGGGAAATGGGTCTCCCAGGAGGGCGAAAAAAAAGCCTGTTATTTTTCAGCTGAGTTTTTAGTGGGCAGAATGATTTATAGCAATCTGTATAATTTGAACCTCACAAAAGAATTGGAAGAGTTCTTATCAGAGATCAATAAAGATTCTAAAATATTTGAGGAGATTGATGACAATGCTCTTGGTAATGGTGGACTTGGAAGACTTGCTGCCTGCTTTTTAGATTCTGCCGCAACCCATGGTATCAAGCTTGACGGCTATGGGATAAGATATAAATATGGTCTTTTTAAGCAAAGCTTTGAAGATGGCTTTCAGAAGGAGTGGCCCGATGACTGGCAGCGCTTTGGAGATCCTTGGAGTGTGAGGCGTGAAGAGAATTCTGAAATAGTTGAGTTTGCAGATCAGACTGTGAGGGCTGTGCCCTATGATATGCCAGTCATTGGATATGGAGCAGTAAACCCCAGCTTAGATTCAAAGAATAATGCAATTATAAATACTCTTAGATTATGGCAGGCAGAGCCAATTGAGGAATTCAACTTTAATCTGTTTAATGAGCAAAAATATGATTTTGCAGTAAAAGAAAAAAATAGAGCAGACGATATTAATGCAGTTCTCTATCCTAATGATGATACAAGGGCGGGAAAGCAGCTTCGGCTTAAACAGCAATATTTCTTTTCATCTGCTTCAATACAGAGTATTGTAAGGAATTATATTAAAAAACATGGTACCGATTTTACCGATTTTCCAAATCAGTTTGCTATTCAGTTAAATGATACTCACCCGGTTATTGCAATACCGGAGCTCTTAAGAATACTCATGGGTGACTATTATTTGGATTTGGATGAAGGCCTTAGAATTATAAAGGAGACATTTGCCTATACAAATCATACCATAATGGCAGAGGCCCTAGAAAAATGGGATATTGGGCTTATTCTGTCTGTTATTCCACATGTTTACCCATACATTGTCATAGTAAATGATGCTATGAAAAGAGAGTTGCATCAAAAGGGAATTAAGAAGTCCGAGCTTTATAAATACTCAATTATTCAAGATGGTCTTGTTCATATGGCAAGGCTTGCAATCTATGCTTCCCGCTCGGTAAATGGAGTGGCAGAGATTCATACCGAAATATTAAAAAATGATGCATTAAATGAATGGTTTAGAATATATCCTGAAAGGTTCAATAATAAGACTAATGGAATTACACCGAGGCGATGGCTGGGATTATGCAATAAGGAATTATCAGAATTCATTACCGAAAATATTGGTGACGGGTGGATTTATAACCTTGATGAAATAAATAAAATGCTTCCTTTTGCTGAAGATAATACAAAAATAGATGAATTTATTAGAATCAAGAAGATTAAAAAACAGCAGCTATGCGAATTCATTGAGGGAAAAGAGGGAATCAGACTGAACCCGGACTTCGTTTTTGATGTTCAAATCAAGCGTCTCCATGAGTACAAGCGCCAGTTGTTAAATGCCTTCTCGATCATGGATATTTACTTTGGACTGAAGGATGGAAGAATAAGAGAGCTCTGTCCCACCGTTTTCCTTTTTGGTGCTAAAGCAGCGCCGGGCTATAAAAGGGCAAAGGGCATAATTAAATATATAAATGAAATAGCGGATCTGGTAAACAATGATCCAGAAGTGAATGATAAAATGCGTGTATTATTTGTTCAAAACTACAATGTCTCCTATGCTGAAAAGATTATTCCCGCAACCGATATTTCAGAGCAGATATCAACGGCTGGCACCGAGGCATCAGGCACAGGAAACATGAAGTTCATGCTTAATGGAGCTGTAACCCTCGGAACCTTAGACGGAGCTAATGTGGAGATTGTCAGAGAAGCCGGTATGGAAAACAACTATATTTTTGGCGGCACTGTAGAGGACTTTCAATCTCTGGGCTCCTCCTACAATCCTGTTAATATATACAATAATAATATGCGCATAAAAAAGGTTGTGGACACCCTCATTGACGGGACTTTTAGCGATGGAAAAACAGGCATATTTAAAGAGCTCTATGATTCCATTCTGGAGGGTGCCTCCTGGCATGCTCCCGATGTGTACAAGTTGTTATATGATTTTGAATCCTATTGTGATACAAAGGTCCTTGCCATCAACGGCACAGCTGAAAAGAGGGAGTTTGCTAAAAAGTGCTTTGTTAACATGGCCTGTGCAGGCAAATTCTCCAGTGACAGAACCATTATGGATTATGACAGAGAAATCTGGCATACTTCTTCTGAGAAATAAGAGGGGCAAGACTTCAAGGGGCAAGTTTTCCAACATGGTTTGATAATTATCAGCATAGGATGTAGAATAGATATATCTTTACGCAGGGAAGGAAAACATAAATGAGAAGAAAACAAAAGGTTAAGTTAGCTATAATTGTATCTATATGCGTTATTACAGCATTTTTCACAGGATATTTTTCATCACTAATTACAATGCTTTCCTGGGATGTCTTTTCATCCAGACCAATTGCAAGCTGGTTTGAAAGACAGAATGCTATATTTTTCGCTGAGGATGATGTAGATACTCTGAATATTGAAGCCTATAATAAAGTAAAGGGAGTTCTGGAGAATAATTACTATAAAGAAGTTGACTTCGATGAGGCCTTCAGTACTTCCATAAAGGGTTTGGCAGCCGGACTGGAGGATCCTTACACAGTGTATTTTACACCTGAAGAGATGAGGGATTATTTGGAGGGTGTATCGGGGAATTATGTGGGAATAGGTGTTTCAGTCCACATGGATGAAAATGTTCTTCTCAATGTTGCAGATGTTTTCGCCGGCTCTCCTGCAAAGGAAGTTGGAATTTTAAAGAATGATAAGATTGTAAAAGTTGATAATGAAGATGTTACAAATATTACCGAAGCCGATCTGATAGTCAAAAAGATAAGAGGTCCTGCAAATACTAAGGTGAGAATTACAGTATACAGACCCGGTACAAAAGAGTATCTGGATTTTGAGATTGAAAGACGGGTAGTAAATATTTCCTGGATTTCAAGCGAAATTCTTGATAATGATATAGGTTACATTTATATTAAACAATTTGACGATGATATAGCACAGGATTTCGAGACCCATCTAGATGAATTATTAGCACAGGGAATTAAAGGACTGGTTATTGATTTGAGAGATAATCCGGGAGGCTCATATTATCAGGTCGTTCGTATAGCCGACAGAATTGTACCCCAGGGTATAATAGTGTATACAGAGGATAGGCAGCAGAATAGAAATGAACAATATTCTGATGAGCGGGAGCTTGATATACCTTTAGCCGTTATCATTAATGGTTATAGTGCTAGTGCATCAGAAATTCTTGCTGCTTGTGTTCAGGACTATAATAAGGGTATTTTGGTAGGTACCCAGACATATGGTAAGGGGCTTGTTCAGGAGATTGATACCAACTTCTCCAATGGGGGCGGGCTGAAATATACCAAGGCACGCTATTTTACCCCTTCGGGCAAAAGCATCCACGGCGAGGGAGTTTCACCTGATATAGAGGTTGAGCTGAGTGAAGAATTCAATACGACTTCTATAGAGGATATTCCTCACAATGAGGATAACCAGCTGAAAATTGCAGTTGAACAGTTACAAAAGGCTATAGAAAAATAATGTAATTATGAATACCCATGGACAGGGTTGGCAATAATGTCTCATGGGGTGATATAATATGAAGAAAAAGGATGAGCAGCTTAAATTGGAAATAGCCAAGGAGCTTGGCCTGCTGGAAAAAATAGAGGCTGGCGGCTGGAAAAGCCTTAGCGCAAAGGAGACGGGGCGAATAGGAGGGCTTCTTTCAAGAAAAAAGAAATCCAAGGCTATTTGAACTGCGAGGATTTACATGTACACAAGATTTGCTGATATTTATGATGCATTAACACATGATATCCATTATTCCAGATGGGCTGATTATCTACAATCAGCCTTTCTCAAATTTGGCGTAGAGCCAAAGCTTATACTGGAACTGGGATGTGGTACAGGAAGCATGGCAATTGAACTTTCAAAGCGAAACTATGAAGTTATTGCTTTGGATTCCTCGGCCGATATGCTCACAAGGGCATATAATAAAGCATTGGAAAATGATGTTGACATCCTGTTCCTAAACCAGGACATGAGAGATTTTGAGCTCTATGGCACCGTAGACATAATTATCTGCCTGTTAGACTCTCTTAACTATATAACTTCCCTTGAAGAAGTGAAAAAGATTTTTAGGCTTGTAAACAACTATCTGAATCCGGGTGGGCTATTTATCTTTGATATCAACAGTGCTTATAAGCTTTCCCATACGTTGGGGAATGAGGTTTTTTATGAATTAGGGGAAGAAATATCATGGATATGGAAAAATACATATGATCCTAAGAGAGAAATCACAACCTTTGACTTAACCTTCTTTGTTAAACAGAAAAATGGCCTTTACGAAAGATTTGATGAGATTCATGAGGAAAAGGTTTATTATAGCCAGCAGTTGATAGAGGCTCTTGAATGCAATAATTTGAAGCTCCTGGGCGAGTATGGGGATCTGACATTTAACAGGCCCAGGGCAGATGAAGAACGCATTTTTTTTATTGCACAGAAGGCTTGACATGGTTATAATCGGAGTATAGGAAAACAGAAGTCTTATAATATTAGATGCACCTTGAAGAAACGATATGGAGGGACGCCCTGTGGGGAGAAGAGAATCACGCGAAAATGCTATGAAACTACTTTACCAGGTTCAGATACAAAAAGACGATATTCAAGAGCAAATAGACAGATTCATAGAGGAACATGAGATAAATGACGGCCAGGATAGAGAATATTTGCTGAATGTGGTTAACGGCGTTATAGACAAGGAAATGGAGTTGGACTGTCTTATTTCAAATTATGCAAGAGGGTGGACCATAAGCAGAATGCCAAAGGTAGATTTGGCTATCATGCGTCTTTCATGTTATGAAATAAAGTTCAGAGACGATATTCCCATGAATGTATCAATAAATGAAGCAGTTGAATTGGCAAAAAAATATAGCGGAGAGCAGTCAGGCACCTTTGTTAATGGTGTCTTGGGCAAGATATTTTCTCAATTGTCTTCCCAGGACGGAAGTGGATCAGGTGGATAAGATGAACAGAACTGTGACCGTATCAGAACTGACAAAATATATTAAGCAGCTTGTTGACAGTGACATGCTGCTTTCTAGTGTCTGGGTGACAGGTGAGATATCAAATTTTAAGCACCATACTTCCGGTCATATGTATTTTTCCCTTAAGGATGAGGATGCAGTAATCAGATCTGTTATGTTCAGAAGTCAGAATAGCAGGCTTAAATTCAAACCCGAAGAGGGAATGAAAGTTTTGGCCAGAGGTTATGTTTCAATTTATCCTCAAGGTGGGGCCTATCAGTTATATGTTGATAGCATGCAGCCTGATGGAACCGGCTCGTTATATATGGCTTTTGAACAATTAAAAAAAAGTCTTGAAAAGAAGGGATTATTTGACCCTTCAAGAAAAAGACCTATTCCAATGCTACCTAAGGCTGTAGGAGTTATTACATCCCCGACAGGAGCAGTTATTCGCGACATAGTACATGTTCTAGAAAGAAGATATCCTAACTCCAGAATTATATTATATGGCTCGGCGGTTCAGGGCCCCGAGGCACCCTCGCAGTTAATTAAAGGGATAAGGACATTTAATGAACACAATAATGTTGATGTTATTATTCTTGCCAGGGGCGGTGGTTCACTTGAGGACCTGTGGGCATTTAATGATGAAAAGCTGGCCTATGAAATAGCCGGCTCAAAAATCCCCGTTATCTCGGCAGTGGGTCACGAAACCGATTTTTCCATATCTGATTTTGTGGCAGATTTAAGGGCGGCTACTCCATCTGCGGCGGCAGAGATTGTTATGCCTGATAAAAGAGCAATGAAGCAGACCCTGGAAAACTATAAAAAAAGGCTTTCCAACGGGCTGGTGTATGATCTTAGAAAAGAAAGAGAAAGGATTTTCAGGCTTCAGAGCATGAGAAGCCTGAAGAGACCTTTTGAAATGATTAATCAGAAAAGGCAGCAGCTAGATTCCACAGAGCGCAGCCTGATATTTCGAATAAAAACTCTGTCAGAGCGCTATAGAGCCTCATTGAACTCCATGGCCGGACAACTTAACGCATTAAGTCCTCTTACAGTTTTAAGCAGAGGCTATGCTGTTGTCTATAGTGAGAAGGATACACTGATACGGAGGGGCAAAGATCTGAAGCAGGGTGATGGACTGATAGTAAAAATGGCTGACGGAAAATTCAGGGCTATTTATGATAAGCCCATAGATGAATTAGGAGGATGAAAATGTCTGAAAAGGATAAGAAGCTTACATACGAACAGGCCGCATTAGAATTAGAAAATGTTGTAAACCTACTTGAAAAGGGAGACTTGCCCTTAGAGGAATCCATAAAGATGTTCGAAAAAGGCATCAGCTTGGTCAGGTTCTGCAACAAAGAATTAGATGATATTGAAAAGCGCATAACAATTTTGGTTGAAGGAAAGGAAGGGCTTGAGGAGAAGGATTTTCAGCCCAATGAACAATAATGAATTTTAAAGAAACCTATGACATATATTTAAAAACAGTTGAGGAATGGCTTGAAACCAACATACCCCTCGGGATGCCTGACAGGATTATTCCCCCGGCGACACAGAATGCACAGGAAAAAATAGACGATGCTATGAAATACAGCCTGATGTCCGGCGGGAAGAGAATCAGACCTGTGCTTTCCTTAGCGGTTTGCGATGCGTTAAATGGCAATAAGGATATAGTCTTACCCTTTGCATGTGCTATTGAGCTTATCCACACCTATTCACTTATTCATGATGATCTTCCCTGCATGGATAACGATGACTATAGAAGGGGTAAGCCTACGAGTCATAAGGTTTTTGGTGAGGCTATAGCCGTATTGGCAGGGGATGGGCTTCTGAATATGGCATTTGAAATAATGCTTGAAGAAATAGAAAGGTGTGACCGTGACAATAATTCAAGGGTAAAAGCAGCCAGAATGATATCTCATGCAGCTGGTACTGGGGGTATGATAGGAGGTCAGGTTCAGGATATTGAGTCTGAACAAAGGCTCATCACTTATGAGGAGCTAGTCTTCCTGCACCAGAAGAAAACGGGTGCATTGTTTTCTGCCTCGGTGCTTNCTCCGGCATTGCTGCTCGATGCAGATGAAAACATTATTGCTGCACTGGATACTTACGCTAAGAATATCGGTCTTGCCTTCCAGATAAAGGACGATATTTTGGATCTAGAAGGAGACAGTGTTGTGGTGGGGAAAACCACAGGCAGTGATGCAATTAACAATAAAGTAACTTATGTGAGCTTATTCGGCCTGAAAAGAGCTAAAGAATTGTTAAATGAGAGAATACAGGAAGCTTTATATTCAATAAAAACAATACCCGGGAACAGATTTTTGGGTGAGCTGGCAATTTTTATAGCAGATAGAAACAAATAAATAAAAAAGAGAAGTGTTTGCCTAGAGACAAAAAATAGTGTATAATTACTTCTCAAAGTTTAAAGCATTGGATGGCGCAGTATCCTAGTCAGTACTGCTTACTTTGAAGGCGGGCCTAAAAATCCGTTAAAGGGCACATCGATGAAGTTCCTGGTGCCGGCTTGTTACGCCCAGTGATGGGTTGGTGCTGGGAGTTAAGGTTTAGGGGCAGCTCGCAATGGCATGCGGGATATGACCCCTTTACCGCGGAGACCCTTAGTTGTGGGAGACAGATTGCCTCGCGTGAGCGATAGAAATCTTGACTACGATAAGGGAATGAACCTGTCATGCGGTATCGCTTTTTGATGCTGTGGGCAGTGTAGCCTACCTTGAGTGTCGCGTGTAGGGATAGTGGATCATGTGTTTATGTACTGGCCGGTACATAAGCGCTATTGCCGCTTGAAATCGCCGATGCAAAAGAGGTTAGAAGTAAGCAAAGGCTTTCGGGGAAAACCCCTAGGCTGTAATATCAAGCAATCCGGGGATTGTAGTGTGGACTAAGTGGTGATCAGGCTTTGAAAAGGGTAACCTTTCAATATGGGATTTAAAGGGTAACCGTCGAATCGGCGACGATTTGGTATCTCATAGGGAAAACCTGCCTGACCTAAGCCGCAAAATTTACTCGGATTGTTGCCTTCCAATGTTTATCATTGAACATAATATGAAAGCAGGATTATTACTTGGAACGCGATAAATCAGGAAAGAAGTATATTAAGCTTCTGGACAGATATAGGGAATTATCCAATGAAAGCATTCCTGTAAAAAAGGGAACCGGTATTGAAAAGAAACATATAGTGTGGGGTATTACTGTTACAATAATATCTTTTGTTTTGTCAATACTCATACTATTTGCATCCACCAGTCTTTTTAAATCAATTTCTCCACCCTTTGCCTTTTTGGTCGTATTTGGTATTATAATTATTGGTGTAATTTTCGATGTGATAGGTATTTCGGTTACTGCTGCAGATGAAACGCCTTTTCATTCAATGGCTTCTAAAAAGCTTAGAGGAGCAAAGCAATCCATTAAGCTGTTGCGTAATGCACCTAAGGTATCAAGCTTTTGCAATGATGTTGTAGGGGATATTTGCAGTGTCGTTAGTGGAGCGGCCGGTACGGCTATTGTTTATAAGTTATTTATTAACAGCAAAAACATATCCTTATATGAGGTTGTTTTAGGAGCTTTGATTGCTGCATTTACAGTTGGCGGAAAAGCCTTTGCAAAGAATATAGGAATCAATAATGCTAATTATATAGTTTATAAGGTTGGTAGAACTCTTTCATTTTTTCAAAGCATGAAAAAGAAAAAATCTGAGAGAATACAATAAGGTATTTGATTCGAGGGGTGCGATTAATTGGGAGTTTTTAATAAATCTGATGATAAATATATGGGATATCTTTCGAGTATTAATAAACCCCAGGACTTAAAAAAACTGAGCTTTGATGAACTTGGAATACTAGCCGAGGAAATTCGGCTATTTTTGTTAGACTCTGTTTCAAAGACAGGGGGGCATATTGCCTCCAATCTTGGTGTGGTAGAATTAACATTGGCCCTTCACAGAGTGCTGGATACACCTAATGATAAGATTATCTGGGACGTAGGGCACCAAACCTATGTTCATAAAATTCTTACAGGCCGTAAGGATCAATTTCATACCCTTCGTCAATTAGATGGTTTAGCCGGATTTCCTAAAACGCAGGAGAGTGCTTATGATGCTTTTAATACAGGTCATAGCAGCACATCTGTATCTGCGGCATTGGGAATGGCCAGGGCTCGGGATTTAAAGGGCGAAGATTACGCAGTGGTAGCAGTTATCGGCGATGGTGCCCTAACGGGAGGAATGGCACTGGAGGCCCTCAACGATGCCGGCATATCTAAGACCAATCTGTTGATTATTTTAAATGATAATGGTATGTCTATAGCACAAAATGTAGGCGGGCTGTCAAGATATTTAAGCAGAATCAGGCTGAGACCTTTCTATTACAGAACAAGAGAGTCTGTTCAGAGCTTTGTAGATTCATGGCCTAAAAAAGGGAAGAGGTTCAGGAGTTTTCTACATAGAGGGAAGTCGGCAATAAAAAGCTTGTTTGTGCCTGCCATGTTCTTCGAAGACTTGGGACTGAGATATTATGGTCCTATAGATGGTCATAATATTAAAGAAATGGTAAATGCCTTTGAACAAGCCAAGTCTATGAAAGGACCTGTTCTTATCCATGTTACGACTGTTAAGGGAAAAGGCTATACATTTGCAGAAAAGAAGCCTGCAGCTTATCACGGGATAGCGCCCTTTGAAATTGAAACGGGAAACTTAAAGAAACGGGGCGCTAAGAACTACTCAGATATTTTTGGCGAAAAAATGTGTGAATTAGCCCTAAAGGATGAACGGGTAATTGCTATAACTGCTGCTATGACAGAAGGCACAGGTCTGGCGGATTTTAGAAGTCTTTATAAAAACCGTTTCTTTGATGTTGGAATTGCGGAACAGCATGCTGTCACAGTGGCAGCAGGCCTTGCCATGGGTGGCACGAAGCCGGTTGTAGCAATTTATTCAACATTTCTTCAGCGTGCTTATGATCAGATACTACATGATGTGGCACTACAAAATTTGAATGTGGTATTCGCTATTGACAGAGCGGGCGTTGTTGGCGATGACGGCGAGACACACCAGGGCATTTATGATATTTCATTTTTATATACTATACCTAATTTGGCCATCTTGTCGCCAGCCTCTCCAAACGAACTGAGAGCCATGCTCGAATATGCCCTTACCGAACACCAGGGGCCTATTGCAGTTCGATATCCTAGGGGATCAGACCATGAATTTGACGGCTCTGAAATTCCATTTGAATTTGCTCGCGGGACACTCTTGAAAAAGGGTGAAGATGTTACCCTGATTGGCATCGGACATATGACGGGGATTGCCCTTAAGGCGGCTGAACTGCTTGAGAAGCAGGGGGTATCCTGCGACGTAATAAATCCCAGAACTCTGCGTCCTGCGGACGATGAGCTCATACTTTCCTCTGCAAAGAAAACAGGTAAGGTTTTTGTGATAGGGGATGTAATAAAAAATGGGGGTTTTGGCTCCTATGTAACAGAGTTAATTAATAATACAGGAACAGGTGCGCCTGTAACAGTTTTAGGACTTCCCGACAAGGGTATAGAACATGGCAAAAGAGAATTAATATATAAAAAATACGGTCTAGATGCTGAGGGTATTAAAAAATGTGTTATGGGTACTTAATTCCCATGCATTATGAAGCTTTGAGGTGAACATGTCCAAGGAGAGAATAGATTTAATCTTACTTAATAAAGGTCTTTTTGAAAGCCGGGAAAAGGCTAAAGCCTCCATTATGGCAGGCATAGTATTTGTTAATGGCGAACGGGTAGAAAAACCCGGCACCATGTTTCCCCCCGATTGTGATATTGAGATAAAAGGTAATCTCATCCCATATGTCAGCCGGGGAGGGTTAAAGCTGGCCAAGGCAATTGAAGAATTTGAAATTAATCTGACCGATCTTGTATGTGTTGATGTGGGAGCATCAACGGGCGGTTTTACCGATGTTATGCTGAAAAATGGTGCCCGTAAGGTCTTTTCTGTGGATGTAGGTTATGGCCAACTTGCCTGGGAGTTAAGAAAGGATCCCCGGGTAATCTGTATGGAGCGCACCAATTTTCGTTATGTGACTGATGAACACATTCCTGAGCCCCTTGATTTTGGCGCGGTGGATGTGGCGTTTATCTCTNTGAAANTGATTCTTCCTCCCTTAAAAAAATTGCTTAAGCCCCATGGAAAGGTNGTCTGCCTTATTAAGCCCCAATTTGAAGCAGGAAAAGATAAGGTGGGAAAGAAGGGTGTAGTAAAGGATCCGGAGGTTCACCGGGAAGTAATTGAAAACATTATCAAAATTGCGACCGAACTGGGATTTTCAGTTCTGGACTTATCTTATTCACCAATCACTGGACCGGAGGGAAATATCGAATACCTCCTGTACCTTAATAATAATGAATCTGATCAATTATCAAATCTCCATNAACTTATTTTCAATACAGTAGAAAACTCTCATAAAAACCTCTCGTGAGACGGTGAGACAGGGGACGGTTCCCTGTTCAGGCGTATTATCTGTGTTCAGCTGGCTTTTTGTGAGAAAAGTAGAAGTGCAAATATAAGTACAAACATCAAAGGTGCCCTGAGCTATGTTTACTGATTTAGATGAGCAGAAGCAAAAGAAAACCACCCGACAATAGGCAGTAACTGTTCCGTCGGGTGGTTAAATTTCTATATAGCTGCAGGAATTAAGGTTTTAAGATCTTCTAATGTATCTGAATTAAGAAATAGTTTAATAATCCTCTTGTTGGGTGAAGAATATATAATATAATCATCGGATTCACCCAAATTGGTATTAATAGGGCGAACAGATTGCTCATCAAGCGGGTCGAAGCCCAAATCATCTTGATCCTTATGGGTGCATGAGTCCATGCGCACCCATTTTTGCAATTCTTCAATATAAACTCCGTTAAAGCCGTGAACCACAAGCCTTTCTAAATCAGTATCATACAGAACCTGATAACAAAAGCCTGTAGGGATACCAGCGGCTCTCATAAGAGCTGCAAGAAGATGGGATTTGGAAAAACAAGTACCATGGCCTTGATCAATAACCTCGGATGCTTTAATTGTAACGCTTGTCGCGTTTATTTCGAAGGAATGAAAGACATGGTCCCGGGTAAATTCATATATTGAACGCACTTTAGAAACATTGTCGTTTATGCCATTTGTAAGCTGATCAACAACATCCTGAATCAATGAATTGTCGTAGTCTATAATATCACTACTCTCAAGATAAGAACTATAATCCGGCCTTTCCGGACTAGGGTCAGGCATTACAAAACTCAACTCCTTTATTGATTTCTTTATTAGTATTATGCTACCATTGTTTTGTGTATGATGCAATACCAACGGGCAATTATACATATAAGTACAAAACAGGATAATAGCTCTTGTGGTGCTATTTGGCATATTACTTGTTCTTAGAAAAGGAACTCCTGAGCCTTGCCGGGACACAGAAAGCCGCAAGGGAAATAAGCTGGGGATTTTGATGGCTTTACCCGGATTAGTACTCATTGCAATTGTATATACTTTTATAGGGATGCTTTTGTTAAATGGAGGATAGAAGTTTGAAGTTAGAGGTTAGAAGTTAGAGGTTAGAAGTT
>JGI24711J26586_10000260_pt1 | contig 40672 bp, 37 predicted proteins | sample BioPla3DNA1_FD_26586 | JGI IMG/M metagenome (IMG submission 26586)
TACGTAGCTGCATGGTATATGAAAGCTGCTCAACTCATTGCAAACACTCCAACCAAAGTTGCTTTTGTTTCCACCAATTCTATTACTCAGGGAGAACAAGTGGGTATTTTATGGAACTTGTTATTCAATTATTACAATATCAAAATTCATTTTGCTCATCGTACTTTTAAATGGATTAATGAAGCTAAAGGAAATGCAGCAGTTTATTGTATCATAATTGGTTTCGCTAATTATGATACCAACAACAAGAGCATTTTTGAGTATGAAGATATTAGAGGAGAAGCACACGAAATAAAAGTTAAGAATATCAATCCTTACTTAGTTGATACAAAGGACATTTTTATTGATAAACGCAAAAAACCTATTTGCAACGTGCCTGAAATGTCATTTGGAAGTATGCCCAATGATGGCGGCAATTTTTTGTTTACAGACGAAGAAAAAAAGGAGTTTGTAACAAAAGAACCAATCTCAGAAAAATTTTTTAAACCCCTTATTTCGGCATACGAATTTCTAAATGGTCGCAAACGTTGGTGTTTATGGCTTAAAAATGCTGATCCAAGTGAATTAAAAAATGCAAAATTTATTACAGAACGAATCGAAAATGTAAGAAAATTAAGAGCTAAAAGCTCAAGACAAACAACACAAAAACTTGCAGCTTTTCCAACCTTATTTGGCGAAGACAGACATCCCGAAAGTGATTATGTTTTAATTCCAAGTACGACTTCTGAAAACAGAAAGTATATTCCGATGGGATTTTTTGGAAAAGATGATATTGCAAATAATAGTTGCCATATAATTCCCAATGGTGGTCTTTTTCATTTTGGTATATTAATGTCAACAATGCATATGGCTTGGGTAAAGTCAGTTTGTGGAAGATTAGAAAGTAGATTAAGATATTCAAACGAAATAGTTTATACAAATTATCCTTGGCCTGAAAATCCAACCGAAAAGCAAATAAAAGCCATAGAAGAAGCAGCGCAAAAGGTTTTAGATACTCGTCTGGAATTTCCAAACAGCACTTTGGCAGACCTTTACGATCCTTTGACGATGCCTCCTGCATTGGTTAAAGCACACAACGAACTGGACAAAGCAGTAGATTTGGCATATCGTCCGCAACCATTCACCAGCGAAACCAACAGAATGGGTTATCTTTTCGAGCTTTATGAAAAATATACAGCGGATCTGTTTACGAAAGAGAAGACGAAAAAGAGAAAGAGATAGAAGGATTTCGGAATCTTAAATTTAGAAATTAGAATTTAGAATTTAGAACTATTTGATTGATTATCAAAAATTTACATTTTTACTTCAAACCATTCGCCTTCCGACTTTCGACTTTTAAAGAACCCCGCAGGGGTGACATGATTGTAGCAAAATATTGACCCCAAAAGCCCAAAGAACCCCGTAGGGGTGACATGATTGTAAATTTGGGAGTATCCCAAAATTCCGCCTTCCGCCTTCCGCCTTCCGCCTTCAAAAATGTATCGAAATCCGAAATCATTCCGAGTGGGGAAATGATATAACCAGAGAGTGATACCTATTCTGCCCCCCAATTTTTTTTATTTCCAAAAGAAAAAAATAAAATAAAATCCGAAATATTGCGAATTTGAGTGTCAGATTGTTAATCCTAAATTTACTTTCGACTTTCGACTTTCGACTTTTTTTGATCCTAATTCGAATTTTTGTTGTATATTTGTATTTCTAGATAAATATTTGTGGTAAATGTAAGAATAATACGACAAATAGAAACGGGAATCGGCAACACACTAATTTTATACTTCTTTACAGTTTTGTCCGATAAAGAATTGAAAAAGTGGAGTCCAGAAACCACAAAAACGGGGCGATACCGAAAAGCCTTATGAGTAGGATAAAATAAATTATAATTATGAAAAAAATTTTTTTATTAAGTTTGTTTTTTTTATCAACGTTTTTTTGCTTTTATAAAAATATGAAGAGGCTTGCTTTTATTATATTTTCATTAGCAGTTTTACTTTTCCCAATAACAGTTGCCTTTTCACAAAGTATATATTCAGAAATTTCATGTGATTGTATTTACAATCCAAATAATGACTCTTTATTTTTTAATAAATTGGAGTTAAAAGATTATTCGGACAGTATTTCTCATTATGAATATTTATATGGTGAAAATAAGATTATACCAAGTGAAATAAAAGAGATGGTTTTGGTAGCATTATCATTTTTCCCTGAATTTGCGGAAACCAATATTGTTTTTGAATATAAATCAATAAAACAAACAATGAATGCAAGACCGTTTGTCAGCAATATTTTTAAAAGAAAAACAAACAGAAAATACAAAATAATAATTAATGACAATCAAGGTAAACACAAAGGATTACCTATTGAGAAACTATCCTTTAATATTGTTGTTGGTTGGTTAGCTCATGAACTTGCTCATATTGTTGTTTACGAAAAAATGACAAATCCGCAAATTATTTCTTTCGCTGTAAAATACTTAACTTCAAATAGATACAATAGAATGGTCGAAAGATATACGGATTTCTTGACTATTAAACATGGATTAGCATATCCTTTATACGATGGTGTTGAGTATCTGCTTAATGATGATACAATCTCTGAAGATTATAAAAATAAAATTAGAGAAAACTATCTAACACTTGATGAAATTAAATGCTTTTGGCAACAAATTTTTATTGATTCTTTGGAAGTAAAACCAGCTAATAATAAGGCGGAATAATAAAAAGTCGGAAGGCGGAATCAACATAATTTCGGATTTCGGATTTCGGAATTATTTGAATATCAATGAAATAAATTAAATATTTAAGCATTTTGAATTTATAGCAAAAACTTTCGACTTTTAAAGAACCCCGTAGGGGTGATATGATTGTAGCAAAATGTTGACCCCAAGAGCCCAAAGAACCCCGTAGGGGTGACATGATTGTAAATTTAGAAATTAGGATATAGAATTGATTCCGTGATAGTTCAAAACGTAATTCGTAATTCGTAATTGAATAACTTTCGACTATTTTTGATCCTAAAATCTTTTAATCCTATAAATCCTAGTCCGAGTTTTTGTACATTTGTGGTTTGAATCAGATCTTCCTCACCATATCATGAAAAAGAGTATGAAACTAGTATCAATATTGATTATTTTTGTCTTTTTGCTGAGTATTAATTTGGTACACGCAAAGCATATAGAGCGTGTTAATACCGAAAACCAAACCACTGTGCAAAGGTATGATCAGGAATTTTTGGAACAGATGGAAAAGAAAGTTGACAATTCGCAGACTTTTTCAATAACAAAAGCAACCCGGGAGGATTTTATAAAAGCAAAAAACAGGTACAAAGATAAACTGATTCGGGATACACTGAATATCAGAAAAGTCAATGGAATCATCGAAATACCTATGGCTCGACCAGGTTATTTCTCTTCTGTGATTTTTAAAGACACGCTTCTCGATACTGACGATTCGGGAATAAGAGAATATCATTATCTGGGCTACTTTCCTGATATTGAATGTTATTTGGTTTCAGGAACATTTTGGGAATATTATGAATGTTATCTCATTGACAAAAATAGTGGCTACAGGACCACAACCTGGAACAGACCTTTCCTTTCTCCAAATGCAAAATACTTTGCCAACTTATCCATGCCTTATGGATTGGAAGGCGTTCCAAACGGTATTCAAATCTGGAAAGTAGGAGATGATTGTAATGATTTTGATTATTTAAGCAAATATTTGGAACTTGATCAACAAATATGGGTTCCCGATGAGTTTTACTGGGAAACAGATAATTCATTAATTTTAAAAGTTGTTCCGATTGATCAATTTTGGGACGAAAATGGAAGCCCAAACCAAAATGATTTTTATTATTTGCGAATCAGACTATAAAGATTGAAATATTACGAATTATTTAAAAATGAAAACATTATCACTCATAAATCTGTTTTTAATCGTTGCTTTGTTGGGTTGCAATGCTCCTGCAACTGATGGTAATCAAAATGATGCAATCATTCAAGAGAGCAATAGTGTCGAAAAAATCGGGGAAGTAAATAGAGATTCCGGCAAAATTCTAAGTGCAGACAAAGCTTCCATCGGGATGACCATTGATGAGCTTAAAAAAGCATATCCCAATGCGAAATTTATTGAAGAACCTCTTTATATGTACGGGATTGATAGTGAAAAGTCCGGATTGCTTGTGGTGAATAATAATGAAAAATTACTTTTTGTGTGGGTATCAGAAGATGATCATATAAAAGGAATTACAATCTTATCCCCTTCCATTGTAATCGACTCCAATGTTTCTGTCGGCATGAACTTTCAGGAGTTTCTTAAAAAGTATCCCGATGCCCAATTGGCTGTTAGTCTGGTTGATGAAGGTGTTGAATATTATCACGTAAAAGATAAAGATTACATAATAGAATTTTTGACAAAACCTGACAATAGAGTTGGTGAATATGAAGAGGAAGGCGTAGAAGCCAAATCAATCCGAATTGTAAGACCTAACGCAAAAATTGATAGAATCACGATGAATTAAAGTTTGAAGGCGGAAGGCGGAAGGCGGAATGATTTCAATTACGAATTACGACTTTCGACTTTCGACTTTAGCTTTATTCTTTCCTCTTCGTGTCAATCCAAATCGTAACAGGACCCCAATTGAGCAGAGAAACATCCATCATGGCGCCGAACTCGCCCTGTGCAACAGGTTTTTGCGTTAATTCACTCAACAGGTCAATCATTTGCAGATAGAGTCGTTTCGCTTTTTCCGGTTCCGCTGCCCGGATAAAAGAGGGTCTGTTGCCCTTCTTGGTCAAAGCATGTAAAGTGAACTGACTCACTACTAAAATTGAACCCCCATGATCCATCACAGAAAGATTCATCTGATCCTGCTCGTCAGGAAAAATCCTCAATTTTACAATTTTGGATGCCAGCCAGTTCAAATCCTCCTCCCCATCCTCCTCTTCAATACCTAAAAAAATCAATAATCCCTCACCTATTGAACCTACCTCTCTGTTCTCTACGTGGACTGCCGCATGACGCACCCGCTGAATCACTACTCTCATACAATACTCAAACTTTGGACATTAACTTAAACAATAAACGCCCAAAAATATCAATTATTTTTGTGTAAATCCATAGTCATATTATATTTTTTTACGATATTTGCATATTAAAACATTGCACTAATGGAAAGAATTGGCATTATTGGTGGTGGACATCTGGGAACCATGATGGCTGAAGCTGCACATCGTATGGGGATGCAAATTATCGTTTTAGATCCACAACCCAACTGTCCCTGTTCGCAGTACGCTGACGAACAGATTGTCGCAGAATTTACTAATCAAAGCAAGATGGAGGAACTTTGCATCAAAAGTGATCTGGTTACCTACGCTTTTGAAAATGTTCCTTATCACATTATCAAAGAGTTAGGAATTCAATACAACATCCCTCAGGGAGAGATGCCGCTGTTCCTTTCTCAACACCGCTTGCGTGAAAAGATTTCAGCCACCCGCGCCGGTGCCATCTGCGGAGAATATATTCCTGTCAACAATACCTACGAACTAATCGAAGGAATCCGTTTGATTGATTATCCTTGTATTCTGAAGACTTGCGATACTTTCGAAAAGAAAGAGTCCGTTATTCTCAAAGGGGGTACACAATTCCCGGAAGCTTCCCGTGTAGTGGAAAATCACCATTCCATACTGGAAAAATGGATCAACTTTGATTATGAGGTGAGTATTGTGGTAGTCAGAAGTATTTTTGGAGATATCAGCACTTTCCCGGTTACCCTGAATATCAACAAAGGCTCTAATCTGCTGATGAGTATTGCTCCTGCTCCCATTCCGGAAGAGATTATCCACAAAGTTGAATCCACAGCCAAAACGATGATGCGTAACTTTGGATTTGTGGGTACATTAACCATTGAAATGTTTGTGGTTGGGAATGAAGTGATCTTCAATGAGATGATTCCCCACCCACACAATTCAGGAAATTACACTATTGAAGCGTGTGAAGTGGATCAATTTGAACAACATATCAGAGCGTTAAGCGGACTACCTCTGAAAGAAACTACGCTGCTCCATCCTGCAATTACTGTTAGCTTTTACGGACAAGATGTTGAGGGAGTCAGAATCATAGAGCAAAGGCAACTGCCCCGAACCTATGTTCATGATTATCTCAAAAATGAGATTCAGGAAGATATAAAAGTGGGACATGTTACATTTACTGACTACTCCAAAGAGGAGGTAGTAAAGCTCATGGATCAGTATTGGAAGAGTCATTTGGAGGAAAGTCAATAAATGATTCTCGGTATGATTACGAATTATGAAATCATAAATCTGAATTGAACACGACTGTAGGGATAGGTCGCGACCTGTCCCTAAAAAAATAACCAATTTTAACTCCATTTTTTTAAAATAATCAATAACAACGTGACTGAAAAGAGAAAAATTAAAAATGTTTTTGCCCAGGGAAACTACAACTGTATCGCTTGTTCTCCCTACAATCCTATCGGTTTTAAACTCCAGTTTTATGAGGAAGGAGATTATATCACCGCTTCGTGGAACCCGCAACACAACTACGAGGGTTACCCGGGAATTTTACATGGCGGCGTACAGGCTCTGCTTTTGGATGAAATCTCAGCCTGGACAGTTTATATTAAAGCCAAAACATCGGGAGTTACGGGAAGAATGAGTATCAGATACAAAAAAGAGGTGACTATCAATCAATCGGAAATCAGATTAAGGGGCAGAATTTTAGAGCATCGAAGAAATTTGTGTATCCTGGAAGCGCAACTTTTCAATGCTGAAGGAGAATTATGTGCCGAAGCAGAAACTACCTTTTTCTTATTCCCTGTTGAAAAAATGATTGCAGAAGGAACCTATCCGGCACGTTTTGAAGATTTTTATGACGAGTAATCCCTTTATCGCCCGTTATGTTTTTTTCTGACGAATATTTTATGAAAATCGCCTATCAAGAGGCATTGCAGGCTTATGAACTGGATGAAGTACCGGTAGGAGCTGTCGTGGTACTCAATGATCAAATCATTGGGAAAGGACACAATTTAACCCAAACCCTTACCGATGTTACCGCTCACGCCGAAATGTTGGCTATCACAGCAGCATCCAATCATTTGACTGCCAAATATTTACAAGATTGCACCCTCTATGTAACTTTGGAGCCCTGTATCATGTGTGCCGGTGCCATTGCGCTGGCGCAAGTCGGGAAGTTAGTCTACGGTGCCCATGATCCCAAAAGAGGCTACACATTGCTTGGGGAAAATATCTTACATCCCAAAACAGAAGTGGTTACAGGCATTATGGAAGAGGAGTGCAAAGAATTATTAATCCGTTTTTTTAATCAAAAAAGAGACTCATGACACTAATCAAATCGATTTCCGGAATCAGAGGTACCATTGGTGGAAAACCTGACGAAAACCTCACCCCTATAGATGTAGTTAAGTTTTGTTCAGCTTTTATTCAAACCCTTCAAAATAGAAATCCGTCGCCAACCATTGTGGTAGGACGAGATGCCCGTATTTCCGGTCCCATTTTGAGCCAACTGGTTTGCGCTACCCTTCAAAGTATGGGTGCTCACGTAATTGATGTGGGTTTGTCGACCACTCCAGCCGTTGAAATGAGTGTAATCCAAAAGCAAGCTGATGGAGGAATTATTCTCACCGCCAGTCACAATCCGATGGAATGGAATGCACTCAAACTGTTAAACCACAAAGGAGAATTTATCTCTGCAGAAGATGCATCTCAATTACTTGAAATCGCTGACAATGAGGAGTTTGAATATGCAAAAATAGATCAATTGGGGACTTATCAACTGTATGAAAACGCCATCAACGACCATATTGACGCCATATTGGCTCTTCCATTAGTGGATGTCGAAGCGATTCGTAATGCCCAATTCAAAGTGGCTGTTGATGCGGTCAATTCAACCGGAGGAATATCGATACCCCCGCTATTGGATCGTTTAGGAGTAGAGTATCACCTGCTAAATGGCGAACCCACCGGTATTTTTGCTCATAATCCTGAACCATTACCTGAACATCTGGGCGATATTTCGAGACTGGTAGTTGAAAAAAAGCTGGATTTGGGCTTGGTTACAGACCCCGATGTCGACCGTTTGGCAATGATTATGGAAAATGGCGAAATGTTCGGTGAAGAGTACACCATTGTCGCCATTGCCGACTATATTTTGCAACACACGCCCGGCAACACCGTTTCCAACCTTTCCTCTTCCCGCGCTCTACGGGATGTCACCCATCGCTACCAAATGCAATATGAAGCGGCTGCTGTCGGCGAGGTGAATGTGGTCAAAAAAATGAAAGAGATCAATGCTGTTTTCGGAGGTGAGGGAAACGGAGGGGTGATCTATCCCGAATTACACTACGGCAGGGATGCTCTGGTAGGCATTGCCCTCTTCTTGTCGTGGCTGGCGCACAGCAAACAGAGCATGACGGAGTTGAAAAAGCGCTATCCCGCCTACTCCATCTCTAAAAATAAACTGCCTTTGGAGCCCGGTATGGATGTCAAACGGATCTTAAAAAAAGTTGCCGATCAATTCCGTAATACTGAGCAAGTAACTGATATTGATGGGGTTAAGATCGACTACGAATCCGGATGGGTTCACTTAAGAAGTTCCAATACCGAGCCGATTATCCGAATCTACTCCGAAGCTCCCACCATGGCAGAAGCCGACCAACTGGTTCAGAAAATCATGCAACTCCTCAAAGAAATTCAATAATTATTCTAATTTTTCTGTTTTTATTTTGGAAATAAAAAAAAAGGGAGGGCAGGAAAATCTCCCCTTTTTTGTCATTCTATCACCCCACTCTGGAATGTAACCCTTTTTGAATATGAGTGATCAATTACGAATTACGAATTACGGTATCTTAAATTTAGAATTTAGAATCCCAACCCCGACATAAATGTCTGCTCTATTGATATGAATATCAATGTGATATGTATAAAATTAGCTCAATTCCGAAATCCGAAATCCGAATTCATTCTGACTTCCGACTTTCGACTTTCGAATGTCAGTTGATAACGAAAAAAGGAGCTCATTTGTGGGCTCCTTTTCATTATAGTTAATGGTTTGAATAAACACTATCCACATTTAGAATATCCGCAGCTGGAACAGGTTAGACAACCCTCTTGGAAATATATTGATTCCATACCACAACTGGGACAAGTTTTTCCTTTTTGTTTTGTTCCATCAGCGATAAAGCTTTGCAATGCTCTAACCACACCTCTACGCCAGGAATTGATTGTTTCCTCTCTGAAGTTCAGTCCACCAATGATATTCACAACATTTTCGATTGGAATTTCATGACGTAATAGAGCTGAAATCATTTTAGCATAGTTCCAAAACTCAGGATTAAAGGTTCTGGACAAACCTCCCATAGTCACTTCATACCCATCTTTATCATAATACTTGAAGTCATACTGTTTCACTCCCCCGGGAAGTCTGTTTTTAACAATAAATCCATTTTCCACCCAACCTGGAACCGGAAAACGTTCTCCTTCAGATTTACCTGTAAAGATCTCGTAAGGTCTTCCATCTCTGGTTCCAATAAAGGCCATCCAATCTTCATTATTATTTTTAAATCTTACGATTTTAGCTGCCAGTTCTTTGGGTCTCTTTAATTTCCTGGTTTCTTCTTCCGTTCTCTTTGGTTTTGCATCTGTTGAAATAAAGATTCCCTCTCTGGAACCCTCTCTGTATACGGTCATTCCTTTACACCCGGACTCCCAGGCTTTTACGTAAACAGCTCCAACTGTTTCTTCTGTGGTTTTTTCAGGTACATTAATGGTTACAGAAATCGAGTGATCCACCCACTTTTGAATCATTCCTTGCAATTCCACTTTTTTGAGATAATCCGTATCTGCAGCAGTTGATTTGAAATATGGAGATTTTTCAACCAAAGCTTTAATTTCAGATTCTTCCATGTTTTCAAGAAGATTTCTGTCAATTCCTTGAATTTCTGCCCAGGTAATAAATTTGGGATGAAATACGTGATACTCTTCAAAGAGATCTCCATTCATATCCCGTACCGCTTTACGGTTATTTAAGTCGTTAGGATTTACCTTTCTTCTTCTCTTGTAGTAAACATTAAAAGCGGGTTCAATACCTGAAGTAGTTTGAGTGCAGATACTCACACTTCCTGTAGGAGCAATGGTTAATAATGCAATATTTCTTCTGCCATATCTAACCATATCCTCATATAATTTCTCATCTGCTTTTTTCAGACGAAGTACAAAAGGATTTTGGGCTTCTTTAGTACAGCTATAAACCGGGAATGCGCCTCTTTCTTTAGCCATTGTAACTGAAGATCTGTAGGCTGATAATGCCAGTTGTTTATGAACCTCTTCTGAAAAAGCATTTCCTCTGTCAGAACCATATCTGATATTCAGAGCTGCAAGCATGTCTCCTTCTGCAGTAATACCTAACCCGGTTCTTCTACCTTTCAGGGTTTGTTTTTTAATCTTATTCCACAACTCAACCTCTACCCTCTTGATATCTTCTGTCTCAGGATCGCTCGCCACTTTTGCCAATATTTGATCAATCTTTTCAATTTCCAGATCGATAATATCATCCATTAAGCGTTGAGCATACTGAACGTGTTGTTTAAAGAGAGTCATATCAAAAGAGGCCTCTTCAGTAAATGGATTCTTAACATAGGAGTACAGATTGAGAGCAATCAGGCGACAGCTATCGTAAGGACAAAGAGGAATTTCCCCGCATGGATTAGTAGAAACCGTTTTGAATCCTTCATCTTCGTAGCAATCCGGAATCGCTTCTTTAGCAATTGTATCCCAGAAAAGCACACCGGGTTCCGCCGATTTCCACGCATTATGAATAATTTTATTCCATAATTTGCGGGCATCTATTTCTTGAGTATAGGTTGGTGTTTCACTATGAATCGGATATTGTTGCGTATAGGTAGTTCCATTTTTAACTGCTTCCATGAATTTATCATCAATTCTCACGGATACATTCGCTCCGGTAATCTTACCGGGTGTCATCTTAGCATCTATAAATTGTTCTGCATCGGGATGTTTAATCGATATCGATAACATCAATGCTCCTCTCCTTCCATCCTGAGCCACTTCACGGGTTGAATTGGAGTATCTTTCCATAAATGGAACTACTCCTGTAGAAGTAATGGCACAGTTTTTTACCTGACTTCCTGAAGGTCTGATATGTGAAAGATCATGTCCTACTCCACCTCTTCTTTTCATCAACTGCACTTGTTCTTCATCCATCTTCATAATTCCTCCATAGGAGTCGGAACGGGCATCATTCCCTATCACAAAACAGTTTGACAAGGAAGCAATCTGATAATTATTCCCGATTCCGGCCATAGGACTTCCCTGTGGAATGATATAAGAAAAGTTTTTGAAAAGAGAATAAATCAACTCTTCATCCATAGGATTAACATATTTCTTTTCTATCCTTGCAAACTCTCTGGCCAATCTTCTATGCATCTCATCCGGAGTTCTTTCTAACAAAGCACCTGCTTCATTTTTTAAAGCATACTTATCTATCCAAACTCCTGCAGCTAATTCATCGCCATTAAAATAAGCCACCACCTCTTCAAATATTTCAGTTTTTGTATATGTTGGTGGCGACGATGGCTCTACTTCTATTTCATCTTTTGCCATATCAAAATTCGTTGAACCTTCCATTTCCAACCCTTCAAAAAGCGTTTGACTCGATGCCAATCGTTCCAATTCCTGCTCTCTTTTTATTACTATTTCATCATTTTTTTTGCGCAAAATAAGTTCCTCTTCTTCCAAAAAAAGATCTAAATTTTGAGGTTTAAAGGATCGGTTCTCGTTCATTTTTTATGTTATTATTTTATTTATATTTTTACGTTTTTATTACCAAAAAGGGGTCAAAAAAGGAGGTCTTACAGTATAAGAGTCAAAGTTAAATTATATATGTGAGTCAGAATCAGTAACTTGTAGAATAAAAACCTCTAAAGATACCCATCTGCTAAAATAGAATATTGGACGAGATTTTTAATCATTTTTTTTAACATATTATCAACAAAATATCGTTGATATTTTTTAAAGGTTATCTATCAAGTGTTTAGATATTTTTATTTAAAAATTATTTTTTTCCTGATAGCTGTGCCGTGGGATCAATTTTCCTGATTAATCCTTGCAAAACCTCACCGGGTCCATACTCTATATAGCTCGTAAATCCATCTTTCATCATATTTTGAATTGTTGTTGTCCACAATACCGGTGCCGTCAACTGCTTAATTAAATTTTGTTTAATTAAAACAGGATCTGTTTCGGGAAGAGCAGTATAATTTTGATAAATTGGACAACATGGAGTTTTAAACTGAGTATTATTGATAGCTTCTGCCAACTCCTCTTGTGCCGGTAACATCAATGGAGAGTGGAAAGCACCCCCTACATTCAACATCATAACACGTTTTGCTCCCGCTTCTTTAATTTTCTCCATGGCAATTTCCAGTCCTTTAAAAGAACCTGAAATTACTAATTGTCCCGGACAATTAAAATTAGCCGGAACAACAACCTCATCGATATTTTCACAAATCTCTTTTACCTTTTGATCTTCAAAGCCAATGACCACTGCCATTCCTGAAGGATTTGCCAAACAAGCTTTTTGCATTGCATTGGCTCTTCTGGATACCAGTTTTAATCCATCTGCAAAATCTAACGCTCCACTGGCAACCAGTGCTGAAAATTCTCCTAATGAGTGTCCTGCGACTCCATCGGGGTTACCTCCTTCATGAAGCATTAAATAAGCAACAGTGGAATGTATAAAAATTGCCGGCTGGGTAATATGAGTTTCTTTTAAATCAGCATCAGTTCCATGGAACATTTTATCTGAGATTGAGAATCCTAATATTTCATCAGCTTGTAAAAAGAGACGCTTGGCTTCAGGAAATTGGTCAAATAATTCTTTACCCATTCCTACAAATTGAGCTCCTTGTCCCGGAAAAACGCATGCCTTCTTATTCATAAATTTTGATTTTTAAAATGAGTTTGCAAAGATATCGATTTTTTTTGAGAGTGCGATAGATTTCCTCCCCCCTTTTTTTTAATTAAAAAATATAGAGAAAATAGAGTATATTTCACAAAAAACCATTATCTTTGCGCAAAATTTTCAAATATGATCTATCGTCGTATTTTATTAAAACTGAGTGGTGAATCTTTGATGGGAAAAGATGGATATAGCATTGATTACAACGCTGTTAAACACTATACTTTGGAAATAAAAAGTGCTGTGGAATTGGGTGTACAGGTTGGAGTTGTTATTGGAGGTGGAAATATTTTTAGAGGAGTGAAAGGGTCTGACCGTGGTTTTGACAGACGACAAGGGGATCAAATGGGGATGCTGGCAACTCTGATTAATGGATTGGCATTGCAAACAGTATTGGAAGAACATGGTGTTGCAACACAACTCCTCTCAGCTCTTTCTATCGATGGGATTGTTTCAAAAGCCTCCTTCCGCAAAGCTGTTTCTTACCTTGAAAACAACGAGGTAGTTATTTTTGTTGGAGGAACCGGTAATCCTTTTTTTACTACTGATTCAGCAGCTGCACTGCGTGCCATTGAAATTCAGGCAGATCTGTTACTGAAAGGAACCCGTGTAGATGGAGTTTACGACGCCGATCCGGAAAAAGTGCCCACAGCAAAGAAGTTTGACCAGATTTCTTTTGAAGAAGCATATTCCAAAGGACTCAATATTCTTGACCTGACTGCATTTACCCTTTGTAAAGAAAATCAAATGCCCATATATGTGTACAATGCAAACATTCCTGAAAATCTTTTGAAAATTTTACAAGGTAAACATATTGGTACTTTAATTAATTAAGAGTTTATGGAGCATAATAAAAACCAAATCAGTGAATATGGACCCCTTTTTAATAAGGCAAAGAAAAGGGTTAATTTTAAAGTCCATGCTGCTATTTACCTCATAGTTTTGGCTATATTGTGGGTAATTTGGGGGTTTATATTTAAAAATAGTTCCACTGAAACTTCAATTTTTTTAAAATCAATCCTCTTTATCACCATCATATGGAGCATTGTATTGATTGCCCATTATCTCTACGCTTTCAAATGGAATTCTGCCCTGGTTGAAAGAGAGTTACAACGTATGATAAAACAGATGGAAAAGAAAAAAGAAAATGAAGAAAAACTCAATCTGACAGAAGAAAAAGAGAGTAAAACAGAATTGAATCAGGAAATAAAAAATAACGACGAACTGTAGAATAAAAAATTTATAATCACTTATAAAAAAATAAAAAAATGGACGAGATAACAATATGTATTGACAATACAAGAGAAGGAATGACGCAAACAGTTGCTTTTTTTGAAAAAGAACTTCAAAAACTAAGAGCTGGAAAAGCATCTCCCCAAATGTTGGAAGGGATTAAAGTAGAATACTACGGTAATCTTACTCCAATTGAACAAGTTGGAAATATTTCAACACCTGATGCCAGACAAATTATTGTTCAACCATGGGAAAGAAGTATGTTACAACCTATTGAAAAAGCTATTATTAATGCTAATATTGATGTAACTCCACAAAACAATGGAGAGTTTATCAGACTTGTAGTGCCAACTCTTACTGAAGAAAAAAGAAAAGATATGGTTAAAAAGGTAAAACAAGAAGCAGAACAAGCAAAAATAGGAGTTAGAAATATCCGTAGATCATCTAATGAAACTGCAAAAAAATTACAAGATGGTGGTCTTCCCGAAGACACTATTAAAAAACTGGAAATAGATATTCAGAAATTAACTGACGATTTTATTTCAAAAATTGATAAAATTACTGAAATAAAAGAGAAAGAAATCATGACCATTTAATTTATACATTAATTGTAAAAAAATAATCACTATTTATTTATTAAAAATTTGAATTATGAACATGCCAAGTAATCTTAGATTTACAGAAGATCACGAATGGGTTGTTATTGATGGTGACGTTGCTATTGTGGGTGTAACTGCCTACGCTGCTGATCAATTAGGAGATATTGTATTCGTTGACGTTGCAACTGTTGGAGAAACCCTTGATGGAGGGGAAATATACGGATCAATCGAAGCTGTTAAAACTGTTTCTGACCTTTTCTTACCTATCGGTGGTGAAATTATTGAGTTTAACGAAGAATTAGAAGCAAATCCTGCCATAATCAATGAAGATCCTTACGGAGCCGGTTGGATTATTAAAGTTAAACCCAACAATCCTGATGAAGTAAATGACCTTCTTACTCATGAAGAGTACCTAAAAATTACTGAATAGTAAAAAAATATCATTTTTAGACTTGTAAATGTTATAATATTTTGTATCTTTGCGCAATATTTGTACTCCAATTGGAGTTATAATAGAAAGATAAGTAACCTATTCACAATTTTTAAAAAACCAAAGTAAAAAATGATTAGAAAAAAGTCCGATAAAGGAGACTTGGAGATGAGACGCGGCACTTTCCTATTGATAGGATTGGTTGTTGTTTTAGCTCTTGTTTACGCTGGGTTTGAATTGTTCGCAACTGCTGAAAGAGCCAACGAGATGGTTCTTGCAGATGATGATACATTCATAATTGTTGAGGATAACATTATAAATACGGATGTTCAACCTCCTCAAACCCCACCAGATCCAATGCAAAATAAAGAGGTAGTTATTGAAACAGTTAGTAACTTAATTAAAGTACAACCTACTTTTGACTTTACACAAAACTTTGATCAATTTGAAGCAATTGAGGATATTCATATCGAAATACTTGAAGAGCCTGTTGATTTACCACCCCCTGTATATTGGGTTGATGAAATGCCCGAGTTCCCCGGTGGAGAAGAAGCATGGAATGAATATCTTAGAAAAGAACTCAGATATCCTGAAGTGTGTCGTACTTTAGGTATCACAGGAGTTGTTCAAATTGAGTTTGTGGTTGAACGTGATGGTGCTATCTCCAACATTAGAGTACTAGAGCCTGTGTATAGAGATCTTGATGCAGAAGCTGTACGCGTAATCTCAGCATCTCCTAAATGGAAAGCTGGAAAACAGATGGGTAAAGCTGTTCGTGTATTTTACCAAATACCAATCAGATTTTCTTTGAACTAACAGTTTCTGTTACGATAAATAAGAAAGCTCTCAAATTTTTTGGGAGCTTTTTTTATAAGAAAATTGATAAAGAATATCTGAAAATCAATAATTTATACAATATATATAACCTGATTAAAGTTATATATAATAAGAAGCGTAACCTCCATTCATATATTAAAAACGAGTACGAAATGATTAAAAAAAAGTCCAACAAAGGAAACTTAGAGATGAGACGCACCACTTACCTATTGGTAGGATTGGTTATTGTTTTAGCTCTTGTTTATGCCGGGTTTGAACTGTTTGCTACTCCTGAGCGTAGCTCTGAAATGGGGCTTGCTGATGATGAGATTTTCGTGATTGTTGAGGATAATATTGTAAACACCGACGTTCAAACTCCTCCACCACCACCAGATCCGGTAATGCTTAAAGAAGTGATCCTTGATCCAGTGAGTGACCTGATAAAATTAAAACCGATTGGGGAGATTTTTTTACAAGATTGGAATCCCGACGAAGAAATTCCTGTTTATGAAATCAAACCTGTTGAACAAGAAGTTGATTTACCACCTCCGGAATATTGGGTTGATGAGATGCCTGAATTTCCCGGTGGAGAGGATGCATGGGATGAATATCTTAGAAAAGAACTTAGATATCCTGAAGTGTGTCGTACTTTAGGTATTACAGGAGTTGTTCAAATTCAGTTTGTGGTTGAACGTGACGGTTCTATAACCAATATCAAAGTTCTGGATCAGGTTTATAGAGATCTTGACGCAGAAGCTGTACGCGTAATCTCCGGATCCCCTAAGTGGAAACCGGGAAAACTAATGGGAAAAGAAGTTCGTGTATTTTATCAAATGCCTATCAGATTTTCTTTAAATTAATAGCTTCTACCATAAAATAATTAAAAAGCTCTCAACAAATTGGAAGCTTTTTTTATGAAACTCAAAATCAATCATTCAGAAAACCAGAATTATGTTTTAGAAATATCAAAAAAATAATGTATTTTTGCGGGTTGTATAAAAAGCTCTTATGGTAAGCAGACGTTATTTGAGAATCAAGGTGATGCAGGAGATTTTTGCATTCAAGGCTAATGAAAGAGAGAGCCTCGAACAGGCAGAAAAGAAATTGGATCGTGCTATTCAAGAATGCTATACCCTTTTTTGTTATTTTTTTTCGCTTTTTCCTGAACTGAAAAGGTACAGACTCAATAAACTGGAAGATCTGAAAACTAAATTTAAACCCACTTATGATGATCTTCACCCCAATAGAAAATTTGTTGATAATTTAGTCATTGATCAGATAGAAAATAATGCTACACTCAATCGTCTGTGGAATAATTTGAGAATCAACTGGGACGATCAAGGTGATTTTATTGCTCAGATCTTTCAAGAGATTGCAAAAGAAGAGTTCTATACACAATATTTAAACGATAAAAACTCAAGTTATACCCAAGATCAAGAATTTCTCCTCAGTGTGATTGAAAACTGCTTTGCTAACAGTGAATTGTTGCATTGGTATTTTCAGGAAAAAAACCTACATTGGTTTGATGACTATAACGAAGCTTTGTTAATGTTTTACAAAAATATTAAACAGTTCAAAGAGAATAAAGGAAACGAAAATAGAATTTTTCCTCTATTCAAAAATGCAACCGAGGATAAACAGTTTTACAGAGATCTGTTCCAAAACACATTGCTCAATGATGATCAGTATGATGACATTATAGAAAGCAAACTGCAAAATTGGGAATTAGAAAGACTGAACGGGATCGATATTATTCTGATGAAAATGGCTATAACTGAGTTTCAACACTTTTATGATATACCTGTCAAAGTAACTATTAATGAGTATATTGAATTAGCAAAATGGTATAGTTCCAATAAAAGTGGTGCTTTTATCAATGGATTGCTAGATCAAATTATATTGACACTCAAAGAGGAAGGAAAAATCACCAAAATGGGGAAAGGATTATTAAATAATTAATTAAAATGATGCAAAAAATTTCAATTTTTATTATTTCTTTATTTCTTGTTGTTGGATGTGGTAAAAAAAAATCTACCGAAATTGGTGTTGAAAATATCAATAATCCTGCAACTGCAGAAGGTATTGATCCTGCACGTGCAGAAAAGATGCCGGTTATCACTTTTGAAAAAATAGTTCATGATTTTGGTTATGTAACTAAAGGTGAACGTTTAAGTTATAATTTTAAATTTAAAAATACAGGAAACTCTGACTTGATTATCAGCTATGTTGAGTCCTCCTGTGGGTGTACAACCTCATCACCTCCCAAAGCACCTATTAAACCGGGTGATTCTGGAGAAATTAAAGTAACTTTTGACTCTAAAACCAAAAGCGGTATTACTGAAAATCAAGTGATGATTGTCGCCAATACTTATCCTGTTAAAACTGTATTAACACTAATTGCAGATGTTAAAAATCCATAAATAAAAATTTAAAAAAGTATGAACATGATTTCTTTATTATTATTTGCACAGTCCGCAGAAGGAAAACAAGGTGGTGGTGGATATTCAATGCTCATTTTTTTAGGATTGATGATCTTGATATTTTATTTCTTTATGATCCGTCCTCAACAAAAAAAGCAAAAACAGATTCAACAATTTAGAGATAATATCAAAAAAGGTGACAGCATTATCACCATTGGCGGTATTCATGGTAAAGTGGTTGATGTAAAAGAAAACACCTTTGTTATTGAGGTTGCCGACAATGTTAAAATGACTATTGAAAAAGCAGCTGTTGCCATTGACGGTAACGAAACTAAAAAATAATCCTTTCCGAGTTAATTAAAATGAACAAACAAAGTCCTAAGACAATATTGACCTCCACAACATTCTTGATTTGCTTCATCATTGCGGTTTTGGGGTGGTTCGTTATCACATTTTCCAGAGAATATGTCCAAACCTTGCCTTGTGAGGTTGTTTTGTATGATATACCGGAAAATGTTAAAACTATTTCAACTTCCGACTCTGTTGTTCTTATCACTTTTAAAGCAAAAGGATTTAATTATTTAAAAAATAGCTTCACTGATAAATACACCACTCTCAATCTCTCAATTACTAATTTAACAGCAAAAAAGGGAAAAAAGAATGTGTATGCCTTTTCAAAAAGAGAACTCAGCAGTTATATTAAAGAGTATTCCCTATACGGCAACTCTTTTGTTGAAATCGAAAAACCGGAATCTCTTTCAATATATATCAAAAGATAAATCATGGTTAGGATTGCTTTAACCGGAGGAATAGGAACCGGGAAGACCCACTTGTCAAAGCATTTTGTTGAAATGGGTATTCCCGTGTTTTATGCTGATGAGGAAGCAAAGAAATTATATTCAGAACCTGAAGTAATTCGTTTTTTTTCTTCTACTTTTGGAGATGTAGTGATCTCCGATGGAAAGATCGATTTTAAAAAACTAAGTAGTTTGATCTTTTCTGACGAAAACGCAAGAATTCGGGTGAATCAATATATTCATCCTCTTCTTTTTGAGCGTTTTTATCAATGGGAGGAAAAACAAAAATGCAACATCATCATGATGGAAAGTGCCATTGTTTTTGAAGCGGGTCTGGAGCATCATTTTGACAAGATAATTGTTGTAGATTCCTCCATGGAGGTACGATTGGAACGGATTCGTAAAAAATATCCACATTGGAGTGATGAGGAAATCCAAAAAAGGATTGCAACTCAACTCCCTCAGGAGGAGAAGTGTATGCGTGCCGATTTAATACTCAAAAATTAATTTTAACGCGTCAGTGCCGCTGCTCCTAAAATGGCAGCATCATTGGTGGGCAATGAAGAGAGTAAAATGGGGATCTCTCTGTCATAGATAAAGAGTTTGTGTTTCTTGAAAGATCGACGTATTGGATCCAGGAACACCTCACCCGCCTGAATTGGACCACCCATCAAAAAGATTGCTTCAGGAGAGGAAAATGTAACTGCATTAGCTAGAGCAATGCCCAATAGATATCCGGTTCTTTCATAGGTTGCTATTGCTAATGGATCATTCTTTTTAGCTGCATCGGAAATAGTTTTGCCGGTCATTACTTCAAAAGGAACAGAACACAGAATTGAATCAGGAAATTGGGGCATCAATTCCAGGCAATTCAGAACAATACCGCTTGTTGATGCATATTTTTCCACACATCCTTTATTTCCGCAACCGCACTCTCTTCCTTCAGGAATGAGAATAGCGTGACCCATTTCCCCTGCCAGACCGTCAGCGCCATAAACCAGTTTCCCATCAATAACAATGCCGCTACCAATGCCCGTCCCAAGCGTGTACATGATAAAATGAGACATACCCTTGGCCCCCCCATAAATCATCTCACCATAAGTAGCTGCATTGGCATCGTTGGTCAACACCACTTTATAAGGAAAGCGCTCCTCAAACAAAGATCGAATAGAAACTACTCCTTTAAAATTCAGATTTGTAGCATTTTCAATATTGCCGGAGTAGTAATTGGCAGCCGGAGCTCCAATCCCTATTCCTGAAACCAATGCTGAATCTACATTCTGAAGCAGTTGTTTAATCAGCTCCGAAATCTGATCCACATAAACTACAGCATCATGATAGTCACCCGTTTTAATATTGGCTCTACTGATTACTTTTCCGTTTCCATTAACTAAGCCGACATCTGTATTGGTTCCTCCAATATCAATTCCAATTGAATATATCTCGTTCATTGTTGTAAATTTATAGTTGTAGTTCCTATTAATTTATCGTAAGAGGTCCCCTCTTCTCTCAAGTAAATCAACACAGTATAGCTATTCTGTGTTTGCCAATGAGAACCTTCAATATAAGTTTCATCAATTACCGTTGACCCCTTAGGAACATACACATATTGATAATTATAAAAACCCTGTTTCAAATAAAGTGATGTTTCCCAATAGCGGGTATTCGGATTATAAGTTAATTTTGCATCAGAATCCAGATTCCAATCTGTTAATTCTCCAAAAACGTATACATCTCCCTTCGAAAGATCATAATCTGATTTCAAAGAGAAGTGAGTTAACACATAATCCTCTGTATTTTCACCTCTAAAATCATTGTTTTTCCAATAGCAAGCACCTTGCAATGTCGGATCTGTTTCGTAGGCTCCAAAAGGTCTTGCAACATCCTCCATTACATAAGCCTGATTAATTCTATCTTTAAAGTTAATGGAAACAATACGGTCTGATAAATTACGTAAAGTACGAATATCGAATCTTCTGAATTCCGATCCACCGGAAAATAATGTTTTATTCAGATTTTCATATTGAAAGCTAAACTCTCCGGGTTTCAGTGAACGATAAGTTAAACCCATAATGGCATTATCCCATCTGCCATTTTGTATGATAGTAGCATGCAAATATAGGGCTGGATTTCTGACGATATAATTTCCTGAATAAACAATAAAGTCAACCTGTTGTTTAGTCTCTTTATAAGTCACATCCGTTGCAGGTTCCACACGTGCCGATATACCTACTGTGGAGGGTTCCATCACCATAACGCGACGAGTTAACACCGGATGATTGATGTCGGTATCATATACGACTAATAAATAATTCCCCGATTTGGTAATCCGTAACAGATCTGTCGGAAAAATAAGCTCATAATGGGTATAGTGTTGAATTGTATTGAATGAGAAGGTGTAATTGACTACCTCATCCTCCATAAAACCATCCAGATACTCTATGGGATTGAGTTCTGAAAATTGCCAATCATGGGTACAATGAATCAGAGTATATTTAAGATAACGATCATACTGCTCCAAATCATCAAAAACTAATTTAAACTTTTCATTACTGTTAAGAGTAATGATTGGCAATCCAAATTGCGCATCTTGATTGGTGATTTTTACACTCAATATATCCTGATCAAAAATCTGATTTACAGGATCAAAAGGATATGTTTGTTGTGCTGAAACGAACAAAGGAATGATCCAGATTAAAAAAATTATCCGGTATTTCATAATAGGCGGTTTAACCTGCAAATATACTGAATTAACCTAATATAAACGGAACTTTTTGGAAAATTATTGGCACAATACAAAAAGATCATCTCTTTCATTCAGACAGAGTACCGGTATTCCTTCCGGATTACCAATAATTTTGGACTCTTTAGAACCAAAGAGCAAGTCAATCAAACTATAAAAGCGAGTCATCATAATCAGGGTAACTCCTGCTCCCTCCCGTTGTGCATAAGAAAGCGACTCCTGATCTATATGCATCAAAGCCTGTTGAGGTATAATGGTATAATCCACCTCCAGATTATTATAAAGTTTCTCAATAAAACTCAGATTATTCTCTACTTTCCTTCGGGTGACCTCCTCTTTGTGTTGATTATGGATCACCTGAACCTCCGCTTTAATATTCTGTTTATTATAAAAACGAACAAAATAACTTGCCCACATCGCCTTCTCTTTTGTTTGTCTATCCACATCTACGGGAAGAATTACCTTTTGATATCCTGTAGAAAGTGGCAAAACTTCTCCCACTACCAACACAGGAATTCGGGATGGTCTNATAAAAGAGATCCCCTTTCTGACAGTGAAAAAACTTTGTACCCTTCCTTTTATCTCCCCTCTTTTTTTCGGAGCGGAGATTCCTATCACAAAAAGAATCACATTTTGAGCCTCAGCGTAGATGTAAAGTTGTTCCGGAAGAATTTTTTTGGTCATCATAATCACCTCCATCTCAGACTGAAACAGTTGCGCTATTAACTGACCATGTTCCCGGGCTGCTTTTCCTGCCAAAGAGTGATCCGACAATACCAATATTTTTGTTTTTTTAATCTCTTCTTTCATATATTTAATTGGAATAGAGTCCTTTAACGGTTGACTTTACAGGAATATAATCTTTTAAATAGAAGGGTTCAAAGTAAGCAGTATCTTCAAACTCTTCGTTTTTGTATTTTATCAAGGCGGGCTGAACCATATTTTTAGCAGATAGGGTTGCATCCGAAAAGAGAGCATTAGAATTCCCTTCCACCAGCGGTTTAAATTTGTTACTGCCGTTACCACAGAAGAGAATCGGCTCTTTTACCAGAAATTCCCGGAATGAGTTCTCATCCAAGATTTCAGAATGTACTTCGTTAAGGCGCACTCCTTCCCAGTCATAAAGTGCTGTATAAACCTCCATCCTTCTGGCATCTATCATAGGAGCAATCTTGTATGAACCATTAATATTCACACTTTTTTTGGCTCCCAATGCAATACTTGAAAGCGTAGAGATCGCAATTACCGGTATCTCCATTGCATATGCCAATCCTTTCACTGTAGAAACCCCGATTCTGAGTCCGGTATAAGATCCCGGACCAATACTTACCGCAACAGCATCCAGGTCGGATGTTTTGAGACGATTCCCTTCCAACACCTCATTGATCAACTCCATCAATTTTTCCGCATGAGAAAAACTTTGATCATAATCGATCACCTGAAGGAGGCGATCTCCTTCAGATAAAGCAACAGAACAAATCTCTGTAGCCGTTTCTATGTGTAGAATAAGTGGATTATTTTTCTTCATTTGTGTCACATTTAAAATTTTAAAATTTAAGCATAAAACCATCTGCTCATTGTTTCCTCTTTCCAGTTCCGGGTCAGCACCACAAAGATATAAGTAATTATGAAAGCATAGATCGATCTGAAGATAAAAACTCCGGAATAATGAGCTCCAATAGAAATCATCAGAAGGGAATCTTCGATCAAACTATGACAAAGCGACATTAATAATAAGGCATTAAAAAGATCTCTTTTATTGAGTTGACTTTGTTCTACTTCATTGATAATCAAGGCACCTCCATAAGCCAACCCCATTGTCATACCCAACACAGTGACAGGAATCAACTCTTGAGAGATTCCCAACCATTTCAATATTGGAGAGAAGAATTTATTAATATATCGAATCAAGCCACTTCTTTTCAAAAGATCCAACAAGATTATGAGCAGCACGATAATAATGAAAATCAGTAAATAGTTTCTCAACTCACCGATAAGCCATCCCCCCCAAGATTGATCCTTATCTTGCATAACAATCTGAGTCACATTTTCCGGAGGATATTCCAACCAGCCACCCATACGATAGAGATGGTACATCAGCACTCCTGCGAGTAAACCAAACAAAAATCGAGCTAAAAAAAGCGCATATACTTTACCACCTGCTTTTCGGGTAACCCCCAACTCAATGGGAAGCGCATGTGCAATCAGAATTACGGTTGACAAAGTTGTAATCTGCGCTACTGTCAGCGTGGGAGCAATTGCAAAGTAAGCAATCAGACCGGCATAGATATTCCCCAGCATAGCAGAAGCCCATACCAATCCCATCTCTCCGGGAAGTCCCATCCAACCCATCAAGGGCGCCATGGCATCTCCAATATGATTAATCATGCCCGTTTCTTGTAAAATTTTTACTACGATAGAGACGGGAATCATGATTTTAAATATCTTCATCGCACTCTTCCACCCTTGTGTCAACCAAGCATACAGCAATTTCATCAGAAATGATCTAAAATCGTTGGCAAAAATACATGATTTTTTCCTATATTTGCCATCTCAATCAAATATTACTATGCAACCTCAACTGCTTGATACTCCTATTGAATTTCTAAAAGGTGTAGGACCCAAAAGGGCGGAACTTTTTAAAAAAGAGTTTGAAATCTACACTTTTGAGGATCTGCTTCATTATTACCCATATCGCCACGTAGATAAGTCCCAAACACACCAAATCAAGGATATAGTCAGTGAAGGGGTTTATATCCAACTAAGAGGAAAAGTAGCTTCATATGAAATTTTAGGCGAACGATATAAGAGAAGATTAGTTGCTCAGTTTCATGATCAAAGCGGAAGAATAGAGCTGGTTTGGTTCAATTCCATCAAGTGGATTGAGGATTTATTGAAACGCAAACGCGAATTTATTGTTTTTGGAAGACCAACTCTGTTCAATGGTCGTTGGAACATTACCCATCCGGAATTGGAAGATCCTATGAATCAGGCTCAATCAACGGTTTCAGTTGCTTTTCAGCCGCTTTATAATAGTAGTGAAAAAGCAAAAAAGGGGGGACTAGATTCCCGCGCTGTATCCAAACTGATGGTAACGCTGCTCAACAACGTCAAAGGTGCTGTACCGGAGCGGTTAAGCCCACAATTGATCTCAAAATATAAACTTCTCCCTATTGGAGAAGCATTGGAAAACATCCACTACCCAAAAAGTAATGAACTGTTATCACAAGCAAAACTAAGAATTAAGTTTGATGAATTGTTCTTCACTCAACTGAAAATGCTCAAAATTAAGGTTGAAAATTCCGTAAAGAGCGAAGGATTTTTATTCCCTATTGTAGGTGAAACTTTTCACGATTATTATAGAAATCATCTCCCTTTCGAATTGACCAACGCTCAAAAAAGAGTAATTAAGGAGATCCATACTGACCTAAAAAGTGGCAAACAGATGAATCGTTTGTTGCAAGGAGATGTAGGAAGTGGTAAAACCATCACTGCATTAATGGTGATGCTGATTGCCAAAGATAACGGGTATCAATCCTGTATGATGGCACCGACTGAAATTCTGGCAACACAACATTATGAGTCGCTCAAACGCCTGCTGAAAAAGACCAAGGTTACTGTCGGATTCCTCTCCGGATCCACTAAAGAAAGTGAGCGAAAAGTATTGTTGGAGCAACTTTCTACCGGAGAAATCGATATTATTGTAGGGACACATGCCCTCATTGAAGACCGGGTTCAGTTTTCCAACTTAGGTTTAGTTGTAATCGATGAACAGCACCGTTTTGGAGTTGAACAGCGAGCTAAATTATGGAAAAAAAATGTCATCTTCCCTCATGTATTGGTGATGACAGCCACTCCTATCCCACGAACCCTAGCGATGACAGTTTACGGAGATCTGGACCTGTCAGTGATTGATGAACTCCCTAAAGGACGTAAACCGATCATCACAAAACTCTTGTTTGAAAAGGATCGATTGGCACTCATCGGATTTATCAGACAACAGATTCAATTAGGACGACAAGTGTTTGTTGTTTACCCTCTCATAGAAGAATCAGAAAAAATGGACCTTTTTGACCTGATGGCAGGTTATGATGTCATGAGTCACCATTTCCCCTATCCGGAATTTGGTGTCGGCATTGTTCATGGTAAGATGAAAGCTGAAGAAAAAGAGGCAGGAATGCAAAACTTTGTTGAGAAAAGAACGCACATATTGCTGTCTACGACTGTCATTGAAGTTGGAATTGATATTCCCAATGCTTCAGTTATGGTAATTGAAAATGCAGAACGGTTCGGACTCTCTCAATTGCACCAGCTTCGTGGACGTGTTGGAAGGGGTGCTGAACAATCTTACTGCATCTTAATGGGAGGACAAAAGATAAGCAAGGAGGGCAAAGAACGATTACGCGCTATGGTTCAAACTCAGGATGGATTTGAAATTGCCAATATAGACCTGAGATTAAGAGGTCCGGGAGAACTGGAAGGGACCAGACAAAGTGGTATTTTGGATTTTAAACTGGCAGATATTATAAAAGATGAAAAACTGGTCGCATTTACCCGTAATCTGGCTAAAGAGTTGTTGGAACAAGATCCCGAATTAAAAAAACCGGAACATAAACCGATCAAAAAACATCTGGATAGAATCATTGGTAAAAATCAACATTGGAGCAAAATTAGTTAAAGCATGAGAATTAAACTGATTTGTATCGGAAAAAAAGAAGCTGATCTATTTCAGGAAGCAATCCAGTTTTATCAAAAAAAACTTGAATATTACTGTACTTTTGAATCAATTAGCATACCTTACCTAAAAAATATTCAATCTCTTTCTGTAGAAGAACAAAAAAAAAGAGAGGGTGAACTGCTATTGAGTAAAATTAATCCCGGAGATTATGTCATCCTTCTGGATGAACAAGGAAAAGAATATGGTTCTGTTGCTTTTTCAGAAGCTGTGCAACAATGGCTCAACAGAGGAATTAAAACCCTGATTTTTATCATTGGAGGTGCTTACGGCTTCTCTGAAGAGATTTATCAAAGAGGTAATGAAAAGCTCTCTTTGTCTAAAATGACCTTCACTCATTTAATGAGTCGTTTAATATTTATTGAACAATTATATCGCGCATTTACGATTATAAATCATGAGCCCTATCACCATAAATAATCTATAAATCAGGTAATCAATGAGTTAAAAATTAAAAAAAAAAGCCTTTTGTTCCGATTTTTTTATTATTTTTGTGGGGTTGTATTGTAATTAAAAAATCAAAAAATAAATTTATGAAAAAATCTATTCTTTTATTCGTTTTGATGACAGTAGTAACGTTTGCATTTGCAAGTCGTACTGTTCCTGTAGAAGACGCAAAACTGGTTTCAAAAAACTTTATAACTGAAATCTCAGGTAATCCAAATTTTCAATTATCCGACTTTACATTAGTTCATACCGAAACTGATGAAAATGGAGAAAGTTTATATTACTGTTTTCAAATTCGTGATTATGGATTCATTATGATTTCCGCAACCTCATTGGCGCATCCTATCTTAGGTTTCACATTTGAAGAGAATTTTACAGATAATAACAACAACTATTTCATGTTGAAACATAGCGAGGAACTTTCTTTCTTAAAGAAAAATCCTGGTCAGGCTAAAAATCATTCTGCTGCCTGGAATCGTTATAGCTCTCCCTTCTTTGTACCTAATCAATCTAAAGATGGTAATGTAGGTGTTGAGCCATTGCTTACAACAACATGGAGTCAAGAAAAATATTACAATACCTATTGTCCTTTTGACTCAAGACCCAGCGAAACAGGAACTTCAGCTTCTCGTGATTACAGAGCATATAATGGTTGCGTTGCCGTAAACTTAACCAATTTGATGTTCTATCACAGATGGCCTGAAAGCGGAAATAGTGGTATGTCTTACATTCCAATAGATTATGACGTTGATCCTCCTCACATTTATCCACGTCAAACTGTGAATTTTGCACAAAATACCTACAACTACAACACAATGTATGAAGGATCTCTTAATACTTACGTTAATGAACTCGCTAAGTTATTCTACCATGCCGGAGTTTCTGTAAATATGTCATACGGAAATAATGGTTCCGGATCTAACTCTTTGAATGCAGTTGATGCATTGAAAGCAAATTGGAAAATGGATCAGTTTTTATACAATTTGAGAAAAGATGACTTAAGTACAAATGCATTTATTGACTCTATGGTCACTCAACTTGATAAAAATCTTCCTCTCTATTTTTCTGCTACAGTTGGTGGAGAAGATGGACACGCGTTTATGATCGATGGTTACATGGAAATTGAAGGTACAATCTATTTCCACTCTAATTTTGGTTGGGGAGGATATAAAAATGGTTATTACCTATTTGGCAACCTTGACGGATATAATCAAGATGAAAGTATCTTGATGAATGTTATACCTAATACTGATGATATCGACGTATTAAAACCTTTAACTTCAACCGATACCATCACTGCTACTTTAGGAACTATTTCTGATGGATCAGGAGCATATAAATATCAACCCAATACTAATCGCTCATGGTTATTTAATACTCCGGGTGCTACAAAATATACTTTTAATTTTTCAAAAATTAAAACTGAAACAAATGGTGACGTTATCACTATTTACAATGGACCTACAGTTGCTTCAGGTGTTAAAGCTCAATTTAGCGGTAACTACCTGATGAAATCAACAAATGATGCCGGTGGTTTGTTCCAAAGTGTGTTTACCGGTGATGCTCTCCCTGGTCCTGTTGTTGTTAATGGTTCGTCTGTTTTAGTTACTTTTACATCAAATAGTAACGATATTACTGATTATGGATTTGTTATGAACTATAATGTAACAACTACACCCGTTCCTCAAATGTGCTCCGGCGTTGTTATCTATCCTGGAACAGAAATTAATGGTGTTATTAGTGATAAGGCTCTTTCAGCTGCTGATGATGTAAACTATGGAGCTGATAAAGAATGTCAATTTATTGGTAGAAACTTTACATACGTTGACAGATTTGCAATGGCTTTCACTAAATTTGACCTCATGGCTGGTGACTTTGTTGATGTATGGGATATTACAAACCAAAATATTCCCCAATTAGTTCAACGTTTCGATATCAATAATATGCCTAATGGGGCTTTCTATGTTAACTCTGGCAAATTCCAGGTTAACTTCGTTTCTGATAACTGGAAACAAGGAACAGGTTTCAAATTAGAGTATTATGCTATAGTTGGAATCCCCGGTAATAGTGGACTCGATAATGTAAATGTTTATCCAAATCCGGTTTCAGGAAATCTTAATGTTGCGATTACTACTGAATTAAATGAAACTATGCATTTCCAAATTTTTGATATGGCCGGTAAAATGATCTCTTCTGAAAGTGCTGAAGTATCAGGTGACTACGTTTATACTACTTCTGTTAATCATTTAGCCACAGGAATCTATATGATGCATATTAATACATCTAAAGGTAAGAGTGTTCACAAGTTTATCGTTGAATAATTTTTATCTTTACATATCATAAAGGCGGTTTAAACCCGCCTTTTTTTATAAAAAATAAAATATATAAAATTTGATAACGTTCTCAATTTTATATAGATCAATCTAAAACTCTTTGCCCTATGAAAAAAATTTTAATTACAGGAGGTGCCGGATTTATTGGATCACATGTGGTACGCCTTTTTGTTCAAAAATATCCTTTCTATGAAATCTATAACCTGGATAAACTAACTTACGCCGGAAATCTGGAGAACTTAAAAGATGTTGAAAATGCCCCTAACTATCACTTCATTAAAGCGGATATTGTTGATTCTGATTTGATGCTGGAGCTTTTCAAAAAACATCAGTTTGATGGAGTACTCCACCTGGCAGCTGAATCTCATGTAGATCGATCTATTGAAAATCCAATGGAGTTTATCTATACCAATGTGGTTGGAACCGTTAATTTGCTGAACAGCGCACGTGCTATCTGGAAAGATCAATATCAGGGAAAACGTTTTTACCATATTTCTACCGACGAAGTATACGGATCATTATCTGAAGAAGGTTTATTCACAGAAACAACACCCTATGATCCACATAGTCCATACTCTGCATCAAAAGCTGCCTCAGATCACTTCGTAAGAGCTTACCACGATACTTATGGTCTACCCGTAGTGATTTCCAACTGCTCTAACAACTACGGACCTAATCAGTTTCCTGAAAAATTGATCCCCCTCTTTATTCATAATATCAAAAATAATAAAGCACTACCGGTATACGGAAAAGGAATCAATGTAAGAGACTGGTTGTATGTTGAAGATCACGCAAAAGCTATCGACCTGTTGTTTCATCAGGCTAAAGTGGGAGAAACTTACAATATTGGAGGAAATAATGAATGGCGTAATATTGACCTCATCAAGCAGCTCATCGCAATTATGGACCGCAAATTAGGTAGACCGGAAGGAACTTCTCTTTCACTCATCACATTTGTAACAGACAGAGCAGGACACGATTTGCGCTACGCAATTGACGCTTCCAAAATCAAAAATGATTTGGGATGGGAACCTACCATACAGTTTATTGAAGGATTTGAAAAAACAATCGACTGGTACCTGGAAAATGAAGAGTGGCTGAATAATATTGTCTCCGGTGAATATAAAAACTACGTTCCATCTCATCCATGATTCGATATTTAGAATCTTCCGATATTGACCCTCAACAGTGGGACCGCTGTATTGCTGCTTCCGACTACTCTACTATTTTTGCCTCTTTTGACTTCTTATCCGCTGCAAGCGATACCTGGGGCGCTCTGATAACAGGAGAGTACGAAAGTGTGATGCCCTTGCCCTACCGCTCCCGATTTGGGATGAGGTATATCTTCTCTCCCCCCTTTATTTCTAGATTAGGAATATATTCAAAAAATAAAATAGATCACGCTTTAGAAGAAAAGATGATCGAAATGATTCCTAAAAAATTTGTGCTTACAGATCTGGTTTTGAATCCTCTCCATCAATATCCCGGAACGACAACTCATGTTTCATACCAACTTGCTCTAAATCAAGAATATGAAGAATTAAAAAAACAATATAACGAAAACACTAAGCGCAATCTAAAAAAGGTCAATGAAGAGGAGTTAATTTACTCACAAGATGTTACTATAGAACAGATTATAGATCTTTTTTCCAATAATAGAGGAGAAAATGTAAAGTTGCCTAAGCACTTTTATAGCACTTTACTCAAACTTTCAAAAGTAGCAGATCAACAAAGGTGTTTAGAGAAAAAAGCAGTCTATGACCTGTCTGGAAACTTGCTCGCCGGTGCACTTTTTTTACATGATTTTCAAAGAGTTTGGTTTTGGTTTTCAGGGCGCGATCAAGCAAAAAGTGATCAAATGGGAATGTTTCATCTCATTGATCAATGGATTCGCCACAATGCCAACCGCGAGCTGATTTTAGATTTTAATGGCTCCAATAATCCCAACATTGCCCGGTTTTATCATGGTTTTGGAGCAGAAAAATATGAGTATCCATTCTATCAAAAGAAAAAAAATGGAATAAAAATGTTCATTAATGCCTATAAATATCTAATAAAATAGTATCTTTACAGAAAAAATAAGAATCATGTTAACAGTACAAAATTTAGGGGCCACTAATTCAATTTTTAATCAGTTTATTGCTGAAATCAGAAGCATTAAGGATCAAGGAGATAGCATGCGTTTCAGACGCAATATGGAACGTATGGGAGAAATTTTTGCGTATGAAATCAGTAAAACATTGCGTTATAAAAAAGAGGAGATCTCAACTCCTTTTGGAGTTACTTCGATTCCATTAATCCAAAGACAACCTGTCATAGCCACCATTTTACGTGCCGGATTGCCACTCCATCAAGGGTTTCTCAACTATTTTGATAAAGCTGAAAATGCTTTTGTATCCGCTTACCGTAAGCATCACCGTGACAGAAGTTTTGAGATCCAGCTCGATTATATCTCTTGTCCCGAGATTACCAATAAGACCTTAATTATTACAGATCCTATGATCGCGACCGGACAATCAATGTGTATTGTTTACGAAGCGCTGCTTGAGAACGGAAAACCTAAGCATACTCACATTGTTACCTCCATCATCAGTTCTCAGGGATTAGAATACTTACAGAAACATCTTCCACCGTTAAAATGTACTCTTTGGGTAGGCGCAGTGGATGATGGATTAACAGCACAATCTTATATTGTACCCGGTTTGGGTGATGCCGGTGATTTGGCGTTTGGCAATAAAGCCCAGGATTAATTTAGTTTATTATTTTTCTTTTGGAAATAAAAAAAAGGGGGGGACGCTAAGTTCCCCCTCTTTGATTCTTTATTCGTAGTAATCTTCACAACTACACATCAAGTTTCTGTCCCCATGGGCTTCGTTCACTTTACTTACTGTAGGCCAGTATTTTTCAGTGTGTGGCTGTGGGAATGCTGCTCTTTGACGAGTATAAGGTCTGGTCCACTCATCGGCACAAATCACTTGCATGGTGTGTGGAGCATTCTTGATTAAGTTGTTCTCACGATCTGCTTTACCCTCTTCAATCTCTCTAATCTCCTCACGGATAGAGATGAGAGCATCGCATAATCTGTCTATTTCACTTAGTGGTTCACTCTCTGTAGGCTCAATCATCAATGTTCCATGTACCGGGAATGCCACTGTTGGAGCGTGGAAACCGTAGTCCATCAAACGTTTCGCAATATCTCCTACCAGAACACCTGCTGTCTTATCAAACTCATTGCAATCGATAATAAATTCATGAGCACACATGCCTTTTTCACCGGTGTACAAAATAGGATAATGATCTTGTAAACGCACTCTCATATAGTTGGCATTTAATATAGCCATCTCAGTAGCTGACTTTAAGCCGGGACCACCTAACATTTTTAGATAACCGTAAGTGATAGATAACGCAGCAGGACTACCATAAGGAGCTGCAGAAACCTGACTTCCATGAGTTCCTCCGGTTGGTACCAACACGTGGTTAGGTAGGAAATCCACTAAATGTTCAGCCACACCGATAGGTCCAATTCCGGGACCACCACCACCGTGAGGAATCGCAAAAGTTTTATGCAGATTCAAGTGACAAACATCGGCTCCCATGTAGCCTGGGGAGGTTAAACCTACCTGAGCATTCATGTTAGCTCCGTCCATATAAACTTGTCCGCCATTTTCGTGAATAATATTGATAATCTCCAAGATTGCTTCTTCAAACACCCCGTGAGTTGATGGATAAGTTACCATCAAGCAGGAAAGTTTATCTCTGTGTTCTACCGCTTTAGCTCTCAAATCTTCCACGTCAATCTCCCCTTTATCAGTAGATTTCACGATTATAATATCCAAACCGGCTTTAGCAGCTGATGCAGGATTGGTACCGTGAGCAGAAGCAGGAATCAAACATACCGTTCTGTGTCCCTCTCCTTTACTGATTTGATAATTACGGATAGTTGTCAAACCGGCATATTCTCCCGCTGCCCCTGAGTTAGGCTGGAAAGAGACTGCTTTAAATCCTGTGATCAAACTTAACCACTCATCCATCTCCTCAATCATTTCCATAAAGCCTTCTGCTTGATCAAGCGGAGCAAATGGGTGAATAGCTCCCACTTCTGTCCAGGTTAATGGAAATACCTCAGCAGCAGCATTCAACTTCATGGTACAAGATCCAAGAGGAATCATCGCTCTATTTAAAGAAAGATCCTTTACCTCAAGCAGTTTCATATACCGCATCATTTCTGTCTCAGAGTGATATTTGTGGAACACTTCGTGAGTCATAAAATCAGAGGTACGATGTAAAGATTCAGGAATATGCAATGCCGGAACACAATTACCGGTACAAACGTAAGGTTTATGCTCTTTATTCACAGCTTTTGCCAATACTTCCAAAATCTCATTCACATCCTCTAATAATACAGTTTCATCTAATGAGATAGTTAAACACTCATCGCACCAGTAGTAGAAGTTGATTTGATGTTCTAGTGCTACTTTTTTAACTTGTTCTGTATTAAATCCTTGTGGAACCTGCAAGCAAACTGTATCGAAAAAGTTTTGATTATGTTGTTTATATCCCAGTTTTTCAGCTTCATTAGCCAAAATACCGGTCAAAACATTAATTTTTGTTGCTTTATCTTTCAATCCTTTCGGTCCATGCCACAATGCGTAAAATCCGGCTGATATAGCAGAAAGTACAGATGCGGTACAGATATTGGAGGTTGCTCTTTCTCTCTTGATATGTTGCTCTCTGGTTTGAAGTGCCATTCTCAACGCTTTATTTCCTTGTGCGTCAATGGTTACTCCAATAATTCTGCCGGGCATCTGTCTTTTCATGCTGTCATTACAAGCAAAGTAACCTGCATGAGGACCACCAAAGCCCATTGTAGCTCCAAAACGTTGGGTATTCCCTACCACACCATCAGCACCCCACTCTCCCGGAGGAGTTAAAAGAGTCAGAGCCAAAAGATCAGCAGCAACTCCTACGAAAATTCCTTTTTCTTTGGCATCTTTAACAAAAGAAGTATAATCAACAACTCGTCCCCAACTACCGGGATATTGAAGCATCAAACCAAAGTAAGTATTATCCAATGTGGTTTTAAAAGGATCACCTGAAACTACCTCAATACCTTGTGGTCTGGCATTTGTTTTGATCACCTCTAAAGTTTGAGGGAAAAGGTCTTCAGCTACAAAAAATTTGTTTACGTTGTTTTTAACCATGTCACGAGGTCTGCTGTTGAAAAACATCAACATCAACTCAGCCGCAGATGTTGCCTCATCCAGCATAGACGCGTTTGCCAGATCCATTCCGGTTAAATCACAAATCATGGTTTGGTAATTCAATAATGCTTCCAAACGCCCTTGAGCTATCTCCGCCTGATAGGGAGTATAAGCCGTGTACCATCCAGGATTTTCAGTAATATTTCTCTGAATTACAGCAGGAGTATAGGAATTGTAATAACCCATTCCTATATAGGATTTATAAATCTTATTTTTAGCAAATAATGCTCTTAAATGTTTTAAATAAACCCCTTCAGTCATCCCTTCAGGAAGAGGAAGATCCTCTTTGAAACGAATTGCAGCAGGAACAGTTTGTTCAATTAACTCCTCCATACTGTTAACTCCAATTCTTTTTAACATTACGTCCACCTCTTCCGGAGTTGGTCCATTATGTCTATCCTTAAAGTCGTCTTTAATAATCATATACAATCTATATTTTACGTTAAACATCTGTTTGTTTCGGGAAAAACCCAATCTGCAAAGATATAAAAAATAATTGTGTTATAACCTATTAGAGGAGATCATAAAAAAGTTGTATTTTTGCATTTTACTATGAAAATTGTTGTCCTTTTATCGCGAGTTCCTTATCCCTTAGAAAAGGGTGATAAATTGCGTGCATACTACCAGATCAGAGAGCTCTCAAAAAATCATGAGATCTATCTGGTAGCACTGAACGACACTCAGTTACATCCCGATGCCATCAAAAAGCTACAGCCTATCTGTAAAGAGTTGATTATACTTAACCTTTCCTGGTGGTCACGATTTATTGGGTTGATCAAAGCATTTTTTACTAAAATTCCTTTTCAATGCGGATATTTCTATTCTCGTAAAGCGAAAAAACAGTTTCATCAACATGTGGAGCGAATCCAACCGGATCATATCTATGCTCAAATTATTCGTGTTGCGGAATATGTCAAGATGCTACCCTACCCCAAAACATTGGATTATCAGGATGTTTTTTCAATGGGGATTTATCGTCGTTTTCAAAAAGCTCCTTTTTATCTGAAACCTCTCTTTTTATGGGAGTACAAGAAATTGCAACGCTATGAAAATCATGTTTTCTCCCTGTTTGACAATTTAACCATCATTACGGCGATTGACCGCAGTTTGATTCCCCATCCGGATAGAAATCAAATCCATGTGATAGCCAACGGCGTTGATCTTTCCATCTACAACTCGATCAATGTACGTAAAAACTACGATCTTATTTTTTCCGGAAACATGAACTATCCGCCCAATATTGATGCAGCTGAATACTTGGCAAAGAAGATCTTCCCGGAATTGAAAGAAACCTATCCCTATCTGAAACTGGTTCTGTGTGGTGCCTCTCCCCATGCCCATGTGAAAGCCTTAGCCGGTGAGGATATCATCGTTACCGGATGGGTAGATTCCATGGTTGACTACTACGCACAATCCAAAATATTTATTGCTCCCATGCGTTTGGGTACCGGTTTGCAAAATAAACTGATGGAAGCAATGGCCATGAAACTCCCCTGTATCACCTCTCCACTAGCAGGGAAACCCCTTGAAGGGATCCAATATAATCGGGATATTATCGTTTGTGAATCTACTGACGATTACATAGAAGCAGTGAAAATGCTGATCGAAAATCCTGATAAGTACCATGAAATAAGAAACAACGGGTACCAATTTGTGAAAGAACGATACGACTGGGAGAAAATCACTGCCAAGTTGGAGCAACTTATGAGTGGAAATTAATAAATCTAAAAGATGAGTAGAAAATTAAGTCCATATATTCTGGAGAATATAGAGATCATTGATATTGGTTCTGAAGGTAAAAGTATTGCTAAACAAAATGGGATGGTCATTTTCGTCCCTTTTGGAGTACCCGGTGATATTGTTGATATCCGGATTATCAAGAAAAGAAAAGGCTATATGGAGGGGATCATCACTCAAATCAAGCAACCCTCTCCACTTCGTATTCCACCGCGCTGTACCCATTTTGGAGTATGTGGCGGCTGTAAATGGCAAATTTTACCCTATCAGCAACAGCTCCAATTCAAACAACAACAGATCCACGATAACTTTAAGCATTTAGGTAAATTTGAGTTTCCTGAAATGGAGCCGATTTTGGGATCAGAAAATGAGTATTACTACAGAAATAAGCTGGAGTTTACTTTCTCCGACTCTCGTTGGCTGGATCAGGAGGATCTGGAACATCGTGATCAACTGAATCTCAATGGATTGGGATTTCACGTTCCGGGAAAATTTGATAAAGTGGTGGATATTGAACATTGCTACCTCCAGGAGGATCCCAGCAATCAAATCCGATTGGCAGTTAAAAAGCAAGCTTTAGCGAAAGGAATTCCCTTTTACAATATCAAAACACATACCGGTATACTCCGCAATCTGATTATCCGAACGCATGGTCCCGGACAATTAATGGTGATTTTAGTGGTCAAAAGTGCCACTCCTGAAGTGATGGAACTGCTCCAATTTTTGGTTGAACAATTTCCTGAAATCAGCTCTTTGCATTACGTCATCAATACCAAACTCAACGACTCTATTTCTGACCTCCCCACTGAACTATTCCATGGAAATCCTCATGTTAAAGCCAAAATGGAAGAGCTGGAGTTCATCATCAGTCCCGTTTCCTTCTATCAAACCAACTCGCAACAAGCTTATCGCTTGTACCAAGTTGTTCGGGAATGGGCTGAAATTCAACCCGATGAGATTGTGTATGACCTCTATACCGGAACAGGTACGATTGCCAACTTTGTTGCCCACCAGGCAAAAAAAGTGGTAGGAATTGAATATGTTGAGAGTGCGATTGAAGATGCATGGGTCAACTCCCGCAACAACGGAATTGAAAATAGTTTCTTTATTGCCGGTGATATCAAGGATATTCTCACCTCTTCCTTTGTGAAAGAGCAAGGTAAACCCAATGTGGTGATCACCGACCCTCCACGTGCCGGAATGCATCCCGCCGTTGTTGAACAACTTTTGAAAATTTTACCGGATCGAATTGTATATGTGAGCTGCAATCCGGCTACTCAGGCGCGTGACATTACATTATTGGCAGCCCACTACAAGGTAGTCAAAGTGCAACCTGTGGATATGTTTCCTCATACTCACCATTTAGAAAATGTGGTGCTCCTGAAAAGAAACACCACACTCAATTAATCCGATAAAATCACTGCTTTTAGTAGTGATTAATCTGTTTATCTTTAGGATATTTCAACGTATATTTCAACGTCACGACCTTCATTTCATTGGAGTTGAGATTCAAATTCCATTCCACTTTTCCGGACTCTTTATTCAACTTACCTCCGTTGACATCAACACCATCAACACTAATTTCACCCACTTTTGAGATCGGTATCTGATCATAAACGACAATATTTATCGGATAGGATTTATTATTTCTTACCGTAATCTTATAAGATGCATTTTCCCTTCTGTTGCTTCCGATAATCGTTTTCTCGGAATAGTTTTCTACTCGCTCACGTTTCACAATAACGTTATGATCTACGCCAAAAGAGAGCTGTAAAGTATCTTGATATTGTCCTGTGTTGAGTCTTGATTCCCCCACATAACTATTCTCCATAAACAACTTGGCAACACCACTCGCCAATTCGGCTTTTTTCCAATCATGAATTTTAGCTATCAAATACACTTTGTCACTCAATTTAGGTACAGCCTGATACTCAAAAGAAGCATCCACCTTGGTTTCTCCGTAAGAAATCAACATCGGTTTAGGAGAAGAGGGTATCGTTTGACGAGCCGCTACTTTATACTCCTTAACGATCTCCATTTGAGAAAATCTTGAGGTTACAGGCTCTTCTATTATTGCTATTTCATCATCTCCATCAGATGTAAACTCTTGTATAAAATCAAATGTTGGTGTTACTTTTTCTCCTTTAACTGCAGCAGCTCTATTCATCGATGACACAGCTCCGCCTCCACTTCCATACCCGATAAAAGATAAAAAGTAAGGATACAGTGTCGGTATTTGGGCTGAAAGCTGAGGTTGTGCCGTAGAAAGCAGAATGGAAACCTGATCCCAATCTACCTCTGTTTGTTGCTTAATATTAGCATAATAGGTTATTTCTAGTGGTTTATCAAAACCAACAAACTTAATATCATAGCTGGGATACCAGGAAGCGAATGAAGTATAAACTGAAAAAGAGAGTTTTGAACTCTTATTTGCTTTGGCTTGGATGGTTAACGTTAAAACACCGGAAGGAGCCGAAGGTGTACGCGTCAGGGTCGCCATTTGATTGTGTAATTTTTCCAACTCCTCTCTATACTTTTTCACTGTGCGATCTCTTTTTTGAATATCCAGTGTCAGAGCCTCCAGATTGCTTCCATAGATTTGATTCATCTGTTTAAAATTTTCCGGAGATATCGGATCATTTTTACCGGAAAGCTGTTTGTTTTGATTTAGAAAATCGATCTTATCCCGATTCAACTTAATCATAAGCTCCTCATCCTCAATCTTATTTGTTAACTCCTCAATCTGCTTACGCAACTGTTTAATCTCATCACTTTTGGGGTTTTCTTTAAGATAATCGGTACTCACCTGAACATTGACTATAGAGAAGTTATGATCCGATACCACTCTGATATTCTCCTGATCGATGTAGGGAATTAAATTGGGAATAACCAATGTCATAGGACCGGCTTGTGCTTGGAAATCAGCAATATACTCCAGTTGTGCTCCAATAGGATACACAATTACCTGATCAATTTTTGCCTGAACTTTTTTCTCGACCTGAGCTGACAAAAAACAGGTCGTACCCAATAATAACAAGGTAAACAGCATTAATCTCTTCATGATATTAAATTTAAGGTTATAAATGTTTAGACCCCCTCTGCTTTCAAAAGTTAAGTATAAAAGAGTCTCATTTTAAAAATTTTTACTTGGATTGCTGCATAAACAGGAACAATTTATACAGATTAAATAAAAAGATAGAACTATTTCCATTTTTGAGTAAGAAGAGAAGTAATGGATTGATTATCGATCCAATGGGATTCAAAATAAATTTCCATTTTTTTACTTTCTCATACACCCGCAACAATCTCACCTGTTCCACCAAATGAGGATTATCCTTATTTTTTAGGTAAATCTGATACAGATTTTCCACCCCTTGTTTGGTTTTTTCCAGAAAAACCGGGTTGGTTTCAATATCTCCATTCAAAATTGGATTCTCTATATGCAAAATCTGCACTCCTCTTTCCAGTAATTGCAATCCAAACAGCGTATCCTCGTGTCCATACTGTGTTAACTGTTCATCAAACTGCACCTGTTGCAGCAATGCTTTCGATATCAGGAAGTTATTGGTCATAAAGGAGCTGTTCGGGTTTTCTTTTCTTTTCCATGCCGGTTCGCTTTCCACCCGATGTCCATATTTCCATCTTAATTTTTTATTTCCTTTTAATAATTGGGGGGGATAAACCCTCCCTCCACACACTATTTGTGGCTTGCTATCGAGCAGATTGAGGTACTGCTCCAGGAACTGATCCGATATAATTAAGGCATCGCAATCCAGGAAAAGTAAGTAGGGATAGCTCGCATACTGCAAAAACAGATTTCTGATTTTCGCGCGCCCTACATTTTTTTCCAGCTCAATATAGCGGCAGGAATCAGCAAAAGTTCTGTAAATCTCTCTGTATTTCTCCTCCGAAGCATCATCAATCAGAATCAACTCTGCCGGTTGATCCAATTGATCAATCTGTTTGATGAGTTCCCGAATTAAGGGAGAGGCATCAAAGTTAAACAGAGGAATACAGACAGAAATCATGGATTCAAGCGCTTTTCAACCTGATGAGAAATATTCTCCCAAGGTTGGGCATAATCTGACCCGGTAGGCTGTTGATAAATCTC
>JGI24711J26586_10000261_pt1 | contig 40655 bp, 42 predicted proteins | sample BioPla3DNA1_FD_26586 | JGI IMG/M metagenome (IMG submission 26586)
CTTTTATTCTTTTTCGCATCGTGTTCCAAAACATTGTCCAAGATGCTCATATCTTTATTTCCCTCCCGTCTTGTTCTTTATCATATTTAGTATGCGACTTTAACATACTGTTTATGATAGGATATTTCACCAAATTAATTTTATTAAAAAATCGAAATTCGGTTCAACTGCAGTCATATTTTTACCTTATTTGCCGCAAAAAATTCAAGCATTTTTTTAGATATTACTTTTTGAACAATTGTAAAGGAAATACTGAACTATATAATCCTGCAAATGAAACTCTTTTGTCCGTTATTGTATAGTATCTCCTGATAATTAGTGTGTGTCTGAACAGTAACACATATTTGCCTGTTTATTTATATTTGCTTTATTATTTCCCGAAAGTTATAATTATATAATAATCATTTAACCAAATGCTTTTTGATTACATTAATAAAACGGAAAAAAATGTATTAAATTAAACAACGGAACTGATAAAATGAAAAAACGCAGAGTAAAACAGCTTAAGTCGTCAAATTATGAAATCGACATGTTGAACGGCCCTTTATTATTTAAAATAATAAAATTTTCCCTGCCGCTTATGCTGTCGGGAATACTGCAGCTATTATACAACGCGGCGGATATTGTCGTAGTGGGGCGTTTTGCCGGCAGTACGGCGCTTGCCGCGGTAGGATCAACAACTCATATTACTAACCTTATTGTAAGTTTGTTCATAGGTTTATCTGTCGGAACAAGTGTTTTGGTTGCACAATACCAGGGCGCGGGAGAGCCCGGAAATGTGAGCCGTGTTGTACATACATCGATAGCCGCAAGTATAATATGCGGCATATTTATTGGCGCAGTGGGGATAATTCTGGCAAAAAATATCCTTATTGCAATGGGTTCGCCTGCTGATGTAATAGATCAATCGGTACTATATCTCAGGATAATTTTCACAGGCATGCCTGTTTTAATGCTTTACAATTTCGGAAGCGCCATATTAAGAGCGGTAGGTGACACAAGAAGGCCTCTTTTTTATTTGACTGTTTCTGGGATTATTAATGTTACTCTTAACTTTATATTTGTTGTGTTCTTTCATATGGGAGTTGCCGGAGTGGCTGTAGCAACTGTTATTTCCCAGGCTATTTCGGCCGTCCTTGTATTGGTATGCCTTATTCAGTATAACGGCGCATGCAGGTTAATATTGAAGGACGTTAAAATTCATAAGGATAAATTGATTAAGATATTAAAGATAGGCGTACCAGCCGGACTTCAGGGTACAATTTTCTCATTGTCGAACNTNTTAATTCAATCNTCGGTAAACTCTTTCGGTTCTGCTGTTATGGCAGGCAATTCCGCGTCTTCTAATATTGAAGGCTTCACTTATGTTTCAATGAATTCGTTCCATCATGCGGCATTGGCTTTCACAGGCCAGAATGTCGGCGCCGGGAAATACAAACGTGTGAAACGAATATTTTTAATTTGTTCACTGCTTGCTTGTGCAGCCGGAATCGGAGTAGGTACAATTGCGCGTTTATTTGGAGAGCAGATTTTGGGTATCTATGCACCCGGTAATACCGAAGTAATAGGTTACGGTATGATACGGCTTGCTGTAATTGCAAGCACTCAATTCACAGCCGGCTTAATGGATGTATTGGTCGGAATGCTGAGAGGCATGGGAACATCGCTTACACCAATGATTGTGTCTATCGTTGGTGTCTGCGGAATCAGAATTACCTGGATATATACCGTGTTTTCCCAGAACAGGGATTTGAAAACTTTGTATCTGTCATATCCTGTTTCGTGGATCATAACAGCATTAATTCATCTGATATTCTTTTTTGTCTTTTTATCAAAGCTGAATAAAAAGAAAGTCAAAACTCCGACAGGATAAACTCTTTCAGTAATTTAACCGCACTTTTTACATCGTCGGCATCCACCATTTCGCATGGGCTGTGCATGTATCTGCACGGTATCGACACGCCGCCGGACGGTATACCGCCTGCAGTTATATGGATTGAGCCTGCGTCATTTCCGCCTTTTTCGATTACTTCAAGCTGGTATTGAATATCAAACCTTTTTGCGCAGTCGATTAATCTATTCTTTACAGCCGGATGTGATATTGTTCTTCCGTCCTTAATCATAATCGCGGCACCTTTTCCAAGCTCTATGGACAGCGGGTTGCATCCGGGTGTATCTCCGGTATTTGTAACGTCCACCGCTATTGCGAGATCCGGCTTTAAGGCATACGCTGCGGTCCCGGCGCCGCGAAGCCCGACTTCTTCCTGAACAGTAAATACGAACACCACTTCGTTTTTTACCTCTTTTAACTGACCGACAAGCTCTATTAACACCGCGCATCCAATCCTGTCGTCAAGAGCTTTTGAGATGTATTTTCCGTTCTGTTCGATCGTATCGGCTTCAAAAACAGCGATATCACCGGGGGAAACATATTCCATTGTCTCTTCCCTGCTGTTTGTTCCTATATCTATAAACATCCGCGGAAATTTAAGATCTTTTAATTCTTTAAGTTTCTCTTCATAGCATACGCAGCCGTAAACACCATTAGCAAATCTTACCCTTTGCCCAAGTGAAAAAACCGGGCTGACACCGCCAATATTTGAAAAGCGTATGAAACCATTTTCCTCGATATATGTTGCCACAACGCCTATTTCATCCATGTGGGCTGCAAGCATTATCCGCTTGCCGCTTCCTTTTTTCACGGCGATAAGGTTTCCAAGGGTATCGGTATATATTTCATCCGCCTTTCCTGATATCCTTTTGCGTATAACCTCCCGTATTTCATCCTCCCGGCCTGAAGGTCCGTAAGTACCGGTCAGCTCTTTAATCAGTTCAATCATTTCTTTGCCTCCCATCGAATACCATAGGCAGCGTAAGCAAAGCCTTTTTAACTAACTTCTTCATGTTTTCAAGATCATTTATATCAAGCACTGAAACAGGCGAATGAATGTACCGGCATGGAACCGAAACCGACAGCACCCGCACTCCCGAACCCGAAACCTGTATTTTTCCCGCGTCGTTGCCGCCTGACACGGTCTGCTTCCATTGAAACGGTATCGATTCGTTTTTGGCCGTTGATTCAAAGTGCTTTAAGAGCATACTGTCCGCTATAGACGTTCTGTCAATAAACGTTAATGCCGGCCCTTTTCCTGTTTCTGTCGATATTTCATGCCCGCTGACCTCCGGAACATCGGCACTGGTAGTGCCTTCAAGAACGACAGCAATATCCGGAGCCACCCTCTTTGCGGCAACACGCGCTCCCCTGAGACCGATTTCTTCCTGGACGGTAAAGCACGCGTAAAGTTCAAAAGGCCATTTCTCCTTAACAAGATCAAGAAGGACGGCACAGCCGGCCCGATCATCGAGAGCTTTAGCTTTTAACCTGTTTTGTCCGAAAAGAATCGGCTCGCTGGAGAATGCGGCATAATCACCTAATTTTATATATTTTTCCGCGTCTTCCTTATCCTTCGCACCGATATCAATATAAAGATCTTTCAATTTTACCGCGCTTTCACGCTCTTTTTTCTCCTGAAGATGTATTGATTTATANCCAATAACACCCGGTATTTTCGCATCCCCAACCCGGACATGCTGTCCTGTAAGGATCCTTGTATCAAAACCGCCGACAGCGGCAAATTTCAGCTTCCCCTCATCGGTAATACGATTAACTATCAAACCTACTTCATCCATATGGGCCGCAAGCATTACCTTAAGGTCTCCGCCTTTTCCCCCGGCCTTTACAATAAGGTTTCCAATGGTATCGGTCATATGTTCCAGGCCGTATTTTTCAACTTGTTCCTCAATATACTTTCTAACCTGTTCCTCGTTTCCGGAAACCCCGTCAATTCTTGTAAGCTCAATCAGTGTCTGGAACATCGGCAACCTCCTTTGACGGCATAACGGTTTTCCCGGCAGCGAACTTAGATACAAGATCAGCCGCCATATCCACATCCTTCGAGTCAACAAGTTCCGCCCCCGTATGCATATATCTTAATGGAATACAAATTTCAACGACAGCTATTCCCATCCGGGATACCTGTATTGCCCATGCTTCTGTACCGGGGTCTCCCGCCTCAACACACAGTTGTGTCGGAATGCCTTCTTTTTCCGCGAGCTCCAGCAATTGTTCCGTAAATCTCCTGTGAAACGCGGGACCTATTCCGACCGGTACGCCCTTTCCAAGAGTGAATGTACTGGCTTTATCCGCTTCAGGCATATCGCCGTGACAAACATCTATGACAACAGCAACATCAGGCTCAATTTCATATGAAGACGAAATCGCGCCAATAAGCCCCGTCTCTTCCTGAACGGTAGCTATGACATAAACATCGTTTTCGTGTTTTATATTTTTAAGTTTTTCCAGTGCAAGCACACAAGCCGCGACACCACACCTGTTGTCCAGGCTTCGTCCGGCGACACATTCGTTTATCATCTTAACAACCGGTGAATTAATAGATACCGGATCTCCGACAGTAACCGTTTCTTTTAATTCTTCATCNGNTAAACCGGTATCTATGAACAGCTCTGACANTTTCACATTTTTTTTAATTTCATCGNTTGAAAGAAGATGCGGAGGTTTTGCCCCAATAACACCGAAAACATCCTTTTTACCGTGAACCGTGACTTCACGGGCAAGGAGCGCTTTAGTATCAATACCTCCCAGGTTTGATACCCGTAAAAAGCCGTCTTTTTCATACCCTGCGACAATCATTCCGATTTGGTCGTAATGGGCGGTTATCATTATTTTTTTTCCGTTTTTTGAGCTTCCTTGTTTATACCCTATAACATTGTAAAACGTATCAACCCATACTTTATCACAATATTGTTCAAAGTATTTCTTTATTTCATTTGATGCTGAAGCTTCAAATCCGGCTATAGCATTTATTTCGCATAGCTGTTCAAGCAAAGTATCCGTCCGCATTGCAAAAGGCACTCCTGTTCCGACATAGTTCAAAAACCATTATACCGCCAAAGCGCAGCTTCAATCCAGCACATTGGAGCATCGGCTGCATAAAGCCGGATGTTTTGGATCTTTCCCTACCGATTTACTGTATATCCAGCATCTTTCACATTTTTCACCCGATGCCTTCTTAACATCAATTTCAATTTCCTCTACTGAACCATCCGCTTCTACGTTAACATCGGATACAATGAATACCATCGGCAGTATCTCCAAATTTTCGCTGAGAAAATCCAGTTCCGCGCCGGAAGCTTTTAAAGTAACCGATGCTTCAAGCGAAGAACCAATGATTTTTTCGTTCCTTGCGTTTTCCAGTGCTTTAAGCACTTCATCACGAACTTTTATCAGATGATCCCATTTTTCCTTCAATAACTGGTTGTCGTAAGCTTCATTTGCTTCGGGCCAACTATTTAGTTGTATACTTTCCGGATTGTCATTTTCCCTGTGAGGAAGGTGTTTCCATATCTCCTCACTCGTAAACGATATAACCGGCGCAAGCATCCTGACCAAAGCATCAAGAATTATATACATAGCACTTTGGGCNGATCTTCTTTTTTTNTCNCCTGCAGAATAAGTGTATATTCTGTCTTTTATAACATCCAGGTAAAAATTACTCATGTCTATTACACAGAAATTATGGACGTTATGGATAAAACCATGGAATTCGTACCTTGAGAACGCATCCTCAACCTTCCTGATCAAGCTGTTGAGCTGCATAAGCGCCCATTTGTCGATCTCTTCCATTTCATAGTACGACATGATCATCGTTTCCGGATCAAAATCGCTTATGTTGCCAAGAATGAAACGGGCTGTGTTTCTTATTTTGCGATAGCTTTCGGAAAGCTGTTTAATGATGTCTTGCGAAATCCGTATATCTGTCTTGTAATCCGAAGAAGCTACCCAAAGCCTTAAAATATCCGCACCGTATTGTTTTACAACATCCATCGGATCTATGCCGTTTCCAAGGGACTTTGACATTTTTCTCCCCTGGCCGTCCACAACATATCCATGCGTTAATACCTCTCTGTACGGAGCTCTTCCCTTTGTAACGACAGCGGTCAGAAGAGATGACTGGAACCAGCCGCGGTGCTGATCACTTCCTTCAAGGTACATGTCCGCAGGCCATGAAAGCATCGGATTTGTTTCAAGTACCGCCGCATGTGACGAACCTGAATCAAACCAGACGTCCATTATATCGGTCTCCTTCCTGAATGTACCGTGTCCGCATGAACATTTAACGCTTTCAGGCAGGATCTCGGAAGCGTCTTTTTCAAACCACGCGGTTGAACCTTCCCTTGCAAACAGATCTCTTACCGCTTCAATAGTCTGTTCGTTTATCAATTCCTTTCCGCATTTATCGCAGTAGAAAATTGGTATCGGTACACCCCATAACCTCTGACGGGATATGCACCAGTCATTTCTTTCCGCAACCATTTTTGATATCCGTTCTTCGCCCCACTCAGGAATCCAATTGACTTCTTTAATCGCCTCAATGGCCTCTTTTTTAAAGCTCTCAACCGAAATAAACCATTGCTCTGTTGCCCTGAATAATATAGGGCTTTTACATCTCCAGCAGTGGGGATACTGGTGATCAACATCAGTATCGGCAAGCAGCGTGTTTGTTTGTTTCATGTGCTCCAATATAGCCTTGTTAGCCTCATTATAAGTCAGTCCTTCAAAAGGACCCGCCTCTTTCGTCAGTATCCCTTTTCCGTCAACTGGAACTACAACTTTAAGGCTATCGTAATTTTTGCACACATCAAAGTCTTCGACACCATGACCCGGGGCGGTATGAACGCATCCGGTACCAGCATCGAGAGTAACGTGATCCCCGGTTATAACAAGCGAATCCCTGTCAAGGAACGGGTGAGAAGTTACCATATATTCCATATCAGCCCCGGATATTTCTCCTAACACTGTATATTCACTGATTTCGGCAACTTTCATCACATCTTCCAACAGTTCTTTTGCAACGATATACTTTTCGCTGCCGGCCTTAACAATCGAATAGGTAAATTCCGGGTTAACGGATATTGCGACATTCCCCGGGAGTGTCCATATTGTCGTGGTCCAGATCAAAACATAAGTGTTTTCAGGATCGATATCCATTTTCAAAAGCTTGCCCTTATCATCCTTTAGCAAAAACTTGACGTAAACCGATCGGCTTCGCTTATCCATATAATCAATCTCGGCTTCTGCCAGCGCTGTTTCGCAGCCGGGGCACCAATATACCGGTTTTAAGCCTTTATATATACAGCCGCACTGCGCCATTTTGCCGAAGACCTCTATCTGTTTCGCTTCATATTCAGGCAGCAGCGTAATATATGGGTTCTCCCAGTCGCCAACCACTCCAAGGCGCTTAAATGACTTACGCTGGATATTAAGATATTTCAGCGCGAACTTTTCACAGGCTTTTCTGAACTTTACCGGCCCGACTTCATGACGGTTCAGCCCCAATTCATTTATAGCGCGGTTTTCTATTGGAAGCCCGTGGGTATCCCAGCCCGGTACATATGGAGCATAATGCCCTTTCATGTCATAATACCTTATAACAATATCCTTAAGCACCTTATTAAGCGCGGTACCCATATGGATATCCCCGTTAGCATATGGCGGACCGTCATGCAGAATAAATTTTTTCCTGCCTTTATTTCTTTCCAGACGCTTATGATATATATCTTTTTCCTTCCATTCCTTAAGAATTTCAGGCTCCTTCTGCGGTAAATTCCCCCTCATTGGAAAATCCGTTTTTGGAAGATTCAGCGTTTTTCCATAATCCATTTTTCGCAGCCTCCGTTTTATTTGTATTATTTATATTGTTTCCAAAAAAATTAAAGCCTTTCGTCACAAATGGGACGAAAGGCCATACTTACGCGGTACCACCCAAATTGCGGACATTCAGCCCGCCTCTTTGATGGGATATAACGGTCCCAACCGGCTTCCTTACTCCTTATTGTTTCGGGTTGCGGCTTCCGGAGGATTTTCAGCAAGCTTGCCTGCGAAGCTCTCACCTGCCTTCGCTCTCTTTAAGGATACACTTTGCTTACTCGTTCCGATCATAGCCGATAAAATATTTAAACTAAATTATATACGACAAAACAAGCCTCTGTCAAGGAGTCAAGGCAAATTCCAAAAGAGAATTTTAACATCTTATGGTTAGGGAAGTACTGCACTATCCATTTCCAACACGAAATTTTTAGTATCTGACTTAATATTGTCAACTGTTTTTGGGAATATACTCAATAGATATTCCATTCTTTCACTAGTCAAGTTAAATCCATAGACATTTCTGAAAATATGTCTGAACCCTCTATATTCATTTAAAAGTTCAAAAGTTTTTTTTGAAATAACAGCAGGCCTTGTTCCATCTATTTCAATATACATCTGCTGTAAAAGCTCAATATGCCAATCTTTATTATCAGGAATTGACTTGTCAATATCCCTTGCAATAGTTTTAAACATATTTTCTGCGGAAGTATAGAAGTCATGGAATACCGAACCAACCGCACGAAGAAAAAACATATCGTTTAGTTTTTTTTTCACCTTGCCGTTATTAACAAAAAGCTCTTTTTTGTTTAATTCTTCATACAACATATCTATATTATTTAATTCAGCTATTAATCTGGCTCTGACCACAGGATAATTTGTCATTGCAATTCTCTTCCTTCTTTTATAACAGTATTTTTTAAAGAATCCGCAGCTTCTTTATCTGTTACGATGCTAACCTTATAAGGCCTTGCAATTTCTTCAACTTCGTTTAATATTTTAAAGTAACTTCTTTCTTCAAACAAGCCCTCTATAAAAAGATCGATATCGGAATGCATATCAAACCATTGGTTTCTTGCTAAAGAACCATAAAGAATGACATTACTTATGCCATAAGTTTTTTTAAGGTATTGTGCTATTTTTTCAGCACGGAATAATGCCTCTTTCTTCATTTGCTCCATTTTATCTGAGGCATATTGTTGGCGTTTGACCCAATTCTCCCGTATCCTTTTCTTTTCCGCTTCGGATAATGCCATTTTACATACCCTCAAAATAATTCTATTTAAACAATACTACAATAAATTATATCATTACGAATAACTATTTCCAATCTTTTGCAACCAACTAATGAATAAAAAAGTTATTGCATAAAACTAAAATCACGCTTTGCGGTTTCCATATTTAGCTATACTATAAATTTACTTATATGAAATACATTATAAGTAAGGGAATGAAATCAGGAATTGATATTAAAGAAGAAAGAAAAGAGTAATTTATAAAGGATTAAGCTGCATAAGCATAGGATACAGTGATTAAAAATAGTGAAAGTGGCTTACATCACAGAGTAAGCCACTTTTACATGTAAATAGTTATTAACAGGTTTGAGTTTTTACGACCTTCGCAGGTTTAATTGAAATGCTTGAACTGGGGCAGGTAATCGCGGTTTGCGTTGAACATTTCGTCAACCATACTCTTTATTTCGTCAAGGCTTAATACGGCCGATGTGAGAGGATCAAAGCATATTGCATGGAAAACTTTTCGCGGATCGCCTTCCAAAGCGGCTTCCACAGCCAATTCCTCACAGCGCGCGCTCGTGTTGACAAGAACAGCAAGGTGGCTCGGCAGAGGACCTACATGCAAAGGCCTGATGGAATTCTTCGACGCAAGCACCGGTACTTCCACGCAGCACCCTTCCGGCAGGTTGTCGATAAGTCCGAAATTCCTGACGTTTCCATTGAATTCAAACATTGTATTGTCTCCAAACACGGCATTGAAAATATACGCCGCATATTCCTGCCCGCGCTTAAGATCTATTTCCTTTTGCTCAAACCAATCCGTTATTTCCTTTTTCCATGTATTTTCCCTTTCAAGGTATTCATTCAGGATAAAAGCATATTCACCTGGGTTCCATCCCGTCCCGTGTATGCAGTACTTTTCAATTAATTCAGGCCTTTTTCTGAACCATGCGTTATATTCCGAATTGTGCCCGCTTGATTCGGTAACATAGTAATCCAGATGGATAAACATTTCATTGCGGACAATTTCATGATTATATATTTCAGGTTTCTTTATCGCTTCACGGATCAACGGATATGCGTCCTTCCCATTCCATTTATATTCAAGGTAAAAGGCCTGGTGGTTTATACCCGCGCACAAATATGTAACTTCATCCATCGGCGCTCCTATCCAATCAGCCAGCATTGCAGCAGTGCCCTGTACGCTGTGGCATAATCCCGTTATCATCAGGTTTTTATATTTTTCCTGCATTGTCCTGCACAGCATCGCCATAGGATTTGTATAATTGAGAAAAACCGCGTTCGGGCAGTATTTTTCTATGTCGGAACAAATGTCAAGCATCACCGGAATAGTCCTGAGCGCTCTGAATATCCCCGACGGGCCCCGGGTATCGCCAACATTTATGTCTACACCGTATTTTTTCGGTATTTCTATATCGTAACGCCATATATTAACGCCCCCGGCCAAAATTGTGCATACAACGCCATCCGCGTCCTTCAGCGCCTCCACCCTGTCCTTTGTCGCAATAACCTTTGCCGGGTATTTTCCGGCCTCAACTATCCTGTCAACCGCTTTTTTAATGAATGCCAAACGCTCATCATCAATGTCCATAAGCGCAATAGTACAGTCCCTTAGCGCCGGAAATGAAAGAATGTCTTTTACAAGCGTCCTTGTGAATCCAAAACTCCCTGCTCCGATAAATGCAATTTTTTTCATAACGACACCTCTCATAAATTATTTGTCCCTGAATATTTCCAGGGTTTAGATGTTTTTTTGAGCTATTCTGCTTTTTAATGAACGGTATGTCCGCTTCGCGGTTTCATTTGCGAAACGTTGTGAAACATCTTCCGGTCATATGTGCTTATGATATATTACTATACCTCAAAACTACGTATTTTTATATGGTTTAATACATGAGGTTTATGTGCATATGCTATATTTTACTTGAATTCTATTCCATCATGATTCATAATAATACGTGAAAAGGAGTTTGTTTAGTATGCTGACATACGAAAAAAACGTTGAGCTTAATATTGAAATATACGGACATGAGGACTGCAAGCCCGGGCATTATTTCGGTCCGGCGGTAAGGGAATTCTACCTTTTCCATTATATCCATTCCGGAAAAGGAATATTTCAGGATTCTAACAATACGTATGAACTCGGCGAAGGACAGGGGTTTCTTATATTTCCGAAGGATCTTACATATTATAGAGCGGATTTAAAAAACCCGTGGTCATATTCATGGATTGGGGTAAGCGGGCTTAACGCGGCGGATTATTTCCGCAAAAGCGGGCTTACGAGAGAAAACCCGATATGGACGGCCGAACGGGATGAATTTCTTGAATTCTGCCTTAAGAATATGAATATTGTCAACAGCATGGAACTGCCGGCCAGACCAAGAATAACCGGGTACTCGTATCTTTTCCTTTCGAGGCTTATAGAAATTGCCGAGACAATCCATCCCGCAAAACATATGATAAACCGGCAGGAATCGTATCTTAGGACTGCTATTCGCTATATGGAACAGAATTACCATAGAAAAATAACAATTGAGGAGATAGCGCGGCATGTAGGGCTTGATCGAAACTACCTCGGCTCACTTTTTAAGAAACATCTGAACATGCCTATGCGGGAATTTCTGACAGGTATTAGGATTAGCAAAGCCTGCGGCTTATTAAAACGAGAAGACATACGAATCGCGGATGTTTCAAGATCGGTCGGGTATGAAGATCAGCTTCAGTTTTCAAAGGTCTTTAAAAAACAAAAGGGAATGTGCCCCCTTGACTATAAAAAAAGCATACTAAAACACCCGCACATATAATTAGAGTTTTTATTCAACAAATGTACGGGTGTTTTTTCGTCTAATGATCGGTTACTTCGATCAATTTCTTTTTCAATTCGTTTTCCATAACCTTAAGTTCAGCTTCCGCCTCCTGACGCTTTGCCCTGCCTTCCTGCTGAATACGCATCGTTTCCTCAATTGTTTCAATCAGGTCGCGGTTGACTTTTTTAAGCGTTTCCAATTCCACAATTCCTTTTTCCGACTGCCTCGCGACTTCTATTGAGTTTACTTTAAGCATTTCAGAGTTTTTTGATAAAAGCTCGTTAGTGGTGCGGTTTACCTCGGACTGCATCTTTAATGCCTTCTCCTGCCGGAACAATGTCATTGCGATAATAATCTGGTTTTTCCACAGAGGAATAGTGTTTAATATAGAACTTTGTATTTTCTCAACAAGGGTTTGGTCATTGCTTTGGATAAGTCTTAGCTGCGGTGCTGTTTGTATCGCTATCATCCGGCTTAGCTTAAGGTCATAAAGTTTCTTTTCAAAACGGTTTGCAAGGCTTAACATGTCCTTTACTCTCTGCGCGTCCATCGCATCGTTTGTTTCCTCCGCTTTTGCCTTGAGCTGCGGAATAATTTTTTCGTTTAATTCGTTTAGCTTCAGTGAACCCGCAAGTATAAAAACATCCAGTTCACGAAGGTATTCGAGGTTTTTGTCATATAGACCGTCAAGAAGGGTAATGTCCTTCAAAAGCTGCATTCTTGCCTTTTCCAGCTCGTTTATGATTTTATCTATCTGAACGCTGAGCTTATCGTACTGGACAACAAATTTCCTCGCTTTTGCCTTTACATTTCCGAACATCTTGCTGAAAAGGCCTTCATTTTCACCAAGGCTGTCGACATCGAGCTCCTTAACCTTAACCATAAGATCGGTTAGGACATCACCAACATGCCCGCTGTCTTTTGACCGAATCTGTGACAGGACAGTATCCGAAAAAGCCGAAACACTGCTTTGAGCCTGTAAGCCATACTGTAAAACGGCCTGCGTGTCTGTTACATCAATAGTGTTTTTTATTTCTGAAACCTTGCTTTGTTCTTCCGGGGACAACGATTCCCATATTTTCATTTCATCGTATTGTTCGGTTTGCTTCTGTGCTTTAGTTAATATGTTTGCAGCGCTATCCATAATATAATCCTCCCCATTAATAAAATATTAAACTATATCCCTTCCTGTTTTATAGTGTTTTTCAACACCTTTACTTCGGCATCCAGGTCCAACACATCGTTCTCGGTAAGCTTTTTCAATTGCTTTCTGAATGTATCTTTAATCATAACAAGAGTGCTTTCAACATTATTCAAAGTATTTTTCGCGTCATCGGACAAATAGGGCGATTTGCTCAGCTGGTAATACTTCGCCACAATTCTTTCGGTCGTATCAAGATAATATAGAATAAAGCGGCGGGCTATTTTAATATCCTTCGGGTCCTTGACAAAATCATCAAAAATATCATTTGCCGTCGTGCAGATTTCAAGTATGTTTATCCTGACATCGTGCTTCATTACTTTGAGCCCGATATCTTCTATGCGCTTAACCTGTTCTCTTCCATCCTTTACAATCCTTCTCAGTTCTCCCCGGGTTATGCCGTCGCATACCAGTTCGTCGTCGTCCGGCATCGGAACCCTCTTCTTTTGTTTTGGCGCTTGTTTAACATTAGCTTTTTTTACAGGCTTCTTTTTCGACGGCATAAACATTAACAATCCCGCGATAAAAGTAATAACTCCCGCAACCACAGCAACCGGCGGCGGGCTTTGAAACCCCTGCAAGAATAACGCGAAAAATGTAAAACCAATAATGATAGATAATACAAAACCTAAGGTTCTCATATCACATCCCCAAACTACAATATTTCCCATAATAATTATATACTTTTATCAGGCCAAATGCACAGGTAAAATGAGATTTCCGGCTATCCGATAAAAAGCACGGTATCCCGTACATATCATTATATTTTGTTATTACAGGTAAATCAATAATCTATACGGAAAAATGACCTGTCAATATAAATACGGAAATTTTTAAAATAAGTATGCCTAAAGGAAAAAATACTATTTTAACAGATATGCACGCGCAAGTCCGGTCACGGGGCATATATCGCCAAAGTCGACAGCGATAACACAGTCCTTAAAATCGCCAGATTTGTCAACGAATTTAAAAGATGAAACATGAATCTGATGCATAATTTTTTCAAGCGGTATTTCCAATAAACGCGGAAGAGCCTTTTCCAGTTTTTTGCGGTTTTCAGCGAGCCATTTATGCTTGGCTTTCCTCCCTTCATAAACCGGGACATCCGGCATGAATGCGGGAACAGCGGTGTTCTTCATTGACCTGTAATAATCCAGGCGCATATATTCAACAGCATCTTGTGTAAGATACGGGAATTTTTCTTCTATAAACCTGTACATAATAAAATATGTGTTTGAAGCCTTCACGGATTTGTCAAGATACCCTTTTATCCGCATACTGCTTGCAAGAGCCCTGTAAAACTCAAACGGATCGCATTCCAGGTTTTTATTTTTAAGAGCGTTATATATATATTTCATTGTTGATACAAGTCGGCCCGAATTATAAAAAAGGTTAAGACATGCCTCAATATCGCTGATTTCCAAAAGTTCATCCGTGGTTATATAATTGTTCGATATAACCTCATACGGCGGATAATCTCTGTAACTGTACCCGTGTGAAACGGCTTCTTCCTTTAAACTGGAGCCTCTCAGCATCTTTAAAAATCCTAACTGAAAATGATGGGCAAAAAGACTGTAAACACGGTTAAAAGACTTTGTAAAATCCTGAAAGCTTTCGTACGGCAGACCTGCAATCAGATCGACATGTACATGGATATTCTGTGCTGTTAGTATTTTTTTAAGGTTCGATAACGCTTTGTCAATATGCCACGCTCGCCTTACAGCTTTAAGTGTCTTCTCATGGATCGACTGTATACCCGCTTCAATCTGCACAAGGCCGGGAGGCATTGCCAACAGACAGTCGATAAGGTGGTCGGTCAGTAAGCCCGGGTCAATTTCAAAATGAAATACAGTTCCTTTTTGAGAATATTTCTGTTTTATATGTGTTAAAATCTCTTCCGCTCTTTTTTCGTCGGCATTAAAAGTCCTGTCGACGAACTTTATCACCTTCGCTTCGCTTTCAACTATTATATCAAGAGCACGATAAACCCATTCCGGCTCGAAATACCTTACCTTCCCGAATGCGGGAGAAATACAATAGGAGCATCGGAACGGGCAGCCTCTTGATGCTTCCACGTAAGCAATCCTGTCTTTCAATGAACCTGGGTTTATATTATCGTACGGGAAATTAAGGCTGTTCAGGTTTTCAATGACCTTATGAGTTTTTAACCGTTTTATTGTATCTTCACAAGGTCGCTCTCCGCTGTTAAGCAATTTCAGAATCAACGGCAGATCCTCTTCACCTTCGCCGCAGATTATATAATCGGCCGTTTCCGATATAAATCCGCCTCTCTCAAAACTGACCTCCGGGCCTCCGGCAATTACAATAATCTCCCTCTTGGCTTTTTTTATATCACCGGCAAGCCTTACAACATGCTCTATATTCCAGATATAGCATGAAAAAGCCACAACATCAGGTTTTTCGGCCATTATACGCCTGAAAATCCATTTGTGGTTTTCATTTATTGAAAACTCAAGCACGCTGACATCTCCGCATTCGCTTCTGCAAGCTGCTTCTAAATATTTAACCGCAAGGTTTGTATGAACATACTGCGAATTTATTGCAATTATAAGCGTTTTCATATCTGTCCTCTTATTAAGTTCTATGCTCTTGCCGGAACTTTCCCTTTCAACTGGTACACAAAAGCAAGTATTTCCGCAACAGCCTGGTATAATTCAGGAGGCACCTGCTGGCCTATGTCCACCGATTTATATAAGACTTGCGCCAGCGGTTTATTTTCGACTGTTTCAACGCCATTATCTTTTGCTATATCCCTTATCCTTAGGGCCATAAAATCGATACCCTTCGCGATAACAACCGGCGCTGGGGCCTTTTCCGCATCATACTGAATGGCGACGGCATAATGCGTAGGGTTTGTAATTACAACATCGGCTTTAGGCACCTCGGACAACATCCTGCGCATCGACATTTCCCTCTGCTTCTGCCTGATTCTCTGCCTTATTTCGGGGCTGCCTTCCATCTCTCTATATTCTTCCTTAACCTCTTGCTTCGTCATCCTTAAATCCTTTTCATACTGCCACCATTGGTATCCGTAATCTAATATCGCAATTATTAGCATCATTGCGCATATTTTAATTGCAACATCGATTGCAGTGGATGAAATATATACGGCGGCGACAGCTAAGTCCTGATCCATAAGCTTTACTATATAATTTTCTTCAGCTCTTATGCTCTGCCACGCAACAATCCCTATAATAGCTATTTTCATCAAAGATTTTACCAGTTCGGCTAATCCTCTCAACGAGAATATCCTCTTTATTCCATTTATAGGGTTTAACTTGCTGAATTTTGGTTTTAACGGTTCTAATGTAAACAGCGCTCCCACCTGCGCGAAGCTTGCCGTGATACTGACAACCAGCACAATCGCGAATATCGGTCCGATTATTTTAATAAGCTGTGTTAATACCAACCCAAAAAGGCGCATCAGTTCATTTATCGATTCCACATCAATGTTAATCGCAAGCTCTCCTGCGCACAGCCGGAAGAACGCCTCAACTTCATGGAACATATAACCTCCCAGTATTTTTATACTCACAAATACAATCAGTAATACAATTGCGGAGGATATTTCCCTGCTTTGAAGCACCTGCCCCTTTTCTCTTGCTTTTTGCTTTTTCCTTGGTGTGGCTTTTTCGGTTCTTTCTCCTCCCGGTCCTTCTTCAGCAAAAAATTGCAGCTTTAAACGGATCGGAGGATCAGCGGTTAACGCGTCATTAACTAACCGGTTTTTTGTACTTTTTAAAAGCCGAACCGGAAAAAAGAAAGCCATTTTTCAATCTCCCTTTATTAAATCGATGAAATTTGTCATTTCGCTTTGCATTCCATCGGTTAGAACATGGACAATATTTCTGAACGCTGTTAGTGTTAAAAAAATCACCAGAAGCCCGATTAATATTTTTATCGGCAGGCCTACAATAAAAACATTGACCTGAGGAACAGCTTTCGCTATTACGCCAAGAGCCACATCAACCACTAAAATAGCCGCGGTGACTGGAGCGGCTATTTTAAAGCTGATAACAAAAACAGACCCAAACAGGCGCACTACTGAGTCAAACAGGGGCTTTTCCATAATAATCGTGCTTCCAACCGGGAGCCGGCTGAAACTTTCCGACAGTGTGTATATCAACAGGTGATGGCCGTCAATCGCAAGAAATATAAGCAGCGTAAGAATAAAATATAAATCGGCTGTTACCGGAATCTGAATATTGCTTACAGGGTCTAAAACATTGACCATTCCGAATCCGATATGCATATCTATCATTTGCCCCGCAAGGTATATCGCTGTTATTATTAAATATGATATATAACCCAGTATCAGCCCTATCATAAATTCTTTAGCCACAAGCAGAAAAAATGCAAAAATACTGTTGTACGCTCCTGTGTCAGGCACAGGGATACTGTATGACAATATGACTGCCGTAAAAAAAGAAAAGCCAATTTTGTAATAGGCTGGTATGTTCTGGCGCCCAAAAACGGGAGAAACGACGAAAAGCCCTGTTACTCGTATAAATACCAGTAAAAAGCTGTCCCATATGTTTAAAATGTCAAGAGGTATTGTCATCAATTAACCCCTTTCCGAAAAAAACCCCGCATAATGTTCAGCCCATTACTTATTACCCATAATATATAAACCTGAGGATATTATCATAAATTCTCAGCGTAAATTCTTTCAGCGTTGTAATCATCCATGAGCCGAATATAAATATAGCTAAAAAAACAGCAATTATTTTCGGAACAAAAGAAAGGGTTTGTTCCTGAATTTGTGTTGTGGCCTGAAATATGCTTATCGCAAGACCTACAACCAATGCTGCGCCTAAAAGCGGTGAAGCAAGTTTTATTAATGTGAAAATAGCATCCCGGGCAATATCAAGCACTTGCTGTTCCATACCAAACCACCTTCGAACTCATCTAACTGTCAAAATAGCGGAAAGCAATAACCGAAACTATCCGAACGACTTAAGGATTGTTTCGGCTACAAGATTCCATCCGTCTACGAGTAAAAACAGTAATATTTTAAACGGCAGCGAAATCATAATCGGCGGAAGCATCATCATCCCCATTGACATAAGCGTACTTGCGACCACCATATCTATTACAAGGAACGGGATATAAAGCATAAACCCAATCCTGAACGCAACCGTAAGTTCACTAATCATAAAAGCAGGAATAACTACTTTCATCGGTAAATCATTTATATTTTCAGGGGCCTCAATATCGGCAATATTGGCAAACAGCGCCAGATCCTTCTCCCTTGTTCTGGCTTTTAAAAGCATAAAATCCTTCATGACCCCCGATGCGTTGTCGATAGCCTGTTCCATTGTTATTTCATTATCGGAAAAAGGTTTTAAAGCCTGTTCATTTAAATCTGAAATGACGGGAGACATAATGAAGAGGGTTAAAAACAGTGCCAAGCCTATTAATACCTGGTTTGGGGGCATTTGCTGCGTACCCATTGCATTTCTTAGAAACGACAATACGACAATAATCCGGGTAAAAGAGGTCATCATAATAAGAATTGACGGCAATACGGCAATCACCGTCAGGTAAAGAAGCAGTTTTATGCTGTTTGAAACATCTTCGGGATTATCCGATGATCTAATGGTAATGCCATCATCGGTAATTGAAATGCCGGGCTGTGCATGGCAGCCTACACGGAAAACCGCAATCAGTGCCAGAAGACATATAAAAAAAATGATCCTCTTTTTCTTCCTTGACATTAACCCCTATACTTCCTTATCGTATCTTTTTTCCCGCAGCTGCCAAAGCTTATGGATATTCTTTTTTATAGCGCTGTTCCCTGATGTATTCGGCTCGGTATCACCGCGGGTATTTTTCATATGCGTTTTTTCATCACTTTTGCTTATATATTTATTTAGTACACGCCGAAAATCAAAAACGGGTTCATCCAAAGTCTTGTCCTCATGTTGTTCCGATTCGGCAATTTTATCCGGCCTCACCCTTGCTACCATCTTAAACTCGCGTTTTCCTGAAAGAAATAAAAAATAATCGGTTCCGACCCGGACAAGAATCAGCCTTTTGTCGAGGCTAAGACTTATTTGTTCGATAACTTGCATATGTTTGGATTTCATCGATCCGGCAGCTTTCTTTCCGACGTATTTTGCGGCAACATATGCAAGAAATAGTATGGAACCGAAAATCAGGACAACGCCTAACAGTTCTAACCACATATAAAAAGCCTTTCTTAACCTACAACTTTTTTAACGGCTTCAATTACTCTTTCCGCCTGGAAAGGTTTAACTATAAAATCCCTGGCACCGGCCTGTATCGATTCAATAACCATTGCCTGCTGTCCCATAGCCGAACACATAATTATCTTTGCTTCCGAACTAATCCCCTTTATCTGTCTGACAGCTTGTATTCCATCCATTTCCGGCATTGTTATATCCATAATTACCAGGTCGGGAACAAGCTCCTTAAATTTCTCTATGGCTTTTATGCCGTTCTCTGCTTCCCCTACTACGGTATAACCATTTTTCATCAGAATGTCTTTTATCATCATCCTCATGAATGCTGCGTCGTCAACAATAAGTATATTCGCCATACTTAGAACCTCTCCTTATAACATTAGTAAAATGCATAAAGTTTCAACAAAAGCGGCTTTTCCAGCCAGGAAACTGTTTCTATCTAATCTGTAACAGTTCACGTGTTTTAAGTCAGACGATAAAACCTGAGCAACCCGGAAAGCCTGTTAATTTTCATTCTGCAAATGTGTATAATACAATAAATGCCCGGATTCTAAAAGCGGCTTCGCAAGCTGCCAAAATACAACAATATTATATAATGTTTTTCGTTATAAATCAAAGCCTTTTTGATGGATGAATAATATCGGTTATCCTGACCCCGAAGCTTTCATCAATAACGACAACCTCCCCCTTCGCCACATGTTTACCGTTTACAAGAATATCAACAGGTTCGCCTGCAAGTTTATCTAATTCGATTATCGACCCTTGTCCGAATTCAAGAATCTCTTTTATCTTTTTCGTAGTGCGGCCGAGTTCAACGGTAATCTGTAGAGGCACATCCATTAACAGACCAATATTTTGTGCTTCAAAAGGCTGAATCCCGGAATCAAATGATTGAAATTGTGCAGGCTGCACATTTATCGGGCGTTGGAGGCTCGGCGGCGGCGAAGACATATTAGGCATTTGCTGGTACGCGTTTTGGCGCGGCGGCTCCTGCTGAGGCTGTGCAGCAAAGCCTGACGGGTACTCTTCCTCAGGGGATTTTTTCTCAGGCTGCCGCTGCTGCGGCGGTTCCGTTACAGTGGGTTTAGGATCAGTCGGTACTAACGGTTCTTCCTTTTCGCCGGCTTTTAAAAGATTCTCCACAAGTTCCTTAGCAAAGGATATGGGAAGAAGCTGCATTATCTGGCTGTCTATTAAATCGCCTACGGTCAGTGAAAAGGCTACTTTAACAATCTGGTTGTTATCTTCGAACCTGATATTTTCCCTGTCTTCGGCAAAATGAATGAGCATTGATTCAGGAGGTGATATTTCCACTCTTTTTTCAAACATTGACGNCATCGAAGTCGCCGCTGATCCTACCATCTGATTCATCGCTTCGCTTACCGCACTCAAATGAAGTTCCGACAATTCCGCATCATTGTCAACCTTCCCGCTTCCACCCATCATAAGATCAGTTATTATTTTTACATCTGATATGCGCATTATCAGAAGGTTAGTTCCTTTAAGTCCATCAATATACTGGACCTTGACCGCTACATATGGTTCAGGATACTGCTCCGACAGTTCCTCCCAGGTGGTAACGCTGACCTTTGGCGTGGTTATCATAACTTTTTTGCCCAGTAATGTGTACAAAGTAGTAGCGGAAGTACCCATACTGATATTGCCTATTTCACCTATTGCGTCAACTTCCTGCGGTGTCAGGATTTCAGTATTACCCTGGCTTGTTTCTTCATGTTCCTCATCCATACTAAGCGCTCCGCTTAGCAACGCATCTATTTCGGCCTGCGAAAGCATGTCACCCATTTAATCGTCACCCCTTCTGATAACCTCTGTTATTTTCACCGCTGCTCTTTTATTTCTTACCCCGGGTTTTGCGTTAAATTTATGCAATTCACCCACCATTACTTCCATATCCCCATTTACCGTGGTATTAAGGGGGAGAACATCTCCTGTCTGAAGCTGCAAAAACTCCGATACCATAAGGGTTGTCCTTCCAAGGACAGCTATCACCGGAACTTTTGTTTCTTCTACTTTCAACTCGATCGATTTCCTTGTTTCTTCAGTCGTACCCTTTTCAATCATTGAAAACCATATTTTCGTGCTCAATTTCGACATAACCGGTTCAACAACCATATGGGGTATGCATAAATTCATTAACCCTTCAACTTCACCAACTTTTGCCTGGAATGTCACAAGAGCCACCATTTCAGTCGGATTCATAATCTGTACAAACTGCGCGTTCGTTTCAATCCTGTCAAGCGTTGGTTTTACGACAGCAACATTTTCCCATGGCTCAGTCATATAAGTGAGCATTTGGGATATTATTCTCATAAGTATCGCTACTTCTATTTCCGTAAATCCGCGTACTTTTTCAATTCCGCTTCCTTTTCCCCCTAAAATTCTTTCGATTAAAGCGTAAGCAATCGGGGGCGAAAAATCAAAAACAATGCTTCCCGGCATCGGGCTGAAGTTAATAATCGCCAAAACAGCCGGGTTTGCAATAGAGTTAGTAAACTCGGAATACTGCACCGCCTCAATTGATATCACATCAACCTGAACAAGGGTGCGCAAGTAGCCTGACAGGAAGTTTGTGATATACCTGGCGTAATTCTCATGAATAATTTGCATCGTCCTCAGATGATCCTTTGCAAACTTGCTCGGCCTTTTAAAGTCATGTTCCTTTATCTTTTTTTCACCGGAATCCCGTTTGAACTCCTGGACATTAATTTCTCCGGTATTTAACTGTGCCAGCAAATCATCTATTTCATTTTGGGAAAGGATGTCTCCCATCTAAGCTTGTCCCCCCTTTTAGTTCGGGATTTATTGCAATTTCCGGTTATTGTGCAAACATCTGCAGCGTAACCTTATACACTATCTTTTCCTTTGGGTGCTTGTTAGCGTTCAATATTTCATTAAACGTATTTATAAGATCATCTCTCGCCTTGTACCGCGTTTCGAGTTCTCTCGCTTCAGAAAGAGTCATAGCGGCGAAATAATCGCCGACCGCTTCTTCCAGCTCGCTCAGGTATAAATCATTAACAAGCGCGGTAATTTCAGTCTCTTTTTTCTTTTTAGGCCCGGCGTCACATTTCAATGTTACCGATACAAGCACAATCGCGTCGGGATGCTCAGGCTCGCTCTTCAGCGCAAACATTTTCTCTTCTCCGTTGAAGAGCTTAAATTCAATCATTTCGTCGTCCGGTACTATCCGTTCCGTCATCGTACCATCGGTTTGAACATCTCCTGCCGCCCTTACGTTTGGATTGTACGTTACAAACAGGAATATTATAAGTACTGCCAACGTAAGCGTCAGCACTGCAATAATTGCCAGCAGTATTGTATATATGCTCTTCGATTCCAAAGAGATACACCCCTCACCCCGTTATATAATTTCCATTATTTGTGCAGAATATCTTTCGTTTATATTCTACCACCTTTTTTACAATATCATCAACATTTTCGGCCACTACGTACTTTTTCCCGTTTGTAAGGGTTATAACCGTATCCGGAGTGGCTTCAACAGTTTCAATCCAGTCACAGTTAAGGACAAATTCCTTTTTATTAAGACGGGTTACTTCAATCATGGCTTCACACTCCTTTCCGGAGTATATATCCGGCTTTCAGCCCTTTATACCGGAAACCGGATTCAAGCATCCGGTTTCCGGTACCTGCCCGTTACGTTAACTAAACAAAATTAAACTATTTATTATCTCTTCATGTTCGCAAGCTCCTGCAGTATTTCATCGGACGTTGTCATAACACGGCTGTTTGCCTGGAACCCGCGCTGCGTAACTATCATTTCGGTGAATTGCTGGGCAAGGTCGACATTTGACATTTCCAGCGTTCCGGGATTTAATGCGCCGGCCCCTTCCGTGCCCGGCTTAAATGCCCTGTTAAAGTCACCTGAGTTAGATGTGGGCAAAAACAGGTTGTTCCCCGCTTTCTGCAACCCCGCGGCGTTATCGAAAACAGCGAGTGCAACAAGCCCGAGAGGCTGCTGACGGCCGTTGCTGTAAACACCTGTTAGAATTCCGTCGCTGCCTATACTGAACGAAACAAGGCTTCCAGGAGGATATCCGTCAACCTGTGTCGGTTTTACCGAACTGTCATCGGCGTACATCGACAGTTTCTCCAAGTTCAGCTCAAATTCGAACTCATCGGTTCCCACACTCGGATCGGGTATTACTGTAATTGGCTGCCTTACATTAAAATCGGGATCATCGGTAATAATCTTACCATCGCTGTCAAACTTTATATACCCCGAAGCGCTGCTTCCTTCTTCTTCGGTCTCAAACTCAGCGCCGGCTCCCGTAACCGTATAATACCACGATGTTTCGTTTGCTTCAGAATCAACAAAGTTTTTCCAAAAGTTAACATTCAGTTTATACTCGTTTCCAAGCTTATCATAAATCGTTAAAGGGACAATAAAATGAGGTTCAAAGTTTGATGTCCCATCGTCGGGTATGCCATCCTGCCCTGCAGTACCATCAGCTCTTACATCATCATTAAGAGAATCCATCGATGCCGTACCAACCGCACTTCCGCTGTAACCTCCCACGGGTGCTTTCGTGGCATCAAGATTTCCCGACAAAACCGCCTTGGTTGTAACCTGCGCCGCAATGAGGCGTTTGTTCATATTGTATTCGTCTTCGTAAAGGTTCAGCGGCTTAATTTCTTCCTGCGTATCAAAAATGTAATTCCCTTCGTTGTCAATCTCGTATTTCTGCCATCCAAGCAGGTTCAGTCCTTGCGCGGTAACAATGTTTCCGAGTTTATCGATCGCGAAATTTCCCGCGCGGGTGAACATCGGCGTGCCTTCAGTACCTGCGCGTACAATGAAAAAGCCTTCCCCCTCTATCGATAAATCCGTCGGATTGTCTGTGCGCTGAAGGCTTCCGCGCCCCATTAAAGTGTCGACTGCGTTAACATTCATGCCAAGACCAATCTGCATCGGGTTCGTTCCGCCTCTGCCGGTGTTCGGGTCCGGCGCTCCGGCTCCGGACATCGTTTGGGCGAATATTTCAGCGAATGTCGTACGGCTGGCTTTATAGCCAATAGTATTAACATTTGAGATATTATTGCCTATTACATCCATTTTTGTCTGGTGTGATTTCAAGCCTGAAACGCTTGAAAACATTGATCGCATCATAAAGTATCAACCTCCCCGGGTTACCGCTCCTTCCGTCGTTCCGGAGCGGACAGCCTCCCGATCGGGTCCGGCTGCATAACCCCTTATTCAATATATCGGTTATTAATTAACGATTATTAATGAAACACTCCGTAATCAGTCCGCAAAAACAGCGCCGTCAATGTTCGTAAAAACATTCTCCTTTAACTCGCCGCCGTTAATCGCGGTTACGACGATACGGTTCGTTACATTAACCACAAGGGCCATATTGTCCATAACTACAAGGGTGTTTCTTACTCCTTTCGCATCCGCTTTGTCAACCGCATCCGAAAGCCTTATCCGCTGATTATCGCTCAGGTTCAGATTCCGCGTTTCCATTCTGTGCCGGGCATGCTTTGAAATTTTCACTTCTCTGTCATCAATAAGCTTTTTTTGCAGAATACCGGCAAAATCCGCCGCTTGATTAACATTTCTTTTTTCAGGTTTAGCACCGGCCGGCTTTAGATAAGGTATGCCGGAAACGTGCTTGTTGTTGATAATCATTGGTTTTCACCTCCAGCCACTTGAGCGTTTGCGTTTATTCCGTCATCAGCAGAATTAGTAATACTTTCAGAATCTTCGGCGCCATCTGTGCCTTCAATAACGCTTTCCGTTTCTCCGTCTGCGTTTTCAGGTTCTTCAGGACCTTCCGGGTTTTCCGGTGCTCCCGGTCCTTCCGGGTTTTCCGGTTCTTCAATTAAACCGGGCATTTTTTCGTCGAGCGCTTTCAGTGTTTGAAGTATCTCCATCAGAAGCTGCTGCTCGGTAGAAAGAAGATCAATCCTGCGTGCCGAAACTATATTCTTTACCGGAACATTCACTTTATCAACTATTACATGAAAGCAGCCTTTCTCCTCATCATATGCACCGTCTCTCAGAACGCATGCAAGCTCAATTGGTTCTCCGGTTTTTGCGTCTTTTGCCTTAAAGACAATCTCCCGGCCTTTCATACCGTCAATGTATTCCTGCTCGGTTTCAAACGCGTCCTTACGGATATCTTTAACGCTGAGAATCACTTCATCAAGACTGGCATAAATCCCATCGTCCCCTTTCCATATTGTCGCAACAATACCTTCCATTACGTAAGGAGACTCGCCTTCCTTCATTACCGTTTCTACGGTGCCCAATAATCCAATCAGATTGCTGTAACGTTCAAGTTCAACATTCTCGCGTCCTAATGGAGCATCGGAAACACTTGAAACTTTACCAATCGGAACATCCTCACCGTCCACAACGAGGTATACCTGCCCGGATGCCGAACGCACCGCCGTTACTTCGCCTTCCACATACTTAATCTCTCCGGTTTTTTCATCGGGAATAATCGCGGATATATATTTTCCCATTAATGAAAACCCCATTGAGTAGGAAAATGAACTGTTCAGGTTCTGCATCTGTTCAAGTGAACTGAACTGAGCAATCTGAGCGATAAAATCCTGGTCATCCATCGGTTCAAGCGGGTCCTGATGCTGAAGCTGCGTGATAAGGAGTTTCAGGAAAGCATCTTTTCCAAGATCGTTATCAACACTGCGGCTTTCCTTCTGTGCCTCATAAGAACCAACCATTTCGTCAATTGTATTCGTACCTGTTGAATATACCTGTGACATTTTGCTTTCACCTCCTTCTTACGCTGTCAGGTCAATTGCCGGCCCTTCCATCTGAATTAATCCTTCCGCAGTACCTCCATACCTGTAGGTATGATGTGCATCGTTTATCGGTGCCGGTGAAGGTACAGGCGTTTTTCTTCCGATAGTTCTTCCGTTGTAGCTTCGTTCATCACTTTCATTTTGTCCGCTCTGGCCGTTCTGTCCAACCGATACCGCAAGACTTTGCAGCTCTACACCGCTCCTTCGCAGAGAATCTTCCAAAAAACGCAGATTGCTTTCAATTACGGCTTTCACCTGTTCATTTTCCGCAATTAAACCGGCCGTTATCTCACCGCGCTCGTGAATAACCCGCAGCGTCAGTTTCCCAAGGCTTTCAGGTTTCAGTCGGATAACCATTTCGGTCCTGTTTTCACTTAGCAATGTTTCGGCTTTTTCAATTACCTGCCGGATTACTTGATACTCAAATTGTTCCGTTTGCCGCAATCCGGTTGCAGGCGGTTTATCCGCTGTTTGCGCAATGGAAGCCGTTTCGTTCGGAATTTCGGCCGGTGTGCCTGCGGTATTTACAATGAAATCCTGTTTCGTATCGTCTTCCGCCGCGGCAGAAACCTTTGAAATATTCACCGGGCTTTGTTCCTGATGCATTCTTGTTTCACTGTCTGAGCCTTTCTTCCGGCTTTCACCTGCCGCCGGTTCCGCTAAAGGCTTGTTGCCATCAGTGTTTAAAGGCTCGCTCTGCTCCGCGTGTTCAATATCTTCTGCACTTTGCGCAGTGTGCCCGGTGGTAAATTCAGCGGGAATATCCTCAGCTATCTGAAGTTTTAAGGTTTTGGTTTCAAAAAGCATCTTTCGAACAAGTCCATCAAGATCATTAATTAATTCGATAGAAATTTGTTCTTCTCCAATGCTTTCAGCTTCTAATAGACCGTTTTCAAGCATTTGTAAAAGCTTATCGGCAAAAGCGTTTTCAAGCTCAGGTATTTCCGATGTCTTAATTAATTCAACCGCTTCAGTCAGCTTAACTAAAATCTGCTGTTTAAATTCTTCTAAACTAAAATTTGCAGAACTTTTTTCAAGGCTGTCCGGTTCATTCAATGACTGATAAAGTTTTTGAAGGAGCACTAAGATATCGTTTAGAAGTAGTTGAAGCTGTTGAAGCAATTCAATCGGTTCCCGCACAAGTTCATTATCCTGTTCGGATCTAACAGCCGTCGGAGCCGACTCAATATTAGTTGTTTCGGTGCGGTCCTGTTCTCCGCTGCCGGCACAGAAAATGCTTTTCTCGTTTCCGGATATGGCTTTTTCATCAACTGGGCTATTNGAACACTTTACGCGGGTTTGCACTTCCACACGCGGCTCAGCCTTATTCAAAGAAGATACGGTAAAGCCTGCGCGGTGTTTACCCTGTTGTTTTCCGTTGTCAGCTTTTTGCAGCGCATGCATGCTCCTGTCAAGAATTTTTGAAAAGCCATCTTTTATAGAGCCGCGCTTACCTGATAAATTGGCTGATTCCACAGCCGATTGCAGCGGTATCGGCATTGTTTGGCTTGCGTAAAACATATTTTATCACCTCCCTTGTACAGTTAAATAAATTATTTTATCAGCGGCTATTGCCGCTGTTCGACCCAACTAAGTAATAGTGATTCGGTTTTTCCCTAAAGATCAAGCAATTCCATGTGCACTTTTTAACCAGACTCTTTAATGTTCCTGTCGGCAAGCTTCTTCATGAGCTCCGCAGCAAGCGCCGGCTCCATATTTTCCATTATTTCAGCGGAAGCATCCGCTTTCATAAGACTTATTATGTCCAGCACAAGCTCAATATCTTTGTCCTTTAGCTCTGTCAGTACAGCGGCCGCATTTGCAGGTTCCATTTCAGCATATGTTTTTGCCATCGTTTTAATCTGCTGATCCACCGCTTCCTGTTTAATAATCTCGGTATATATTCTCTGTGCGGTTTCAGGGTCAATTCTGTTAAAATAATCCTTCAATCCTTCCGGACTGCCCTGTGCTATAATTTCCGAAACCACTTTCTTATCTTCTTGAAGCTGTACCCTTTCCTTTTCTATCTGCTCAAGCAGTTTTTCATTTTCAAGTTTTACGGCTTCCGCTTCCTCCTTCAGCGAAATTAACTGTTCTCTTTCGTCTTCAAGCTCAAAAATGCGATGATTTGCATGTTCAAGCTTTATAGTCAGATCAGCTTTGTCACTTCGCAGTTCGTTATATTTTCTTACCAATTCGGCTTGAGTAAGATGTTTTGGATCGTCAGGATCCTCCCAGGCCGGAAGGGGAGGAAGAGCATACTTAATTACCGGGATTTTTTCCATGCGGGGACGGAAATACTCCCCAAGATTATATATGTTATTTTTAAGTACATAATAAAAAGCCCCTCCGAATACTACAAGTACGATAAGTATTGATAATAGAACGGTCAGCAATCCATGCAAAAACCCTTCAGATCCACCCTTACTATCGCTTCCTTGCTGTGCCGGGGCTTCCACCTTTGTTTTTGTTTTTTCTGCCATGGTCTTCTCCTATGACATTATGTTTTCCTTTTCCTCATTTGTATATTTTGCATAGCTGGCGAGCTCGTCGATGTGTACCCTCTCAATCTTATCCTGTTGTTTTTTGAATTCTATGAGCTCTTTTTCTTTAAGCTTTTCCAGCAGCTTTTTTTCTTTCATTATTTCAATAAGCCTTACTCTAATTTTATCGACATTTCTTATTTCTTCATTAACCCTCTGCTGCTGCAAATCCTCTTTCTCATACATAGACCTTATATACTCAAGCCTTTGCTTAAGCTTCGAAAGCCTTATTTTTCGAACACCGTCTTTTCGGTATTCATTTTCCTGGGAGGCAATAACAAGCTGCATTTCGTTAAGAATGGCCTTTTGGTTCTCAAGTTCACGAATAGCCGCGCCAAGTTCATTCTTAACGCTCTTTTCAAGCTGCCTCTTTACATTAAGAAGTGCCTGCAGCCTGAAATCAAACTTTGCCATAAACACCTCCGATTCATATTTAAACAATGGAAGAGATTTTACAATTCAAATTATTTTTCCGCCACTGCCTTTTCCATTATGTCAAGTGTTTGCTGAAAATCAAATTTTTCTTCCNTTTCCTGGACTAAAAAATCGTTTATCCCATTTATGACCGAAATCGCCCTGTCGATTTCGGGATTGCTCCCGTTTACGTACGCTCCGACATTTATCAGATCCTCGGCATCCCTGTATACGGAGAGATTTTTCCGGATTTCAGCGGCAATTTTTTTATGCCCGTCCAAGGCTATATCGCTCATAACTCTGCTTATGCTTTCAAGAACGTCTATGGCCGGGTAATGGTTACGATGCGCAAGCTGTCTGGATAAAACAATATGACCGTCCAATATGCTTCTTGCGGTATCTGTAACAGGTTCGGTCATATCGTCCCCATCAACAAGCACAGTGTAAAGACCTGTAATTGAACCGTTTCCGGATGTGCCGGAACGTTCAAGCAGCTTTGGCATTACAGAAAAAACAGACGGGGTATATCCCCGGGATACAGGAGGCTCACCTATTGCAAGCCCTATTTCTCTTTGCGCCATTGAAAACCGTGTAAGAGAATCCATTAACAGCAGCACGTCTTTACCGTTGTCTCTGAAGTATTCAGCTATCGCAACTGCAACAAAAGCGCCTTTTTTTCGTATCAGTGCGGGCTGATCAGAAGTCGCGACAACGACAACCGACCGCTTAAGGCCGTCATCCTGCAGATCGCGCTCCAAAAAGTCCCTTACTTCTCTGCCTCTCTCACCTATAAGAGCTATTACGTTAACATCGGCTTTTGTATTTCTGGCTATCATTCCAATTAACGTGCTTTTTCCGACACCGCTTCCTGCAAAGATTCCCATTCTCTGTCCCTTACCCAGCGTCAGCAGCCCGTCTATGCATTTTACACCTAAAGGGAGAACCTGATTAATCCTTGGCCGCTCCAAAGGGTGCGGAGGATTGTTGTTAACAGGGTAATATCCCGAAATTTCAAGCCTGCCTTTTCCGTCAATCGGGTTTCCAAGGCCGTCAAGTACCCTGCCTAACAGTCCTTCGCCAACACCTACGCTCAATTGTGTTCCTGCTGCAATAACATGGTTCCCCGGACCAATTCCATCCATTTCTCCAAGCGGCATCAGCAGCACACTATTCTCTCTAAAACCGACAACTTCAGCTAAAACTTCCTTCCCCGCCCTTGTATTGATTATCCGGCATAAATCTCCGACATTGGCTTCAGGCCCGTTAGATTCTATGGTAAGCCCGACAACCTTCGTTACCTGGCCTTTAAAGCATACAAACTGCCGCTTGTTTAATATTTTTCTGTATTTATCAAGATTTACGGATATCATCATAATTGCTCCAAAAATCGACTATAAGTTTCCTTTTTAATAACCTTACCCTATAGCGACCTAATAAGACAGTAATAGGCTATTCTTCGGCTCGTATTTCGCCGTCGGACGGTTTATAGCCCAAAAGCTCCCTGAATGCCTGTTCCACAGCCGAAAGCTGAGTTTCAGCACTTGCGTCTATTGAACCGTAACCTGTTTCGATAAGGCAGTCTCCTTTATTAAGCGCATTGTCCTTTTTTATCGTTATCTCGTGGATATTTTCGCTGTATCGAAGCAATTCGTCCTTTTTTTCACTTACATAATCGTAATCTTCAGGACAGACCCTAACGACAACACCATTTGACGGAGAACTTCCCGTTATTGCCGTTCCAACAAGGCTTATAACGGCATCCCTGTTATGCTCCAATTCCATGCCGATGATCTTTCGTGAAACATCGATAATGATATCAATTATATCGCTTTCCAAACCGGCAATTGTATCGTTATAAACCTTTTGTGCCTGTTTTTTTATATCCTCCGCTTCATCAAGCAAAGCTTGGTAATGCTGCCTGGCCAATTGTTCTCCGTTACGGTAGCCTTCTTCTTTTGCTTTCTGTTCAACATTAAACATATGCTGCTCAACTTTTTCTTTGGCCTCTTCGAGCATTTCATTCGCTTTATTCATAGCATCGTTTATTATTTTCTCCGCTTCCGCCCGCGCGGCATTAATAACCGCTTCGGCTTCCTCTTCGGGGTTTCGCGTTTTAAGATCAGGCTGCTCCTTTTTCTCAGGTACAGGCACTGTCTTTTTTGGCCTTATCTGGTACGGTTTTCCCATATTAACCTGGTATTTCTTGTAAACTCCGCTTCCATACAAGTTATACAACTATTTCGTCTCCCCCGCCTCTGGAAATAATAATTTCTCCCGCATCTTCAAGCTTCCGTATAACATTTACAATCTTCTGCTGGGCTTCTTCCACGTCTTTTAACCTGACGGGTCCCATAAATTCTATATCTTCCTTGATCATTTCCGTCAAACGTTTGGACATGTTATTGTATATAACATTCTGAACTTCTTCAGTAGCGCCTTTGAGTGCAATTGCAAGCTGACTGTTGTCAACTTCACGCAGAAAGCGTTGTATGGAACGGTTGTCAAGCTGTAAAATATCCTCAAATACAAACATACGTTTACGGATTTCCTCAGCCAGATCCGCATCCTCAATTTCAAGTGTTTCCATTATGAATTTCTCAGTTCCGCGGTCAACCGAATTCAATACATCCACTATTGCCTGCAGGCCGCCGGTAGCGGTATAATCCTCGGTAACAAGGGATGAAAGCTTTTTTTCCAGCACTCTTTCTACTTCCTTAATAATCTCCGGTGATGTTCTGTCCATGACGGCGATACGCCTTGCAACATCAGCCTGCTTGTCCTGCGGCAGCGAGGAAAGAATAACAGCCGCTTGCTGTGGTTTCAGATATGCCAATATAAGAGCAATTGTCTGCGGATGTTCGCTCTGTATAAAATTCAAAACCTGGGAAGGATCCGCCTTTCGTACAAAATCAAAAGGCCTTACCTGCAGTGAAACCGTCAATTTATTGATAATTTCCATTGTCTTTTCAGTCCCGAGGGCTTTTTCAAGTATGTCTTTAGCATATCCGATTCCGCCTTCGGCAATATATTCCTGGGCAAGACAGATCTGATAAAATTCTTCAAGTATCTTATTCTTATCCTGCGGAGATACACTTCGTATGTTTGCAATTTCAAGAGTTAACTGCTCGATTTCATCCTCTTTAAGATGCTTAAAAATTTGTGCCGAGCGTTCAGGTCCCAATGTTATTAAAAGCATCGCGGCTTTTTCTCTTCCTGTGTATTCCCGCATTTCACCGCGCAATCCATACGCCAACCTGTTCACCCCCAACAACTGTATAAGCGGTATTACATAATTATTGCCGGTATATTAAATTTGTACCCATCGTCAACTGTTTTTTAACGTATCAAACTAGAATACATTACATTAATTTTCAGCAGTCGATACGCTGTATCATATATCAGTCCCACTCTTCAGCCAGCCAGTTCCTAAGCAGCTGCGCTACCGCATCCGGCTTCGACGTAACAAACCTTTCTATCTGTTCCTTCAATTCATTAGTTTCTCCAAGCTCAATATCCGGAAGAGTCATCTTTTGCCTCTCAGGAACAACAAATTGAGGACCTTCGAATGCAGGCTCCGGTTCCGGTTCTTCTTCCCTCTTCTTTCTTGGGACAAGCATTATGGCCATAATAACTAACAGTATAATCATAAGGATATATAAACCATATTGCTCTATAAATCTGTTCAAGTTATCTGCAAACCTCAGCTCAGGTTCAACCTCAGGAACAAGTTTCTGAATGCTGACTGAAATATTGTTTCCCGGTATACCTATTGCATTGCTCGCATCCTGTTTAATTTGTTCTATGTATTCACTTGTAAGGGCATCAGCATTTTCAACGACATGCCCATACCACAGAGTAATAGTCGCTGTTGTTTCGTCCGGTACCAATTTCCCAAGCGCCTTCTGGCTTTCTATTTCTTTTTCATTAAAAAGCCGTTCTTCAAGGTTTTGCTCCTTCTGATAAGAGGATTCACCCGATGTTCCGATCTGATAGGAGGCGGTTCCGGGATTACTGTCTAAACCGGGCGGCTGGCCTCCCTCTCCGCTTTTAAGTTTTTCTTCAAGTGTTTCAAGAGTTTTTACAAAACCTTCTCCGTCACTGTCCGGCGCCGTGAACTGGACTTCCCTGCTGTTTAATGTATCAAAATCAAGGCTGGCGCTGACCGTAACGCTCAGTGTATCGAAATTTGCATTTTGAACCATCCCTATCCGAAAATGCTTATATATTTTCTGTTCCATCTCAAGTTCCCGGTTGCGTCTCATTTCTTCCTGACTTGTAGCTACTCCAATTGAAGAACTGCTTTGTGTAAGGTTTAGAGGGTTTAAAAATTCATCGACAAGAGTAATATTCTCTTTTGGGATCCCTATTGAGGCAGCCACAACTCTTGCTGCCGCTTCTATTTGTTCCGGGGTTAAATTTCCTTTTGTTTTTAATGACACGAATGCCGATCCCTGGTCTTTTTTATTGTTATTCGACGCCCAGTATGTTTTTTCCGGTTTTGTGTATTGCACAGAGGCATCAATCACGTTCTCAAACTTCTTTAGCTTATATACCAGGTTTGTTTGCTCAAACTGCCTCCACAGCTTTGCTTTATCCTCTTCAGTTACGGTAAGTGAAAGTTTCGACCAGCTCTGATCAAATATAACATCAGGGCTTATCAGACCGGCTTCGCTTGCCAGATCAAACTCGATATCGGATTTTTTACGGCTGTCAACATATATTTGATTGCTTCCTTTTTTATAACGGATACCATGCGTATCAAGATAATCAAGAATAGCTTTTACATCATATTCATTGCCGCTTTCAAGAAGCGGGACATAAGTAACCCTTAAACTTATCACGAGCATAAACGCTATCGCTGCCACAATTACTCCCGCTGTAACGTATAATCGTATCCTCTGACCTTTGTCAAGATCCTTCCAGTACTCCTTCAGCTTATCCCATAACTTTGCTAACCCTTCCGGCATTCTACTTCCCTCCAGACAGGTTCATCTTTTGTACTTTAGAATATATAAACTTAAATTCAATGACAGAAAACATGAATTTTCTCATTGAATCAGGTGTAATAACATATATAAAATAATTTTTTTCTAAATCTGCATCCTCATAATTTCGCTGTAAGCATCCAAAACCTTGTTTCTTATCTCAACAATCAGTTCAAGCGATATTGAAGCTTTTTCGGCTGCAATCAGCACAGAGTGAATGTTGTCGGTTTTGCCTGCAATAAAATCTTCAGTAATACCATCGGCCTGTTTTTCAAGTTCGGATACATTCTTAAGAGCTTGCATCATCATATCCCTGAAGCTATTTTGCTCTTCTGCCTGTATACCGGCCGCACGCGTTCTTTGTACCATTGTATCCTGACGCAGCAGCGACAACCCCGAAATATTCATTCATTTTCTCTCCTTTAAACTTTTTTCATATGTTTAGTAAGTGCGCATTAATAATGCTTTCAAGCCATAAGGATACTTATCTTCCAATTTCCAATGCTTTTGAAGCCATTGATTTGGTTGCGTTAATAGCCGTTACGTTTGCTTCATATGCCCTCGATGCTGAAATCATGTTTACCATTTCAGTAACAACATCTACATTCGGCATCTGTACCATTCCATTTTCATCGGCATCAGGATGGCCGGGATCATATACCATTTTAAACGGTGTTTGATCTTCAACAATTCTTGATACCCGCACCCCTTTGCTTTTTAGAAGCTGACGGCTTGCATTTGAAAGATAGCTTGAAAAAGGAGTATTTCCGTCCTGTGCTTCAAATATAACGGTCTTTCTCCTGTACGGGGTGCCGTTTTCAGTTCGGGTAGTGTTAACATTGGCAATATTCTCGGATATTGTATCCATCCTAAGCCGTTGTGCGGTCAAAGCTGACGCGCTTGATTCCAATGCGCTGAAAAATCCCATAATACCTACCTCCCGCGGATAACGGTCCTGATTTTGTTAAACTGGCCGCTCATTCTTTGTATCAGCGTATTATAGCGCAATGTATTCACAGCCAGTTTCGCCATTTCTCTTTCGATATCAACATTGTTTCCGTCAAGCCGATAGCTATAGTTTCTGTGATCTTCAATAACCTTAATATCCCCCGAACCCTTAAGGCGCGATTTCCCATTTGAAATACGGCTGTATTTCATCTCCGAGTTAAGATATTCTTCGAATTTTACTTCTTTTCTTTTATAGTTGGGTGTGTCAACGTTTGCGATGTTTTGTGAAATGATGTCATTTCTCAGCCATGAGGCATCCAATGACTTTTCCAGATTATTCTTTGGAAAAAGTAATTTATTCAGCAACAGTATCACCCCTTAAAGAATATGCATTCCCTTTTTCTTATGTAAACGCTAACTTACGCAATTTATTTAACGCAGAAAAACAATCTATGCATATATTACCATATTGTTTTACAAAATACAATAAAAGTCCTTTGAAAACATCAAATTTCTCGCTTTTTTATTAATATTCGTGAATTTTTTTCGAAATATTTTCAAAAGTTAATCTCTGAACAATAATTTCCACTTATCCTATTTTGGTTTTTATTTTTCAGATGTTAGTCTCAAACTATTGTACAATAGTTCAAAAAGCGACACCTGAATAAATAACCTTTTTATTTATAGGTAAAAAAAATGAAAAACGCTGCAGTTTTTTATTTTTTATAAAAAAAATAAAGAATCGAAAATAAAAAATGTGAAACAATAAAAGCAAAGCTTAAATTCATTTCAACGATATTGATATAAAAAAATCCGCCAATGTCACCATAACTTACTACTCATATATTAAAACTTTGCAGACATAATAAGTAGTGAGGAGGTGAGACAAAGATGGCAACTAACAACAGCAGAAGCAAAACTCAATTTGACAACATGAAATACGAAATTGCAAACCAATTGGGTATCAATCTTAAACAGGGGTACAATGGCGATCTAACCTCAAGGGAAGCCGGAACGATCGGTGGTAACATAGTGAAAAAGGTTTTCCAGAGTTATACCGGAAATCAGTATCCACAATATGATACAAATAACAACAAATAACCGGTTACTGAATTTCCTTCTTCAAACCTGACCACTAAACGCTTTTCATAAACACTTGATTTTGTTGTTTTATCGAATGCGGATTAACATTTGAACACAAACGGCAGGAAACTGTTTAAAACAGTTCCTGCTGTTTTTTATCCTTTTTCTCAATCTCCTTCTTCTCTATCTCATTCTCCAAATCTGCTTTTTTCTTGCCTGCAAGATTTGAAATTTTGTCAAGAAATCCCGGCAAAAAATCCATGATACGATCAATCGCTGTATTGTGTTCGACAGGCAGCAGCTTAATTACGTTGTTTTTACCAACAACCACAAAAGCAACCGGATGAATTGTAACACCGGCTCCGCTTCCTCCGGCAAAAGGAAAATTTTCGTTCTGTTCTGTTTTTCTGTCCCTTTGCCCCTGATAATCTCCTCCCCCGGCGGCAAAACCAAAAGCAACCCTTGAAACCGGAATGATTACAGTATCATCAGCAGTTTGTACCGCGTCACCGACAATAGTGTTAACGTCTACCATGTCTCTGATGCTTTCCATCGCAGTTTTCATTAACTCATCAATAGGATGTGTCCCCATCCCTTCACCTCCAAATTGTTTCAATGATATAGCCCTAATTATCCTTTACATTTAACGGTAAAACTATTCAGTTTTTTTAAAACAAATTTTCATTGAATTTATGATCTTATTATGTCGAAGCCGAATGAGTTTTTGTATTGAAATTAAGCTGTTTATCGTTACTAAAAAGAAGCAATATCAATACATTCAGCAGCATTACTCTAAAAACTGCATGAAACATAAGTCTGTTCGCGTTATTTTGAAAATCCGGAATAAGGCTGAAATTCCCGTGTTCAAGGCTGAACCAGGCCGAGAGCGTAATTATGAAGTAATTCCATAACACAAGGATAATTCCATATATTATCGCATTCACGGCTGCGTCCTCAACAGAAAATGATCCTGTTAGCTCAAGCTTTTCAATATGGAGCATTTTCCCTCTGTTTTTTCGTATTGCTCCGGCAATTAAGTTTAAAAAATTCGTACGAACAGTCTTTTTTTCTTTTAATCCAAGTCTCCATTTCTTCCGACCCTTTTTTTCCGTGCCGCTTTTAATCTCGAAAATCGGAATGTATTTCAATATGGTCCCTTTAATTGTGTAGGTAATATCAGCATCCTTAGCTATAAGCTCCACGTGGATTCTGAAGTTAGCCAAAAGCAGCAGTAATACCAACAAAAAAATAATTAAAAAAACCGGCAGATACATTATTTCACCTCACCGGTTATTTTATCCAATTTATTCCGTTGTATCCTTCTATTCGCAAACATTCCCAGTGTATCTGAATATAATCAGTCAACTGGAATCTCATCCATTACTGTTTGAATATCATTAACGTCAATATGCGGCAGATCTTTAACGGAATTAAAACCGAAAACTCTTAAGAATTCTTCCGTTGTTCCATAAAGCTTCGGTTTACCCGGACTATCCTGTCTGCCCAATTCACATACAAGGTTTTTTTCAACCAGGTTTAAAATTACATTATCCGAGTTTACCCCTCTAATGTGCTCAACATAAGCTCTTGTAACAGGCTGGTGATAAGCAATTATTGCAAGGGTTTCATATGCCGCCTGTGAAAGCCCCTGTTTCTTCCGGGCGTACCCAAGCTGAATTATGTATTTATCATATTCCGGCTTAGTACAAAGCTGGTAGCCTGTACCTATCCGCCGCAGCATAATTCCCCTTGAAGAATTTTTATATTTCATTTCCATATTTGAGATTATGCTAATCGTAGTTTTTTTGTCCTGGTTAATTATCTCGGAAAGCTTTTCAATCGAAACCGAATCACCCGCAGCAAACAATACGGCTTCCAATATGTTTTCAATTTCCCGCAAATCATACATATAAAGCTTCCTTTCATCTTCCGGACTAAGCGCCTTCATCCCTGACAACCCTTCTTGGTTCAATGTATATTTCACCAAACTCAACCTCTTGATGAATTATCGCCTTCCCGTTTTTGGCTATCTCAAGCGCGGCCAAAAAGCCTGTTGCAACTTCAAGCCTTGATGTTTTTTTCAAATTAAAGATCGCGGAAAAGCACAGCCTCACGTCTCTTTTTAGCATATCCAACAGCTGCTTTATTTTCAGCCTTAACGAAACCCGTTCGTGTTGTATGATGCGCTTCATTTTTTGAGATTCATCGTTTTGCCGGTCATAGTACACCTGAAGGGTTTTTTGATAACATTCTTTCAGCAGGGAAGGTGATACATCAAGCTCTATTTCATAAGCAGATTCCGGAAGGAGCTCCGGTAATTTGTAATGGACCTTTTTCCATTCGGCTTCTCTCTCTCTCAAAATTCCGGCAAAATCCTTGACCCTTTTGTATTCAATAAGCTTTAGAATTAACTCTTCGCGCGGGTCTTCGTCGTCTTCAGCCTCATCCTTACGCTCGGGCAGCAGCATACGTGACTTTATATGCAGAAGCGTAGCCGCCATGACAAGAAATTCACTGGCAATTTCAAGATCCATTTCCTTCATTGCAAAAAGATAATCCATATATTGATCGGTAATTTCAACAATAGGTATGTCATATATATCTATCTTATTTTTTTCAATAAGATAAAACAATAAATCGAAAGGCCCTTCAAAATCTTTAATTTTAATCACACAACAATCGTGCGTCGCATTTGTCATAAGTAACTCTCCAAAGGGGGTGACAGTTTATTTATTTGGTTATCGGTTATTGTTCCAGTCTATTTTCATTGCAGCCCTTACTTCATTCATTGTTTTTTCCGCGGTTTCACAGGCTTTACGGTTACCCTCGTTCATAACATCCTTTATATAATCCGGGCGCTTTAAAAGTTCCGTTCTTTTTTCGTATATCGGCGTGTGGAATTCCTGCATTTTCAACGCGAGGTTTTTCTTGCACTGCACACATCCTATTGCACCTTTCCTGCAGTTTTCTTCTATTTCGGGAACCTCGTTTTCATTAAATATTTTATGGAACGCAAAAACAGTACAAACTTCCGGATGTCCCGGATCCGTTTTTCTTATCCGGGCAGGGTCAGTAATCATATTCATTACTTTTTTGCGTACTTCCTCCGGAGTATCGGCAAATGCTATAGTGTTATCATAGCTCTTGCTCATTTTCCTTCCATCAAGGCCGGGAAGCACCTTTGCTTTCGTTAAAAGCGACTGCGGTTCAGGAAAAACCTCACCATAAAGAAAATTAAACCTTCGCGCTATTTCCCTCGTTAATTCAACATGCGGGACCTGATCCTCGCCAACCGGAACATAATCAGCCTTATACATCAGAATATCCGCGGCCTGCAGGCATGGGTAACCTAAAAAGCCGTGGGTGGTTATATTCTTTTCCTTCATCTGCGCCAATTGATCTTTATAAGTAGGATTACGGGTAAGCCATGAAATCGGTGTTATCATTGAAAATAAGAGGTGCAGCTCCGCATGCTGTTTAATAGAGCTTTGAAGGAAGAAAACACACCGGGACGGATCGAGCCCTGCACTGATCCAGTCGGCTACCATTTCGGTAATATTATCTTTATACTCGGTAGTATCCTCATATCCTGTGGTTAGCGCATGCCAATCGGCAACAAAAAAGTGGCATGAATAATTATCCTGAAGCCGTATCCAGTTTTCCAGGGCTCCGAAATAATTCCCAAGATGTAACGAGCCTGTGGGGCGCATGCCGCTAAGTATTGTCTTTTTCATAAAATCCTCCGTAACTGTCAGGGGTTTGCAGCAAGATATCGTTTAATCAACAATACCCGCTCATCATAATATTAACTTATCATACATATAAAGTCTATACATAAACCGGAATATATGCAATCATACAAAAAGTCCGACAATTTTATCCGTTACCCACAGCATGCTGTTTGCTATAGGTTTTGTAAAAAACCCAAGAACCGTACTTATTATGCCTGGGAAAACAATTACAGCAACAAGAAATATCATACCTATCATTCTCTCATGCTGCATAAAACGGAAATATCTATCGGCCGGCAGAATACCCGATAGTATTTTTGAGCCGTCAAGCGGCGGTACGGGCAGAAGATTAAATATCGCAAGATTAAGATTAACAGAAAAAAATATTGACAAAAACAGCAACCAGTACGTTACTATATTATTACCGCGCACAATTTTATCGTACATTGTAACAAAAGAAACCTGATAGAGAAAAATACCTATAAACGCCATTATAAGGTTTGAAAGAGGCCCTGCAATACTTACAAGCATCATACCCCTTTTTCTGTCCCTGAAAAAATACGGGTTTACCGGAACAGGCTTAGCCCACCCTATGCGGGCAACAATAAGCATAATTGTCCCTATCGGATCAAGGTGTTTTAACGGGTTAAGGGTAAGGCGCCCCTGTTCTTTCGCCGTCATGTCTCCAAGCCTGTAGGCAGTATATGCATGAGACAGCTCATGGATTGTCAGAGATATAAGAAGGACCGGTATTATTAAAATATATTGTTCAAGACTTTGGTTCAGCATAAAAATCTCCTTTTAAAAAAGATACGCATGGGGCGGTAAAAAGTTTACAATCCCAAAAACTCCAATACGGGCTCGATAAAAACAAATATACCGATAAACACGGCTGAAGCAGCGGATACAAGAACGGCAGCCGCC
>JGI24711J26586_10000267_pt1 | contig 40256 bp, 35 predicted proteins | sample BioPla3DNA1_FD_26586 | JGI IMG/M metagenome (IMG submission 26586)
TTCCCGGGGGAGAAAAGCACGCGTTGTTCCGTGAGTGGCTGAAACGTGTCGCCGACTATCTAGAGACCTGGAAAACGGAGGACGTGCAGCCCCTTCCCCTGATCTTCCGGCCCTGGCATGAACACATCGGGAGCTGGTTCTGGTGGGGAGGCAAACTGTGCACCCCCGACGAATACAATGCATTATGGAGAATGACCTATTCGTACCTGATGAAAGAGCGGGGGCTGACGCAACTGACGTGGGCAATTTCTCCCAACAGCAGCGGCATCTTCGACAACTGGGAGGAGCGTTATCCCGGTGATGACTATGTGGACATCATCGGGGTCGACTGCTATGCGAATGCGAACAAGCCGAAACAAACCTACATCGACGAGATGCGGAATTGTCTGGCTTCCTTGGCTGAAACCTGCAAAAAACGGGGCAAGATACTCGCCGTAACCGAAACCGGACTGGAAGGCATTCCGGAGGCTGACTACTGGACCGGCATGCTTTCCCCCGGCCTGAAGGGGTTTCCGGTGGCTTACGTGCTCACCTGGCGAAACGCAAGCGAACCGGACATGAGGAAGCATTACTATGCGCCTTTTCCGGGCGAACCGAATGCCGGAGATTTCGCGCGATGGATCGAACAAGATCATATTCAACTCGTAAGATAATGGAATTCAAGGAAAAAGTTGCGTTGCTGCGCAGCCGCCACGCAGCGCTGCTGGAGCGGGAAAATGAAGCGATCGAAGGAAACGGCATTTACAAGCGCTACCGGTACCCGGTGCTGACGGCGGATCATGCTCCGTTGGAATGGCGCTACGATTTCAACCCCGATACCAATCCGTACTGCATGGAGCGATTCGGCATCCACGCGGTGTTCAACAGCGGGGCGATCAAACTGGGCGATCGGTATACCCTGATGGCACGGGTGGAAGCCGCCGACCGGAAATCCTTCTTCGCCGTCGCGGAAAGCCCGAACGGCGTGGACCATTTCCGCTTCCGCCCCCGTCCCGTGACGATGCCGGAATACGGCGAACCGGCGACAAATATCTATGACATGCGGCTGGTCCGGCATGAAGACGGTTGGATCTACGGACTGTTCTGCGTCGAACGGAAAGACCTATCGCTGCCCGGAGATCTTTCGGCGGCGGTGGCTGCCTGCGGAATCGCCCGCACCCATGATCTTGAGAATTGGGAACGGCTTCCGGACCTGGTCAGCGGTACACAGCAGCGGAACGTCGTCCTCCATCCCGAATTTGTCAATGGGAAATATGCCCTCTACACACGCCCGCAGGATGGCTTCATCGAGACTGGTACCAAGGCGGGGATCTGCTGGGCCCTGACCGACGACATCACCCGCGCGGAAGTGCAGAGTGAAACCATCCTCAACGAACGGCATTACCATACGATCATGGAAGCAAAAAACGGCGAAGGCCCGGCACCCATCAAAACCCCGCAGGGCTGGCTGCACCTCGCGCACGGCGTACGCTCCTGCGCGAGCGGGCTCCAGTATGTCCTGTATCTCTACATGACCGACCTTGAAGATCCGTCCCGGGTCACCGCGCGCCCCGCGGGTTTCTTCATGGCTCCGGAGGGCGGGGAATATGTAGGCGATGTAATGAACGTCCTGTTTTCCAACGGCTGGATCGCCGATCCGGACGGAAAGTTATTCCTGTATTACGCCTCCTGCGACTCCCGGATGCATGTCGCTACTTCAACGGTCGACCGCCTGGTCGACTACTGCCTCAACACCGAGCCTGACGGATTCCGGACCGGTAAGACAGTGGAGCGGCTCAACGCCTTGATTGACAAAAACCTAAAACTTCAATAAGCCATGGGCTACATCAAGACCTCGCTCAGCGAGAAGATCGGCTACGGCTTCGGGGACATGGCTTCCTCGATGTACTGGAAAATCTTTTCCTACTATCTCCCCTTCTTTTACAGCAACATTTTCGGCCTGCGCCTGGACCAAGTTGCCCTGCTGCTGATGGTTACCCGTATCTGGGACACTGTCAGCGACCCCATGATGGGCATACTTGCGGACCGGACCCGGACGAAGTGGGGGAAGTACAGGCCATACCTGCTTCTAATGGCGGTACCGTTCGCGCTGAGCGGTGTCTTTTTGTTCACAACCCCGGCCGCCTCTCCTTCGGTCAAACTGATCTGGGCCTACGTCACCTACTTGATGATGATGACGGTTTACACCGGGATCAACGTTCCCTACGGAGCCATGCTGGGCGTCATGACAGACGACTCCAAGTCCAAAACCGTGCTCAGTTCCTTCCGCATGTTCTTTGCCTACGGCGGCGGCTTCCTCGCCCTGTTCTGCTGGGAACCCCTCTGCAAGGTGCTGGGGGGCTATGACTCCCCCGCCGGCTGGCAACATACCATGATGGTGGTATCAGCCGTGTGTCTGATTCTCTTCCTGCTCTGCTTCCGCCTGACCCGGGAGAGATTGCACACCGTCGGAACAGCCTCCGTCGGCAGCGACTTGAAGTCTTTGCTGCGGAACGCCCCCTGGTGGATCCTGATTGGCGCCGCGCTGTGTTCCAACCTGTTCAACACCGTCCGCGGCAGCACGGCAGCCTACTTCTTCAACGATGTGATCGGACCGGACGTCTACCTGCAGTTCGGGAAACTTAGTTTCCTGTTCTACGCGGGACTGTTCCTGTCCGTCGGCGAGATCTGCAACATGATCGGGGTCGCCCTGACCGTGCCGATCGCGAATGCGTTGGGCAAGAGAAACACCTATCTGTTCTCCTTCGCAGCCTTGATCGCGCTCAGCATCGCGTTCTTCTATGTTCCCCTCACTCGGAGCGGGTACGGATGGATGCTGGCGCTGCAGGTGGTCATCAGCATCTTCACGGGCATCATCTCCCCGCTGGTCTGGAGCATGTACGCGGATGTCAGCGATTTCGCGGAGGAACGGGACGGAACCGCTTCGACCGCGCTGATTTTCTCTTCCGCCTCCATGGCCCAGAAATTCGGAGGCGCCGTGGGCGGGGCGGCCGTGATGTGGTTGCTGGGGTTGTTCGGCTACAACACCGCAGCCGGCGCCGTACAGACCCCTGAGGCCGTCTTCGGCCTTAAGTTGCTGATGAGTTGGATCCCCGCCCTCGTGGCTCTCGTGGCCGTCCTGGCCATCTTCTTCTATCCCTTGACCACACAACGCATGGAAAAGATTCAAGCCGACCTGGCCGACAAACGCGGACTGACTTCCGACCGGCCACAAACGGAACAAACCGTGGAAGAAGGGGGCGGAAAGGGCAACGGACTCGCCAGAACACTGCTGTTGATCATAGGAGCGATCTTGATTCTCGAACTTGCGTTCATCTTGTTCAAAGACACGGAGAAAGGCGTCCCGGATCACGAACTGCCCGGATTGCGGGTAGAGGGAACCGTTCTGAAATCCACCGAGGACGGGACCTGTTCCATGTTCACCCCGGCCGCTTCCACGGAAGGTCCCTGGAGCGACGACGTGATCAAACCCTGGGGCAAGACGGTCAAGGCCTGGCTCAAAGAAGCGCAACCATGAACGAATACGGCCACTTCGACAATCGAAACCGGGAATACGTCATTACATCGCCGACAACACCCTGGCCCTGGATCAACTATCTCGGAACCGAAGACTTCTTCGGACTCGTCTCGAATACTGCCGGCGGATACTGCTTTTTCCGGGACGCGAAGTTCCGCCGCATCCTGCGATATCGCTACAACGGGGTGCCGACAGACAGCGGAGGGAGATATTTTTACATCAAAGAAGGGAATACCATCTGGAATCCCGGATGGAAGCCGTCAAAAACCCGGCTGGACTTCTATGAGTGCCGTCACGGACTCGGCTACACGAAAATTACGGGGATCCGCGAAGGACTCAAGGCAGAGGTTCTGTTCTTCGTTCCACCGGATTCCCGCTGTGAAATTCACAAACTGACCCTCACCAACGAGGGTAAGGACACGCGGGAATTCAAACTGTTCTCCTTTGTGGAATGGTGCCTCTGGAACGCGGAAAAAGATCAGGAGAACTTCCAGCGGAACCTCTCCACGGGAGAGGTGGAGGTGGAAGGGAGCGCGATTTACCACAAGACGGAATACCGGGAACGACGGAACCACTATGCCTTCTACTGGGTCAATGCGGAGATCGACGGCTTCGATACGGACCGCAACTCTTTTCTGGGCATGTACAACGGATTCGAAGCGCCGGATGCGGTGTACAGGGGCCGATCGAGCGGTTCAATCGCCCACGGCTGGAGTCCTGCAGCGGCACACCAGTTGAACCTCGAACTGGCACCGGGCGAGTCCAGAGACCTGATTTTCCTGCTGGGCTATGTCGAGAATCCCGAAGGGAAGAAATTTCTCAAACCGGGAATTCTCAACAAGGAGGGAGCATATGCCTTACAAAAGGCCTTCGACACCACGGACAAGGTGGATGCCGCCTTTGAAACGCTCCGCACCTATTGGGACGATCTTCTGTCCAATTTCTCGGTTGAAAGCGAAGTACCGGAACTGGACACGATGGTGAACATCTGGAACCAATACCAGTGCATGGTAACCTTCAACTTGAGCCGCAGCGCCAGTTATTTCGAAAGCGGGATCAGCCGGGGCATAGGCTTCCGGGACTCCAACCAAGATCTGGCCGGTTTTGTCCATCTGATCCCCGAACGCGCGCGACAGCGTATTCTGGACCTTGCGGCAACGCAATTCCCGGATGGAAGCTGTTACCACCAGTACCAGCCTCTCACCAAACGCGGAAACCATGCAATCGGCTCGGGCTTCAACGATGACCCCCTCTGGCTGCTATTCGGCACCCTTGTCTATCTCAAAGAAACCGGCGATTTTACAATCCTTGACGAGCGCGTGCCCTTCGACCAGGTTGAAGGCAGCGAACAGAGCCTGCTCCATCATCTCCAAGTCAGCTTCCGGCATGTCACGGACCATCTCGGACCCCACGGCCTCCCGCTGATCGGCAGGGCGGATTGGAACGACTGCCTCAACCTCAACTGTTTTTCCGAAAATCCGGACGAATCCTTCCAAACCACCGACTACCGGGAGGAAGGGAGCCGCGCGGAATCTTTGATGATCGCCGGCATGTTCGTCGCGGTCGGGAAAGAGTATCTGGAGCTGCTCCGCCAACCTCAATTACGGGGAAAGATCCCCGAGGCATACCTCCGGGAGGTCGTCCGGTCCATCGAAAATATGACCGAAGCTGTCGAACGGTTCGGTTGGGACGGCGAATGGTTTCTCAGGGCGTACGACTTCGCCGGAAGAAAAGTCGGATCGCATACGAACGAAGAAGGAAAAATCTTCATCGAAAGTCAGGGTTGGTGTGCCATGGCCCGGATCGGAGCGGAGCAGGGAATGTGTGACAAGGCCCTGGACTCCGTCAAGAAGTGGCTGGACAGCAGGCACGGCATTGTTCTCAACCAACCTGCATTTTCGCGCTACTACCTTGAATACGGAGAAATTTCTTCTTACCCGGAAGGATACAAGGAGAACGCGGGGATCTTCTGCCACAACAATCCCTGGATCATCATTGCGGAAGTGCTTGCGCAGCGACCGGATGATGCCTGGGAGCACTACTGCAAGATCTCGCCGGCCTGTGTCGGAGACCAGGCGCTCCACAAAGTAGAACCCTATGTCTACTGCCAGATGGTAGCCGGAAAAGACGCTGCGAAACCCGGAGAAGGCAAAAACAGCTGGCTGACCGGAACCGCGGCTTGGAGTTGGTATGCCGTGTCCGTGTACCTGCTGGGCATCCGGCCGGAGTATGACGGGCTTACCATCGCACCCTGTCTTCCCAAATCCTTCAAAAGCTTCAAGATCACACGGAAATTCCGCGAGGCGGTCTACCACCTTACGATCCTCTACTCCGGAACCGGGAAGCGGGCGCATATTCCCTATTCCCCCGGGGTTCACAACCTCACGCTGAAACTCTGAAACGTGCGATAAAATATGCGGCCGGACTTCACAGCCCGGCCGCACCCATATTATTAACTAACTAACCAATAACGTTCTAGAAGAGAAAAGCCACGCCGACATGCAACTGGCTTCTGTGAAGGGTGCCTGCATCCGTCTTGTCGAGATCCATCATGCCGTAGTCATAGCCCACGGTAAAACGGACGATGTCCTCGAGTTCAACCCCGACACCGCCGCCGAGCATCACATCGATGCGGCCGTAGTCCTCATTGCCGTAATTATCTCTCGTGGAACCGGCAGAGAAATCACCGATGCTTCCGGAAACCTTCGTCTTGGAAGAAAGCCCATACGAAAAGGCCGGACCGGCGAAGAGGAGCGCCTTGAAACCGTCCGCGATCTGAATTCCGTAGTTGAGATCCACCGGAACCGTCAAATACATGTCCGTCCGATCACCCGCGTAGGTGAAAGTGCCCAGATTGCCGGAATCCTTCTTGGTCAGGAAAGAGTAGTAGAAACCGGGGGCAACTCCCAAACCGCCCGCAAGGGGGATGTTGTAGGAGACACCGGCGAACAAGCCATTCAGTGCCGAAGATTCTTTTCCGTCGTTGAGCGAAGAATTCATGAAGCCGGCGCCTGCGGAAAACTGAGCGAAAGCGGAAGTACCGATGAGCATCAGAGATGCGGTTAAAACGGCAGCAAAGATTTTTTTCATAGGATAATAATATTAATGCTGTTTTTCCATCAATATTGATGCGTCTACGGCATCAAATGTTGCTTTCCTTCCTCCAAAATCGTGCCAAAGAATCGATTCGAAGAATGCAAAGCGGGACGAAGAACCGTCAGCCTTTGAAAAAAAGCAGGAAACGGTAGATTTGCATCATCTTGCGCGGAAAAATCCTGAACAGCCAACCTTCCAGCCGATATTTGAGCTGCATGCTGTTGCACAGCACCCCCGGCAGCCAGGGGAGCCCGGCCACCCATGCGTTCTGCTCCCGGAACAGTTCTTCTCTCCGCTCCGGGGCAATCCGGGAGAAGTGCAAGACCAGTTTGTTGCTTTGATTGACGATGTTCGAGAGGTAACTGTCGAATGCCCTTCCCAGGGTTGTGTCCATTTTCTGTGAGACCTTGAATTCCATAAGGTTGGCCGCGACGCTGTGGAGGTTCCGGATGCGATTGAAGTTGAGGCTTTGCATGGTGGAACCCGCACGGATCAGGCGGCCGTAATACGTCCCCCGCGTGATCCGCATCGGGCCGGCTAACAGCACCGCTTCCGGTGTAAACTGCGCGTCTTCATGAAAAAGGCCTACAGGAAACCGCAGGGAATGATCCAGCAGGAAGGTTCGCCGGAACAGATAGAAAGGGGGACAAACCTTGACGCGCTCGTTCACCCGGATGAAGTGTTCCCGGCCCGTCGTGACACGATCTTCCGGATAGGAAAAAACGTCCTGTGCGACAAGGTTCCCCTCCGAAACCGCATAGTTCGTCGCGCCGAAAGCCAATACGTCGAAACCTTCAGCCAATGAAAGCAACTCCGCCAGACATCGGGACCGGATCCAATCGTCCGCATCCACGAACCAGATGTAGTCACCCTCGGCAATTTCCAGCGCTCGATTCCGGGCCGCCCCCTGTCCGGCATTCGCCTGGCTCAGGACTCGGACCATAGCCTTCCCCTCAGATGCCGCCACTGCGGCCACCTCCTCCACGATGGCCGGGCCGCCGTCGCCGCTTCCGTCATCAACCACGACGATCTCATATTCCGTAAACGGAAGATCCTGATCCAGACAGGATGCAAGACATTTGCGGATGTACGGCTCCGCATTGTACATGGGAATGATAATGGAGAGTTTCATGCTAGGTGATGGGATTTGAAACCCGTTTGGACCGGAGGGCTTCTTTCAGAAAATCAAGCGAAGAAGCTCGGAGACCTTCGATCTGCTTCCATACGCAATCGTAGTCAATCGCTTCTTGAAGACGGATCTGGGATTCCTGCCGAATCAAGCGACCTTCGAGTCCCACGACCGAGAGGAAGGAGCGAACCCGCTCATCCTGCTGGTCATTGACGGAAATGTTGTAGAACGATTTGCCGAACATCAGGGAAAGCGCCATCCCGTGAAAAGAAGAAGAGACCACGAAGGCGGCATCGCGGAACAGCGCGATGAACGCTTCCGGAGAAACACATTTCCTGCCCGAGGCATACTCTCCGCGGGCCACGGGCAGCACATCGCATCCCAATTCCCGCGCGATCCGACGCGCGAAAGACCTGACCTTTCGGGTCGGGCTCACTTCGTAGCAAAGCACATACCTTCCGCGTCTCGCAGGAGCCTTATCCGCGATCGCATCCAGCACGGGCCTGCCTGCCAGCACGACAGGATCTACCGTAAGGGTAGCCGGAATGCCGTGACGCTGCAAAAAATCTTGCAGGCTCGTTTCCCGGACGCCCAGAGCGTCGAAACGCTGCATGTACCGCAAGAACGTCTCCTGTTCCCGATCGGTCAGCTGAACGTGGCCTGAACTGGCCGCGTACGCGATTTTCAATTTGCCTTCGAATGCGACTTCCCCGGCAAAATAAACAGGGTCAAACCCATTGCAAATCAATTTGTTCCAGATTTGGTCGCTTCCGAACACGAACGCATCGAAATCATTGTCGGGACTCTTGAAAGCAAGGGATTGCAGCGGAAGAGATGCAAGGAAATGATCGAATTTCCTGCGTCTCAAGAGGGCGGAGGGGAACAAAATGAAAAAGCGAAGCAGGGAAAGCGGATGTTTCAGCCACTGTTTCCGGAACAGGGAGTGGGCTTTCACGAGATAGACAGGCCTGTAATCGATCACCTTAACCTCGTGTTGCAGCCGCTTCAACGTTTCCGTCAAGCAGTAACATTGAAGCACGGCACCGTAATTACGGGCGATATGAAAAGTCAGAATGCCGATTTTCATTGCCTGTCAAAAATCCTTCAAGGATCTTCACCGTCCGGAATGATCCGATGCGAATATACAAAAAAAACGCCTAGGGTCATTCATTACGCCGTCGCTCGCTGTCCGGAACGCTTGATTCCAAAATATTCCGTATGTTTGCAGAAACAAGTGACTCGCTTTTTCCATCGATGCAAGTTTCCGTCGTCATACCGGTCTACAATGTCCTTCCTTATCTTTCCGAATGCCTGGACTCCGTTTTCTCTCAGGACTTCGCGTCATTCGAAGTCATCTGCGTGAACGATGGATCGACGGACGGAAGCGACACGGTACTCGAACAATATCGCCAGGCACATCCGAACCTGTCGATACTGAACCAACGCAACGCCGGACAAAGCGTCGCGCGGAACGCGGGACTCGCCCGGGCGAAAGGAGAGTACGTATTTTTTCTGGACAGCGACGATTACCTGTTGCCGGGAGCCCTGAAGAAAATGCATACGTTCGCCGCCGGAGAGGATCTGGAGATGGCATGCTTCAATGCAGACATCGGAGACGGCACGTTCTACTTCCGGCCGGGCTTCGACCTCCCGGTCTCTTCCGGAGCCGTTTTCGCGAAGAATTTCTATGACCGGCACGGAACCTTTTTCGGAACTCCGGTATGGTTGTATCTCTACCGCAGATCTTTCCTTGAGCGGCACCGGCTTACTTTCGTTCCGGGAAGAATTCATGAAGACAACGAGTTCAATTTCCGCGCATTGTATCATTGTATCCGGTGCGCCTTCTCGAACTTTCCGGCCGTATTCTATCGGGTGATCCGTAAGGATTCAATCATGAACCGGCTCTCTGTCCGCCATTTCAGGGACAGCCTTCAGAATTTCAGGGACTTGTGCTGTTTCTATCTCCATCACCGGCTCTCTCCGGTCTTCCTGGAAGCGCTGATCTGCATGTTCCTGTCCACCGTGCGGAATGCCCGGGAACAAGGCTATTCCATGAAAGAAATCGATCTCCGACTTTCCGACCTGCTCAAACTGGCGGTCCTTTCCCCTTTCTATCCCCGTTTCTTCTTCAGGAAAAGACTCCGGAAAGGAAAGCCCTGAAGGGTACTTAAGAACCTTTTCCCTATCTCAGATCGCTTGACCCGCCATTTCCAGGCGGCAAACCGCTCCTTCAAGGTCGGAACCATGAATTCCTTGCGGATGGACTCGAATCCTCCGTTGAGGTACTCCCGCTCGAACGCTTCACTTTCCGCAGCGGGTGGCGTCGGGCGGCAGAGATTCAGCTGCAGGAGCCTGTCGATGTTCACCGGCAAGACCTGCATTTCCGGAAGCACCTGCGAAAACAGGTTTTCCCCTTTCCGGGTGTTGACAAGAATCAGGGAGGCCGCCAGTCCGTCTCCGGCAAAGTTCTTATCAACCGATTCGATTCCCCAACAGTCGCCGCACGTCAGATCCGAAGGACGGTGCAAGTTCGCGTAAGGACAGACACCGCAGGAAGGACGGGACATGAGGGCTTTGTGGTACAGGCGGGAATAATCTCCGCTCGTAACCCGGGCTTTCCCGAAACGGACAGTTTCGCGATGCGTATGCCATCCGCAGGCAGGATCCCTGAACAGGAGTTCCGTCGCGGCTCGCCCTGCCTTTCGTTCACGGAACGAAAGATAGTCTCTCCAGACATTCGGAGCGGGCACGCCGTGACAAACGATGTCCTGAAGCCAGAGTCTTTCGCGGTACTTCGGGCCGACAAAAGCATGCAGACCGGCGGTCTGACAAGGCGTTCCGGTGAAAAGCACGTTCCGGCCGGACTTCAAATCCGCTAGCGTTTGACGAAAGGTCTGACCCGGATCGCTCTGGACATATTTGCTCAAGCGGAATTCCCGAGCCTGTTCCAGGTCTTCCGCGCGCTTGTGCGCGACCCGGAAATGATCGACGAATCCGGCTCCGTAGACGATGCCTCCGGCTTGAAGAACGCGCTTCATCAACAGGTAAGAGACCCCACCGCTCTGGCTGCGGGCCAATTCCTCAGGATCCTCAGCGCGGGCTGCATAGGTGACCGGAGCTTCTAGATGCAAGGAACGGTCATAGTGGTCGTTGAACGCGCACACTTTTTCACACCTGCCGCATTCGATGCACTTGTCCCGATCCACGACGGGATATCGGAATCCCATTCCATCCGGCTTCATCTTGATTGCATCCGCAGGGCAGATGGCTGCGCATGCGGAGCAGCCGCAGCATTGTTTTCTGTCAGCAATCCGTATCATATGGATTTCCTCCCCCATTTCTCCTTGAGATCCTCCACCAGGAACCGGCGTTCATCTTTTCGCATACCGACGAACCAAATGATGGTCCCGGTAACCAGTTCCGTCACCAGACAGATCAGAACCATATTCCAGAAGCCCTCTTCCAGGCGAAGCGACAAGAACAGCGGAAGCGGAACGGCCAGGGCGGCGACCAGCAGAATCTTGAAAAGAACTTTGCCGAGAAACGAACGGATGTTCAGCCCGATCATGCCTTTCAGCAACCCGATTCTCGCAAAAAGGCTAAGGACGGCAACACCGATCGCGACCACATAGACCCATTCCGGATTTCCGCCGGCCCACAATGCCAGAAAGGCAAACGGCAGGTTCAGGCACTGGAGTCCGCCCACCACGATCTGATAGCGTTTGATGTTTCCCGTAGCCATCATCGCTGTCACCAAGGGATAGGAGATCGCCTCGATCATCGTGAAAATCAAGGCCAACTGTACAAATTGAACGGTATGCGCCGGCACGTTGACCTGCCACAAGTCCAGAAGATAATGCGTGTTGAACAGGATCGGGAATGCGATCAGGAACAGCAGATACAATGAAAAACGGCTTCCTCTGAACACGAGGCTCATCATGTAGCCGTGATCACCCGAAGCATAGGACTTCGTGATCTGGGGGTTCATGGCCGTCATGAAATTCGTGACGAACTGATTGACGGTCATGCTTACCTGAAGCGCCAAGCCCCTCGCCGCATTGACGGCAGGATCGAAAAAATACCCGAGGATCAAGGTGCCGCCATGATCCCGCAGAACGGCAGCCCCGGATCCGATGTAATTCCAGCCGGCGAAGGAAAACATTTCCCGCACGATTCCTTTATCATAGACCCGCTTGAATCGGCATTCCGCGAAATTCCGTCTACAGTACGTTGCGTACATCATCCGGACGACCACTGCAACCAACCCCATCGCCAGCCCATAGAAGACGAGCCTGTCTATCGGGGAAAAGGAGATCAGCAAAGCAATGACGAGCTTGCAAACGCCCTCGAAGATTCCGATATAGGCGAAAGCATCCATCCGCTCGTGGGCGATGATGGATGCATTGTACGGCACGCTCAGCAGATTCACGGCGAAGGCAAAAAGCGAAAACTGGAAGATCCAGTGCGCGGCATGGAGCCGTTCAACAGGAATGTTCAGATAGCGGCCAATATACCACGGCCCGATCATTTCGGCAACGAGGATGACGATCAGCGCGATACCGAGTTGGATGAGGACAGCGGAAGAAAAAATCCTGGCCAGACGCGTCTCGTCCTTTCTCCCCAGTTCGAAGGTAAGGAATCGGCTGATTGCCGAGGACAGAGAGGCCGACAGCACCGAAAACAACGCGACAAAACCTCCTACCTCCGTATAGACACCGAAGTCCGTTTCGCCCAGCGCATGAAGGACGACCCTGGAGGTGTACAACCCGATCAAAAGAAGCAGGAACTGCCGGAAATACAGGAAAAGAGTATTTCTGGCGATCCGTCTGCTGTTGGCGGAGATGCTGCGTCTATGTATTCCGGGGTCCATTGGGTCTTGACAAAATTAACAACGCGGTTCCGAAGAACCGTCAGATGAAATTCATCTCCGGATGCCGCGTTTCAGCAACAGGATTTTCCGAACGCTCCGGTCGATGCGCTCCTCGGAAATTTCCCCTTTTTCCACAGCGGAAACAACCGCTTCGAAGGCATGCCGGAAATCGTACGGAAGCAGGACGAGATCCGTCCCGGCATCAATTGCCATCAATGCCGAATCCCTGGACTGGTACCGGGCCATGATGGCTTTCATGTCCAGACCGTCCGAGATAATGAGCCCCTTGAAACCCAGCACCCCCCTCAACTTGCCGTCAAGCATGAGTTTGGAAAGCGAGACGGGAATATACATTCCATTGAACAGGGTCGTATCAATCTCGATGGCAACGAGGTGGGCAGACATGATCAGAGGGGCTCCAGCGGCGATCCCCGCCCGAAACGTTCGCAGCTCGCAGTCTTCCAGTTCCTCCCAGTTTTTTCTGATGTAGTCGGGGTTGTAGTGCGTGTCTTTGGAAGCATTCCCTTGGCCGGGGTAATGTTTCAGACAGCCGGCAACCCGGGCACGGGCCAGACCTTTTAAATATTGGACGACAAACTTCGCGGCCACGTCGGGATCGCTGCTGAAGGATCTGGGGCCGATCACCGTATCGCGTGGATTCGTGCTCACATCAGCCACCGGGGCGAAAGTAACATCGAATCCATACTTTTTCAGATAAGTCCCGATGTATCTGGCTGCCCTGAAGGCATCCTTCGGGCGGTTTTTTGCGGCAATCGCGCGCATGCTCTCAAACCGCCTGAGGTTCAGGCTGTCATTGTTGGCCAGTCTCGCCACTCTTCCCCCTTCTTCGTCGACACAGACCAGCGGATCATAAAGCAACCGGGTATGGATGGCATCCGTAAGTTTCAGCAATTGTTCAGGATTGCGGATGTTCTTGGCATAGAGCGCGACTCCGCCGACCGGATATTTTCGGTCAAATTCGACGACTTCCTCTTCGATCGTAAGCAGACCGGGCGAAGATATATCCCTGACCTCAGCGTTGGAATACGACGGATCCAAGGCTTCCGGACGCACGATGAACATCTGGCCGACCTTCTCGCGAAGGGTCATGGAAGCAAGGACCTTCTCGACGGCAAGGGAATCCCGACGGGACTCGGGAATCAACTTCCGGCTTCCGGGCCCGCAACTGCTGCAAAACAGTATCAGAGCCGCAGAAACAAGAACGGCCGGAAAGACGGTGGAATGAGCTTTTATCATTTTTTCGTTGTTTTACGGGTTTGACCGGAAGTCTTTTTCACGGAAGGGCGGTCTTGTTTGTGTTTGGTTTTTATATGGTAGATCCAGTCCGGGTAGCGCAGTTTCAGCTGCGCCATTCTGATCCGGAAGGCGCAGGAATGGACATAGGGGGTAGGATTGGCGATGTCGAAAATTATGGGATTCTTGAGACAGGCGGCGATCAGGCAGCACTGGTCGCGGGTCAACTTCGCGGCCGTCGTGTGAAAAAAATGGTTCGCGGCTGCCTCCACACCGTACAATCCCTTTCCGGTTTCGATTACGTTGAGATAAACTTCCATAATCCGTTTCTTGCCCCGGATCCGTTCGATCAAGATGGTGAAATAAACTTCAAACGCCTTGCGGACATAAGAACGGGACGGGAGAAGGAAGACGTTCTTGGCAGTCTGCTGAGAAATGGTGCTGGCCCCGCGCAAAAAATTCCGTCGGCCGGTTTTGTATTCTTTCCTTGCCTTCTGAATAGCCGTCGTATCGAACCCGTTGTGCTTATCGAACAGATTGTCCTCGCAAGCGATCACCGCACGGGCCATTTCCGGGGTAATGTTTTCATAGGAGACCCATTTCTTGTGCGTGTGGAATGAATCATCACCACAGTATTCGATCGATCGCTGGATCATCAGCGGAGTGACCAGAACCGGGCACCATTTCAGGAGCAAGACCCACAGAATGGAAATCACAACAAACGCAAGCGGAATCTTGATGAAGATCAGACTCCAAAACTTGCGCCTTCCTACACGCCTCCTGCCCATTACTTCCTCCATACCATCTTGTCCGCGATGCCGGAATCCCCCGCTTCATACACCCTAAATCCTGACATATCGAATAATAAAGAATCGTTCTAATCTTGTAAAAATATATAAATATTTACAGAGAACAAAACGAATGTTCCTGTACCCGCAGAGACGAATATTCAAAATCATTCATAACTTTGCGGAGGCAACACTACGATGGATGGCTTGATCAGAATATTCGCGCGGAATTGCGCCGTGGAGCGGATCGACCGGACAATCGCCCAACCGTTCCTGGATGCGAATCACCGCATGGGGCACACGCGTTGCGGACGATACTACGGGCTGTTCGTGACTCGAACCGGCCGGGCAAAACAGAATGGAAAGCCGGCAGAAAGCCCTCCGCCCGGCACCTTGGTCGCCGTAGCAGGCTTTTCGGGGCCGCGCCGCTGGAAGACCGGGGACCGGGTCATCCAATCCGCTGAATGGGTGCGGTACGCGTCGCTGCAGGGACTGGCAGTCGACGGAGCGATGGGGAAGATGCTGGCGGCCTTCATCAAAGAGACGAAGCCGGACGACGTCATGAGCTACGCTGACGCGGCCTGGTCGGACGGAGATGTGTATCGGAAACTGGGATTCCGCGAGGTGGAAACCAAAACGTTCCCCGGCGGATCGAAAAGCATCAAGTTCCGGCTCACGCTGAAAGAGACAAACGACAAGTAAAAAGCATTCATCACCCTCGTCCTCCTCAACTCCATCACCATCCGGTAGCGGCCTGACGAACCGTGATCGATAACGTCCTCTTATTCATTTATTAACAACAATACCCTAGGGTAAAATTGCCCTAGGGCATTATCGTTATAGATTAAGAAACAATGCGTTAGGTATCACGCTGCAGAGAAAAAACGAGATCAGCCGAGTTCGGCGAGACAGGCCTTGATGTTGGCTTCGATGCTTTCAGTGGAATATTCCTTCCGCTCGAAGGGTTCGCCGGCGATGCGCTCGAACAGTTCGACATACCGGTCCGTAATGCCGTTCACGACTTCCGGTGTCATCTCCGGCACTTGCTGGCCTTCAAGTCCCTGGAATCCGTTCGCCATCAGCCATTCCCGGACGAACTCCTTGGAAAGCTGCCTCTGACGCTCGCCCGCGTCCAGACGCTCCGCATAGCCGTCGGCGTAGAAATAACGCGACGAATCCGGTGTGTGGACTTCGTCCATCAGGTAGATCACTCCGTCTCGCTTTCCGAACTCGTACTTGGTGTCTACGAGGATAAGCCCCTCCTTCGCCGCGATCTCGGCGCCGCGCTGAAAAATCGCGCGGGTATAGGCCTCGAGTTTTTCGTAGTCCTCCCGTCCGACCAGTCCGCCGGCGATGATCTCCTCCTTGGAGATGTCTTGGTCGTGGCCTTCAAGCGCCTTCGTGGTCGGAGTGACCAAGGGCTCCGGGAATTTCTGATTCTCCACCATTCCGTCCGGCATCGGGCATCCGCAGATCGAACGCTTGCCCGCCTTGTATTCTCGCCATGCATGGCCAGCGAGATAGCCGCGGATCACCATCTCGACTTGAAAGGGCTCGCACTTGTAACCGACCGTCACGCACGGATCCGGAACAGCGAGCTTCCAGTTCGGAAGGATGTCCCGGGTCGCATCCAGGAATTTGGCGGCGATCCGGTTCAATATCTGTCCCTTGTAGGGGATTCCTTCGGGTAATACCACGTCAAAGGCGGAAATGCGGTCCGTCACCACCATCACGAGGTACTTTCCGGCTATGTCGTACACATCGCGCACTTTGCCGACATACTTCCCCGCCTGACCCGGCAGGTTGAAATCAGTCTTTACAATTGCTTTCATCTTGATTGAAGAGTTCGTTTCCGGCTTGCAAAGTTAACAAATTCTTCCCTGTTCCCAGCATTTTCCGCTATTTTCTTGGAAGCCGGAAGGGGATCACCGATCGGCCAGAATGTCATCGACCGCTTGTGAAACGGACTCGTAGGTATATCCGCGCGAAAGCGCGAATTTCAAAAGCTTGAGCTTCTCCTGCGGATCCCCCCGGAGCGACTTGCGTTTAGCCTCCAGCACCGATCGCATTTTCCGGGAAAGCGCGTCGGGGTCGATTTCCTCCAAAGCCCGGCGGATGTCCTCCTTCGCGATCCCCTTTCCCGAAAGCAGATAGGAAATCTTCACCGGTCCCCACCCGGAGAGATGCGCCTTGTCACGGGCGAAGGCCGTGGCATACCTGAGGTCGTCGACAAACTTGTCCTCGACCAAGGAGGCGACCAATTCGCCGGCGGAAACCCGATCCCCATCCAAGGCCTCGACCGCCTTTCTGAATACGTCGGAACGGCAATATTCCCGCTTGGAACATTGGGCTTGCAGACTGGAGAGTATTTTCCGGTAATTCGCGTCATGCATAGGTCACGGGATCAGAAGTCAAAGCCGATGCTGAAGTAGGCCCCGACCCGGCGGGTGTAGGTGGACCAGTGGAGGTTGGCGCTCACGGGACCGAGGATAAGATTGTAGGTGTACTGCAGTCCGACTCCGAAATGATCCGTATTAGCGTACGCGCTCTTCAATTGGTTGAACTCGTTGCACGAGACAGCATAGTTGGCGATGGCGGTCAGGTAGTTGTTTTTGAACAATTTGACCCGGAAGTCGGTTCGGGCGATGCCGAGCATGTTCTGCATGGCAGCCGCGTTGTTGATCCCGATGAAAGGCAGCTGCTGATCCAGATACCTGCCCGCCATGCTGCCTCCCATGGTGTTGGTGAAAGGAATCGGCACGTCCTCGCCGAACAGAAAACGGAAACTGAGCGAGGGAATAAAAGCGAAGGCGTCTCCTCCCGCAATGCTTTTCCAGTTGAAAAGGACCGTGTGGAAATTGTTGAACTTGTGCGGAAAACCTCCAAACACCCATTCGTAGGATACGCCCAGCGAGGAGCCTTTCGTCGGGATGTAGCCGTTGTCGAAATCATCCCGCCCGGCATTGAAGAAGTAGGTAATGTAGTCGTTCTTGAGCTGCTCCAAATCGTAGTCTCCGATCACCTGCTCGGCCATCATGGAGTTGACGCTGTACCAGTCGTTCCGGATTCCGGTTCTCAAAAAGTACTTGGACCATTTGATGTTCGACAGGTAGAACTCCTGCCGGATGTTGATGAAATTGATCTTGAACCGGTTGTCTCCGATGCTGAAGGCATTCCGATCCGTATAGCGGATCCCGGCCATCGCATTGAGAGACGTCCCCCTGCGGGTTACGAAGGAATAATTGAGGTTGGCGTAAGGATTCGTTCCCACCTTGGCTGTGAAATCGACAGAAGACCCCTGAAGCTTGTGAACATTCAGACCCACATTGACCAATACGGAGACAATCTCTTCCGTATCGAACCGCCCCCCGACGCCGACCTGGTGGATCGGCCCCTTCACACAGTCGAACTTGAGCCGGAACGGTTCGCGGTCCCCGCTCAGTTCGTAGGTGACATAGTCAAAGGCATTGGTTCCGTAGATCGTCGCCGCGGCATTCTCGATCTCCGCCCGCCCCATCTTGCTCCCGGCGTCGAGGGCGATCTTGTTCATCAGATAAAGACTCTCCCGGTCATCCACTCCGGTGATTTCCACCCCGGAAATCATGACCTTCTCTTCGCCGAGATCCACGGCGGAGCGGTTGTACCGGACCGTCGTGTCCGGCCCCAAGATCGATTTGAGGGAGTCCAGTTCCGCAGCCATGTCCAGCGAAGCCCGGTACCCTCGGTTAACGATGGTGTCGATGTTCCTCTCAGAGAAACTGAGCATGTTGAATTCCTTCAGAACCGGCTTGATCGTCACATCCGGAATCAGCACATTCCTTTCGTAGGATGCCCTTCCCAACATTTCGACCCCGGTGCCGATGATGTCTCCCAGGTTGTTGATTTCCGAATAATCCCGCGAATCGCCGGACAAGTCAACGCCGATCACGTAGTCCGCCCCGGCCATTTTCGCAAGATCCGTGGGATAATTATTCCGCATTCCTCCGTCCACCAGCACCATCCCGCCGGTTTTGACCGGGGCGAACATACCCGGAATGGACATCGTGGAACGAAGGGCGGTCGTCAGTTTCCCTTCGGTCCAGACTTTCGCGGTTCCCGTGACCAGGTCGGTCGCCACACACACAAAGGGAATCGGCAACCGGTAGAAGTCCATTTCATCTTGATAGCCGACGGTAAGGGAACTGAGCAGATTCCCGACATTTTGCCCGAACACCATACCGGACGGGAGACTACCCAACAGGTTGTCCTTGATGAGGCTGCTGGCATCCCTGTTCCCTGCGCCCAAGTGGATTTCACTGTTGCCGCGCTCGTTGCGACGATACAGCATTCCGTCCTCACGCAGCTTTTCGTATTCATCTTTTCCGTAGAAGAACGGAAAGGAAAGCAGGTATTTCTCGTTATACTTGGCTTCCGAGTAGGAGATGTATTCCCGCGGCACCTTGTCGCTGAGGACCATGTTCCAGTCCATCTGCCGAATCAACGAGTCCAGTTGATCGCCGCGGAAACCGAGGGCATACATTCCCCCGATAAGACCGCCCATACTGGTTCCGACCACAATGTCGATCGGCATCCCGATCGATTCCAGATACCGGATCACCCCCACATGCGCCGCCCCCTTCGCCCCTCCTCCGCTGAGGACGAGCGCGACCGTGGGGCGATGCTCCCGGATCGAATCCATCCGGGGACTGATGCGTTCGACCCGCAACTGGCTGTATTCGGAGGAAAGGGAAACACGGGACGGCTGCGCCAGGGATGAAAAAGCCAAGGTCACGATTCCGAGCAAAACCATGACATGGCGTTTCGTTCCCAAGTAAGTCTTCATAGTATTCATTGTCATTCCAAGTATGTTGTCGCTTCCGGTCCCCGGTTCCGGCGCCTGTCGGCCAGCATCCCGCAAGCGGCCAGGATATCCTCTCCCCGGGAGGCGCGGATCGTGCAGAAGATGCCGTGGCGCGTCAGCCGGTCACGGAAATTCTCCATCGTCACATCGGGAGAGGTCTCGAAGGGGACGTCCGGAATCTTGTGGAATCGGATCAGGTTGACCCGACATTCCAGTCCGCTCAGCAAGCGGATGGTGGCATCGGCATGGCGCTTGGTGTCGTTGATGCCGGAGAACATCGTATATTCGAAGCTGACGCGTCGTTGGCCCGTGAAATCATATTCCCGAATCATGGACACGACTTCCTCCAAAGGCCAAGACTTTTCCACGGGCATCATTTCCTTCCGTTCCGCGGAAAAGGGATTGTGCAGGCTGACGGCCAAATGGCAGCGGGTTTCATCGAGGCAGCGTCGCAGATTCGGAAGGACGCCGATGGTGGAAAGGGTGATCCGCTTCGGGCTCCAGCCGAAGCCCCAGTCCGCGGTCAGGACCTTGATCGCCCGCCGCACTTGCTCGAAATTGTCCAGCGGCTCCCCCATTCCCATGAACACCGCATTGGACAGGTCGGCTGATTCGTCAATCGCCAGAAACTGGGAAAGAATGTCCGCCACCGAAAGATTACCGTGAAAGCCCTGACGACCGGTCATGCAGAAGAGGCAACCCATACGACAGCCAGCCTGGGAAGACACGCAGAGGGTCTTCCGTTCTTCTTCGGGAATCATCACCGCCTCGATGGCGCTCTCTTCCGGTTCTTCGGGCCGGTTCCGCGCGCAACGGACGGAGAATAAGTACTTCTTGGTTCCGTCGCGGGACACCTGACAATCCGAAGGCAGCGAAAGGCCGAGATCATACGACTCCTTCAGCCTCTCCCTCCCGGCTTTGGACAGATTGGTCATCTCGTCGATGCTCCGAACCTTGCTTCCGTACATCCATCTGGCGATCTGCTTGCCTGCAAAGGCCGGAAGGTCGACTTTCAAGGCCACCTCCTTCAGTTCTTCCGGGGTCATTCCAAGCAATTTAAGACGCATTTCAGGTACGATTATCAGGGGCAACGCAAATTTAAACAAAAATAACGTCATTTTACAGGTTTTTTCATAACTTTGTAAAGAGGCGGAACACCTCCGCCCCAAGAAACCTATTAAACTCACAAAACATTATGGCTAAAGCAGTTGAAGAGATGTCGAACGAGGGAAACGCAGCCAAATTGAAGGCATTGCAGGCCACGATCGACAAGATTGAGAAAGATTATGGGAAAGGGACGATCATGAAGCTGGGGGATCAGCCACAATGGGACGTTCAGGTCATTCCCAGCGGTTCCATCGCGCTGGATCACGCGCTTGGAATCGGGGGCTATCCGAGAGGCAGAATCGTGGAAATCTACGGACCTGAGGCAAGCGGAAAAACGACCCTGGCGATCCACGCGATCGCGCAGGCTCAGAAACTCGGCGGGATCGCAGCAATGATCGATGCGGAACACGCATTCGACCGTACGTACGCGAAGGCGTTGGGCGTCAATTTGGAAACATTGCTCATTTCACAGCCGGACAACGGGGAACAAGCCCTTGAAATCGCGGACAACCTCATCCGTTCCGGGGCGATCGACATCGTGGTCATCGACTCGGTAGCGGCCCTGACTCCGAAGGCGGAGATCGAAGGAGAAATGGGCGACAGCAAGGTCGGACTCCAGGCCCGGCTTATGAGCCAGGCCTTGCGGAAACTCACCGCCAACATCGCCAAGACCAACACCTGCTGCATCTTCATCAACCAGTTGCGCGAGAAGATCGGCATCATGTTCGGCAACCCTGAAACGACCACGGGAGGAAACGCCTTGAAGTTCTATGCGTCCGTGCGCATAGACGTCCGCCGAATCACCCAGATCAAAGACGGAGAGGAAGCGCTCGGGAACCGGACCCGGGTCAAGGTCGTGAAGAACAAAATGGCGCCGCCGTTCAAGAAGGCGGAATTCGACATCGTATTCGGCGAAGGGATCTCCCGGACAGGAGAAGTGCTGGATCTGGGGGTCGAGTACAGTATCGTCGAAAAGAGCGGCTCCTGGTTCAGCTATAACGGCCAAAAACTTACGCAGGGACGCGAGGCCACGAAGCAGCTGCTGCGCGACAATCCGGAACTCTGCGATGAAATCGAGTCAAAGATCCGCGAATCCTTGAAGAAGATCAAGGACTAAACTTCCTCCGCCATCGCTTTGTTGTAACACTCCCGGCACAACGGCTCGTACACGTCCTTCTCTCCGAGAACGACCAGTTCCCGGCTTTTGGAGAGACGGTGAGAATGGTTGGCGAGATTTCCACATCTCACGCAGATGGCATGGACTTTCTGGACATCCTCAGCAATGGCCATGAGGGCCGGCATCGACCCGAACGGCTTNCCNAGATAGTCCGTATCAAGTCCTGCGATAATCACGCGAACGCCCCGATTCGCAAGAGCCTGGGCGACTTCGACCAGGGAGGCGTCGTAGAACTGCGCTTCATCAATGCCCACCACCCGGACATCGGAGGCCACTTCCAGCATCTCGCGGGGATCTCGGACCGAAGTGCAGGAAATCTTTTGCAAGTCGTGGGACACGACGTCTTCTTGGGAATACCGCGTATCGACCGCCGGCTTGAAGATTTCGATCTTCTGGTTGGCGAACTGGGCACGTTTCAGCCTTCTGATGAGTTCTTCGGTTTTGCCGGAAAACATGGAGCCGCAGATCACCTCGATACAGCCTGCTTTTCTTGTGTTTTCTAAAAACATTGTATAGATTTGTGTTCAGGATATTGCTTCGCAAATATAGTTAATTTACACCGTATGGGAAATACTGAAAACGAAACCCGGTCCGAGCTTCTGCAGAAAATCGAAGCCCTCAGATTACAACTCGACGCTTTGGAAAAAGAGGTGAAGGAGACCCTCCAGGATGCCGGTCCGCTGCCTGCGGATCCTGAAGCGCAGGAAGAGACTCCCGCAGTTTCAACCGCTTTGCCCGAGCCGCAGGTCGAAGCCAAAGAACCCGCTGAGGATCTTCCGCAGGAACCAATCGACATTTCCATCTCCGATGCGGAGATCGACGTTCCGGACTTCGTTTCGAAATCCGTGAAGACGGAACCCGAGAAAGCCGCGATCAAACCCAAGAAAGCGGTGATGGACACCCGGAAAGCGGACAAGGCGGTCATGGATGTCATGGCTGAAAAGCAGGCCTGGCGAACCGATCGTCCGGGATCCCCGGTCAAGAACATCATCAGCGCGATTTCCCTCAATGACCGCGTGCTCCTGATCAATTCCCTTTTCAAAGAAGACCCCATTCTGTTTCGGGACACCATCGCTGCCTTCAATGCTATGGACTCCCTCGAGGAAGCCCTCGGGTACATCCGGGATCACTTCCCGGACTGGAACATGAACGGCGGGACGGTCTACCGGCTCATGATGGCGGTGCGCCGGAAACTCAGCTGATCTCCGATCGAAAAGACCTGCGCATGGCCGGCAAACTCTACATCGTTCCCACGCCCATCGGCAACCTGGAGGACATGACCTTCAGGGCAGTGCAGGTACTGAGGGATGTCGACCTCATTCTGGCCGAAGACACCCGCGTGAGCGGGATTCTGTTGCAGCGCTATGATATCCGCGGAAAACTGCGATCGCACCACAAATTCAATGAACACCAGACGGTAGAAGTGATCAAAGACCGGATCCTGAGCGGGCTGGATGTCGCCTTGATCAGCGATGCCGGAACTCCGGGTATTTCCGATCCGGGTTTCTTGCTTGCCCGAACCTGCATCGCAGAAGGAATAGAGGTGCAGACCCTTCCCGGCGCGACCGCCTGCATCCCCGCCCTTGTTTCTTCCGGCCTTCCCTGCGACCGCTTCTGCTTCGAAGGTTTCCTGCCGGTCAAGAAAGGCCGGCTGACACGGCTGAACGCGCTCGCCTCCGAACCGCGGACGATGGTGTTCTACGAATCCCCCTATCGGCTGGTCAAAACCCTGGAACAGCTCGCGGATTGTTTCGGCCCGGACCGGCCCTGCTCCGTCGCTCGGGAAATCTCCAAAATCCATGAAGAACATCGCCGCGGCCCGCTTTCGGAGATCGCAGCGTGGTACCGGGAGCATGTCCCGAAAGGCGAGGCCGTGATCGTTGTCGCCGGTGCCCCGCCCGACCCTTGAATCTTGTTTAACCGAACAGAAACGCTATGAAAAAAACTTCAGAAAAGAAGGACGCGAGAAAGCCGTCCGCTTCCTTCGTCATCGGGGCGATCGCCCTCGTCTTTCTGATCATCGGCTACCAAGTCGCCCTCTTCGTCCACCACGCTGCCGTGACCCGCATCGTTGCCCATCACGACCGTCCGGACACCGTGTTCATTGTCACCGGGAAGGATTCCCTCCCTCCTCATGCTTATTCCGGCAATCCGTCCGCCGGGGAACCGAAAAGAACTGCCGGATCCGCACAGTACCGGGGAGACGCCGACCACAGTCCCGCCGCCCGCCAGATCCGTCTCCAGTACACCCCGAGGAGATACGAATGTTTCCGTTTCGACCCCAACACGGTGTCTGTCGAGGACCTGATGCGGCTGGGCTTTTCTCTGAAACAGGCGCAAGCCATCGACAACTACCGGCAGAAAGGGGGCAGGTACCGACGGAAAAGCGATTTTGCAAAATCCTTCGTCGTAGCGGACTCCGTGTATCGGCGGCTCGCACCGTACATCGACATCCCTGCCATCAATCTGAATACGGCCGATTCCGCAGCCTTCGAGACCCTGCCGGGCATCGGGAAATATTTCGCCGCCCGGATGGTATCCTATCGCGAAGAACTGGGGGGATATTCCTACCCGGAACAATTGATGGACATCCGACATTTCGACCAGGAAAAATTTGACGGGTTGAAGGATCTGGTTACCCTCGGAGAGCAGAAGCCGTATCCGCTGTGGACCCTGCCCGAAGAGAGGCTGCGGACACACCCTTACATCGGGAAATATGCAGCCCGCGGCATCGTGCTCTTCCGGGAAAACAACCCCCGCGACCGGTGGTCGGTCGAAAATCTGATCGATGCCGGTATCCTGGATCCCGAACGCGCGCCCAAACTGGCCCGCTGCCGTATCGCGGATCCTTGACAGCCGCCGATCCGCCTCAGCCCTTCTTTTCCGCCCAGCGGCGGTAGCGCGCCCAGGCATGCAACCACACCCGCGACACGGAGTCGATGGCATCCAGGAAGATCATCTCGCTGTACCGCTCGAACGGAAGACCGGTATCAAGGTTCCGGAACACCGTCTTGTCGATGTTGCTCTCATCGTACCCGAGGGGAATCATCCGGTACGCCAAGAGATAGGAATAAGCAGAGACCGCGCTCATATAGTCCCACGTACTGCGGTTGTCCCGCAGCGCCCCGTTCTTCCGGTTCGCGGTACCCCAACTGTGCACGTACGGACGGGTTATCGCCTGCTCTTCTACATGGGCAAGCCATTCCTTCCCCCGGCCGGTCCGCAGCGGGTAACCGTACTTGTCGTAGAAAAACCGTTCGTTATCGGTGTCCAGCTCGTAGCTCTTGCGAATATCATCATCCCAACTTTTTTCGATCGCTCCATGAATATCCTTTCCGCTGGAGAAACTCCGCACATCACAATGAAGCGGCATGTGGCAATCGGCTATGTAGTGGCTCAAAATAAAAAACCGGGTCGCGATGTGATTGGCGGAGGGTGAGATCGGGCAGCCCTTGTCCTCCCGATGCAGCATCTTGAAACTATCCACCAGCCCATGCGCCAGGGATTCGCAGCGGTCAGCCAAGTTGCCGTCTTCGATGGAATACGGCTGCCCGAACAAGGGTGACTCCCGGCCGAGGACGTAGCATTCCATCGTGTCGGGCAGCGGACGGAACTCACTGTAGCGGGTCTTGTCTCCTTCCCGGTAAGGCTTATATTTGAGAATATGGCTGGTGCCCATGTCCTTGAACACTTCGTCGGGATACCACGCTCCGGCGATCACGAAGTCGCGGTAATCCTTGAACCATTTGACCAAGGAGTTTGCATCCTTGCGGAGGGTGATGTCGGAATTGGTTTTTTCGGGGACGAGGAATCGCAGGGCATCCAGCCGTTTGATGGCCAGGAACGCAATCCAGGCATGGGAGTACTTTTTCATGATGAGGACGGTTTTAGCAACTTCTTCAAATGTACAAAAAAATCCGGTTTCCTTCCCTGTTTACGGCACAAATATTCATTGCGCAGATGATCGTCCCGCATCCTCACATCCTGCGCCCTTTCACCGGATCCGCTTAACCACCCGCCGCGCCCTCACCCCGGACCCGTTGCCGCCCTGCTCTTCTGCAGGTGGAATCACACGCGTCCACCCGGAAAAATATTCCCATAATAATGAATACGCTACAGTTGCAGGTGTTCGGATATTCTTCCACCTGCGAGCCGGAGTCGACAGGGCGACTTCTTCAGGATATTCCCCTCATGCGATTTTTGCCTTGCATTATGCAAACTGCTGTGATTGAGCATATTGATGATTTCAATAGGTCAAAAATACGACGCATTGAAATCCTTGATGCCTTGATTGTCAATGGGTAAAACGCTGCTGTTTCTGGGCGCAGAGGCAAGTGCCCGACTAAAAGGAGGCCTGCGAAAGTCGCCGTAGAGCCCCGCTACCGAATAACGGCGACATCCCGTGACCAGGGCAGGCCTAGTACAATTTTCCCGTGACGGGGCAAGAAGACCAACTTCTTCCCGTTTTTCATCCGGGTCAATTGCAGGAGGGTGAAAAGCGGCATGTCACGGGTAACGTGACGAACAGGGGCGTGAAATTGAGGCAAAGGCCGTCGGGAGAGAGGCATCGGGGCCAGAGAGGGGCAGGGCGGTAGGGTGTCCCGGAGGCGGCCGGTTCATCCCCGCGGGTGATGGTCCAGGACGGCCTTCTGCCAGGTCGAAGCATCGATGTGCGTGTAGATTTCCGTNGTCAGAATGGATGAATGGCCGAGCATTTCCTGNACGACNCGGAGATCGGCGCCGTTCTCGATCAGATGAGTGGCGAAGGAATGCCGGAAGGTATGGGGNGAGATTTCCTTCCGGATACCGGCGGTCAATGCCTGCTTCTTGACCAGATTGAACATCGACACGCGGCTCAGGCTTCTGCCGAACCGGTTCAGGAAAAGCAAATCTTCTTCCCCGGACCCGGAAGGCTCGGGACGGAAGGCAAGATACTCGCGGACGGCCTCAGCCGCCATCTCCCCCATCGGGACGATGCGTTCTTTGTTGCCTTTTCCCACAATGCGGACAAAGCCCTCATCCAGATAGACATCCGAGATCTTAAGCCCGACCGCTTCCGAAACGCGGAGACCGCAACCGTACAGAATCTCCAAAATCGCCCGGTCACGCTTTCCGGTCCGCCCGAACAAATTGACGGAATCCATGATCGCGGCGACCTCTTCCACGGACAGGACGTCCGGAAGATAGCGTCCGAGCTTCGGTGGATCCACGGCATCGCATGGGTTGTCCTTCCGGTCCCCTTCCAGAACCAGCCAACCGAAGAAAGACCGGAGGGCGGAAAGCAGTCTGGATTGAGACCGTTTCGATAATTCCGACCGGGATGCCAGATAGTCGACGATGTCCGCGGAGGAAACCTGCGCGGGTTCGACCGGAACGACCGCGAAAAAATCACGCAGATCGGACAGGTAGGAGGCCACCGTGTTCGGCGACAGGGCCCGCTCGATCTTGAGATAGTAGGAATAGTCCTGGAGTATCTTGCCGGTCAGATCCATCTAGAGCGTCCGGTACTTCTTTCCGTAGTCCAGCTGCTGCTGCAGATAGTCATCCACATAGACCAGCCGGTAGTCCACGATCTCGCCGTCCTTCTCCACGGGAACGATTTCCGGGTTCACGAAGCCTCCATACGGCTTGAGATTCAGGGCGGCATAGCGGTCCAGCACTTCGCGGTGCAGGACCGGATCGATGTTGACCGCATAGGTCTCGACCAGGTTCTTGCCGGCGGCGAAGTCACCCTCCGACTTGATCCGCTGGATTTCGGCGAGCAGTTCTCCGAACAGGCCGCGGAGCCCCTCGAAGTCATTGACGACGAAATAGGTCTTGCCGTCCCGCACCTTCTTTTCGATGATGTTGCGGGATACCCCTTTCTCGTAACACCAGGAAGCGATGAGCTGCCGGTTCTGCATATGGGCCTGGGTGTTTCGCTTGCCGAACTCCACGCGGGAAAACTGTACCATAATTCCGTTGCGGATGTAGCCGGAATATGCCGTCTTGTAGGCTTCCGTGTCCGGCATGATGCCCAATTCCACCAACTTCGGATCGGCGATGTAGTAGAGTCCGAACAAGTCGGCGCGCGCCTCTTCCAAGGTGGACTGGTATTCACCGAGCGCGGTTGTGGAAACCCCGGGCAGAAGCTGGCCGGATCCGTGTCCGAGGCATTCGTGAAGGTCGGTGTGGACTTCGTCGTTATAGTCGCCGTATTTCTTGGCCGCGGCGATTTCGGCCTCGTCCCAAGCGAACTCCGCAAGGGTGCTCGTCGGGGATTCCCGGGCCGCCGCTGAATAGGCATGGGTGATGTTGGCAATGGTCACGGATTTGGAGCCGTATTCCTTCCGGATCCAGTCCGCGTTCGGGAGGTTGATCCCGATCGGCGTAGACGGGTAGCAGGCGCCCGCGATGGTGACGACGTTGATCACCTTGGCTGAAACGCCCTTCACGGTCGTCTTCTTGAAACGGGGATCCATCGGCGAATGATCCTCGAACCATTGGGCGTTGGCGCTCAAGGCTTCGGTGCGGGCGGAGGCGGCGAAATCTTTGACATTCACGACCCCCTCCCAGGTCGCCTTGCGGCCGAGCGGATCGTCGTAGTCCTCGATGAAACCATTGATGTAGTCCACGGCGCCTAACGTATCCTGTACCCAAGCGATGTTGTAATCGTCCCACAGTTTCAGATCGCCGGTCCGGTAATAGTCGATGAGCAGATGCAAGGCCTTGGCCTGGCTCTCATTCTCCGCGACCGCGGCGGCCTTCTCCAGCTCGGCGCAGATCTTTTCCAGCGCGGGGCCGTAGATGCCGCCCACCTTCCAGGTCTTTTCAACCACCTTTCCGTTCTCCTTCACGACCTTGGAATTCAGACCGTAGGAAATCGGGGTCGCGTCATTCGGATCGATCAAGGCATTGTAGTAGTCTTCCACTTCCTTCCGGTTAACGCCCTCATAGAAGTTCACGGCGGAAAGGGCCACGATGTCTCCGTCCGGAGAGGTGGAACGGCGCTGCGGATAGAGCTCCGGGGAATAGATCACGTCCAACAACTCATTCCCTTTCGCGTCTTCTCCGACCGCTGCGATCAGGGACTGGAAATAGGCTCGGGAACATTCCGGGAAAAACTTGTCTTCAGCGTAATGGTGGTGAATCCCGTTCGCGAAGAACAGCCGTTTCGCATAGACGAGAAACTGACGGAATTCTTCGCTCTCCCGGTCTCCGTCATATTCATTGAGAATCTTCTCGACCAGGTGCCGGATCGGCAGGTTCCACTTGCAATACTGATCCCAGGTGATGTCGCGACCGTAGTTCGCGGCTTCCGAGAGATGGTAGATATATTCCTTCTGCCGGAGGCTGAGATCCTCCCAGCCGGGAACCTGGAAACGCATGATCTTCAGGTCGGCGAATTCATCGAGCAAATATTTGAAGTCGCCCGTTTCCAGGCCTTCCTTCGGGGTGTTGTTACAAGAGAGGAGAACTGCAACGGCTCCTAGCGAAACGATCATTTTAAAAACGATATTCATGGATCAAATAGTTTTATCAGGCTCTAAAGATAGTGATTATATCCGGAAAAATTCTAAATTTGTACGTTGGAAAAAGATGGGAACGACTATGAACATCGTCGGCAAAACATGCAGGACCCTGGTTCTGACCGCCCTCGTTGCGGTCGCCGGACTGGCCGTGTCTTGCGGAAAGGACGAAGACTTCAAAATCAAGGAAAGTCCGGGGGTCGAGGCGTTTCTGCCGGGCAACCGGCTGCCGAACCAGCAGACCCGGCGGGTGCTGCTGCTGTACGAATGCGGCTACAACAGCCTCTCAGATTATTTGAAAGGAGACATCGAAGAACTCAAAAGCGGGATGCTCCCCGGGAAATCACGCTCCAGCGATGTTGTACTGGTCTTTTCAAAACTCAAAGAATCAGACGGGATCTGCTCGCTGGTACGGCTTTCCGCGGATGCCGATGCCAACGTTGTCGCCGATACCCTGCTGACCTACGGCAAAAGCACCGTCGCGACTTCAGTGACCACCCTGACCCAAGTGCTGAACTACGTCAAGCAGCATTTCCCTGCAGCAGGCTATGGGATGATCTTCGCCTCCCATGCGTCGGGCTGGCTACCGTCCGGCTACTATGCCAAGAACACCCGATCCGGGGAGATGTCATTCGTCCCCTATTTCGACTATACCTCACTGGATCCCTCCATGCCGATCACCCGTTCCATCGGACAGGACTACTTCTCTTCGACCGAACGGTATGAATTGTCCGTGAACGAACTGGCCTCCGCGATCCCCTTCCGGTTGGATTACCTGCTGTTCGACTGCTGTCTCACGGCCGGCATCGAGGTGGCATACGGACTGAAGGACAAAGCGGACTATCTAGGGCTCTCCCCCGCGGAAGTGCTGGGAGACGGCATGTTCGACTACACGAAACTGACCGGTTACCTCTTTCGGAACGAGGGGGCCGACCTCGTGTCGCTGTTCCACGACTCTTTCACTCGCTACGATGCCCGGACCGGCTATTACCGCTCTTCCACCGTGTCCCTGATCAAGACATCCGGACTGGAGGCTCTAGCCGACGTCTGCATGCCGTTGTTCGAAAATTACAGAAGTTCAATCGCTGCCCTCGATGCAGCCGACCTGCAAAACTTCGGCGGGAACAAGCGCTGGTTCTTCGACCTGCGGGATGTCCTGGAAAAAGCGGGGGCGACTCCTGCGGAACTGCAGAGTCTCGACGAGGCGATCGGCCGCTGTCTCGCCTACAAGAACAACACTCCGGAATATTACAGCGTCTACGGAGGGATGTTCAAGATCAATACCTGCTGCGGCTTGACCACATACATTCCTTCTTCCGGAACCCAGGTGTTGAACGACGCCTACCTGGAGCTCGACTGGAACCAGGCAACGGAATTCATCAAATAAGCCGGTGACCTTTGCATATTCCTGAAAAATTTCTATCTTTGCCCGCCCGTTAAAAAGCGCCCGGCGCTTTTGGTGCAATGGGGTTCCGGCCTGTCCGGAACTGAGTAACACTTTTTATACAAAGCGAAATGAAACATTTTGAACTCAGCGGTACCATCCGCAAGAAGGGCAACAAGTCCGCCCTTAACGCCCTCCGCAAGCAAGGTCTGGTTCCTTGCAACCTCTACGGAGGCGGAATGGAGAACATCCTGTTCACAGTCGATGCGAAGGAACTCAAAGGTGTCACCGACACCCCCGCCTCCTACATCATCGACCTCAGCCTGAGCAACGGCAAGAAATACACCACGGTGCTCCACGAACTGCAGTGGCATCCGGTCAAGGACAACTGTCTGCATGTGGACTTCCTCAACGTCGATGAGAAAAAACCCATCTCGATCGTTGTCCCGGTAATCACGGAAGGTCACCCGATCGGCGTCCAGAAGGGCGGTAAATTCTTCCATATCACGAAGTCGCTGCGCATCTGCGCTCTGATGAAAGACCTGCCCGACAACCTCGTCATCAACGTGAGCCAACTTGACATCGACAAGCGGATCGTGGCAGGTGACTTGAAGTTTGACAACATCACCATCACCTCCCCCAAATCCACCATCATCTGCACCGTCAAGTCCACGCGACAAATCGCAGCCCCCGTTGAAGCAGCCGAGATTCCTGAAGGTGAAACCGCCGAGGACGAGGCTGGAGAAGAAGCCAAGGAATAATCTCCTCACATCTGTCTGGCATGAACTATCTGATCGCAGGATTGGGGAACATCGGCGCCGAATATGCCGCTACCAGACACAATATGGGGTTTATGGTATTGGATGCCTGGGCCCAGGCATCCAATGCTGTTTTCAAAACGAAGCGGTACGGTGACATCGCCGAGATTTCATTCAAAGGCAGGAAGTTCACCCTGCTGAAACCTTCCACTTATATGAATCTCAGCGGTGACGCGGTCCGATACTGGATGAAAAGACTGAAACTTCCTTTGGAAAACCTGTTGGTGGTCTGCGACGACCTCAACCTTCCGTTCGGACTCATCCGAATGCGGAAAGGGGGCAGTGACGGGGGCCACAACGGACTGAAAGACATTCAAGCGCTATTGGAAACGACTGAATATGCCCGGATCCGAATCGGCATCGGCAACAATTTTCCGCGGGGAGGCCAGGTCGACCACGTGATCGGCCAGCTGACCGAAGAGGAAAAGATCCAGATTCCCGGCATTTGTGAACAGGTCATTGAAGCCATCAAAAATTTTGCGACCATCGGACCGGACCGAGCGATGAATTTTTTGAACACCAAGCCGAAAAACGACACTGAAGGGGTCTAAATCCAGCTTCTTTTTATCATTTTTTATAGATTTTGTTTGTTTATTGTTTTTTTTTGCCTAAATTGCAGGGTGTAAAGATGTCACGTGCGCTTGAAGGCTATCATTTAACAAGACAATTTATTCAAAACATATCGTTTAACTATTCACTTTATTTAATTTTAAAAAAATGAAAAAGCTTGTTGCAAAAATCAAGGAAGAGATGGATGCTTTCGTAACCAATGCCGACGCTCAAGTTGAAAAGGGAAACAAAGCAGCCGGCGCCCGCGCCCGCAAAGCAGCTCTCGCTCTGATGAAAGACCTGAAGGAATTCAGAAAAGAATCCGTTGCCGAAGCAAAGAAGTAATTTTTCTTGAGTGAACTTCGCAAGACGAGGATGACCAAAGAGAAAATTTGGTCATCCTTTTTCGTTTGCCTGAATCCCTTCGTCACCCCCGTCTTTTTTGACTTTCCGGGGAAAAAACACTTTTCCGCCACTTTTTTGAAAAACAATGCAACGTTTTGGTTCCGGTTTGCATCTATTTAACAGGTTTAGGTTTTAGTACACGTAACAGAGGCCGGGAGCGCGTGAGTGTTCCCGTCCTCTTTTTTTGTTCCTCTCAAGAAAAATATCTATCTATGCACTTGTGAAGAATGAACTGATCACGCTCTTCCTGTCCTTTCTTCTTGCCGTGTCCGCCTTCGGATCGCCGGCAAGAAGGGAAGTCTTCCTGATCGAACAGCCGGACGGAACCTCTTTCAAGGCCCGCCTGCGGGGGGATGAATTCTGTCGGATCCTCACGACCGCGGACGGTTGCGCCATCCGGCGGGATGCGGACGGATTCTACCGGTATGCCTTCTACGATGAAAACGGACGCACCCGGAGCACCGGATACGCGGTCGGGCGGTACACTCCTTCCCTGATTTTGGGAGAGTCCAGGAATATTCCCTATGACAAGTTGCGGGCGATGGCGGCGGAAAGACGCTCCTACCGGAGCGCGCAAATCCTTGAAAAGCGGGTGAGAACCCGGGCGGACACACCGGAAAGCAGGCACTGCCTCTTCATTCCGGTCCAGTTTCCCGACCTTCAGTTCCAAAACCCCGGAACGCGGAAGGCGGAGATCGAAGCCCTCATCAACCAGCAGGGTTATTCCGTGGACGGGGCGACCGGGAGCATGCTGGACTACTTCAACAGCCAGTTCAAGGGTAGCTACACCTTCCACTTCACCGTCGCGGACATCGTGACCGTCTCCCGCAACCACGACTGGTACGGCGACAACGACGACAAGGGGAACGACATACGTGCCTCAGAACTGGTCAAAGAGGCTTGTCTGCTCTCCGATCCGGCCGTCGACTTCTCACAATTCGATGACGACAACGATGGCCGGGTCGACAATGTGTTCGTCATCGTGGCGGGAAAGAGCGAGGCGGAAGGAGCCGGTCCGGATTATTTCTGGCCGCATCATTGGTATGTCCAAGAAAGCCTCACCTTGGACGGGAAACGGATTTCCAGCTATTCCCTGTCTACGGAACTGAGCGTCCACGGGCAGAATAGTTCCGGGCAGTTGCTCTGGGGACTTTGCCAAATCGGAACGCTCTGCCATGAATACAGCCATTCCCTCGGTCTCGAAGATGTCTATGACACCGACGACGAGGGGAGCGGAGGCGTAGCGGAGGCCTTATGGTTCCGGACCGGACTTATGGACGGAGGATGCTACAACAACTGGGGGAAGACGCCTCCGAATTACAATGCGCTGGATCGGGAACTTGCGGGAATCGGCCGTCCGGACACCCTGAAAGTCGGAAGTTTTTCCCTGGAACCCATCGACGTGAACGGCAGGTACCTGATTTACGAAAATCCGCTGAACCGGTACGACTCTTACCTTTTCGAATGCCGCCGCGCAAGCGGATGGGACACCCATATCGGCGGAAACGGACTGCTGATCTACCACATGGACATGTCGAACCAGCCGGCCGGCCATTCGGACGCCGCGGGAAAGGAGGTGAGCGCGATCTACCGATGGCTGAACAACGAAGTCAACTGCAATCCGGAGCATCAGTGCGCGGACCTCATCGAGACCGATCCGGATGCGATCGATGTGAGCCAGGCCTTCTATCCGTTCCGGACGAAGACCTCGTTTACGACCGGTACCTTACCGGCTTTCCGTTTCAACGACGGTTCGGAGTCCCTCCTCTCAATCACGAATATCCAGCGCAGCGGAGACAACGTCACCTTCAATGTCTACTACAGTACCGAGACCATCCCTTCGGTGGAAGATCTCCGCGGGGAAGTTTACCAAGACGCCGCCATCCTGACCTGGGAATCCGACGTCCAGGACTATTCCGACAAGGCGGTGGTCACCTGGGGCGAAACCTCTAAGTCCCGGGAGCGGGTCGAAGTGACCCCATATGCCCCGGGGAAATATTCCTTGACGCTGGAGGGGCTGACCCCTACGACTCCCTACTCGGTGAGCATCGAGTTTTTGAAGGGCTCCGTGAAGGGAGAGGCGCTCAAATACGATTTCCTGACCAAGGCGTTACAAGCAGGAAAGAAACCTTACATTGATTTCGGCTACTTGTCAGGCGTCCGCGTCAACGGGAAGTTCCCCGTCGGGACCGGACTTCCCCTCCGGGTCTCCAACGCAGTCGGAACGCAGGTCGACTGGTATTTTGACGGTACCCCCATCCGGACGGACGAGAGCGGTTATTACATCCTGAAAAAAGCCGGCGCCCTGAAAGCGGTCGTGACCCGAAAGGACGGGAGCAAAGATTTGATTGTCAAAGTAATAACCTTAAACTAACCGCAGGAAAATGGTTCTTGAAATCCATAAATTCACACGTTTGACACGGATTGTTCCGGTCCTGTTGGCGGGACTGGTTCTGGGGTCCTGCAACCGGACCCTGGATCCGGACGAATATTTCATCGCTTCATCGGATATGCTGCTGAAAGTGCGGAGCGATGTGGTGATCCACTACGATCCCCTGACCTGGCAATTGGGATACAATGCGGCTGACAAGGAGTTCCGCGTCCACGACGACGCGATGAAGCAATACTATTTCGTGACCTGTTCCTCGCTGCCTTCTTCGGTAGGTCAAAAGCTGAATGCCACGGTGACTTGGACGCAGGCAGGGGAAGTCAAGTCCGAGAACGGCACCTTTGAAGTCGTGCGGGCGGAGAACGACCGGTACTGGCTGTGGTGCGGGCACAAAAAAAGACAGATCGGCGTCGCCGTCCGTCTCCTTCGGTAATCTTTACTCAGCAGGAAGGCAGGGCCTCCAAAACCCGTAGCCACCCTCGGCTCGTAAGAGGGAGGGACCCAGCGTCAGCTGGGAGGGGCCGGACAAAGTCCGGCGGTTTTGGAGGCCCTGCCTTCCTGCGATAAAAAGATATTCAGAAAATCAGAACGAGCAGGCGATCGCGATGAAATCATCGGCCTTAAGGGCGGCGCCGCCGATGAGACCGCCGTCGATGTCCTTCTGCGCGAAGAGTTCCTTCGCGTTGGAAGGCTTGCAGCTTCCGCCGTACAAGATGGTCGTGTCCTCGGCCACCTGAGCCCCGAACCGGTCGGCCAACACCTTCCGAATCCTGGCATGAATCTCCTCGGCCTGGTCGGACGTGGCTGTCTTGCCGGTTCCGATGGCCCAGACCGGCTCGTAAGCGATGACGATCTTCGCCATGTCGGCAGCGGTGAACTTGAACAACACGTTCTCGATCTGCTCCGTCACGACTTCGAAATGCTTCCCGGCCTCCCGCTGGTCCAGGTTCTCCCCGACGCACAGAATCACGCCGAGGCCTTCCGCCAACGCGAGCTTCACCTTCTCGACCAACTTTTCATCGGTTTCACCGTAGTATTGTCTCCGCTCGGAATGTCCCAGAATCGTCCACCGGCAGCCGACTGACGCCAACATGTTCGCGGCAACTTCTCCCGTATACGCGCCTCCCGCATGGTCGGCGCAATTCTGCGCGGAAAGTTGCACCTTGGAGCCCTTCAGCACCTCCGCTACCGAAGCGAGGTGGGTAAACGGAGCGGCTACGATCAGTCCAACGTTTTCAGCGGTCTGCGCGGATTGGGCAACAACGGCCTTGGCAAGTTCAATTCCTTCCTGGAGTGTGGTGTTCATCTTCCAGTTTCCGGCTACAATTTTCTTTCTCATGATTTTAGGATGTTTGAATATTCGTTTTAACTTACAAAGTTAACTTATTTTGGCTAAATTTGCACATTTACTACTAGAAAGATATCGATGAAGAATTTCGTTGAAGAACTGAGATGGAGAGGCATGATCCAGGACATCATGCCGGGAACGGAAGAAAAACTGCTGGAAGGTCCGCAGGCAGCCTATGTGGGAATCGATCCCACCGCGGACTCCCTGCACATCGGCCATCTGGTCAGCATCATGATCCTGAAACATTTTCAGGAATGCGGCCACAAGCCCATCGCGCTGATCGGCGAAGCGACCGGCATGATCGGAGACCCTTCCATGAAGTCGGCCGAGCGGAACCTGCTCGACACGGAAACCCTAAGACGCAACATCGCCTGCATCGAGGCCCAGCTGGCAATTATCCTGGACTTTGATTCCGACGCGCCCAACAAGGCGGAAATGGTAAACAACTACGACTGGATGAAAGATTATTCCTTCCTCGATTTCATCCGGGACGTGGGCAAGCACATCACGGTCAACTATATGATGGCCAAGGATTCCGTCAAGAAAAGACTCTCTTCCGAATCCCGGGAAGGAATGTCCTTCACCGAATTCAGCTACCAGCTCCTCCAGGGCTACGACTATCTCTGGCTCTACGAACACCGGAACGTGCGTCTGCAGTTCGGCGGAAGCGACCAGTGGGGCAACATCACCACGGGCGTGGAACTGATCCGCCGGATGCTCGGCAAGACCGATGCGTTTGCCATGACCACCCCGCTGATCAAAAAGGCGGACGGAAGCAAATTCGGCAAGACGGAGAAAGGCAACATCTGGCTCGATCCGGAGAAGACCTCCCCTTACGAATTCTACCAGTTCTGGCTGAACGTGAGTGACGATGACGCCGAGCGGTACATCAAGATCTTCACTTTGCTGGACCAGGCTGCGGTCGAACAGGCCATTTCCGAACATCGGCAGGATCCGGGCAGGCGGTCCCTTCAGCAACTGCTCGCCAAGGAAATCACCTGTCTGATCCACGGAGAAAAGGAATATGACAACGCGGTCGCCGCTTCGCGGATGCTGTTCGGCGATTCAACTTCCGAATCGCTCCGGAAATTGGACGAAAAAACCTTCCTGGCCGTATTCAGCGGGGTTCCGACCTTCGATGTTCCTGCCTCCAAGCTCCCCTGCCCTATCCTGGACTTCCTGGCGGTCGAGACGCGGGTCTTCCCCTCCAAAGGCGAGTGCCGGAAGATGATCCAGGGCGGCGGCGTGAGCATCAACAAGGACAAGGTGACGGACATCGACTACCAAGTTTCCGATCAGGATATCCTGGACGGAAAGTACATTCTCGCACAGCGCGGGAAGAAAAACTATTACATCATCAACATTGTATAACCGCATCACGTAAACAGAAAAACATGGAAAAACAAATGAGTACGCGGCAGCTGAAAGTTGCCCGTGAAATCCAGAAAGCCTTGGCGGAAATCCTCCGTCAGAAAGGGATGGCGGCCTTCGACGGAGCCATGGTCACCGTGAGCGAAGTCCGGATAAGCCCGGACCTGTCTATAGCCAAGACCTACGTCAGCATCTTCCCTTCCGCAAAGGCGGAGACGGTCATGAACATCCTGAACAACAACGTCAAGTCCTACCGCGGCGAACTGGGACGCATCGTGGCCAAGCAGTTGCGCATTGTCCCGGAGATCGTCTTCTACCTTGATTCCTCCATCGAAGACGCCGAACACATTGACGAACTGCTGAGGAAATAATCGGCGGGCTCTATGCCGAAATCATCTTCCAGCAGTCTCCTGTTCCTCCCGCTCGCCCTCCTTCTGCTTGCGGGAGCGGATCTGCTGACCGGAGATTCAGGTTTCTGCTTTCCCGATCCGGTCCTCTTTTGGAAATTGCGGGTGCCTCGCATGCTGACCGCCGCCGCGGCCGGAGCATCTCTGGCCGTGGCCGGTCTCCAGATGCAGAGCCTGTTCCGAAATCCGCTGGCCGACCCCCACATCATGGGTGTCAGCGCCGGAGCGGGAACCGGGGCTGCGGTCGCGACTTTGCTGCTCGGCTCCGGTTCGATCCTGACCGGTTTATTTTCCGGCTTGACCCTCGTGGCCTCCGCTTTTCTCGGCGCGGCGCTCGCATCCCTGCTGATCCTGCTCGCAGCGACGCGGATCCAACGCGCGACCACCTTGCTGATCTTCGGGGTCATGCTGGGATTCGTGTTCAGCGCTGTGACGTCCATCCTCGCCTATTCGGCAGACAAGGAAAGTTTGAAGGCCTTCTACAGCTGGTCGGCGGGCAGTTTCGTGGGGAATCGTCCGGAAGACGTCGTTTTGATGGTCCTTTTTCTGCTGACAGGGACCGGCCTAGCCTATTTCAATCACCGCGGCCTGGACATCGCCCTGTTCGGAGATGAATATGCCGCCTTGTCGGGGGCCCGTGTCGACCGAATCCGGAGCAAGGCCCTGATCAGCAGTTGTCTGCTCACGGGCGCGGTTACGGCCTTCTGCGGTCCGCTGGGATTCGTGGGAATCGTCTCCCCGCACATTGCCCGGACGCTGCTCCGCTCTTCCGTGCACCGGAAAGTCATTCCGGCCACCCTGCTGGTGGGCGCAGGCTTGTCGGTGGCCGCCGACCTACTTTCGCAGGCTTTTCCGATTCCGCTCCCCGTCGGCAGCACCCTCGCCCTGATCGGTATCCCCATCATTCTGTGGATTCTCGTCCGTCACCCCTGATCATATTGAAAAGATTGACTGTCAAGTGATTCAACTGATAAACCTCCTCGTCGGCTACAAGAAGCCGGTTGCCGGTCCCCTCGATTTCGAAATCTCGGACGGGGAATGTGTGATGCTCTTCGGGCCGAACGGGAGCGGAAAAAGCACATTGCTGAAAACCTTGGCCGGAATACTTCCTCCTTTGGGCGGGCGTTTCACCGCCGGCGGCGAGGTGGTTCTCATCCCCACCCATATTCCCAAAGTCAAAGGTTTCACGGTCCGGGAATTCATCCGAACGGGTCTGCTGGCAAGAAGCAACCTGTTCGCGAAACTGGACGCAGAAGCTGAGACCCGGGTGGAGCGGGCGGTCGAAACGCTGGATCTCGCGCCGCTTGCCGAAGCGGATCTCACGCAGATCAGTGACGGAGAATTCCAAAAAGCCTGTCTTGCGACAGCCCTCACCCGCAAAGCCGATGTGATCCTTCTCGACGAGCCGACCGCCTTTCTGGATGTCGACAACCGCGTCATGGTGTTGAAGACCCTGCAGCAGATCGCCCGCTCCACCGGAACCTCGGTCCTTTTCTCGACCCATGACATCTATGACGGGGAAAAATATTCGGATTCAAGTTTGAAACTTTCTTTGAAACATTGAAACCTTTATCGTATTTTTGCAGAATATGGCAGACAGAATATTCCTGATCGACGGGCACAACCTCATCTTCAAGATGTACTACGCGTTTCTGCGTCGCCCGATGATCAATTCCAAGGGGGCGGACATGTCCATCCTCTTCGGTTTCACAAAATACATCCTCGAACTCCTCGACCGGGAAAAACCGACCCACCTGGCGGTGGCCTTCGATCCGCCGGGAGGAACGTTCCGGGACAAATTGTATCCGGCCTACAAAGCCAACCGAGCTGAGACGCCCCAATTGGTAATCGACGCCCTGGATCCCTTGATCGAGATCTGCGACGCCCTCAACATCACCACTTTGATGCTGCCTGGCTATGAGGCGGACGATGTGATCGGTTCGATGTCCAAGCGCTGCGCGCGGGAGGGACTGGACGTCTACATGGTCACGCCGGACAAAGACTACGGCCAGTTGATCGAAGACCGCATTTGGCAGTACAAGCCCGGAAAGGGCGGGAGCGACAACGAAGTGATCGGTGTTCCGGAAATCCGCGCGAAGTACGGTATCCAGTCCCCGCTGCAAGTCATCGACCTGCTGACCCTCTGCGGAGACGCCTCCGACAATGTGCCCGGCGTAAAGGGAGTAGGAGAAGTGGGTGCAAGCAAACTGGTTGCGAAATACGGTTCCGTCCAAGCGATCTACGCGCATCTGGATGAACTCAGTCCGCGGCAACAGGCCCAATTCCGGGAAGCGGAAGA
>JGI24711J26586_10000268_pt1 | contig 40234 bp, 27 predicted proteins | sample BioPla3DNA1_FD_26586 | JGI IMG/M metagenome (IMG submission 26586)
CGCCTCTTCACTCGCGGCATCCGCCCACTCCTTCGAAAACTTCAGCGCCCTATCCTTTATCTCATTCCAGCTTAATGGCATAATTTAATTTTGCAATTTAAACTACAAAGATATAAAGAAATTTTTGAATTTAAGTTTCCGAAATCTACATTTTACCCCTTGTTACAAACTAAAAATAAAACCACTAAGATTTAAAGAGGATGACATGCTATAGTCTTCATTCCGTGTTGGAATGTTAAATAAAATATACTGGTTTAATTCCGTAATAATATAAATCTTGTCCCATTTTACTTATTGTAAAGCTTGTTCCATGTCTAAGTCCTATTCCACAAGAATACATTAATGGCTCATAATCATGGTTCCGTCCATGATTTTCCCAGTTCTGTTCAGACATTTTTTTTATAAATTTGAACCCTTTTGGATGTATTGTGTCTAATACAGGAGACAAATCATTCAACTCATCCCACGTAAGATTGCCTTCTATGTGTGCTTTTATTAAATTAGCTAAAATTCTAGATTTGTTGATGTCTAAATAACGTTCATTCCATAAAACTATAGCTTCAACTACCTTATTTCTGTATTTTTCATCAGTGTTGAATTTACTTTTAAAACTATTAAGTTTTTCTTCTGAAATAGTATTGTCATTAAGTTCCTTAAAAAAAATTAATAGTTTTTTTAAATCAAACATTTCTTTAACTGATAATCCAAATTTAACAATGCCGACAACAGTCTTCACAAATGGAATTTCTCTTATTGCATTATTATCAAGAAAAGTATCTAATCCAATTTCAGCATAATCAATCGTTAAATCAATTGTCGAATTAAGAAACTCATTTTTTACCGACTTAATTATTGAAGTATTATGTTCCATGATGTTTTTTGATAAAATTTTTCTTGATGTTATTATTATAAAAGCGCTTATTGAAGCAATGAAAATTTTTCTTAATATTTATTCGACGAAAAAAGATACAACGAAAATTTTTAAGTTCAGATTTTTATGGTGTCAGTTTTAGTGTAATTGTTAGTGGATGGTTATATGAAATGTATCGAATTGTAGGGTTATATTAATATCTCTGGGAAAAGTCCGTGAAGCGTGATAGAATGTTCAAAAACTCATTAACTTTTATACGTTTTATGACCTGTTCTCAGAGTTTATTTTTATCTCAATTTTTGCTATATCGTCTAAATCGATCTGTTCAGACTCATTTAGCTTTAAATATGATGAATTTAAAACAATCCTGTCGTTAAGTAACTGTCCATTTTTTAAGGTTATATCAACTATCTGATATCCCATGCCTTGTTCAGGTTGATTTGACAAATAGCCAATATGTTCCTCCTTTAGTCTTAGCTTATTTCCCATATTCTTTTTTATTATAATAGGTGTTTTTTGAAGTGCCATTCTCAAAATAAGCCTCAATTCCACCACCATTGTGTCCAAATGCGGGTTGAACTATCCCTCGTTGTAATATGTCTATGGATTGTGGTCTAATGTAAAATGCCCATTTTATTTTTTCATCATTAGGTAGTGCATATCTATCAATGGGGTCATCATTTGCGTACATGCAATCTATATAATCATTGTGAGTTGTTGTATATGTCCCATTTATTAATTTATTTTCTACAAAATTAATTCTTTTATCATTTTCGTATGCAGATATTCGAACAAAAATTTCTACACCATTAGCAGTTTCTCTAGGGTTGTCAATTGCTCCATTTCCACCAGAATGTCTCTTCATACTTAATTTTTCACTTTCTGCCAAAAATTTACTTTCATAAAGAGAGCTTCTTGGGATTAGTTTAATCGAATCAGTTCTAATATCAAGCCTATTTGATTCATTTAGAATTGTGGAATATCCAAGATTAATAATTCGTTGTTTATGTGTTAGAAATTATTATCTAAATCCACAATCAAATCACTATTATACACAACATATCTTTTTGTGGAATAACTTCCGATCAGTTGACCTTCAATAATCTGATACCCCATCCCGGTTTCAGGAAGTGATAATAAATGATTACTATCTGATGAATAAGCTTTATAAATCATAGTGTCTTTTTTTAATATTGTTACTAAAATCTAATATACGCAACAAATATACAACTGAGAAAATGGTATAACATACGAATTTCTAAATAGTTATTAACAAATTACAGTGCAAAATTTATAAATTATGAATTAATAATTCTATTAAACTCACTATATTTTATTTATAGATTTTATAGCAAGCTGAAATTCAGTATATTATATTATTCACAAGATCTATTTTTTCCCTTATCAAAATATTGAATTTTGCGATTTAAATATTAATGTAAACTTAATTAAGGATGTGATAATCTTAATAAACTGTTAATATTAAGGCAATGGTGTTGTGAAGGGTTGATTGCAGAAACCTATCAATATACACTAATCTTTTTACGATCCACAAACGATAATAAACCGATGAAATGTACATGCACTATGTCATTTGTTTTGAGCGAATTGTTTACTTTTTTGTTAATCTGCTGTCCATCTTGCTTCAAAATCTGTTGGGTCCATTTTCAATCCTGTTCGTAAAATCTGGTTTAATTCTTTTCCATTTGGCATAGTCGGCAACATTGTAAAATATTGTCTAATAGCTGCTCTTATTCCAGCAAGACAAGTTTTAGTTTTAATCCAGTTTTGAGGGCTGAATACTCGATTTGGTGGGAGTGGTTCATTGGCAGCTGCTTCAAGCGCACTGTTTAAACAACTTCCGGCGATATCAACTATTTGATCAACTAAGTTATTTGTAATGGCTTTTTCAAAGGTAACTTTTGGATTTGGCGCACCTTCAGGCATATTATTGGCAACACAAAAACATAATGAAATAGCATAAAAATGATGATATGGAGCATATGCTCTCATGGCTAATAAGCTTTCGTTAAGTACTAAAGGATTTTCTTTCGTCCATCTTTTCCAAACATTTTTCATCCAAAAATTAAGAGCTTGAGCATTTTCAGGATTATAGTCTTTTTTGAATAGTTGTTCAAAGTATTTATCAAATATTTTAGTTTCACTATAGGCAATATTGGGTCTTTGTGAATGCCACGAAATAAGGTATTTACCTAAATCCACTAAGTCAATAATGTAATTTTTATCTTTTGTAGCCGGTGGAATTTCCCCTCTCTTAGTTATGAAATATCCACTTGGATACTTTTGTTCAAAAGCTCTTTTAAGATTTAAAACTCTTTTGTCATTACTTCTTAAATCTCGTGGCTTTACTGCACTTTGTGAATTCGTATTTATGCTAATTTTATCAGCCCTTTCTCGTTGTGGAATTTCATAAAATCTAAATAAAATGTATGTATCGTCAAGAGTTTTTAACTTTTTCGCTACAACTAAAAATTGTATTTAGTGACTGACACCCATTCACTACACTTAAGCCATGTAATTTTAAATTATTATTTTCTATTTTCAGTTTATTACAAATTGCAGTTATTCCATTATGGAAAAAGAAGAAGTCTTTATGGTTGTCGCTGTAAATTGTGCTTTTAATACCTTTATTTACTCTATTGCTTAAACCCAAACTTTGTCTTACATTTTTTTGAAACAGAGTTCCATCCTTAATCCCAGGAATTTTTATGCATTCCTTTAGTGGGACGGTAGCAATTACTACTTGAGTATTGGCAATCTTTACCGGCATGTAATTACCCTCACTCAAATCCATAGTATGATTAATAGAAGGATTATCAACTTCTAATGCAATATCGTATCTTCTTTTTAATTCGTCTTTGTCAATAACAGTAAGTGATGCATTAAAATCTTCATTCTCAGATAATTCAACTAAATCATGTTGAAAAGTCGCCAAATCATTATTTGCAGCAAACGTAAGAGTTCCAGTAGTTATTAATTCAAAAGCAATTTCATAGTCATCCTCTAAAGCTTTAGCAACTTCTGAAAGTTTTCTTTTTAATTTATTATTGCCGACTTCTTGCAATCTCACTAAGTCACGCAACTGTATCCAAGAAGATAATACTTCTCTTAATGGTTCTGCATCAACAGAGTTTTGATTGATGAACTTTCCCTGAATGATGAAAATTGTTTGTTTGTCATCGTCAATTATTATTGCGTCAATTTGTTTATCATCAGCACCATCAGTCATGTCGTCCTTTGTTTCATTCATATCCCTAAGGTGAATGTTTCTTAAGTACCATGCGACGAACCTTTGCCCATCATTTGGAAAATTCTGTTGGTAAAAATTTTCTTGAATTTCAGTTTTTATTTTTTCGTACATGTTCATTTAATTTACTTTATCTTTAAGTCTTTTTTTATAATATATAATTCAAGTAGCAAATATACAACGGAAAAGTGGAAATTTGAGTTTTTTGTGTCAATCTAATTTAGGGGCTGGCTTATTATTCAATCGTTACTTCATTGTTTGAGTATATTTTTTGATGTTTATTTAATATGGCTTCATAGGTGCGCAGTGATTTCCAATCAAAATTTAATTTCTTTGATGCCTTTTGAAATGCAGTATTTATCATGTTCCCATATTCTGTTTTCATATCAAAACACTTAAAGTATTCTCTGTTTTTAACAAAAGACACAAATTCCTCTTTTTTAATCATACCATTATCAATAAATTTCTCATTGACATATTGACTTACATTTGGATGATTAAAGATTATTTCATTTAAAATTTTCTCTTGTTCTCTTATAAATTCATCCCATTTTTTTTTGTAATCGTCTTCCCACTTTATTAAATAGGTACATTCATCGAAATCCTCTTTTTTAAAATATGAATTTTCACCAACACCATCCCCATGCCAAGTGTGTACTTTTATATTAAAAAGGTCAGAAATATTCTCTGTAAAACTAGTTTCGTTATAATTTTTTAAACTATACTTATCATCTCGATAATATAAATTTAAAAGAAATAATGCGGCCATTGCCTTGAGAAGATTCTTAATATTACCTTTTCTAAGATTATCTGTTCGATTATGTTTAACTGCTTGATAAGCTTTTTTCCAATCAGCAGCACTTGAACCACGTTTATTGGCCTTCAATAGAGGATTTAATACTTTATTGTCGACATTTTGAAAATAAAAATTTGAAGATGAAATAATTACTTTCTTTTTACTAAGTTGCCATTTTTGTTCTAATAAATTTAAACAATCAGTATCAAAGTATAAATCCCTATCTGCTGGACAGACTCCACCATTTTTAAAGTATAACTCTTTTGCAATAGCCTCAATCTCAACAACGCATCTAATTAATAATTCGGAAATTTTTACGGAATAGACTGTAAGTTGGCTATCATCAAAATGAACCTGATTTGATAATTCAACTATTTCTCGTTCTATGTTTTTGTATACAGGCCAGTAGAGGTTTATCATGACAATATATTCAGAAGTATTTGTACTGTATTTTTTTAATTTTTCCTAACAGGATCTAATTTACAAAGCAAATATACAACAAAAAAACCGAAATCAATCTATGCTTTTGTCGGTCCATTCAACACCGCAAAAGTGGAGTTTTGGCTGTAAAATTCGGGGACAATCTCTTTCATCTTTTTGACGATTTGTAATGGGTCTTCGTCTTGCATGCGGATGAGGGATTCAACTTTATTCACCACTTCGTCGTAAGGGTAGCGGATTATGTTGGCAATCATGATCTTTTCATGGGTGGTTTGCTTGGTGTTTTCTTTGTTTGCCAACAACTCTTCGTAGAGTTTTTCTCCAGGGCGCAATCCGGTAAATTCAATGTTGATATCTTTTCCCAAGGTCAATCCGGAGAGTTTAATCATTTTCACCGCCAAATCGTAAATCTTCACAGATTCTCCCATGTCAAAGATAAAGATTTCTCCTCCATCGCCCATGGCTCCTGCAGTAATTACCAACTGACAAGCCTCTGAGATGGTCATGAAGTAACGAGTGATATCGGGGTGGGTCACGGTGAGGGGTCCCCCCTTTTCTATTTGTTTCCTAAAAAGAGGAATAACGGAACCATTAGAACCTAAAACATTCCCAAAACGGGTGGTAATAAACTTGGTATGAGGCTGTTCAAAGTTCAACGATTGAACGTAAATCTCTGCAATTCTCTTGGAAGCACCCATCACACTGGTCGGATTGACAGCCTTATCAGTGGAGATCATCACAAATTTATCCACCTTGTACTGCACAGCTAAATCTGCCAGGTTTTTAGTCCCTTCTACATTGGTCTTAATTGCCGCACCGACATTCTCTTCCATCACGGGAACATGCTTGTAGGCAGCCGCGTGGTAAATAATGTCGGGAGTCTCCTCTTGCATCACTTTTTCAATGCGTTTCTTGTCGGTGATATCCATTAACAGAATATCAATGCTGCCGCTGTAATTTTGACTGTTGCAAAAATTGGTGAGAAAAAAAGTGGGAGTTTCGGCATTGTCAATCAGAACTAACTTTTTAAATCTGAAGGAGAGAAGCTGGCGCACAATCTCACTTCCAATCGAGCCGGCTGCTCCGGTAATCCATATCGTTTTGTCATAAATTTCGGGACTTACCAAAGACTGATCCATCTGAATCGGCTCTCTCTCAAGCAGTTCCTCAATTTTTATCTGTTTAATCTGTTTAAAGCTCAATTCCCCGTTAATCCATTTCAATACCGGAGGCACAACCAATACTTTCACATCGTGCAGCAGCGCAATCTCGGTAATCTCATTTTTCTTGGCTGCCGGTAGGTTTTGAATGGAGATAATGATAATGGAGATATTGTTTTTGGCAAAAAAGTCTGACAGTTGAGAAAAGGGAAGAACCCTTAAACTCTCCAGTGTCATGCCAATCTTATTGGGGTCTTCATCAAAAAAGGCAACCACATTATATTTGCTGATTTGATCTCTGTCAAACACCCTTTTGGTGACGATTCCACTCTCTCCGGCACCAAAAATCACCACATTTTTTTTCAGTTTTGTTGGATTAATGGTTTCGAGGTAGTAGGATTTGAACTGAATTCTATAAAAGATCAGCAAGGCAATCGTGATGGGTAATTCAATGTAGATAATGGAGGTTGGGATAATCCGGGGGAGTCCTCTCGCATCCATAATTAAGTTGATCATAAAGAGGATCAGGGATCCGACAATGGAAGCTAAAAATATAGTAATCAGGTCTTTGGAGTCTGTATAACGCACTACCATCCGGTGTGTTCCAAAAGCTAAAAACACAAGCGACCGGATCAAAACAATCATAAAAGGAGCAATCAGGTAGTCATCAATCGTGAGTTTAGAGGGTAAACCAATATTTCCACGAATAAAAACCGCCAAAATAGCCGCAATAAAGACACAGCAGATATCAAAAATTAATATCACTGAGGAGGGCAAAATGCTCATTTTTTGGATAAACTTCTTCATTGCTTTAATCTCTGATATATATTCTTTGTACTCTTTTTGATATGGCAGTCAGCAGCTCATAAGGTATTTTTCCAATCCATTTGGATATTCGATACAGTTTCATCTCAGAATTGTAGATAATCACGTCATCTTCTTCTTTAGCATCAACTCCTGTAATGTCGATTAAAGTCATATCCATACAAACTTTACCGACCACAGGACACTCTTTCCCTTTCACCAGCATCTTGCCCACTCTGTTACTCAACTCTCTCGGATATCCATCAGCGTACCCTATAGGAACTACCGCCAACATCATATCTTTATCTGCTACAAAAGTACGATTATATCCGATACTCTCCCCTTTTTTTATTTTTTTAACCTGAGTAATGATACTTTTGAGTGTAATGGTATTGCTGGTATGGGGCTGATCTTCTTCTACAGCGGTATAGCCATACAAACCGATACCCAACCGAACCATGTCGAAGTGATACTCAGGGAAACGGGTGATTCCCGCACTGTTGGCAATATGTTTCAGGAAGGAATAACCCAACTTTTGCTCCATTTTAGAGCAAATTCTCTGAAATAGTTGCGCTTGTTGGTGTGTAAATCGGTCTTCATTCGGATCTTCAGCGGCAGCCAGGTGAGAAAAGAGTGAACGCACTTTAATCTGCGGATTTTGAGCAATGAGCTCTGCCAGTTCGTCAATCTGCTCCTCATCAAACCCCAGTCTATGCATGCCGGTGTCAATTTTAATGTGGATCGGATAATCTTTAATTTCAGGGTACTGTTTTAGCGTTTCTATCCACTTCTCCAGATAGTGGAAATTAAAGATTTCCGGCTCCAGTTGATACTGGATCATGGAGTGAAATCCGGCAGCTTCAGTACCCAAAACAACGATGGGCGTTTTAATCTTTCTTTTCCGCAATATAATTCCTTCATCAGTGTAGGCAACTGCTAGATAATCAATGTGATGGTAAATCAACTCATTAATCAGCTCAACATCTCCCAATCCATAGGAAAAGGCTTTAACCACCGCCATGAACTTAATATTTGGAGCGGTTTTGGATCTGTAGTAGTGCAGATTATGAACCAAAGCGGCTAAATCTACTTGCAACACAGTCTGGTGACTTTTCAATTGCAATTTTTGAACCACTTGTTCAAATTGCCATTTCCGGGCTCCTTTGACCAAAATAGCTTCCTGACCAATTTTGCCGGATCTAAGATATTCCAATAGTTCCCGGGTATCTTTAAAAATACTCAAGGTTCCATTTTTCATTAAATGTTGATAAGGTTCCACCTTAGAACCTACCCATAACACCCGATTGATCCGGTGTTCCTGAATCATACTAAAGATATGCTTGTACTCCTCTTCCCCTAACAATACTTGTTCAAAATCGGAGATAATCAGGGTTCGCTTCTCAAATTGAGTTTGTGTATTTAAAAAGTCCAGCGCAATAGCTAAGGAGTTGAGATCNAGGCTATAAGTGTCATTGATTACAATGGAGCGGTTAATCGCTTCTTTCACCTCCATTCTCATTGAGAGACGGGATAACAGAGCTAGTTTTTCGTTGATTTGCTCAATTGGGAATCCCAGATGGAGTAGGAGCGTCACCACTTGCATTCCATTTTCAATGGAGGCACTGTCCGTAAAGGGGATTCTTACCGGTTCTTCATAGCTTTGCAGTATAATTACAGTTTCCGAATCTGTTTTTTCTACTTTTTCAATCCGATAGGTTCCCTCTTGAGTTCCCCAGCTAATCAATTGCAGGTGCTGAAATTCAGGTTTTTGTAGTGCATAATGGATCATGGAGTGATCAGAGCAGTAGATAAGGGTTTTAGCCCTTTGAAAGAGCCTTAATTTTTCGAGCAGTTTTTGATAGATTCCCTCAAAGTTTGCCATGTGGGCATCTCCGATGTTACAAATGATACCGATATTGGGTTGAATCACTGTTTCCAGGGCTTCCATTTCTCCAACCTGAGATATACCTGCTTCAAAAATAGCCAGGTTGTGTTGCGTATCCATTCTCCAAACAGAAAGGGGAACTCCAATTTGGGAATTCCAGCTGTTGGGACTTTTAATCACTCTGTAGTCGTTGGATAAGGTGTGTGCCAGCCACTCCTTGACAATTGTTTTACCATTGCTCCCGGTAATCCCAATCACAGGGTAGGAGAATTGTTTCCGGTGGTTGGCAGCAATCAGTTGCAATGCCAAAATAGCTTCCTCAACTTGGATAAAATTGGCATTATAGTCAGAAAAATCGCTAATAGGGTGAGTGATAATAAAGTTTTTCACCCCCTGTTCAATTAGTCCGGGAATATATTTATGTCCATCATTATTTTTAGTCTCTATAGCAAAGAAAAGTACCTGTGGATGATCTTTTATTCTTCTGCTGTCATAGCCCAATTCAGAGATCGCGCTGTTGGTATCCTTTAGATTTGAGGCTATAGGATTCAGAATTTGGACGATATCTTTAATCAATAACACCATGACAGTGCGGATTGAGATCTATAATATTAAACAGCTGAGTTTAGTCTGTTTTTTGCGATATCAATAGCCAGGTAGATCGCTTTTCTCATTGAGTCTGCGGAAGCCAGATTTTTTCCTGCAATATGGTATGCTGTTCCATGTGCAGGTGATGTTCTGACAATAGGAAGTCCGGCGGTAAAGTTCACGCCATCCTCCATGGATAATAGTTTAAAAGGGATCATTCCCTGATCGTGATAGATGGCTAAAGTAGCATCGAACTCCATATATTGTCCGGAAGCGAAAAAGCCATCTGCAGGGAAAGGTCCAAACACATTGATATTTCTATCAAAAGCGTCGTTAATCGCCGGTTTAATAATATCATTTTCCTCAGTTCCAATCAAACCGGTATCTCCTCCATGCGGATTGAGTGAGAGAACAGCAATTTTAGGGTTGGTACACAAAAAATCTGTTCTTAATGAGTGGTCTAATATTTCAATTTTTTGCAACACCAAATTTTCGGATAAAACCCCGGGTAAATCGTGAATCGCAACGTGATTGGTGACAAATCCCACTTTGAGACGATCAGAAACCATCATCATCATACTTCTGGGAGCACCAAATTCATGAGCAAAAAATTCAGTGTGTCCGGTAAAATTGAAATCATCAGATTGAACACTATATTTATTAATCGGTGCTGTTACAATAGCATCAATCTCATTGTTTTTCAAATCCCTGCAAGCTGCATTGATAGATTGAACAGCAACTTGTCCTGCAATAGAGGAAGATTCTCCCAATGTGACTCTCACTTCTTTATCCGACAGATTGAGCAAATTAGGATTTTTTAGTGATACATTACTGATATTTCTGGTAATTTGGAATGAAAAATCATGCATTCCTAACGTTTTTCTATGATAAGAAGCAACTTTTGCCAATCCATATACAATAGGTGTACAAAATTCGTTAATTCTATTATCTTTTAAAGCTTTCATAATCACCTCATAAGAGATACCATTAATATCTCCGTGGGTAATTCCAATTCTTAGAGTTCTATTCATTCGTCATTAGTATTATAGAGTAACTTTAACTTCATATTCTTCATATCCTTCAACGATATCTCCCACTTTAATATCATTGAAATTTTCGATATTGAGTCCGCAATCCTGTCCGGCAACAACCTCTTTAACATCATCTTTAAAACGTTTTAGAGATCCCAATTTTCCGGTATAGATCACAATTCCGTCCCGGATAAGTCGTACCAAATTATTACGATTTAACTTACCATCCAGTACCATACAGCCGGCAACAGTTCCCACTTTTGAAATTTTGAAAATCTCTCTAACTTCAAGGTTACACAAAATTTTCTCTTTGATTTCAGGTGAGTGCATACCTGCAATAGCGTCTTTGATTTCGTTGATTGCAGTATAAATAATAGAGTAAGTTCTGATGTCAATCTGCTCTTGTTCAGCTAACTTTCTGGTACCTGGAGTGGGTCGTACCTGGAAGGCAACGATAATCGCATTGGATGCAGAAGCTAACAGAACGTCGTTTTCTGTGACAGCTCCAACGGATTTATGGATTACATTAACCTGAACCTGAGGAGTTGTAAGTTTCAATAATGAGTCAGCCAGTGCCTCTACAGATCCGTCCACATCCCCCTTAACAATAATATTAAGTTCTTTAAAGTCACCAATGGCGATTCTTCTTCCAATCTCATCAAGAGTAATGTGTTTTTGTACTCTTAATCCAATTTCTCTATCAAGTTGAGCTCGTTTGGTTGCCGCAACTCTCGCTTCATGTTCAGTATTGCATACTCTGAGTATATCTCCGGCTTGTGGCGCACCATTGAGTCCCAACAGGAGAACAGGAGTAGCAGGTCCGACATCGTCAACCTCCTGATTTCTTTCGTTGAAGAGTGCTTTAACTTTACCGTGGAAAGCTCCTGCTAATACAGGATCACCCACCTTAACAGTTCCGTTTTGAACCAAAAGTTTGGCGACATATCCTCTACCTCTGTCCAATGAAGATTCCAGAACAGTACCTATACCGGGTCTGTTTGGATTCGCTTTTAACTCCAATAGTTCAGCTTCCAGTAAAACTTTTTCCAACAATAAATCAACGTTGGTTCCCATTTTTGCATTGATCTCCTGACATTGATAAGGACCACCCCATTCCTCAACGAGGATATTCATATTAGCCAATCCTTCTCTGATTTTATCTGGTGCAGCAGTAGGTTTATCTATTTTAGTAATCGCAAACACAATAGGAACTCCGGCTGCTTGAGCATGGTTAATCGCTTCTACTGTTTGAGGCATGATAGCATCATCAGCTGCAATCACAATAATGGTCAAGTCTGTAACTTTAGCACCACGCGCTCTCATCGCTGTAAACGCTTCGTGACCCGGAGTATCCAGGAAGGTAATTTTTCTTCCGGATGGAAGTCGAACTAAATAAGCTCCAATGTGTTGAGTAATTCCTCCGGCTTCACCGGCAATCACATTCGACTTACGGATATAGTCCAGAAGTGAAGTCTTACCATGGTCCACGTGTCCCATAACGGTAATAATAGGATGTCTGGGTTCTAAATCTGCTTCATCATCATCAAACTGAAGTGATAACTCATCTTCCATTTCAACTCTCATAAATTCAACTTCGAAGCCGTACTCTTCAGCTAATAAAGAGATAGTTTCAGCATCCAGACGTTGATTGATAGAAACAGCCAATCCAATACTCATACAGGTAGAGATAATTTGAGTTACCTGAACATCCATTAAACTGGCTAACTCGTTAGCAGTAATAAATTCAGTAACTTTTAATGTTTTGGAGGCTTCTTTTTCCCTTAGTTCGTGCTCATGTTGTTCTGAAAGAATAGTTTGACGTCTCTCTCTTCTACGTTTGGAAGATCTTGACTTACCAAGTGGTTCCAAACGTTGCATTGTTTCACGAATTTGTCTTTGGATATCCTCATCACTAATTTCTGTTTTAGGAGCAGCAGCTTGTTTTTTACCTCCAGCTTGTGTTTGTGATTGTTGGCTGGGAGTTGGTTTAATACGTGTTCTCCTTCTTCTTCTTTTACTTGAAGACTCACCGGTTGAGGAAGTTTCACTCTTACTTTGTTGTTTTTTCTCTGCTTGACCACCTCTTCTACCTGAATCTTTGGGGGTCAGTTCATCCAACTTAATAGTTCCTTTAATAACAGGAGCTTTCAGTTTAATATATCGGGTTTCAATAAAGTTTTCAGGAGTCTCTTCCACTTCCTCACTTTTTTCTTCAGTAGCTTTTGATTCTTCTGCCGCATCAGGTACACTTTTATCCTCTTTACTCTCTTCCGTTACAGGAGTAACTTCTACTTCCTGAGTTACAGTTTCCTCCACGGTTGGAGCAACAGGTTCAGTTTTGTCAGTTTCAGGAGTACCGGATTCTGCCACTTCAGGTGTCTCTTTTGTTTGTTCAGAACTGATTTGCTCAACCTCTTTTTCAGCAACTTTGTTCTCTACCTCTACTGTAGGTTCAACTTTGATTTCTTCAACAGGTTCAGCAACAGCAGCAGACTCTTGAGTTTCTTTAGCTTCATCTCTTGAAACTGCTTTCTCTGTGGTTTTTTTCTTTTTTACTTTAGAAGAATCCTCAGAAGCAGTTTTTTTACTCCTCTTTTTAGGTTCGAAAGTCTCCGGATCTAAAAATCCAACTTGTTTTGGTCCACTGGGAGCTTCAACTCTAATTACCTTATCAACTTTTTCTTCCTCTTCTTTTTTTACAACCGTTTCTTTTTTTGTATCCTTTGGTTTAGGTTCCACAGGTGCTTCTACGGTTGGCTCAGGAGTTGCCTTAACGGGTTCAGGAGTTTCCTCTTTGCTCTTATCGTATATACCGATTTTTATTTTTTGAGCCTCCTCTTTAACGATTTTATCTCCCATATACTCCTTTACAAGGGCTTCATACATTTCAGGGGATAGTTTCACATTAGGATTTCTATCACTAATATCAAAGCCCTTCTTTTGCAGGAATGCAACTATTGTACTGGGAGCCACGTTAAATTCTCCGGCAGTTTTGGCTAAACGATGTATTTGCTTTTTTTCTGACATATATAGTGTAAAAAATTTCTAATAAATATTTAAGATAAAAGAGTATTGTTGAGATTATTATATTGTTTGTTATTCGATATCAAGTTCTTTTTTAATAGATGCAATCATTTCATCCACAGTTTCTTCTTCCAAATCCGTACGTTGAATCAGATCTTCTCTGCTTAATTTTAAAACTCCTTTTGCAGTGTCACATCCGATAGCTTTAAATGCATCAATAACCCATTGATCAAATTCATCATTGAATTCATCCAAGTAAACATCTTCTTCATCATACTCCTCGTCATCTCTGTAAACATCAATTTCATATCCTGTTAACCTGCTTGCTAATCGAATGTTATTTCCACCTTTTCCGATAGCCAGTGATACCTGGTCCGGTTTCATGTAAACTTTTGCATTTTTGAACTCTTCATCAATCTCAATGCTGGTTATTTTTGCAGGATTCAAAGCTCTTGCAATGAGTAAGCTGGTATTTTCAGTATAATTGATGATATCAATATTTTCATTGCGAAGTTCTCTCACGATGGAATGAATTCGGCTCCCTTTCATTCCCACACAAGCTCCAACCGGATCTATTCTGTCATCGTATGCTTCAACCATCACTTTGGCTCTTTCTCCCGGTACTCTAACAACATTTTTAATAGTGATCAGTCCGTCAAAGATTTCAGGAATCTCAGTTTCCATTAATCTTTCCAAAAATTGAGGTGCAGTTCTGGAGATGGTAATCACCGGTGTCGATTTCTTAACATCTACTCCTTGTACAACAGCAATGAGGGTGTCTCCTTTTTTATATCTGTCTGCAGGAATCTGTTCAGAAGCGGGAAGAATCAACTCAACTCCATCTTCATCCAGAATCAAGATCTCTTTTCTCCAAACCTGATTTACCTCTCCGGATACTAATTCTCCAACCTTATCTTCATATTTTCTGAATATGTTATCTTTTTCGTATTCCAGAATCTTATTGATCAAGTTTTGTCTTAGAGTTAATATTTCACGACGGGCAAAGTCAGTTAAGTGGATTGTTTCATAACACTCTTCTCCCTCTTCAAGGTCAGCTTCAATTTTGATCGCATCTTTGAGTTCGATTTGAGTTGCTTCATTTTCCATCTCTCCATCGGCAATCACTTCTCTGATTCTTTGAATCATCAAGTCCCCATTATCTACGTTGACAATAATACTAAAACGAGCTTCCGGACCATATCTCTTTGCTAATGAAGCCTGAATTACATCTTCTAAAATCCTCATCATTGATGTTCTATCAATGCTTTTCACCTCTTTAAATTCTTGAAAAGTCATCAACAAGTTGAGACGATTCTCATTGGCTTGATCTATTCCGGCATCCGATTTTGATTTACTTCTTTTCATTTTTAATTAATATTATATCATCATCTTTCTGTTCTATATAAAGAAAGTGGAGTAAAACCCCACTTTCTTTCTGCATTTTTTCTAAAAAAAACTCTCACCAAGATTAGTGAGAGAATTTAGTATGTTGACCAACCAGGATTCGAACCTAGACAGACAGAACCAAAATCTGTAGTGCTACCATTACACCATTGGTCACTAGCTCTAATTGAGAACTGCAAAAGTACACATTTTTTTGATATAAAATGATTTTTTTGTCAAAAAATATAAATAAATTTAAATTGTTGATTATAAGTTAGTTATATCAAATTAATTGAAAATTTGCCTTACTCTGTGGAAAAAACCTTTTTCCTGCTTGTCAGGTTTTGGTTTAAAATTCTCAGAATTTTCGAATTTCTCAATGATTTGTTTCTCCTCTTTTGTCAGGTTTTTAGGTGTCCAAACATTGANATTAACTATTAAATCACCCTTTCTGTTACTATTCAGTTCCGGTAATCCTTTTCCTTGTAATCTCAATATTTGTCCTCCCTGAGTTCCGGCAGCAATCTTCACTCTTGCATATCCATCTAATGTTGGAATCTCTACACTTCCACCCAGCGCTGCTTGTGGGAAGGAGATATAGAAGTTAAGGAATAGATTATTCCCATCTCTTTCAAAGAGGGGATGTTCAATCTCTTTAATCAGAATAATCAAATCTCCGTTGATACCACCCCTTTGAGCTGCATTTCCTTTCTCTCTCATGGAAAGTTGCATTCCATCATGTACTCCGGCAGGAATAGAGATGGTGATCACTTCTTCTCCTTTTACAACGCCTGTACCACTACATGTAGAACATGGTTTTTTGACAACGACTCCCTCACCTTGACAATGATCGCAGACAACAGCTTGTTGGATGATTCCAAACATACTTCTCTGTTGGTGCATAACTTGTCCCTGACCATTACATTTGGGACACGTTTGCAGATCACTTTTATCAACAGCTCCTTGTCCGTGACAAGTCCGGCAAGGGATCATCTTTTTGATTTTCAGTTTTTTCTCGGTTATTTTGGCAATCTCTTCCAGAGTCAACTTCACGGTTACTCTGATATTGGATCCTTTGCGTACACGAGGTCTGGAACTACCACCGCCTCCACCAAATCCGCTAAAACCTCCAAATCCTCCTCCAAAAAGATCACCAAATCGTTCAAATATAGAGCTTAGGTCAAAATCGGCACTGTATCCGCCACCCATTCCCGAACCACTCATACCGGCATGCCCGAACTGGTCATATCTGCTTTTCTTTTCGGGAGTACTTAACACATCATAAGCCTCAGCAGCCTCTTTGAACTTCTCTTCAGCTTCATGATTCCCCGGATTCCTGTCCGGATGGTACTCCATCGCTTTTTTCCTATATGCTTTTTTTATCTCATCTGCTGAAGCGTCTCTTGAGACACCCAGCACTTCATAATAATCTCTTTTCATTCAACTTCCATTTTTTAGTTTGCAACAACTACTTTGGAAAATCGGATCACTTTATCATTTAAAGTGTATCCTTTTTCAACAACATCCATCACTTTCCCCTTTTGGTCATCAGATGTAGCAGGGAAATGGGTTACCGCCTCATGGTAGTCAGTGTCAAAAATCTGATCCTGAGCTGCAATCTCAGCAACACCCATTCTTTTCATCAATGCGCTCAGCTTATTATATATCAATTCAAAGCCCTCTTTGACTACTTCGATTTCACCGGTTTCCTTATTGTATTCGATGGCTCTTTCAAAATCATCAATAATAGGCAATAATCCCAAAATTACTTTTTCAGAAGCAGTATTGATGATATCTATTTTTTCCTTGTTGGTTCTTTTTTTATAGTTATCAAATTCTGAAAAAAGCCTTAAAAATTTATCATTTAATTCCTCTTTTTCCAAAGTTAACTTTTCAACCTCTTCTTTCAGTTTCTTCTCTTTTCCACCTCTTTTAGAGAAAAAAGAGTCTGCTTTCTTTTCTTTCTTTTCTTCCTTTTCTTCCTTTTCTTCCTTTTCTTCCTTTTCTTCACCTTCAGTGATTTCAATTTTCTTGTTAACAGATTCTTCCTTTGGTTCAGTTGCAGGATTTTCTTCCTCATTATGATTGTTTAAGTTATCTGTTAATTCCTCTTCATTATGATTTGTCTTCTTCATTCTCCAAAAATTTATAGCTATTAATTCATTTTCTATTTTACATTCATTATTGTTGCAAACTGTGTGCCCTATGTAAAGGCTGACATTTTGTCATAAAAAAGAGGCGGACATTTAAATCATCCGCCTCTACTATATTATTATAGAGTTTGTTTATTTCTTATAAATCAATTTATTTTTTGCAGTATCGATAGTGTAATCTCCCCAGTTTTCACGAATATATTCGTCTCCAATCACAAATTTTGTGGGTAGATTTTTCTTAACAACCACTTTTACATTCTCTTCATAGTCATCCCCAACACGAATCTCTCTCAAGAAGAAAGCAGTATTTTCTATAATTGAACCATCCTCTTGTTTAATAGCACGGTCTTTTAATTCAAAATCAGCCACAGTAATAATCATCTCTTTCAGATATCTTGTAGCTTCTATATAGTCCATATAGATCTCTTCGGAGTTATCGCCAATTGAAAATTCTGAGATTTGGCTATTAGCATAACAGGTTCCCTGAACTCTGTTATCTTGAATTGTAATAGGAAGAGATTTCCCTTCTATAAGGGCAATAGTAATACTTCTTGGTGCACCGATAGAGTCTCCTTTGGGAACATAGTTACTGTGCAATACAGTAAACTCTGTACGTCTGTTGAGAGCGTGAGCTGCTTCTTGACTACCTCTTGGGAGTGAGTTGATATACTCTTCAGTCAATACTACACCCTTGTCGTAAGTATATCTTCTTCCTTCATATATTTGTGTGAAAGGGCTATCAAACTTACGGGGAGTACTTTCTCCATATCCCATAGGAATGATACGATCAGGATCGATTCCTTTTTCGTTAACTAAAAAGTCAACGCAAGTCTGAGCTCTGTTTTGAGAAAGAACCATATTTCTTTCATCTGTATCTCTGGAGTCAGTGTGAGAACGTAACTCAATAACAATAGTTGGGTTTTTAATCAAAATGTTGTACAAATACATCAGAGAGTCCTTATATTGTGGTTTAAGATCCCATTTTGCCAATTCATATAAAATTTCAGGCAAAATAATAGGTTCCTCTGGAATAGGAGCAATTCTAAAATCTTGTTTTAGATCTGTGTTTTCCGATAATCCAATAGTGGTTTGTGTTCCTTTGTTATTATCATCATCCCAATAACCGTCTTTAGTAACATGCATGGTGTATGTTGTATTGGCGAGAATTTGGTTTTTATCGAAATGGTAGTATCCTTTTACATCGGTAGTAGTGGTATATGAATTACCATCAGTTCCAAGAATCTCAACCTTTGCTCCATCAATATATTGCAATGTTGCCTCGTCTCTCACATAACCGGAAAGAGTGTACACAATAGGTCTCAATAAGAAATAGTAGATATCGTCACCTCCTCTTCCACCGGGTCGGTTGGATGAGAAAAATCCTTTAGCCAGGTACGGAACTTTCGATTTAGGATCCAAAACTTCCTGATTATCAAAAACGATTCCAATTTCATCCCAGCTGGAATTGATAGGAACGCCCAGGTTTTCAGGTTCACTCCACTTATTGTCTCTATAAGAAGAAACAAAAATGTCTAATCCACCCAATCCGGGGTGTCCGTCAGATGAGAAATAGAGCGTAGAATCACCTCGCAATGCAGGGAAAACCTCTTGTCCTTCAGTGTTAATGGTGCTACCCAAATTTTCAATATTGGTAAACTTACCGGTCCTTCTGGCACGAGTAGCTTTATAAATATCATATCCACCTTTACCACCCGGCTTATTGGATGCAAAATAGAGTGTCAATTCATCCATGGAGATATAAGGGTGTACATAGTTGAAAGAATCGGGTCCCAATTCAACCATCTCGGCAGGTCCAAACCCATTACCTCTTCTGGGTGCAGTGTAGATATAGCAGTACTTAACCTGCTTTTTATCATGAGGACAACGCGTAAAGTAAACTTGTGATCCTTTTCTGTTGGCAGTTAACTCTCCTTCATTGACTTCAGTATTCACATTTCCTTCAGTATCAAAAGGTTTAACCGGACTCCATTCTGCAGGAGGCCATTCAGTATTTCTGCTTTTAGGTTTTTCTGTAAAATAGAGGTCAGAAAAGTCACCACCGGTCCACTCATCATTCCCTTTTCCAACTGAACCATCTCTGTTGGATGAGAAAACCAACATCGTTTCTCTTTCGGGATTACCCCATCTGGGAGCCCAATCATCTTGCTTGCTGTTGAGCTTCTTCAGATTTTCTACTTCATAACGTGTCGGATTTTCATTCCAATACTTAGCCTTCTTTGATCCTTCAATGCGAGCGTCAATTCGGGCATCATCAGGAACCCTTTTCTTATACTGCTCATAGTATTTCAAAGCTAAATCGTACTCTCCACGCAATTGATACAAACTTCCCAATTGGAATAACAGCATGGGGTTATCCTTTTGATAATTTCTTTTTTCCAATCTTAAATAAGCTTGTTCGGCTCTTTTAAGATTACCCATAATTCTATAACATTCAGCAATTTGAAAGTTAACTCTTCGAACCTCAACCGGATTTTTCTTAATCTTCTTAATCCCTTTTTGATAACCATCCAAAGCTTTCTGGTATCGTGAGTGTTGAAAGTCGTAATCAGCATCACGAATGGTTTGGGCTTGTAACGAAAAACTCAGAATGATGCTGAGAAAAAAGGTTAAAATGAGCTTGGATTTATTCATAATTGTCTACATAATTTGCAAAGTGCAAATGTACATTATTTTTTTGACTTTACTATATTTTTTTTAAAGATTTTTTTTTCTTAGAAAAAACTCAACAATTTATTGATAGGAGGATTGGGAATGGCATTGATTAATTTCTGTGTATATTCCGTTTGAGGAGCTTCGTAAATCCGGTCTGCATCATCCAATTCTACAATTTTTCCCTTCTCCATCACAGCCATACGATCCGACATAAATTTAACTACTGACAGGTCATGAGAGATAAAAAGGTAGGTGAACCCGAAGTCGTTTTTAAGTTCGTTGAGCAAGTTGAGTACCTGAGCCTGTACCGACACATCCAGAGCTGAAACCGATTCATCGCAGATAATAAAGCGGGGATTGACAGCTAAAGCACGCGCAATGGAGATCCGCTGCCGTTGTCCGCCCGAAAATTGATGAGGATAACGATACAAGTGTTGCTCCTCCAGCCCGACTCTCTCCAGCAACTCAATCGCTTTCCGTTTCCGCTCTTTGCTGTTACTTCCAATCCGGTGTACTTTCATCGGTTCCACCAGCATGGCACCAATTGTTAAGTGTTGATTCAGAGAGGAATAGGGGTCTTGCAAAATAATCTGCAACTCTTTTCTTACTTTTCTCATTTCAGACAATGAAAGGTTGCGCAGCTCCTGATTCCGATACAAAATGGACCCGGAAGAGGGTTCCACAAGCCGGATCATCGCACGACCCAACGTTGTTTTTCCACATCCCGATTCACCGACTAAACCCAAAGTTTCACCTTCATAAATCTCCAGATTGATATCCGATATCGCTTGAATATATTCCCGTTTTTCAAACAGTGATCCCCTCCGCAACGGATACTCTTTACAAAGATTTCGAATCTCAATAATCGGCTTTTCCCCATACAGTTTTTGGTGGTAAATCTGCCTTTCTTCTTTAGAAACAACCCCAATTTGCTCTTTAAATGTATCGCTGAGATGTTCTTGTTTGATGTAATTTTCTACTGTTGGGAGTTTTTTGAATCTTAAATTTAAGGGGGGGCGACAAGCCAGTAGTCCTTGGGTATAGGGGTGGCTTGCGTTCTCAAACAGGTCGCTTATGGATCCTTCCTCGACCACTGTACCCTTGTATAGCACCAGCACGCGATCCGCAATTTCCGAAATCACCCCCAAATCATGGGTGATAAAGATAACCCCCATTCCTCGCTTCTGTTGTACCTCACGGATTAACTCCAGAATCGCTTTCTGAACCGTAACATCCAACGCAGTAGTGGGTTCATCCGCAATCAAAATGTCCGGATCACAACTCAGCGCCATCGCAATCATGACACGCTGCTTTTGTCCTCCCGACAGTTCGTGAGGGTAGGAGTTGAAAATATACTCCGGTCTGGGTAATTTGACCTCTTCAAACAACTGAATTACTCTCTTTTTTGCCTCTTTTTTGGAGAGGTCAGTATGCAGCAATATCGCTTCTGTGATCTGTTTTCCGCAACGAATCACAGGATTTAAAGAGCTCATCGGTTCCTGAAATATCATAGCGATTTTTCTCCCCCTGATTTGGCGTAGCTCTTTCTCAGAACATTCGGTTAAGGAGTACTCCTTCTCACTGGAAGCATCAAAATAGTGGATCGTACCTTCGTCAATTTTGGAGATTTTCGGATTGATCAACCGCATGATAGAAAGCGCAGTAACCGATTTTCCTGAACCGGATTCGCCCACAATACCTAGAGTTTCCCCATTGGATAGCTCAAAAGAGATCCCATGCAGGATCGGTTTCCATACCTCTTCATTTTTGAGATCCAGGTGTAGGTTGTTGACTTTAAGAATTTTCATATCATGAGTTGAGAAAGGGAGTTTATAATTGAAATTCAGAATATTGAATCAGATTTTGCTCAAAATCAATATTAAAGAAGATCGATTCTGCACCATTGGTGACACCAATCAAACCGGCTTGCAGCACTTTGTTGTAACGACCCACTTGCTCCAGCACTTCCTGATCCAGTTTGATATGAGGAGCTTTACACTCAATCACGATTTGCGGATTTCCGGAGGGGTCAAAAACGACAATGTCAAACCTTTTTGTAGTGGAATGTAACTTGATTTGGCGTTCCACGGCTATTCTGGAAACGGGAAACTGATGTACTTCAACCAATCGGTGGATACAATATTGCCTCACTTTTTCCTCTTCGGTAAGCAGAACCCACTTCTTACGGATGGAATCCCAGATCTCTTCTTTACCTTCGTGTATTCGAATTTTATTCATGAGCTATATAGTTTCCGAACAGCGATGAATATCCTTCCCCCCTTTTTTTCTTTTTTTCAAAAAGAGAATTAAGATCTTAATCGTGTGGTATCAATATCGTAAATCAGATTTTCTTTGTCTGCACAATTCATCATACATTGATCACAGATGGTTAGTTCGCCGCTTAACCTTCTCTTAATCATGTCGTTAAGACGTTCACGCAACTTTTCGATCAGCACCAGGTTGGCAATCTCGTTGGCAAAAGCAAACATCAGGAGCATGCGCGCATTTCTGAGACAAATTCCGCGGGTACGCAAGTAAAACATCGCATTCTCGTCTAGCTGACCAATGGTAGCACCGTGACTACATTTTACGTCGTCAGCATAAATTTCCAGGAAGGGGCGCGTAGTAATTTTAGCCTCGTCAGTGAGTGCAATATTTCTATTGATCTGATATGCAGCAGTTTGCTGAGCATCTTTTGCAACGTAAATATGTCCGCTGAAGTTCGCACCCGCTTCGTCATCAGCAATCCCTTTGTAGATTTGATTACTGGTACAGTGAGGCACATGATGAACTATATTTACCTGATTATCAATATATTGCTTTCTATCAACCAGATATAAACCGTAAAGATTAGCGTCTGCTCCCTCTTCGTTGAGGTGAACTTCCAGACTGTTTCTCACGTAACCACAGTTGAAGGTGATCATATTGGAAGTAAATCGGGAATCCGCAGCCTGATTGACAAAAGTGTTGTTCACCAGGATCGATTGCGCGTCCTTATTTTCCATTTTGTAGTAGTGCAGTTGCGCATTGGCTTCCAGATTGATCTCCAAAATGTTATTGATGAAGCTGTTTTCTTCGTGAACAGAGTCATTGCAATGCACCAGTGAGAGTTGACTATTTTTTCCGACAATCACTAAATGGTGGTGCTGAATCATCAGTTTTTGCAATGTATCCACTAAAGATACAATCTGAATTGGAGTTTCAACCACCACATTATCAGGTACATAGATAAAGACACCATCAGTAAAAAGTGCCTGATTGAGTGCAATGAGTCCATCCTGCTTTTCAGGATCCAGTTGATTGAAATATTTTTTCACCAATTCGGGAAACTGTTGATATGCAGCAATGATAGATCCGACAATCACTCCATTTTCCCAAACATCCAGCGGTTTATTTTGATGTACATACCAACCGTTCAGTAAGTGGTAACTGATCGTTCCAATGTTTTTGATTTCGCATTTAAAAACCTGATCTATAGGCTGATAGGGTGATGGTTCCGTTTGGATTCTGTAGGGTCTGAATGGCTGATCCGGTTTCACGAGCAATGTGTCAATCGCTTTATGTCTCCATTTTTCCATTTTCCCGTGAGGAATCCCTTTTTCTCTGAAGAGCGCCATGCCTTGATCGCGGAGTTCTCTACAAGGAATTTGTTGAGAACCGGTTTGGATCATCTCTTGATACAGTTCTTCAATAGTTTGGTTAAAACGCTCCATTATTTTCCACTCAATTTTGATTGTTCATATTCGCTCTTAATCCAATCGTATCCCTTTTCTTCCAGTTCCATGGCGAGCTCTTTGGGTCCCGATTTAACAATTTTGCCATCGAAAAGAATGTGAACTACGTCAGGAACAATATAATCCAATAATCTTTGGTAGTGTGTAATCACAACCGTCGCATTTTCAGGACTTCTCAGTTGATTGACCCCATTGGCAACCACTCTCAAAGCGTCGATATCCAAGCCGGAGTCGGTTTCATCCAGAATCGCTAATTCAGGTTCCAGCACAGCCATTTGGAAGATCTCATTTTTCTTTTTTTCTCCACCTGAAAACCCTTCATTCACAGAACGTTCACTTAATTTGGAGTGTAGTTCAACAATTTTCTTCTTCTCTTCCATCAGTCTTAAAAACTGAGCAGCACCCAGCGGTTCCAGTCCCCGATAGGTTCTGATTTCATTCAGAGCGGTTCTCATAAAGTTAGTAATGCTCACCCCGGGAATCTCCACCGGATATTGAAATCCGATAAAAATGCCCTCTCTCGCACGATCTTCAATGGAAAGATCGAAAATATTTTTATCCTTGTATGTAATCGTTCCTTCGGTTACGTCGAAAATCTCTTTCCCGGCAATCACAGAAGCGAGAGTACTTTTTCCGGTTCCGTTAGGTCCCATAATCGCGTGAACCTCACCTCTTTTCACCTCCAGGTTAACCCCTTTTAAGATCTCTTTCCCGTGGATCGACACATGTAAATTTTGTATTTTTAACATGATATGGTCTTATATTAAAATTTAAACTGCAAAGATACACTAACTTTTTGATTTCGGATTTCGGATTTCTAATTTCGGATTTTTTTGTCATATTTTTCGGTGTCCTACTTCTTACTTCTTATTTCTTATTTGGGATTTTAAATAAAAGGGGGGCAGCATCAGTCTTCCTCTTTTTTATTTTTATCACCCCACTCTGGAATATTATACCATTTAGGACATGTGTGATCAATTACGAATTACGAATTACGTTGATTGGTTGGGATAATTATCCAAACAGCCCTGTCTCTACAGCCATGTTCATTGTTTTTATTTTTCCTCGGACAGGTCGCGACCCGTCCCTACAATAATTGCATTCAATTAAAATTTTCGGTTCCGTAATTCGTAATTCGTAATTTGTTCCGCATTCCGCCTTCCGCCTTCAAATTCTACCTTCTACCTTCTACCTTATTTCTGCGTCTGCTGCTTCAATTTCGGCGCGTTTCTTTTCCTGGAACGCAATAATCTTTTGCTGTACATCAGGATGCACCAGCCCGATTATTTTGGCTGCTGCCAGGGCTGTGTTTTCCGGAGAGATCACGGTCAAGGGGGCTACTCCCGAAGGCATACGGAGGGAAGAGTAGATATCGGCACCACCATACTTGTCACTGTAAGGCGGAGAAGCAATCACGGGACAGTGCGTTTGTGCATCTGCAAAACCACTTAGCGCATTGCTCATTCCGGCAATAGTGATAAATATGAGATTCTCTTTTTCATATTCCTTGATTATTTCGTAACATTTAAGTGGCACTTTGTGTGCGGAAGCAATACGTATAACAACCTGAATATCAAAAGAGTGTAGTACGGTTTCAATTTTTTTTGCCCACTCCAGATCCGATTTGGATCCCATGATAATGACAACTTTTTTTTGCATGGATCTCAATTTTATTATTACAACTTAAGAAGATGCAAAAATATAAAAATAATGGTTAACGGATCAATGTAACCGAACCGGTTTGTCTCAATTCTGTTTCCTGAGCAGAATATCTGATGTATGTGATGACCCAGGTGTAGACTCCTCTCGGACAAGGTACTCCTTTGTATGTTCCATCCCAGGCTTCTTCGGTATCTATGGATTGGAAAACAGCTTCTCCATTGCGGTTGTAAATAACCAGGTGATACTTCAAAACATCTGTAACGCGAGGTAAGAACAAATCATTAACCCCATCATTATTAGGAGTAAATGAGTTGGGAACATAGAAAGCATACTTGTCAATGATAGAGATTGTTTTCAGGGTGTCATCACTACAGCCATAACGATTGGTAGCTCTGAAATACACATTAAAAGACTCATCTGACAGAACATGGTATGCGTGAACGGGATTCTCATTAATGGAAGTTCCTCCATCACCAAAATTCCAATAAAACTGTGTGATATCTTCTCCGGTTGAGAGGTTGGTAAATTGTACCGGTCTGCCATTGGTAGGCTCGTCAGGACTCCATGTGAAGTCAGCATCAGGGAAATCTGCAGCGAAAATAAAGTTGGGATTCAACAGTGATTTCTGACACGCTTCGGCATCTGCTGTAGAAGTATAATAATCTACAGAGTAGTAGCCCGGAGTTGTAAAAGTATAGGTAAAAGTTTGGTCAGAAATAGTATCTTGAACGGTGCCATCTTCATTACTGATTACAAAGAAAAACTCAGCGCCAGGAGGTGTTGTTGTAGAAGTAAAGCGGGGGGTGAAAGGAACACAGCCGGATTTTTCACTCACTGTGAATGAGGGAGTTGGTGGCGCAGTCACATATACATTAACGATGGATGTGTCTCTTCTGCAGTTGATATTATCCCACGCAATAACGGTATAAGTGGTGGTATCAGATATGTTGCACGTAGTAGTTAAACTGGNCGGATCATTAATATTGGTAGTGGGGGTCCAACTTATATTTTGAACATCTCCCCCTCCCAACTCTTCAATAGTGATTTCATTGACCAATTCACACCCAACAATATTGATGGTATCACTCAGGATAATAGGGAAGTTGTCTTTGAGATAGTAGATTAAGGTATCTTTTCTGGGATCTTCAAAACTACAAGTTTCCAATTCCAGGAGCAGGGTTAATGTTTTGATTTCTCCGGGTGCAAATTCAGCATCATCAGCTACTTTAATAATCATGTAGGTACTTAAAGAATCTGCAGGAATACGGAAAGAAGCAGATGGAGAAGTTAATCGTGTAAGGGTATCGCCAACAGGGTGGTAGTAGTAAATTTCATAGTCTTCATTTAGTTCTACACCTACATTGGGAAATTGGTCGGTATAGACGGTATAGGAGTAGGCTCTGGTGGGGTCTCTTCTTTCCAGACTGAAGGTGAGTGTATCCATATTACAAACTTTGAGTAATGTGTCTCCATTATCTATAGTGTAGTTGTGAGTTCTGAAAATTTTAGGAGCCTGGAAGCTTCCCTCTTTAAGGAATACTCCAGAATCCCAAGCATTATCACTCACATTAGAGATAGCTAACTTCATATGGTATTCATAACAGGGCAAAACGTAGCCTCGTGCCAATAAGCCTGAACGTTGACCGGTTTCAGAGGAGTCGGCAGGAATGAAAGTAAATGCATCAAATTGCATTCCCTGAGACCCACTTGGAACGCTGCAGTAGTAGCTGGAGTATGCTAATGATCCGTTGGGTGGAGTACAGTTTCCAATGGAACCTGAAGTACCCACAACTCCTGCATTCAAATTATTAATGGTTACCGGCAGGTTGGTACCCGGAACCAATGCAATATTTCTGGTCACTTCACCTCCTGTTACGGGGTCGGGTCCGGTAACAAAGAAAGCAAAAACATCATTATAGTCGGAACAAGCATATTCGGGGTATTCTTCAGAAGCAAAAACATACTCAAAAGAGACAGTTCCTGAAATAGAGACAAAGTCAAACTCTAACACGGAGGCACCATTGCTTCCTAATCCGGCAGATGCTATGGCAGCCAGTTGAGCATCAGGAATACCTTGAGTGTTGGCACTACTGGCACCACCTTGACTGTTAGGACCTGGCGCAACGCTAATGTTTCCTGTAGTCATAATGATTCCACTATTGAAAGGAAAATCGGTGAAATTGCCCCCATTTAGAAACCTTCCAATTCTGGATGTTGTGCTGTTGGGAAGGGCGTTGGTTGAGTTACAAAACTTTCCATTGGAGATATAAACACCGGAAATGTGAGGAGGCGGAACCAACATACTATCCAATAACTGCATGGGTGTCCAACCATTGGGACTTTGAACTGTGATTTGAGATGAAAGAGTGAAGGTGGAGAATAAAAGAGCAGTAAAAAGTATGAATAGTTTGCTGTAAAATGACTTTTTAAACTCCATAATATTTGTAATTTTTCGATTAATAAATGTAATTTCCTGATTAATAAATGTAATTTTTATCATTTAGTAAGATGCAAAAATACGAAATAAGTTGCCTAACCAGCACAAATTATTTGAAAAAAAGCATAAAATGATAGATTTTCTGCATTTATTGTCATTTTCTAAAAGGAAAAATTGATAGAATGAGAGGGGAGAATTGAAAAAAAGGCTCTATCTTTGCACCCCCCAATTTTATTTATATCAAAATGAAATTTATAGATACTCATAGTCACTTATATGCTGAATATTATCCTGAGCAGTTTGATCAGGTGGTTCAACGCGCTATTGCAGCCCATGTCGATACAATTTTGTTACCTTGTGTGGCAGCGGATACAATACCTCACTTACTTGATGCGGTAGAAAAGTATCCGGATAACCTGTTTCCCATGATTGGACTACATCCGACAGAGGTAAAAAAGGATTATCGGGAGCAACTGGAAGTGATGGAGCGCTATCTGGAGGATCCCCGGATGATTGCCGTTGGGGAGATTGGTCTGGATTTGTATCACGATACAACCTTTATTGAGGAGCAAAAGATTGCATTTCAACAACAGCTTGAGTGGGGTCGTGATTTGAATTTACCCTTTTCGATTCATATCAGAGATGCGTATAATGAGGCTATCGCTATCTTAAAAAAATATCGTTGGGACTCTTTTTCCGGAGTTTTACATTGCTTTTCAGGGGGGATTCAGGAAGCGCGCTGGGCTATAGATCACGGTTTTCTGCTGGGAATAGCCGGTCCCGTTACTTTTAAGAATAGCAGGTTACAGGAGATTGTCAAAGAGATTGGAGTAGAACATATTGTGCTGGAAACGGATGCTCCTTTTTTGGCACCGATGCCGTATCGGGGAAAGAGGAATGAGAGTGCTTATATTCCACTGATTGCAGAAAAAATAGCGGAAATTTCCGGTCTGACTCTCGAAGAGGTAGCACGGATCACGAGAAAGAATGCGAAAGCAGTTTTTTACAAGTTACCCTAATCGGTTATATTTAAGGTTTGTTTGATTTTGGAGGTCAGGATATCGATTCCTTTCAGATTGTGTCCTCCAACAGGGATGATGATGTCCGCCAACCGTTTGGTCGGTTCGATAAACATCTCATGCATCGGTTTAACGTAAGTTTCATAATGGCGGATCGATTTATCCAGACCGCGTCCCCTTTCATTGACATCTCTCTGAATGATGCGGATAATGCGATCATCAGCTTCGGTGTCAACAAACACTTTGAGATCTAATAGTTCGCACAATTCAGGACAGGTAAAGATGAGGATTCCTTCTACGATAATCACTTCTCCGGGCTCTACGTGAATGGTCTCTTTGCCTCTAGCACAGGTGATGTAGGAGTAAGTTGGCATCTCAATCGGCTTATTATCTTTGAGTTGCTTGATATGTTCCACCAAAAGAGAGAACTCAATGGAGGAGGGATGGTCAAAGTTGATCTGTTCCCGCTCCTCTTGGGTCAGGTGTCCATTGTCACAATAGTAGGAGTCTTGAGATATCACTCTAACCCGTTCAGAAGGGAGCGCCTGAACTACTTGTTTCACTACAGATGTCTTTCCCGATCCGGATCCACCGGCAATACCAATAATATACATAACCGTGCTGTTTTGAATTCAAACTACAAAAATATAGAAAATTTCGGATTTCGAATTTCGGATTTCGGATGGAATTCAATTACGAATTACGGAACCGAAAATTTTAATTGAATGCAATTATTGTAGGAACAGGTCGCGACCTGTCCGGAGAAAAATAAAAACAATGAAAATGGTCATAAAAATGGCTGTAGAGACAGGGCATGCCCCTGCCCTTTGCCGAGTGGGGTGATAAAATTAAAAAAGAGGAAAGCCTTGTCTGCCCCCCTTTTATTTTTATTTCAAAATAAAGACACAAAAAAACGAAATTGGCAGGCACAAATCTGAAATCGGAATAATTTTATTACTTTTGCCGATTGGTTTATTAAATATTTAAGGTAGAAAAATGGAAAATGTAACTTTAAGAGATCGCGTTATCGATATTATAGATCAACTTCGTCCTTTTTTACAACAAGATGGGGGCGATATTGCTTTTGTTGATTTAACTCCTGACAATGTTGTAAAAGTAAGACTTCAAGGGGCTTGCGGAACTTGTCCTCATGCTAAAGTAACACTCAAAAGTGGGGTTGAGGCAACAATAAAAAAATATATTCCTGAGATCGTTCGCGTTGAGGATGATAGTTTAGGATTCTAATTTAAAAAAGAAGTATGGGTTTAAAATGTGGAATTATTGGATTAACCAATAGTGGTAAGACCACGTTGTTTAATTGTATATCCAATACCAAAGCAGCAGTAACTGATTTTGCGTTTAGTACAGCGAAATCAAATATTGGAGTGTGTAATGTTCCGGATCCCAGACTGGAGCACATCAATACGTTTATCAAAGCGGAAAAGTTGGTGTATGCTACTATGGATATTGTGGATATCCCCGGCTTAGCAAAAGGTGCTTCTCATGGGGAGGGTATCGGAAACAGTTTTTTGGCTGATGTGAGACTCTGTGATGCACTGATTCATGTTCTTCGCTGTTTTGAAAATCCCGGATTACCCCACGTAGAGGGTTCTATTGATCCGGTCAGAGATATCGAAATTATTGATTTTGAATTGCAGGTGAAGGATTTGGAGCAGATTGAAAGAAAGATGCTCAAAGTGGAAAAGGCAATGAAAGCAGGAGAGCGCAATGCCAAAAGGGATTATGAAGTGTTACAAAAGTATAGAGCGCATATTGCAGACTTTCAAAATGTGCGTACTTTGGAAGTAACCCCGGAAGAACGGGAAGTCGTGGCGGACCTTTTGCTTTTGACTGAAAAACCGCAACTGTTCGTTTGTAATGTGAATGATGAGGATGCAGTGGAAGGAAATCAATATGTTGAACAAGTGAAGGAATATTTAAAGGATCATGCTTCTGATATGTTGGTGATTGCAGGTAAAATTGAATCGGAAATTGCCGAACTGGACGATGAAGAGGAGAGAGCACTGTTTTTGGAAGATGTTGGATTGAAAGAAGCAGGTGTAAGAAAAGTGATCCGTGCTGCGTACAAACTGCTCAATTTGATCTCCTTCTTTACGGTAGGTGGAAAAGAGAATCGTGCCTGGACAATCCGAAAAGGGATGTTGGCACCACAAGCTGCAGGAGTGATTCACTCAGACCTGGAAAGAGGTTTTATTCGTGCTGAAGTGATCAAGTATGATGATTTGGTGAGCCTGGGATCAGAATTGAAGTGTAAAGAAGCAGGAAAATTGTCTGTAGAAGGAAAAAATTATGAAGTGAAAGATGGAGATATTCTCCATATTCGATTTAATGTATAATCTGTTTAAGAATGAAAAAGTTATTCATTTTAGGACTCGTCCTGAGTGCAATAGGATGGAGTTGGGCACAAGATGCCAACTGCTATCGGGTTTATTTAAGCAATAAAAATAATTCTCCTTTCTCTACAGATCGTCCTGAGGAGTTTCTTTCTCAACGAGCTATTGCTAAACGGACACGTTTTAATATTCCGATAACAATTCAGGATTTGCCGGTTAACCAGTCTTATATTAATCAGATTAAGGCTTTTGATCCTAATATTCGGGTATTGGCAACCTCAAAATGGTTGAATACTGTGGTAATCTATTGCCCTAATCCTGCGCATCTTCCCGGGATTCAAAATTTAGGGGGAGTGCAATATTTGGTACCTGTTGCAAATTGGGACTTGAATGCTCCGGCAAAAGAGAATCAACCACAAGACGAAACACCCGAACAAAATAACGTTAATTTATGGGATGATGTTGATTATGGAAATAGTATTGACCAGTTTGCTGTTCACAGAGGCGACTTGCTCCATAATGAAGGTTTTCGTGGAGAAGGAATGTTGATTGCGGTATTTGATGCCGGCTGGAATAATTTCGATGTTATTCCCCACTTTCAGCCGTTGTTTAATAATGGACAAATATGGGGAACTTATGACTTTGTACCCAATCTGCCCTCTGTTTATACCGGGCATTCACATGGAACCTCTGTAACCTCTATTATGGCATCCCAAATAGATGGAGAACTGATAGGAACAGCACCTGAAGCCAATTATTTCTTTATTCGTTCAGAGATTCCTTATGCTGAACAGTTGATTGAAGAGGATTTTTGGGTTGCGGCAGCTGAAATGGCTGATAGTATAGGAGCAGATGTGATCAATTCTTCGTTAGGTTATACTACTTTTCCTGATTTTCCACAGGGAGATCTGACTTCGCAAGATAATGATGGAGTAACGGGAGTATCCTCTCAGGCTGCAACGATTGCAGGACAAAAAGGAATCGTTGTGGTAATCAGTGCAGGTAATGAGGGATGGTCTGAATGGGGATTTATTAGCCGTCCGGCTGATGCGATAGATGTGCTTTCGGTAGGAGCAATGAGTAAAGATTCTGTGATTGCACCTTTCTCCTCTTATGGTCCGAGTGCTGATGGAAGAGTAAAACCCGATATTACTTCTGTGGGGTGGGACACCTGGCATGTGACTGAGTATGGAGATATTATGCAAGGAAATGGAACCAGTTTTTCCGGTCCGGTAATTGCCGGATTATCAGCCTGTTTGTGGCAAGCACTACCACACCTGAGCTCTACGGAGTTGATGCAGGTAGTTCGTGAAGCAAGTCACCTATATAACAATCCGAATATTAACTTTGGATATGGAATTCCCGATTTCTATCAAGCTTATTTGGACAATAGTGTCTCTATTTTTACCTATCCGCAACAAACTTTTGTATCAGCATACCCTAATCCCGTTGCAGATCAGATCACTTTTTATTCATCTCTTGAGGAAGAAATGAGTATCACGCTATTTGATTTTACCGGAAGAAATTTGGGAAGCTGGAATTCACAGGATCCTTCTCTTTCTATATCCTTGGCGGATTTTCCATTAGGAATTTACTTAGCAAGAGTGACCATCGGAAATCATACTGAAATAATCAAGTTGATTAAAAGATAATGAGAAAAAAAATCTTGTTTCTCCTTTTATTTAGTTCTTCTATATTCGTCTGCTCAGCAGCGGATCCACATGAGGGACTTTGGTATCCCTGGAAAATCAAGGAGATTATTTACAATGAGATGAGACGGGCAGGACTGGGACTCTCATTAGATCAGCTCTATTCATCAGAACAACACTCTATCAAGGATGCTATCGTGAAGATTGGGAATGGAGAGGGTACGGGAACTATTATTTCTGATCAGGGACTTCTTTTAATCTCATATCAAACAGCATATCCCTACCTGACATTCTTATCACAAGGAGAAAAAAACTATCTTAAAGAGGGCTATTTTGCTTCTCGAAAAGAAGATGAGATTCCCTGTCCCCATTTGTATGCCACATTATTGGTAGAAGCCGCTGATATTACCGATGAGGTGTTGGGAGCTATTCCTGAAAATATTCCGGAGTACAAACGCACAGAGTTGATAGATAGGAAAATTCAGAGATTATACGAGAAATATCGCTCTGTTTATTCGGATTCCATTGAAATCAAGCCTGTTAACTACGGGAATCAGTATCATTTAACATGCTACAAACGATTTACGGATATTCGTTTGGTGGGTGTATTGAATACATCGGTTTCTACTCAGGGTGCAGTGTTAGAGCCCCACTCCTGGCCACGTTATAATGCTAATTTTGCGTTGTTTAGAATTTATGTCGATCCTGATGGTGAACCCAATCATTATGATGAGGAGAATGTTCCATACACACCTCAATATACAGTTCCCATCTCCATTCAGGGAGCAGGCGAGGAGGCTTTTACTATGATATGGGGATATCCAAAACAAACTCAGAGGTCTGTCAGCTCCTTCGAGATGTTGTATCGGGTGAAGGTTGAAGGGAAAGCCAAAATGGAGGCTATAGAACAGATTATTCCTGTTATAAAGAAAGATGTTGCACAAAAGATCAACGAGCCGTACAATCAGGTTCGGTTTTTCCAAAATTTGTATAATCAATACTTTGAGATAAAACAGGAACTATCCAATTTGACTGCACTGGATATTATTGATGAGGTTCTGGAGCGGGAAGAAAATATGAAAAGATGGATCTTTTCTGATGATGATCGTTATGATTCTTATCATACCCTAATGTCGGATTTGGATACTCTTTTTAAAAAACAAAATTCTGATTTGGTCAAAACATATTGGTATGCGAATATTATACTCCAAAGTTCATCCATGCTGATGATGCCTTACTATATTCCCGATTGTACTCCGGGCAACAGAACCGATGATGAGATTGAGGAAATTTTGCAACAATATAGAAAACGGCTTCCTTATGTTAACAAAGAGATTGAAGTAAAATTGATTCAGGCGATGTTCTCCCTTTTTGATCAGCTACCTGAACAGTACCGACCCAAAATTAAACCTTTTATTGCGAAGTATTATAATAACAACAACGCTGATTATGCTAAAGCAATAGTAGAAAGTTCAATGTTTTCCAGTGAAGAGGATCTAAAAAAGTATCTCAAGCGACCTAAAACGGCTATTTATCATAGGGATCCGTTGATTCGATACTACGAAGAGTTAACAAAAATGATCATCATGAGTAAACCTCATATAGATTCTCTCGAGCAGGCATTGATCCCGCTTCACAGGGATTATGCCTGGGTACAGCAACAAAGTACAAGGGGAACTATTGATCGCTTTTACAGTGATGCAAACCAATCCTTACGGGTTTCTTACGGAAACATTGAGGGATATAAACCGGCTGATGCGGTAACTTACCACTGTTCAACAAATCACATAGGATTATTATACAGACTGAAAGGAGAGCTTGATGCAAGACAATATCCTTTTCCCGAGGAAATCAAGACGTTATTGTATGAACNGGATTTCTCCAGCTATGAGTATGACGGTGAACTTCCCATCGCCTTTCTTACCAATGCTGATTATGCACATCAAGCTCCGGGTGCAGCCGTGTTGGATGCATCAGGAAATATGATAGGAATTGCAATTGAGGTGAATAAAGAAGCCCTCGGGGGTGACTATTTTTACAACAAAAGGATTCATCGGACGATCTGCATCGATATGCGCTATATCATGTTTTTGATCGACAAGTATGCCGGCGCTTCCTATCTGTTTGAAGAGATGACGATTATTCAGTAAAATCCTCGATTTTACCCATATCTTTCCACTCACTTTTTTCATCTAAGTACCCAATAACAGGGTACTCTTTCGCTATTTCCAGGTAGAATGGAGTGAATGAAATCTTTTTATTAGGGGGGATCAAACCTAAGATCTCTCTTTTTACTAAATGAATTCCGCTAAAACCCAGTTCTAAGCTCTCCGCTGCGTCCCGGCAGATGATCTTTTCGTCACTCCGATAGTTAATCCAGCCGGATAATTGCATCTGCTGTTTATCAAAAATTAACTTCCGACTGGTTTCCCGATCTTTCACGACCAATGTTGCCCAACTGTCATTCTGGTAATGTTGTTGAATCAGTGAATTTAAGTCTATACTGCTGATAATATCCACGTTGTAAAGTAAAATGTCGGAACTCTCTTGAAAAAAATCTTCTGCTTTTTTGAATCCACCTGCGGTATCCAGTAAAAAATCGCTTTCATCGGAGATATGAACCGGGATTCCCCAATCGCGACTGTCTATAAAATCAACAATTTGATCACTAAAGTGGTGTGTGTTGACTATAATTTGAGAGACAGGCGTTGTTTTCAGTTTCTCTATCGCCCATTGTAACAAGGTTTTACCTTTATACATGACCAGGGCTTTGGGTTTATCGGCAGTGAGAGGGTAGAGCCGCGTTCCCAACCCGGCGGCAAAAATCATTCCATTGAGCTGTTTCATCGTTTTTTTGGCAAAAATAATGAAACATTTCGGATTAGGATTTATAGGATTAAAACATTTCGGATTTCGGACTAGGATTTATAGGATTAAAGGATTAATAGGATTTTTCGCCTTTCAATTTTCGACTTTCGCCTTTATATTTTTTTCTTTTTCTTTTTGAAATAAAAATAAATGGGGGGCAGAATAACCAATCCTTTTTGCTTATTTTATCACCCCACTCTGGAATATTTTCCTTTTTGAATATGAGTGATCAATTACGAATTACGAATTACGAATTACGTTGATTGGTTGGGATAATTATCCAAACAGCGTCTGGATTATTGATTGGTAATTTTGGAATCCGTATTATTGTGTTTTTGTGATTATGTTTATTGTATTGGTTTTCAAATTATTATGAGACAGGGCATGCCCTGTCTCTACAACCATATTCATTGTTTTTATTTTTCCTCGGACAGGTCGCGACCTGTCCCTACAATAATTGCATTCAATTAAAATTTTCGGTTCCGTAATTCGTAATTCGTAATTCGTAATTCATTCCGCCTTCCGCCCTCTTTAATCCTATTAATTCTTTAATCCTTTAATCCTAGTTTTTTTTTAGTATTTTTGTAGATTAATCCTTTTGGTATAATGAAAAATAAAATTACCTTTGTATTGTTTCTCTTCCTGATTGGAAGATTGAGTGCACAAACCAATTTCACACAATATGTAAATCCGATGATTGGGACTGCCTTTACAGGGCATACCTTCCCGGGTGCCATCCTTCCTTTTGGGGTAGTTCAGGTGAGTCCGGATACAAAACTGGACGGCTGGGAAGGCTGTTCAGGATACCACTACGATGAGGAATATCTCTACGGATTTTCCCACTCTCACCTGAGTGGTACCGGCGTTGCCGATTATGCAGATGTACTTTTGATGCCTTTTGTGGGAAAAGCTTCGGTCATCAATACGGAGTACCGTTCCCGGTTCTCACATCAAAATGAGATTGCACAACCGGGCTATTACAGTGTGATTCTGGATAAAAACAAAGTTCAGGTGGAGCTGACGATCTCATTGAGAGTAGCGATGCACCGTTACACATTTCCTAAAACCGATCAACCGAAAGGATTTATTATCGATTTAAAACATCGCGATATAGTGATCAAAAGTGCATTGAAATATTCCAAAGAGGATAAGGCAATCATGGGATTCAGAGATTCCAGAGCATGGAGTCAAAATCAGAAGTATGCTTTCTCATTGCTCTCTTCTCAACCGATTCAAAAGATTGAGTACTACGTTGATGACCAATTGGTTAAGTCTCCCGAGGGGATCACCGGACAAAACTGTAAAGCGATTGTTTACTTCTATCCGGAAGTGGAGGAGGTAGTGCTTAAAGTGGCAGTTTCAGGAACCGGATTTATGGATAATGCGCATAAAAATCATATCGAAATTGCAGATTTTGACTTTGACCGTGTACGGCAAGAGGCGGATCGGATTTGGAATCAGGAGTTGTCGAAATTTAGGGCCGAAACGGAGCATAAAGAGGATCTGATCGTGTTCTATACAGCTCTATATCACGCTTTTACCGCTCCTTATCTCTTCAACGACGTAGATGGTTCCTATCTGGGAATGGACGGCAAAGTGAGAGTTGACAAAGAGCATCAAATCTATACCGTTTTCTCACTTTGGGATACCTACAGAGCTCTGCATCCCCTCCTGAATTTAATTGACAAAAAAAGATCGGAGCAATTCATTTACACTTTTATGAAGCATTATGAACAGGGCGGCATGTTGCCGGTATGGGAACTTTCCGCATACGAAACCTGGTGTATGATCGGATACCACTCCGTACCCGTGATTTGGGATGCCTATAAAAAGGGAATTCCGGTTGGGGATACTGAACAGGTGCTTGAAGCGATGATTCACAGTGCAAAATTGCCTAAACTGGGCAGGGTTGAGTACGCAAAACATGGATTTATCCCGGCTGAATCGGAGCATGAAAGCGTTTCCAAAACATTGGAGTATGCTTTTGACGATTGGTGTATTGCTCTGTTTGCCAAGGAGATAGGAAAAGAGGAGATCTATTGGGAATTTATTGAACGGGCGCAATTTTATAAGAATCTGATCGATCCGGATGGCTTTATGAGACCCAAGTACAATGGTGCCTGGTGGGAGCCTTTCGATCCCGCTGAGGTGAATAACAACTACACAGAAGGCAATTCATGGCAATATTCTACCTATGTTCCTCATGATTTTAATAATTATATTAAATTAATTGGGGGGGATGCAGTGGCTGCCCGCTTCTTGGATTCGCTCTTTCGTACTTCTTCCCAACTCTCCGGAAGGGAGCAGGTGGATGTGACCGGCTTGATCGGACAATATGCTCACGGTAATGAACCGAGTCACCATGCTGCGTACTTGTACTCTTTTGTAGGGCAACCCTGGAAAACGCAGGAATTGGTACGCTATATCATGGATGAGTTCTATACCTCTCAGCCGGATGGTTTGATTGGCAATGAGGATTGCGGACAGATGTCGGCGTGGCTGGTCTTCTCAGCGATGGGTTTCTATCCTGTAGCACCCGGAGATAACCAATATCTGTTCGGATCGCCCCTATTTGACAAGTTGACCGTTGCATTGGAAAATGGGAAACAGATCGAGATTATTGCACATAACCAATCCAAAGAGAATATCTATATCCGGTCGGTGAAGTTGAATGGTAAAAACTATCAACGTTCTTATATCACTTATGACGACATTAAAAATGGCGCTGTAATTGAGTTTGAAATGGGACCGGAACCCAATAAAAAATGGGGTGCTCATCAGAAATATAGACCGATTAGCGAAATCAAACCCACTCTGACTGTAGCTCCGGTGATCTCTCCCATGCAGCGCTCCTTTAAGGATAGTGTGATTGTTACTCTATCCGCTCATCAACCGCGAGTGAGTGAACAAAAGGGGTTTCACTATCCTGCGCAGACAGATCATATCTACTATACTACTGACGGAACAGATCCGAATTTTATGTCCAATCGCTATACAGTTCCTTTTAAGTTGAAAAGTGATACAAAAGTCAAAGCTGCATCCTGGAATCCCAAAACGGGATGGAGTAAGCCTATCGAGGCGGTTTATTTTATTATAAAACGGGATAAAAAGATCCAATATATTACCCGCTATAATCCGCAATATACCGCAGATGGAGATGAGGGATTGATTGATCATATCCGCGGAACAGAAAACTTCCGTTTGGGTGGATGGCAAAGCTTTTACGGTGTAGATTGTGAAGTGATCATCGATCTGCTGGAAGAGAAGGAGATTCATGAAGTGGGTGCCGGCTTCTTGCAAGATGTCAGATCCTGGATCTGGTTCCCAACCCAATTAATAGTGGAAATGTCCAGCGATGGAGAAAACTTTACTCCTTACGGTTCATATAAAAATCCACACGATGTTAAGGATTATACCGTGATGACTGACGACTTTATCATTAAGAAAACTGTAAAGACCCGTTATCTAAAAATTAAAGCGATCAATTTTGGAACTATTCCCGCCTGGCACTTGGGTGAAGGGAATCCTTCTCACTTGTTTATTGATGAAATATTTGTTAAGTAAGGGTTACGATGAGGTCTGTTTTTTCATAAATTATTCAATTTTTCTCCTAAATAAGGGGTTTAAAAATGAGTGATTTTTTCTAATTTTGATTAAAAATCCTCTCATTCATTTCTAATTATCTGATTTTCAATCGAATAAAAAAATAATAAAAAAATAGAAAAAAGTGCCGATGGTAACGAAAAAAATGATACTTTTGCATTCCTCTTACGAGGTAAAGTTCTTTACATAACTCAAAACAAAAAAGCCGGTGTAGCTCAGTTGGCCAGAGCAGCTGATTTGTAATCAGCCGGTCGGCGGTTCGAATCCGTCCACCGGCTCTTTTTTTTGTTGGGAGAGTTCCAGAGTGGCCAAATGGGGCAGACTGTAAATCTGTTGACGAAGTCTTCGGAGGTTCGAATCCTTCCTCTCCCACAATTTTTTTATCAGCGGAAGTAGCTCATTTGGTAGAGCGACAGCCTTCCAAGCTGTAGGTAGCGGGTTCGAGACCCGTCTTCCGCTCCAAGCCACAACAAAAAGTGGCTTTTTTTGTATCCATTTTCCCCCTTATTTCAATTACGAATCAAAAAAAGTCGAAAGTCGAAGGGCGAAAGTTTTTAAATTGGGCTACTCGGGGCGCGACTACTACTCGTGTAACTCACTACTCGGTTCATAACTTGAAGTCGCACCCCGAGTGAACCTTCTACCTTCTACCTTCTACCTTTTAAAACCGTAATGTCCCAATAAAAAAAAGAGGAATTCCTTTGGAAAACCTCTTTTTTTAAATCCGAAATCCAAAATCCGAAATCAAAACGGCTTTAGCCCAAATTAAAAAAAAATATGAAATAGCACAAATTTATATTTTAACTCATTGATTTTTTATTATTTTTGTTA
>JGI24711J26586_10000269_pt1 | contig 40056 bp, 36 predicted proteins | sample BioPla3DNA1_FD_26586 | JGI IMG/M metagenome (IMG submission 26586)
TTGGGGTGCAAGAGGTCGCACGTTCAAGTCGTGTCACTCCGACCAGATGGAATCGCCAGAATCGTTTAAATTAAATGATTTTGGCGATTTTCTTTTACATAAATAGCAGGCAGCTAATCTGACTTAGCGAAATTGTTCACAGTTAAACCTTTCCGGTTTGCGCGTATTCTCATTGCTAACTAAAAATGGTTATGCTATAATAATGGTAATATTTAGCGTTATCAGATAGTTTTGGCCCATTTCATAGATTCAGGATTTAGTAATCAACAAAAAATAGGATGATTCATAATATGCTTAAAATATTCTTAGTTGAAGATGAGTATGTAGTCCGGGAAGGAATAAAGAATAATATAGACTGGGCAAAAGAAGGATTCATATTCAGTGGCGAAGCCGCTGACGGGGAACTTGCATTTCCACTTATTCAAGCTGAACAACCGGATATAATAATTACCGACATAAAAATGCCTTTTATGAATGGGCTTGATTTGAGTCGTCTTGTAGTAAAGGCACTTCCACAAAGCAAAATAATCATATTAAGCGGTCACGAGGAATTCAGTTATGCTCAGGAGGCTATTAAGATAGGAGTGACCGAGTATCTGTTAAAGCCTATAAAAAGTACAGAACTCATAGAGACAGTGAAAAGAATTGGTAAGCAGATAATTGCTGAGCGTGAAGAAAGGGAAAACTATGAGCGCTATAAGCGTGAAATGGAAGAAAACGAAACAGAAAAAATGCGCAGGCTTTTCAATGAGATGATAACCGGTACTCTGTCTATTGCTAAAATTCTGGAGCGGGGTAAGGAATATGGTATTGAATTAAGTGCGAAATTGTATCAGATTATACTCTTTAAATACAATATTAAAAATAAGGATGAAATATACTCCAGAGAAATTTTGGAGCTTGAAAAAGAGATAAATAGCGTCAATTCACGTTACGATAACATTATAATGTTTGATCGTGCAATAGAAGGAATAGCATTCCTGATTAAGGGGGATTCTTCCGGGCATCTTGACTCAACTCGAGAAGCTTTTATATCAAGACTGAAAGATGTTATGGAAAAATACCCGCATATACGGTATTTTGGGGGAATTGGAATCCAGGTAGACAGGCTTACAGCCCTTTCACAATCATATGAGAGTGCAGCTCGCGCTTTCTCCTATCGCTTTATTTTTGAAAACAATGATATAATAAGTTCCAACCAGGTTCTTTCATTTTATCGACAGGATGAAGACGACACTGTTTTAAGTGAAATAGAGCTTGAGTCTCTTGATTTAAAAAAAGCAGATGCTTTCTTGAAAAGTGGAGAGGCTGAAGAAATAACCTATTTTGTTGAAGAGTTTTTGAAAAGTGTAGGAAGTGCCAGCGAAAAATCTTTTTTGTTTAAACAATACATTATAATGAACATATATTTTACGGTCGTAGCTTTTCTCAAAGAAATAGGTTCTCCTGACTTATCGATAGAGGAGCCTTTTAAAGGGCTTGAGGGTATTAAGGAGATGTATTATGACAATCAGAAGGCAAAAGATTATATCATCAGAATATTCTCTGCTGCCATTGAACGCCGTGATGCTTTGAGAAACAAGCGATACCACCGCATAATTGATCAGGCAAAGGAATACATAAATAGACACTTTGCAGATGAAGACATATCCCTTTATGAAACCGCTGCATATGTCAATCTTAGCCCAAGCCACTTCAGTTCGGTATTCAGTAAAGAAACGGGCAAGAGTTTTATCAGGTACCTTACAGATCTTCGTATGAGTAAGGCGAGAGAAATGTTAAAATGTACCGATATGCGCTGCTCAGATATAAGTATAGCAGTAGGGTATAAGGATGCTCACTACTTTTCATACCTGTTTAAAAAAATACATAACTGCTCACCTATGCAGTATAGAACATCAAAAGAATAACAAGATATTTTTCTATAATGTATATATAGATTTTGCTATGTAAGACTGAATCGAAAAATAACCAATCTGAATCGTAAAAAAACTAACTTTTATGTAAACAAAGCTTTCAAAAGGGTAAAAAAATCAAACAAAGCAAAAAGAAACTTCATTGAATATAAAGTCCGATATTCTTTATAATTTGATTGTAGACCGATACGGTTTATAAAAAAATATTGGAGGAAGAATAAAATGACTATGAAGAGAATTTTAGCACTTCTAATGGCAGTTATGATGCTGACAGCATTAACTGCATGTGGTAATGCTACAGGACCGGCTCCTAGTTCACAGGCACCGGTAGCAAGCTCACAGGCACCCGATGCTAATGATCCTGCACCAGCAGCTCCTGCAGGAGATGATTTAATTTATGTAGGTTTTGTACAGGTTGGAGCAGAGTCTGACTGGCGTATGGCTAACACAAAGTCAATGCAAGAAACATTTACCGAAGCAAACGGATACAAATTTGAAATGGTAGACGCTCAGCAACAAACACAGAAGCAGATTACGGCTATCCGTGACTTTATTCAAAAAGACGTTGACTACATAGTTCTTGCTCCTAACACCGAGGCTGGCTGGGATACAGTTTTAGGTGAAGCAAAAGATGCAGGTATCCCTGTAATCATAGTTGACCGTATGATTCAAACCAATGATGACAGTCTCTTTACTGCATGGGTTGGTTCAAACTTCCTGCAGGAAGGTTATGATGCTGTTGAAGCTCTCGCAACTGCACTGAAGAACAAGGGAATAGATCCAACAGAAGGCGAAATCAATATTGTTACACTTCAAGGAACAATGGGTTCTTCAGCTCAGATTGGTCGTACAGACGGATTTGCTGAGAAGATGAAAGAATATCCGAACTGGAAGATGCTTGACAAACAATCCGGTGACTTTACTCAGGAAAAAGGCCAGGAAGTTATGGAAGCATTCCTGAAGTCATATCCTGATATCGATGTTGTTATAGCTGAGAATGACAATATGGCGTTTGGTGCAATAAATGCTATCAAAGCAGCAGGTAAGACATGTGGACCTAACGGCGATATTACAATAGTATCCTTCGACGCAGTTAAGGCTGCATTTGAGTCTATGATTGCTGGTGATATGGATGTCAGCGTTGAGTGTAATCCACTTCACGGACCACGTGTAGAAGGAATCATCAAAGCTCTGGAAGCTGGTCAGTCAGTTGACAAGATTGCATACGTTGAAGAAGGTACCTTCTATGCAAAAGACGCTGCAGAAATTATGCCTACACGTGCATATTAATCAAAACAAGATCATAACTGAGTATTTATATAGTCTAATTGTCTAGTAGATGAAGAACCGTCGAAGGAGCCATATTGTGTTCTTTCGACGGCTTCTTATTGAAAGGGTGGACCTTATGGCAACAGGAACCGAAATATTAAAAATGCGTCGTATAACTAAGAATTTTCTTGGAGTAAGAGCGCTTCATAATGTAGATTTCACACTTAGGTCCGGAGAAATTCATGCCCTTATGGGGGAAAATGGCGCAGGTAAATCCACATTAATAAAGGTTCTTACCGGTGCTGAAGAATTTGAGACTGGCGAGATATGGATTGAAGGTAAAGATCATCCTATAATCAACCGTTCACCTAAGGAAGCGCAACAAAACGGTATAAGCACAGTTTATCAGGAAATAAATCTGTGCCCTAACCTGTCGGTGGGAGAAAACATAATGCTTGGAAGAGAACCAAAGAGATTAGGCGCCATTGACTGGAAAACAATGAATAAGAAGGCAAAGGAAGCTTTACAGGCTCTTGAAATCGATATAGATGTAACTCTTAAGTTGGACCATTATTCAATAGCAATTCAGCAGATGGTTGCTATAGCCAGAGCTGTGGATATATCATCCCGTGTGTTAATATTGGACGAACCAACCTCCAGTCTTACCGAAAATGAGGTTAATAAGCTATTTTCAATAATGCGGAAGGTGCGGGAACGCGGTCTTGGCATTATATTCGTAACACACTTTCTGGAGCAGGTTTATGAAGTATGTGACCGGATTACCGTATTAAGAAATGGTGAACTTGTAGGAGAATATGAAATAGAAAATCTTCCCCGGGTAAAGCTTGTGGCAAGCATGTTGGGTAAAGATTTTGACGATTTGTCTGAAGTAAAACGTGAGAAAACTGTCACAAATGGGGATGCCAGAGAAAAGATAATTGAAGCTGACGGACTTGGGCGTGAAGGTAGAATAAAACCCTTTGATCTTGAAGTTTGCAGAGGAGATGTAGTCGGGCTTTCCGGACTGCTTGGTTCAGGAAGAAGCGAACTGGCACGTGCGATTTTCTGTGCCGATAAACCTGACAAGGGTGAATTAAAAGTTAAAGGGAAGAAATTCAATGCCCATACTCCTCTTGATTCTCTGAAAGCCGGAATGGCATTCCTTCCTGAAAACCGAAAGGAAGAAGGAATTATAGCAGATCTTTCGGTGCGTGAGAATATTGTTATCGCACTGCAGGCAAGGCATGGCATGTTCAAGCTTTTAAGCAAAAAAGAACAAGAGGAGTTTACAGATCGTTTTATTGATTTGCTCAATATAAAGACTGCTGACAGGGAAACTCCTTTAAAACAGTTAAGCGGAGGTAATCAGCAAAAGGTTATATTGGCACGCTGGCTATTAACAAACCCTGATTTTATGATACTCGATGAGCCGACACGGGGTATTGACGTAGGTACAAAGGCAGAAATACAGCGTCTGGTTATTGAACTGGCAGATCAGGGAAAAGCAGTTATCTTTATTTCCTCTGAGATAGAAGAAATGCTTCGTACCTGCAGCCGTATGGTAATAATGCGTGATCAGGAAAAGGTAGGAGAGCTTTCAGACGATGATATTACGCAGGAGAACATAATGAAAGCAATTGCGGGAGGTCAGGCTGTATGAAACAAGAATCCTTAATGAAACGAATCACTGGTTTTCGGCTATTTTTGCCTATTTTGTGCCTGCTGTTGGTACTTTTGGTGAATCTAATCCAAACCCCGACCTTTTTCAAAATCACTGTGCAAAATGGTGTGTTCTATGGTTTTATAATTGATATAATAAACCGTTCCAGTGGGCTTGTAATTATGGCTTTGGGGATGACACTGGTCGTAGCATCTTCTGGTGGAACCGATATATCTGTAGGTGCAGTAAGTGCTGTTGCCGGCGCAGTATGTGTGGTGGCTCTTGGTACAGGAGAAGCATATCAGATGCCGTATGCATTAAGTTTGCTTCTGGCACTTATTGTCGGTGCGTTATGTGGTATTGTCAATGGATTCCTGGTGGCATACATGAGAGTGCAGCCTATGGTGGCGACATTGATTCTCTTTACAGCCGGCCGTGGTATTGCTCAGCTGATTACAGGAAGCTTTATACTATATGTTAAACCTGAACACTTTTCATATCTTGGAGCATTCTTGCCGGGAGTTCCTATTCCCACACCATGCTTTGTAGCATTGTTTTTAATTTTACTAACCTGGATGCTGCTTAGATTTACCACCCTGGGAATGTATATCCAGTCGGTAGGTATAAATAGAAGGGCAAGCCGTTTGGTAGGATTAAATTCCAAGCTGATAATATTCCTTACCTATGTGTTCTGTAGTATATGTGCTTCAGTTGCCGGTTTGATTTCGGTTTCCAGAACTTCATCCATCGATGCCAACAATGTAGGACTTTATACAGAACTTGACGCTATACTAGCTGTGGCAATCGGAGGAAACAGCTTAGGTGGAGGAAAGTTCTCACTCGCAGGAAGTGTAATAGGAGCAATTACAATTCAGGCACTAACCACAACACTTTATGCTATGCATGTTGCAGCAGACCAATTGCCGCTGTATAAGGCAATGGTGGTTATAATTATAGTATCATTGCAGTCACCAGTGGTTAAAAAGTGGTTCAGTGGTTTAAAATCAAAAACATCTTATTCTGAACCAGCAAAGGAGGCGAACTAAATGAGCAAGACTAAATCAGGCTCTCCCCAGACAGATAGTGTAAAAGCATTGAGGCAAATAAAAGAAAAAATACTGGGGCGAAACTTCCTTTTGTTTGTTACAATTGTGCTGTTTATCGCAATGTACATAGGTGGATTAATTGCATTCAAAGATAAAAACTTTGGTAATTTGCAGGTGTTCTTAAATCTGCTGATAAGTAATGCAGGACTCATTATCACATCTGTTGGTATGACAATGGTATTGATAGTGGCAGGTATTGACATTTCGGTGGGATCGGTAATTGCGGTTACTTGTATGATGCTTGCAGCTATGATGGAAAATGCAAATATTGGCGCTGTCCCCGCTATGTTAATTGTACTTGTCTTCGGCTTTGTTTTTGGGGCAGCTCAAGGGTTCTTAATCGCTTATCTGAAGATTCAGCCATTTATTGTTACCCTGGCAGGAATGTTCTTTGCCAGAGGTCTTACGGCTGTCATAAGCCTCAAAATGATTACAATAACTAATGAAACATTTCTCAGTATAGCCCAATACAAGATGTATCTGCCTTTTGGAGCAACTGTGAACCGCAAGGGAGTCTTAGTTTATCCATATATTTATCCAACTGTTGTTGCAGCCCTGGTTATTGTGGCACTAGTGTTTATAATACTGAGATATACAAAGTTTGGCCGTTCAGTGTACGCTGTAGGCGGTAATGAGCAGTCTGCTTTGCTCATGGGCTTGAATGTCAGGCGTACAAAATTTATTGTATACATTATTAATGGTGTTCTTGCCACTCTTGGAGGAATTGCATTCTGTCTTAACACAACAGGAGCGTTTGTTGAGTTAGCCAAAGGCTTTGAAATGGATGCCATTGCTTCGACGGTCATTGGAGGCACACCACTGACCGGTGGTGTAGGAAATGTATTTGGTACGTTGTTTGGTGTTCTGATCAAAGCCACGATTGAGACTTTTGTATCATTCCAGGGGAATTTATCATCCTGGTGGTCAAAGATTATTATTGCCTCACTACTAGCTTTCTTTATTATACTTCAGACCTTGCTTACCATGAGGAAACGGCAGGATTCACAATAGATCATATTAATGGCTTTGACATTTTCAGGGGCTTTGCAACTTTAATGTTTTGCAAAGCCCATCCTTTTTGAAAAAGGATTAGTTTGTTTATTAATGCTGTTTTTAAGCACTTACTGTATTTGAGCATGAAATTTTGGGTAAAAAATTTATATGCCGTTTTATATACTTGGGGGGTGTATTGGGCTAATGAAATTTATTAATTCATTAAGGTTTAAATTAGTTCTTGTTCTGTTGAGCTTATCACTTATTCCACTTTTTGTTCTTGCAGCCTATCAGTTTACCCAGTACCGTACGTATACCGAAGAGAGCATCAAACTGAGGGAACTCGAAATTGTCAATAACAGCGTCAATACCATTGATACCTGGATTAATTCAAAAGTTATGCAGCTTACCGAGCTATACGCTGCTCATCCTGAATTCAAAGAAATGAACAAAGAAAAAATCATGTCCAGCCTCAGGGTGATAAGTCAATCCGATGCGGAGGTTGAAACATCCGCAGTTGCTGATAAGGAAGGGGTCCAAACTATAGAAAATCTGGCAAGAGTAGATATATCCGGCAAAGATTATTTTTTGAAAACTAAAGAGACAAAAGAGCTATTAATAACTGATGTTGTTATTAGTGAAAAGACAGGTGACAGAATAATAGCTATTGCATTGCCGATATTGGATGATTCGGGGAACTTTGTGGGGATAATACAAAGCAATGTTTCGGTTGCAGCTCTGGAAAAGAATATTGGCACAGTAACCATAGGTGATACAGGTTATGCGTACCTCATGGCATCAAATGGAGATTATATTTTTTATAAAGATGCAGAAAGAATCGGGAAGAATTATAAGAGTTTTACCAATGATCCAAGCAAAATTAAAGCCTTTGAAGAAAGCGTAATGATAAAAGATAGTGATTTTATAGAATATACAGATGACGATGGAACAAAAATGGTGGGTGCTTTCTCGACTGTTCCAACCACAGGTTGGAAGGTTGTAGTAACAGCACCTATGGCCGAATTATATTCTGAAGTGAACAAATCGCTGATGGTTACCGGAATTCTCATTATATCAGTTTTTATTTTGGTTGTTTTTATAGCATTTCTGATGGCAAACATAATCTCAAAACCCATCAAGGTTACAGCAGATCATATGAACATACTGGCGAATGCTGATTTTACCAGGGAATTGCCCCAAAAGCTAATTAGCGGGAAAGATGAAGTAGCGACTCTGTTAAAATCAGTTAATGTTATGAGCAGTTCAATAAGAAAAGTTGTAAATCAGGTTATTGATGAAACCAGGTATGTTAATGAGAATATTGCTGTTTCGTCTGACAATTTAGCGGAGCTGAACAAACAGGTTAGTGAGGTTTCAAAAACTACTGAAGAATTGTCCTCAGTAATGGAGGAAACAGCTGCAGCAACAGAGGAAATGAATGCTACCTCCGAGGAGATTGAATCATCAGTTAAATCAATTGCCGATAAAGCACAAAATGGTTCAGTGATGGCGGAAAACATAAGTATGCGTGCCCAAAACCTAAAGGAAAATGCGATTCTGATGCAGTCAAAAACACGTGAGATTCACGATGGTATCGATTCTGAGATGCGACAGGCATTGGAGCAGTCAAAAGCAGTTGAACAGATAAACACATTGACAGAATCAATACTTCAGATAACAGAACAGACAAATCTGTTGGCGCTTAATGCCGCAATAGAAGCAGCAAGAGCGGGAGAGGCAGGCAGAGGGTTTGCGGTTGTTGCTGATGAAATAAGAAAGCTTGCCGAAGATTCAAAAAATACTGTTAATGAAATACAAACTATAACCGAGCTTGTTACAGACTCAGTATACAACCTGACGGCAAGCTCTGAAAAGGTGTTGAAGTTTATTGATACCACAGTAATAGAAGACTATCAGAGTATGGTGGACATAGGCGAACAATACTATAAAGATGCCGAGGCATTCAAAGAGTTGACTGCAGATTTCAGCAAAACATCCGAGGATTTACACAGGGCGATTCAAAGTATGGTACGGGTAATTAATGAGGTTTCGCTTTCAAATAATGAGGGCGCCCAAGGGACCAGTGATATAGCTTTGAAAGCTCAAAGCGTTATGAAGAATGCTGAAAGGGTGGCAGAACTGATGAAAGCCACGAGAGAAAACTCTGAGAGGCTTGCAGAGAGCGTATCTAAGTTTAAAGTTTAGGTCTAAATTATAAAAAAGCAATAGAAGCCATAGGATTCTTTTGCTTTTATGGTTAAAAAGGAAAATAACCCTCCCGGAAAGAGGGTTATTTTCACTGAGGAGATTAATAAAATAAATCATTCTATTTATAATAGAATGAAGTTATGGAACTGGCAATTTCTTCGAGTATACCAATTTGTGCAGCATATCGCAGTATTGTGAATCGAGGCCTTATTTCCATAGCTTTTAACAGACTCCGGTGAAAGACCGACTTGGTAATCCCGATTTCCAAAGGGCTTACGGGAACACCGGCTCTTGCTAACATATATTCTACATATTTTGAATCAGGAATTTCAAGTCCGATTGGCTTAAAATTATTAACAAAATTATACAGTCTGGATATGACAACAGTGCCAACTCCTACCGAAATACCGTGCAGATTATGCTCCTGGCCTTTTGATAAAGCGTCTGTCTCCCAGTAGTGGGCAAGATGATGTTCGGCACCTGACGCCGGTCTTGAATTACCCACAAAGCCCATAGCTACACCTGATATGATTAAAGCCTCAATTAAAGCCTTTATAGCATCCGGGCTCCTTTTCACTATTCCGTACAGATTATCAATACATTTTTGCATTGCTCTATTTACAAGAGCCACGCTGGTGTCACAGTAGTATTCATCATTAATTCTATGGGATAGTCTCCAGTCTGCCAGGGCTGTTACCTTTCCCATAATATCTCCAAATCCCGCCTGCAGCATATTAAGCGGTGCATCCTTAAGAACGTCCGTATCCGCAATGATTGCATAGGGGAAAACGGTCTCAAATGTTTGCTTGGATTCCTTGACAATAAGTGATGATACAGATGAGGCATATCCGTCCATAGAGGGTGCGGTAGCCACAATAATGTAGGGGATATGGCATTTATAGCTGATCATTCGACAAAGATCGTTAATAGTACCTGAGCCTGTTCCTATCAGTATGTCCGTATCAGAAGGAATCTCAACTAGAATACTTCCTAATGCTTTTTCATCAGGGACAAGAAATCCCTTGCTGAAAAGAGTACATTGTGAGACACTATAACCCTGTTCCTCCAACACAGATATTACATTTTTGCCGCACACTTCATATGTATTATTGTCTGAAACAATAAAAACATTTTTAAAGTCCTTAAGATAAAAAGGGAGACTTTGAATACTGCCACTCCCGACAGATATGTGTTTTATCCCTGATTTGTGGGTTCTCCCGCAGGTGCAGTCAAACTCTATGCAGGGCACATTTTTTAGTTCTATTTGTGAAATATCCATAGGCTCTCTCATAACATCTTACTTCTGGCCGTAATATGCGTTAGCTCCGTGTTTTCTCATAAAATGCTTATTGATTATATAATCGGACGCCGGTTCAGCATCTTTATTAGACAGCATAACGGTGTTAAAGGCCATCTTTGCTACCTCTTCCAGGACTACTGCGTTATGAACGGCATTATCAGGGCTATTACCCCAGCTGAAGGGTCCGTGATCCTCCACCAGAACACCGGGAACATAAACAGGATTCAAATCCTTAAAGGTCTCGACTATTACATGTCCTGTATTCTCTTCGTAATTTCCCTCGATTTCATCCTTAGTCATCTTTCTGGTACATGGTATGGAACCATAGAAATAATCGGCATGTGTTGTGCCAAAGCAGGGTATGGATCTTCCGGCCTGGGCCCAGCTTGTAGCCCAGCTTGAGTGTGTATGTACTATACCGTTTATTTCCTTGAAACTACGGTAGAGAACAAGATGGGTAGCTGTATCGGATGATGGGTTGAGATCCCCCTCAATCTTGTTTCCGTCCAGGTCAAGTACGACCAGATGCTCCGCTCTAAGTTCATCATAGGGAACCCCGCTTGGTTTGATTACAACAAGTCCTTTATCACGGTCAATTCCGCTTACATTTCCCCATGTAAATGTTACTAATCCATAACGGGGAAGGTCGAGATTGGCCTTTAATACTTGCTCTTTTAAAGACTCTAACATATTTATGCATCCTCCTGAAATTCAATTTATCATATTACTACTTAGTTATTACTACTTATTTCGCTCTATACATGATTCTCCTATAACCAGTTCAGGTATAAAGATTCTTTTTCGCGGGTTACTAAGATAATTTTTATCTTCAAGAAGCTCTAACATTAACTCTGCTGCTGCTTCACCGAGTTTTTCCTTTGGATGCTTTGCTGTTGTAATTCTAACCGGACAATTGGCAGCCAGATATGAATCATCAAAGCCTGTAATACTGATGTCTTCTGGCACATTAATACCCAGTTCGGTGAGGGTTTGATATACCCCAAATGCAATCTCGTCATTATAGCATGCGACCGCGTCCAGAGGCATTCCCGTTTCAATAAAAATCTTTAATTCAGAATTTGGTTTTGTTTTCCGGTCTTCGGTATGAAACCATATAACCTTTTCTGAGTCATAAGCCATACCTGCTTCTGAAAGAGCCTTCACATAACCATGATGACGATTGATACCCTGCATATCATCAGCTTTAAAAATTCCTGCAATATTTTTATGGCCCAGATCAATTAAATGTCTGACAGTAAGATACATGCCATGAGCATCATCAAGAATTACCTGTGACTTATCCTTAAGATGATAATAAGTTCCGTGAATAAAAATATATGGGATACGGTGGTTGTCCAGAGCCTCATAGTACTCAGAATTGTTGGAATACAGGGCGCTTTTTGTTGGCTCGATAATCAATCCCTCGATATTCTTGCTCAAAACTTCCTCCAGATACATGGCTTCTCTGGACACATTATTATCGGTATTCTTAAGCATTATGCTGTAGCCTCTATGAGATAAAACAGTATCAATACCCTGAATAACACGGGGAAAGATATAATCCGAAATATAGGTAGTAAGCACTGCAATATTGTGAGACTTTGCTCTCTTGATGCTTCTATCCTTAACATAAGTTCCCCGACCTTGTTCAGTATAAAGATAACCTTCAGACACCAATACAGAAATTGCTTTCCTGACAGTATGACGACTGAGGGAAAAATCCTCACTTAGCTGATTCTCTGAAGGTATGCGTTCGCCGGCTTTAATCCGGCCCATTATTATCTGTTGCTTAATATGGTTCTTGAGTCCTTCGTATTTTGTCTGTCCGTTCACATGGATACTCCTTGCTTAACTTGTACGTACATCAATTACATTATATACAGGATAGTGCTTTTTTACAAGTAAAATTAATGTTTGTCCTACGGGTCTGATACTTATTGCAAACAAGAAATATATGGTTTATAATTATTTTAATAATACTTGTACGTACATCCAATACTTTATAGGAGGAGTCAGTTATGCCAAATTTGAAAAACTATGAATTCTGGTTTGTTACAGGAAGCCAATTTCTTTACGGAGAGGAGCCCCTGAGACAAGTCGGAGAGCACTCGAAAATCATAGCAGAACATCTTAGTGAAAAAACCCCATTTTCAATCAAATTTAAACCGGTGGTAAAAACTCCGGAAGAAATTTATCAACTCTGCATTGATGCCAATTCAGATGAAACATGTGCAGGTATAATTACCTGGATGCATACCTTTTCACCAGCGAAAATGTGGATCAAAGGCTTAATGTCTCTTCAAAAGCCAATGTTACACCTGCATACTCAATTTAACCGTGATATACCCTGGGACAGCATTGATATGGATTTCATGAACCTGAATCAGTCTGCTCATGGAGATCGTGAATTTGGATTTATAGGAGCAAGACTCAGAATGCCTCGCAAAGTTATTGCAGGCCATTGGAAGGATGAAGGGGTTGTTGACAGAATAAGCCGCTGGATGCGCTCTGCAATTGCATTTGTTTACAGCAAGCACATTAAGGTATGCCGCTTTGGCGATAATATGAGAGATGTTGCTGTAACAGAAGGCGATAAGGTTGAAGCTCAGATTAAGCTTGGCTGGACTATTGACGGCTATGGTATCGGTGATTTAGTCAGGATGGTGAATGAAGTATCAGAATCTGATATTGATAAATTAATGAAAGAATACGAAAGCCTGTACGATATGTCGCAGGTAAAAGATTCTGAAGAAAAGATGGAAGCCGTAAGATATCAGGCTCGCATTGAAATAGCACTAAAGGCATTTATGGCAAAAGGTAATTTTGAAGCCTTTACCACTACTTTTGAAGATCTGCACGGCCTGAAACAGCTGCCCGGTCTGGCTGCTCAACGAATGATGGAAGCAGGCTACGGATTTGGCGGAGAAGGCGACTGGAAGACCTCCGCGTTGGTACGCCTTATGAAGATAATGGCCGATGGAAAAGCAACCTCTTTTATGGAGGACTATACCTATCATTTTGAGCCCGGGAACGAATTAAATCTTGGTGCTCATATGTTGGAGATATGCCCCACCATAGCATCCGGGAAGCCAAGAATAGAGGTTCATCAACTTGGAATCGGCGGAAAGAGTGACCCTGCAAGACTTGTATTTGACAGTGCCGCTGGACCTGCCCTATGTGCTTCATTAATTGATCTGGGGAATAGATTCCGCCTGATTATCAGCGTAGTTGATGTTGTTGAGGCAACCCATGATATGCCTAAATTACCTGTTGCCCGCGTACTTATGAAGCCGCAGCCTTCACTGTCAACAGCTGCAGAAGCATGGATTCATGCAGGTGGAGCTCACCACACTGTATATACACAAAATGTTACTGTAGAGCAGTTGACCGACTGGGCTGAAATGTGTGGTATTGAATGCATAGTAATTGATAAGAATACCACAATCAATTCGCTGCTCAAAGAACTAAGATGGAATGAAATAGCATATAAGCTAATGTAAGCGCTAATTTATCTGCTTCTTTAGTATGTACTCCAGAAATTATGTAGATTAAACAGGTGCCTGTAAAGTGAGTCAAATTTGCCGGTCCGGCAATCTATCAATTGAGATGCAGGAGGTGCGAGGTTAGAAGTGAGAAATAGCAGATGAAGAATTAAGTACTATATCTCACTTCTCACATCCGNCCTTCCGTCTCAATTATATTGACATCACTCATGGCACCTTTTATGATTAAAATCAAAATGAGTTTTCCTGTAATCTCATTCTAAGATATCACTCAAGATGACACTTTTTTCCTCCCCGGTTATGCTATAATGATATTGGGTGCAGTTATGCAGTCCACATCAATCCAGGTATCTGTTTCTTGTGGGGGTACTCGCTTTGATTACCAAAATATTCTTAAGTATCAGGGATTTTTTCGGCAATCTTAGGCTGAACAGAAAAATTCAGCTTTCATTGATGATTATCATAGTGCCATTGTTTATTCTGTTTGTATTACTTTTTACAAACATGTATTACTTCAATCAGCAATATGACAAAATAATTGCCAATGCCACTGAGGCGGGGCGTTTCAGTATAGATTTTAAAGAAGATTTTGACTATAAGATTTATTTGATTATAGCAGGTCATTCAACCTTTGAGAAAGAAGATCCCTACAAAAATATTGAGGAAGCCCGTGAAATAGTGTCAGATTTAATTAGCAATACGAGCCTTATCGAAAACAAACACCGTGCTGAAGATATTATGAAGATTCTGGGCAACCTGGAAAAGTACTCCAGACAAATAGAAGAAAACAAGAAGATCGGCGGTTTCTATGATGAAAACATTATTTTATGGGAGAATTACGTCCAAATTGCTACCTCGCTGGTTCATTCTACAATGCTGGAATATACATATTATGAGACAATAGGTATGGAACAGGTGCGTTCGGGAGTGGCAGAAAGCCTTCAAAGGATAACTATTCTCAGCCTGACAGTTTTTGCAGCTTTGGTTATTATAGCATTATTTTTGTCAGTGATTATTCCTAACAGTATCGTCAGACCTATTCATAAACTAAATGAAGTGACCAACCAGGTGGCAAAGGGAGATCTTTCGGTTCGGGTGAGAGATGTAAATGGTGCAGAGGTCAAGCGTCTTGGAAAATCTTTAAACATTATGATTGAAAAGATTGATCATCTGCTTGATGCTGTTAAAAAAGATGAAGAAAATCTTAGAGCGGCGGAACTTGAACTGCTTCAGGCACAAATAAACCCACACTTTCTGTACAATACCCTTGATACAATAATATGGCTTGCCGAAGCAGGAAAACAGGAAGATGTAGTAGATGTTGTAAGCGCTTTGTCGCACTTTTTCAGAACCTCGCTGAACCACGGGGACGGCATGTTTACCCTGCGCGAGGAAGAACGGCATGTCCACAGCTATCTTCAAATTCAACAGGTAAGATATCAGGATATTCTTGATTATGAAATAAACATTCCTGAAGAGCTTTTTGATACTGTTATACCTAAGATCACTTTACAGCCTCTTGTTGAGAATGCGCTATATCACGGTATAAAAAATCGCAGAGGTGGAGGAAGGATTGAGATATCTGCTGTGTTAGAAGATGGTGATGTTATAATATCGGTTAAAGATAACGGAATGGGAATGAGTGAATCACGACTTAAGCAGATCATTGCCAATCTGGATGATAAAAATCATGTAATAAGCGGTCACAAGATACGCGAATCATACGGTCTTTATAATGTTAATCAGCGTATTAAGCTTAAATTCGGGGATCAATATGGGCTGTCAATCACAAGTGTATATGAAGAGGGCACTTGCATACAGGTAAAGATTCCTTATGTAAATCCCAAACATGGTGCTTTAAGTTAGTACAATATAAAAAGGGGACTGTCTCGGAATATGGAGTATGTCATTCTGTTGCCATATAATGGCCGAAGAATTTTCAAAATGATTTCCTGTTCTGAGACAACCCCTCTATTTTCTAATTATGATCTAAGGGTGATGCGATTTTTTCTGAATATCTCCGGTGAATTCCTTCCAATATTGCATTGCAGTACCATCATCTCCATAATGGCCGACTATATGTTTATTATCTTCAAGTAAATAAATCTCTATTTTGAAAGTTTTATTTCCCTTAATATACGTGCCGCTAAACTTATTATTGGAAACAGTACCTGAAATTCTATCTTTATTTCCAAGGCTTCCGGTTATATTGTTATTTTTCTGCTGGATTATAAGATTGCCTATACCTTTTATTGTCCAGGTACCGGTAAAATCAGCCGGCTTTGGCAGGTTTCGCAGATATTTATTGAAACTGTTCTCCTCTCTATGACCGTCCCAATCCTGCCAGTCCCTTCCGGATTTGCCTTTATAGCTGTACTTACCTTTAAAGGACTTACCATCGGATGCCATTTTAAATTCCAGACTGCCTGATGAATTCTTTTCACTATATGTTCCGATGAGCTTGTCGTCTGAAATTACACCCTCTACTGTATTGTCTTTCCCGTACNTTCCCTCTACATAAATACCGCTCTGGGTAAGGATAAGCTTTCCCTTATTGGTGAACCAGATTCCTGACCATGTATGGTGTGAATCTTCTGGAGGGGTTGGAGGATAGAAATTATCACCATCAAGAAGATATGATATGGTCGCAGTACTTGTGGACCCGTCCCAGTCAATATCGCAACCCAGACTTTCAATGATAAAGCGCAGGGGTACCATTGTACGACCTGTATCGGAATAATACGGAGCAACGTCCATGGTTTTTTTAACGCCGTTAACCGTATAGTCTGTCTTTCCTATCCATACACAAACGGTTGATCCATTCCATTTGACAGTGATTTTTTGTTCTCCCGAAATATAATCTACGGTTCCTCCCATTGCTTCAATCAAAGCTCTAATAGGTAACATAGTTCTTGCATTCTTAAGAACCGGAACAGTGTTTTTACCGGGATCAATTTCCATCCATTTCCCGTTAACAAGCATTTTTCTCTCGCCCAATGTCATTGAAATCGTTCCATAAATACGCTGGAACTTTACTGATATTTCATTTGAAGGGCTTCCCAGAGTTTTATCTTTTAAAACAGGTCTGACTATATAATAATAAGTTGTTCCGGGAACGACCTTATTGTCTTTATAACTGTTTCCGGTAATCCAGAAATCAGTTTCAGGAAGATCGGTTTGTTTGCCCGAACGTGTTGATCTGTATACATAATATCCTATTATATCTGTACTTTTACCGTTGTTCTTCCATTCGAGAGTAATATTTCCCGTATTAATTTTGGCTGTTAAAGTAATTGAAGATTTAGCCCCAGCGTAATATACTTTTACTTCATTAGATGCTTTGCCTGTGTAGCCATCAGACAGAACAGGCTTTACTATATAGTAATATGTTGTCCCGGGAGTTACTTTCGTGTCTACATAACTGGTTCCTGAAATCCAAAAATCGGTTTCGGGTAAAATAGTGTGTCCTCCTGAGGTAGTAGACCTGTATACATAGTACCCTTTAACACCTTTTTCATGTGTTATTGCGTTCCATTTAAGAGTTACGTTATCAGCATTTACATCGTACTTTAGATTGATTTCAGTTTTTTTGGCGGCCGCAACAGCGGGAACTGTGTTAAGTGTTGCTACTGCACAAACTGTCATACAAACCATAAGGAAGAATACAAGCAGCTTTTTTTTGATAGTGTAGTACTGGTTCATTTGGACATCCTCCTGACTTTTTTTGTATTGTTCTACGCTTATAGTATTGCAAGAATTTCTATTTCCCTTCATTAAATAACATTTAAGAATAGGTTACAAAGTAATTTCTAAGGTAACATTTTTGTAAAATACAATTTTCATATGGTATAATACGTTCTAATTGTATTTACAAAAACTAAATGAATGATAGAATAAAACTATCTAAATCTTATCGGAGGTGCGATAATGAAAATTTGTCCTAATTGTAATGGTGAAAACAGGGATGAGGCAATATTCTGTACAAAATGCGGCAATAAATTTGAAGGGCAGTCTTTAAATACCGATGTGAATGCCATTCAAAATGGTTCTGCACCAATGAATACTGCGGCCGGTGTTAACCAGGTAATTCAACCTGCCGCACAACCCTCGGAAAGTGTTACTCCACCTATTGAACCAACACCAAAGAAAAAATCAAATATATTGGTTTATATTATTGGTATCATTGCAGTTATTGCAGTTGTCTTTCTTGGAATGAATATCATATCTAATGCTAATCCGGCAAATAAGCTGGTTAAAGGATTAGCAAAACTATCAAAGATGGATAAAGCTACGTCAACTACTACAATTGATATCACCTACGATGGGGATGAAGAAGAAATTGATTTCTTAAACGAAATTACAATTAAGCTTGAAACAGCTGCTGATATAAATAATTTACTTGCTCAAATATCTTTGGATTTACTATACAGCAATAAATCTGTAGTGCAGGTAGAAGCAGGCGCAAACAATGAAGATTTTTACATTGATCTTAAGGATCTACATAAAGAAATATTCTACCAGAGTATAGAAGATGTTGTTCCGGATTATCAGGATTATGTCAATGATTATAAAATAATAAAAAAGGCACTTGACGGAATTTCAGTAAAGTTTGATGAGAAGAAATATATAAAAATTGTTAAAGATGTTTTGGATGATGATATAAAAGGTTCAGGAAATAAGGTTACTGTTACACTAAATGCCAAAAACATTTCAAAACTGACTGAAAAGATTCTGGAAGAAGCAGAGGATGACAAGAAGCTGATGGAATCCATCAGGAAAAATGCCATTGATTTCTTAAACGAAGTCATTGATCAGGAAAAAAAGTTTAAAATTATCGAAGTCGATGATTTTGAAGATGCATTGGAAATATTTGAGGATAAGGATGATTTTGAGGACTATTACCAGGAAGCAATTGCCAGTGCCTTAGATGGCATGGATTATATGGACTTAGATATCGACGATTTACCTGAGATGGAGATTACATTCAGATTCGGATCAGGTAATACCATAAAAGGGATTGACTATACAGGTGTAATTGAAGAAGATGATGAGACTATTGAAATAATTGTAAAGACAGATATTAAGAGCGGTGCTAACTTTACAAAATTCAACAGGAAAAATGCTATTGAAATTGAAGAGCTTTTGAGTGGCGGGGAGATTGAAGATGTTGCTGAGGAAGTCTCGGAAAATCTTATAAAAGCCATTAAAAAGAACAAAAACTTAAAGGATAAGATTGAAGAATTAACNGGTGAGGATATAGAAGATTCAATCGAAATGATGATGTATGGAGCTTTTAGGTTTGCATATTGAGTAAAAAGCATAAAATTTGATGAAACAATCGGGAAGAAGCCGGGTTTTTACCCGGCTTCTATGATTATGCTATTATGTCTAAAGTTAAGCTAAGTTCCATAATAAGTAATAATATTAGTCGCTGGCATAGAAATCTTACAAAAAATTATAATTTTTACTTCACAAAGCGACATTTTATGATATAATTCATTAGATGATAATTTATGGGTTTAGGGAGGAATTCGAAATGAGGGCTACAGGATATGTGAGAAAGCTGGATTCACTTGGAAGAATAGTGTTGCCTAAGTCATTACGAAAAGAACTAAATATTAATGAAGGTGATGACATAGAAATGTATGTCGATGATGATGGCAATGTGGTACTTGACAAATATACTCCAAGATGCGTATTCTGCGACGTTGCAAAAACAAATACAGTTGATTTTAAAGGAAAAGTAATCTGTTCAGATTGCTTGCAAGATATGTAATATTTAATTAATATATGATTTGCAACGGCGGTATTTTACCGCCGTATTTTTATGGGTATAAATAAATATAGCTTATTTATTGGAGGTTCCCATGAATATCCGAGAGTATAATGAAGATATGGAAGAGAGGCTCTTATCCGAATATGCGTCTTTCAGCAGGAGAAGCAGAGGCCGTGAAAGAGATGAAAAACAATGTGATATAAGAACTGTTTTTCAGCGCGACCGTGACAGGATCATTTATTCTAAAGCGTTCAGGCGTCTAAAGCATAAGACTCAAGTATTTATCTCTCCGGAGGGGGATCATTACAGAACAAGACTTACCCATACCCTTGAGGTTTCCCAAATAGCAAGGACTATAGCAAGAAGCTTAAGATTAAACGAGGATTTGACTGAGGCAATAGCTTTGGGGCACGATCTAGGCCATACTCCATTCGGACATGCGGGAGAACGGGTGCTTGACAGGGTTAGTTCTTTTGGATTTAAACACAATGAACAGAGTGTCAGGGTTGTAGAGGTTTTAGAAAAGGATAGAAAAGGCTTGAACCTTACCTGGGAGGTAAGAGACGGAATACGTTGCCATACCGGAAAGGAAATGCCATCAACCCTTGAGGGGCAGGTAGTGCGATTTGCAGATAAGATAGCTTATATTAATCATGATATTGAGGATGCAATACGCGGAGGAATAATTACAGAAGAGGATTTACCAAAGGAGTGTACGGAAATTTTAGGGAAAACCTCATCATTACGTATTAATAATATGATTATTAATATTATTAACAATAGCTATAATGAAAACTGTATACGTATGAGTCCGGATTTTCAGGAAAGCAGTAAATTACTCAGGGACTATATGTTTGAAAATGTTTATGTCGGATCCGTTGCAAAAAAGGAAGAATCAAAAGCAGAGCTGATGATAGAAAAGCTGGTTTTGTATTTTATGGAAAAGCCGGATAAACTTCCTTTTGATACTCAAACGGCTATTGAGACAGACGGAATTGAAAGAACAGTTCTGGATTATGTAGCCGGAATGTCAGACCGATATGCGGTAAAGAAGTTCCAGGAGATTTACGTACCTGTTTCCTGGTAAAATAGTTTACGGCTTTGTGTATGCATTATGGTTTTTAGCCGGTTAGTAAAATATTTATTCAACAGGAAGGAAAACCGGACAATCTGTCGAATAATAAAGTCTATGAGGTTACAATATGTTTTACCCTGAAGAGCTAATCGAGGAAGTCAGAATACGAAATGATATCATTGAGGTAGTTTCAAGCTATGTAAAGCTTGAACGAAAGGGCAGAAGATATTTTGGATTATGTCCGTTTCACAATGAAAAATCACCTTCTTTCTGTATTGAGCCTGCAAAACAGTTTTTCTATTGCTTTGGTTGCAATAAGGGCGGAAGCGTTATCCAATTTATAATGGGCATTGAACATTTAGATTTTTTGGAAGCGCTTAAATTCCTTGCTGAAAGAGCCGGGATAGACCTTCCAGAGCCTGAGGATGCCGGAGAAAAGGAAAAATCAAGAATGCGGGCACAAATACTGGAAGTTAATAAGGAGGCAGCAAGGTTCTTTTTCTCTACATTAGCCGGGAAAAATGGTGCAAGGGCACAGGGTTACCTAATAAAACGCGGACTTACCGAAAAGACAATAAGACAATTTGGTTTAGGGTTGGCTCCCGGTGGCTGGAATGACCTGACAAAAGCTTTATTGAATAAAGGAGCCGAAAAAAATTTATTACTGTCTTCTGGGCTGTCCATAGAAACAAAAAATGGAGAACTGGTTGATAGATTCAGGGATAGAATAATATTTCCAATTTTTAATATTAGAGGAAACATAATAGGGTTTGGCGGCAGGGTTATCGATGGGTCTCAACCGAAGTACATGAATTCGCCGGACACACCGGTGTATAATAAGAGCCGTGAGCTGTATGGCCTTAACTACGCCCGACAAAGTAAAAGCAGAAAGCTTTTGATTGTAGAAGGCTATATGGACGTTATTTCATTGCATCAGGCGGGAATAGATTATGCAGTTGCGTCCCTGGGAACTGCACTTACTCAATCTCAAGCCTGGATACTTAAAAAATATGCTGAAGAGGTGATAATTGCATATGACTCAGATTCCGCCGGGCAAGCTGCTACAATGCGGGGACTTGATATACTTGAAAAGGCAGGTTGCAATATCAGAGTACTTATAATACCCGACGGCAAGGATCCCGACGATTATATCAGGAATAATGGGCCGGAAAAGTTTAAAAACCTTGTGGATAGGGCAATATCTCTGCTGGACTACAAAATCAGAGCAGAAAAAAATATGTACAGTCTGGATACAGTAGACGACAGGCTAAAACTGCTAAACAGCATTGCGGATATATTAGCCGCTCATGATAACAGTATAGAAAGGGAGTTGTATACAAAGAATTATGCGGAACAATACGGAATATCGCTGGAGTCATTGAACAGTGAGGTCCAAAAAAGAAGAAACAGGAAGCAATCTGGAAACAGAACATATTCATTGAATAAAAACACAACGCAGACTAGGGGGCTTCCTGAATTTCTATCAGTTGATTCCAGATATGGTGAGTTAGAATATATGCTGCTGGTTATGCTTTGTAATGACAATCGTTTGTTTAGTAAAGTGTCAAAAGAATACAATACCGGAGCGTATATGGATGAAGGTGCACGGAAAATAGCTGAAAAACTCTATAACAGACTGGAGCAAAATAAAAATTGTGTACTCGCAGAGTTATTAAATGTATTGGATCCTAAAGAAGCATCTTACATGGTGCGGATTACGGAAATAAACAGTGGGTTGGAGGATACCGATAAAGCAGTACAACAAATACTCAATAAGCTTGAAATATTAAAATTGGAAGATCTGCAAAAGCAAACTATTGAGAGAATTAAAAATGAAGAAGACGGAATAAAAAGACAGGAACTGGGTCTTGAGTTCAGTAAAAGAGCAGAGAGGATTGCTGAACTTAAAAGATTGACATAATAATTTTGAAAAATACCGAGGGGTGGAGAGATAATATGGCAGAAAACAAGAAAAAGAAAGCCGATTCTATGGAAAAAGAAAGCAAGAAGGATATAAATCTGGAAGGCGATGAGACAGAGACTTCAGAAGGTTTAGTATCTGAAAAGGAATTGGTTTCTGAAGAGAAAAACAGTAGCAAACAACTGAACAAGGAAGAGTCAAAGGATCCAAAGAATATATTAAGAGAGCTCACTAAGGAAGGCAAAGAGAAAGGCATGCTGACCTATCATGAAATAGAAGATGCTTTTGAACATGTGGACATTTCACCGGAGCAGATAGAAAAAATTTATGAAGCACTTGAAAAACTGGGTATAGAAATAGTCGCGGAAATTAGTGAAGAGGATTTTGATGAAATCCCGTTTATTGATAAAGTTGACGAGGAAGAAGAGGAAGAGGATATCAGCATTCCTGAGGGAATCAGTATTGATGATCCTGTAAGAATGTATTTGAAAGAGATTGGTAAGGTACCTCTCCTAACAAGTGAAGAAGAGATTGAGCTTGCCAAAAGAATGGAAAATGGTGATGAGGAAGCCAAAAAAAGGCTGGCAGAAGCAAATCTGCGCCTTGTTGTAAGTATAGCTAAGCGATATGTTGGAAGAGGGATGTTATTCCTGGACCTTATACAAGAAGGAAATCTGGGTCTGATAAAAGCTGTAGAGAAGTTTGATTTCAGAAAAGGTTTTAAGTTCAGTACCTATGCAACCTGGTGGATTAGACAGGCCATAACCAGAGCTATTGCTGACCAGGCCAGAACGATACGTATTCCTGTTCATATGGTTGAGACCATTAATAAACTTATTCGCGTATCGAGACAGCTTCTTCAGGAGCTTGGCAGGGATCCTACACCGGAAGAAATCGCTAAGGAAATGGGTATGAGTGAAGATAAGGTCCGTGATATTCAGAAGATATCTCAGGAGCCTGTGTCATTGGAAACCCCAATAGGTGAAGAAGAAGACAGCCATTTAGGCGATTTTATACCTGATGATGACGCTCCGGCACCTGCAGAATCGGCTGCATTTACTTTGCTCAAAGAGCAGCTGATTGATGTATTGGATACCCTTACCCCAAGAGAAGAAAAGGTTCTTAGACTACGTTTTGGCTTGGATGACGGAAGAGCCCGCACGCTTGAAGAGGTAGGCAGAGAATTTAATGTTACAAGAGAAAGAATCCGCCAGATTGAAGCCAAAGCATTAAGAAAGCTTCGCCACCCAAGCCGCAGCAAGAAGCTTAAGGATTTCTTGGATTAAAATTATAAAGGAAATGAGTAAAGGGGTTGTCCCGGAATTCACTATGGTTAATTCTGAGACAATCCCTTTTTAATAAGGTTTTATAAAACAATTCATCTCTTTAGGATTAGTATTGCCGCAAAGATTTAATATATCCCGATAACTCATGTAAAAAATAATTGTTAATCTGGGTGGACTGAGCCATTTTATTGGAGTGGTGTTTTTGAAGATAGAAAGGCTAGGTGCACCTTTCCTTGACTTTATTACGTTTTATGTTAACATAATATTTGTATAATAATATTAAATAGTGACATCTCCGAATTTTTCTTAAGAACGGGGGACCCGTATTTGGGGTGAATCCTAATATTTAGGTAGGGCAACTTGGGCGCCCGAACCCGTCAGCTAACCTCGTAGGAGTTTCCAAGCGTTGTGTCAAGTCTTTAAAACTTGGCCTGCGCTTTTTTTGCGTGCTTAGAAATTTAATATAATACGAGGTTTTTACTGGTATTACTACTTATGGGTTGGTTTTTTTCCAATTAAGAGTTTTCCCGTAAGTTTAGTAAGAATGTTTGCAACATAAATGTGTTTCCTGGTGGAATGTATTGGACTTGCAAATCCTATATATTTTGATTATTAAGAAAAGAGGTTTTATGGTGCGAAAACGATCACTGATTCTTTATATTTTATTATTAGTGTTTTGGATTGCGATTTCTGCAGAGGTTGATTTTCAACATATTTTCATTGGAGCAATCATTTCCTTTGCCACCGTTTGGTTCTGGCAGGATCTTGGGCCAAGGCAACCCAGTGTACCTACTGCCGGAGTATTCCTGCTTCTGGTCCGTTGTATTTTAATGATGGTATGGTATATTATTCAATCAAATATTGCCGTAGCAAAAACGTTGCTGTTTAATAAACCACCGGCAAAACCTATGTTTGTTATCATGGAAACGTCTATCAAGAGTAACTGGGGAAGAGTATTGCTTGGAACCTGTATCACCATTGCCCCGGGTTCGGTGACTATTGATATCGATCCCGAAACCGGCCGATTTATTGTACATGCGCTTACTGAAGAAACCGCAGTGGACTTATTATACTGGCGGATCATTGGTGAAATTGAAAGATTAGAGAAACGGATGAAAAGGGGTGAAGCACATGTTGTGGATACTGGCAGGACTCATGGTATTAATTCTGCTGATACTCTTGCGAGCGATTATCGGGCCGACAGTCATTGACCGTCTCATTTCTATTAATGCCATCACCAGTAAAGTAAGCGTTATTATTTTACTGATGGCTTTTGTAAGAAGCGAGTATGGTTTTATCGATATAGCCTTTGTCTTTATGTTATGCGGATTTGTTGGTTCGCTTTGGATAGTTAAGGTACTCACACCCGGCGACTGGCAGCTTAGAATACCGGGATTAAAAGGTTTCGAAGGTGAAAAGGAGGAAGGGATTTCAAATGATTAAAATTATTGCATATATCTGTTTGGTTGGTTCATTTTTGGCCTTTGGATCAGGAACTTTAGGTCTTTTTAAATTTCCGGATCCCTACACCCGTATGCATGCGTTGGGAATGAGTGATACTCTCGGGGTTGGTCTTGTTGGGCTTGGGCTCATTTTACTTAGTCCTGACTGGATTTTACGGATTAAACTAATAATAGTACTATTTCTGTTCTGGCTTATTAACCCTACAATGACACATATGGTTGCAAAAGCCGGCTTAATTCATGGTGTAAAACCTGTTAAAGATACAAAGCTGAAGAAAGGGTGAGGGCATGAATTTTGTAGTTACTGATTATTGGATTATGTTCTTATTGCTGATTCTGATAATTACATCTCTGGCAATGTATTTTATAAAGGATTTGTTGCATGCAGTCATTGTCTATGGTGCATACACCTTGATTATGGCCCTTATATGGCTACAGATGAATACTCCTGATCTTGCTATTACTGAAGCTGCAGCTGGAATCTGTATGACAGTCTTAATGATGATTGTTGTATTCCGCACAAGTCGAAGGGAGGAATAGTGACAGTGAGAATTAAAATAAGAAATCTGCTTATTCTGATTTTAGCTGTAATGGCTGTCTACGGAATAATACTTACGGTTGCAGAACTGCCTCCTTACGGGATGCCTGACAATCCGGTCCATAATGAAGTCTCTGAGCGCTATATTAATAATGCTTTGGAAGATACCGGAGTTCTAAATATGGTAACTTCCATTGTGCTTGATTACAGGGCTTACGATACGATGTTCGAGACCATTGTTTTATTTACAGCAGCACTTGCAGTGGTTATTACCATAAAAACTTCAAAAAGGAAGGAGAATGGTAAATGAAAGACTTTATTCTGAAGCGTATGGCTTCAATAATATTGCCGTTTATTTGCATATANGGCTTTTACGTAATTTTTCACGGTCATGTTTCCCCGGGCGGATCATTTGCCGGGGGTATNATAGTGGGNTTAAGCTTTATTGCATTCTCCACCATCTACGGTATAGAAAAAGGGCGTAANAAACTTCCGGAAAAAGTACTCGTCTGGACAGAGAGTTATGGCACCCTATGGTATGGAATAATGGGGATGGTAGGCATTGTAAAAGGAGCTCCTTTTTTAGCAAATAAATTAGCGGGAGTTGATCTCGGAATACCTGGAGCCCTTAATTCAGGAGGGCTTATTTCTTTTATCGGTTTTGGTGTTGGTATTAGGGTAGCCAGTACTATGGTGACTTTGTTTTTTACTATGATGGAGGAAGAATAATGAGTGAACTAATAAAAAAAATAATTATGAATTATCCGTATTTTGCCGCTTTTATTATATTCGTAATTGGAGCTCTCACTGTGTTGACACGATCTAACCTGTTTAAGAAATTAATTGGAATAAATATTATGGAAAGCGCTATCTTCCTTATGTTTGTTGCAGCAGGTAATATTCGTGGTGGTGCTGTACCTATTTTAAGTGGCAAAAACCCGCACACACTTTATATTAATCCGTTACCATCGGCTTTAATGCTGACTGGAATTGTTGTAAGTGTCAGTGTGACAGCATTTGCTTTAGCGTTAATTCTAAGGTTATACCGATCATACGGTACTACAGATCTCCGTCGAATATACGAGATGGGAAACGAGGTGTCAGAATAAGTGATATCAGCAATTACAACTAACTTGCCGGTATTTATAATTATTGCTCCTCTGTTTGTTGCTTTTGTTTTGCCAACCTGGGCACAAAGAAAGAGGCTGGTAGAAAATTTAGTTATATCTGTTGAGATTTTGATGCTTTTGGGGACATGTTATCTTGCTTCCATTGTTTTGCTTCAAAAAGGTATTCCTATAATATATCAGATGGGCGGATGGTCAGCCCCATGGGGCATAGAGCTGAAAGTAGGCAGTTTGGGGACTTTTTTTCTGCTGACCGTAGCTATTGTAAGCCTGCCGGTAGCGCTTTTTGCCAGAGGTAATCTTACGCATGAGGTGGGAGGAAAAGAGCGGGTAGCCAGGTTTTATGTACTCTATCTGCTTTTGATTGGTGCTTTGGGCGGAATGGCGCTAACAAATGACCTTTTTAATGTCTATGTATTAGTAGAAGTAGCTACTCTAAGCTGCTGCGGGCTGGTGAGTGCCCGAAATCATCCCCGGGCAGCTAAAGCAACTTTCACATACTTAATACTGGCAACACTGGGATCCTGCCTTGTAATGGGCGGAATCGGTTTTATATATATTGTTACCGGCCATTTAAATATGGGATTTGCATCCCAAGAACTGGGCAGAATATGGCAGAATAATCCACGTGTGGTCTGGATGGCTTTTAGCTTTATGTTAGTTGGTTTCGGGGTCAAATCAGCACTTTTTCCATTACATGTCTGGTTGCCGGATGCACATTCTGTAGCTCCGTCGCCAGCCAGTGCTATTTTATCCGGACTTGCCGTTAAAGGTTATTTAATCTGCCTGTTAAAAGTTCTATATAATGTTTTTGGCTTTTATTTAATGCGGGTATACTCTGTACACAAAATCATGGTACTGGTGGGCATGGTTGCGATTATTTCCGGTTCCATATCTGCTTTAACACAAGAAGATCTTAAGAGAAGACTTGCTTTTTCCACTGTGGCTCAGGTAGGTTATATTTTCTTAGGTTTTGGCCTTTTAAATACAAAGGGTTTGACAGGCACACTATTCTATCTTGCTAGCCACGCGGTAATTAAGTCGACCCTGTTTTTATCAGCAGGAGCTATGTTGAATGCGACAGGTAAGAAGAATATAAAAGATCTTTCAGGTATTGGCAGAAAAATGCCCATAACTACTGCCGCCTTTACTATCAGCAGCTTAGGTCTGATAGGAATACCACTGTTTTCGGGTTTCGTAGGAAAATGGCAACTTCTTATGGGAAGCATGGAAACAGGCAGTATTCTTCCGGTTAGTGTAATTATTTCCGGGAGTGTACTCTGTGCGGCTTATCTTTTTCCGGTTATACGTATTGCCTATTTTGGAACTGCTCCGGAGAAAGACTGTAAGGATCCGAATCTACCGCAGAAGCTGGCTCTTATTTTTTTATCAGCAGCAATCGTGTTTTTAGGTGTAATACCGGGTTCATTCCTGGAACTTGCTAACAGAGCTGCTGCTGAGCTATTGGTACTCCGGTAGATACGAAATTATCCTGGTAGTGAGTATGATGTGGCTCTGGTAGGAGCTTAAGGAGGATTATAGATTGCTTAGTCTTATTATAGCTTTATTTAGCGGTGCAGTTGGTGGTCTTGTTGTAGCCATGATACCAGAGACCAAGAATCGCCTGCGTAACTATATAGTTTTATTTTTTGCTGCATCCAGTACATTTTTTACTTGGCGAACAGCTTTCATGGTATTTGCGGGAGAAAGCGTCAGAGTGGCCGGTGAATTGGGTGGATTGGCTTTCAGCCTTGATCCTGATCCATTAGGTGCGGTTTTTGGACTTATTGCGTCCACCTTATGGCCTTTCACCGCAGTATATTCTTTTGGATATATGGCAGGAAAGCATAAACAACGAACTTTCTTCACTTTTTTTCTCATGTCTTTAACCATGACCCTTGGAGTTGCTTTTTCAGGTAATCTTATAGCGTTATACCTGTTTTATGAGCTATTGACATTTGCGACTTATCCCCTGGTGATTCATGAGCGAAGTGCAGAGGCCATGAAAGCAGGTGCAAAATATATACTATATAGCCTTTCAGGGGCAGGGGCAATACTAATTGCCATTGTACTTACCTATGCATGGTCCGGAAAGTTAGATTTTTCCGGTGGGCCAATATTAGCGAATTCATTAAGCCCCGGGCTTAACTGGCTTTTGGTACTATTTGTTGGAGGGTTTGGTGTTAAGGCAGCAATAATGCCATTACATAGATGGTTGCCGGCGGCAATGGTAGCTCCGACTCCGGTAAGTGCTCTTCTGCATGCTGTAGCAGTAGTTTATTCTGGCGTTTATGGAGTTTTGCGGACTGTTTATTCTGTGTTCGGACATGAACTTATTGGACAGTTGGGAATAAGAAACATTCTTCCCTGGATTGCGGTCATAACTATCCTGGCTGGAATTGTTATCGCTGCACGTCAAGACGTTTTAAAACGTCGGTTGGCTTATCAGACCGTAAGTCACCTTTCCTATATTCTATTGGGTGCTTTTATACTTAATGAATGGGGATTAGCCGGCGCAATATTTCATATGATCAGCTATTCTACGCTAAAAATCACTCTTTTCTTTTGCGCGGGAATTATTTCTGAAAAGACTGGTGAGATTAAGGTGAGCAAGATGGGGGGGATTGGCAGATCGCTTCCTAAGACCATGGTTGCGTTTAGTATTGCAACAATGGGAATGATAGGTATGCTACCCCTAAATACCTTCTGGGGTAAATATTACCTGATGAAAGGTAGTGTAGGAGCGGGGAAATGGCCCCTTGCCGTGGTATTAATTATTAGTGGAATCCTAAATGCAATTTGTTTTGTTCCAGTTATTATTAATGCATTTAAGGGAGAGTGTACAAAAACAAACGGAGAAAAGGGGGGCGGAGTTTCACTTATGCTTGCTCCAACTCTGGTTTTGGTAATAGTTGCGCTTTTGATTGGTCTAATGCCAGGTATAGTTTGGCCCGGAGTTGAGGCAGTTGTAAATTGGTTTTATTAATTAAGGGAGGTCAAAATTTTGATACTTGCAATTCTTCCTGTTATTCCTCTCATAGGGGCGTTGTTTCTCCTCTTTAAGAGGGGCAGATTTATAAATATTCCTTTGATTACCAGTGCCGTAGTTCTGGTTTTAGGAGTTTGTGGCCTGAAAAGTGTTTTTGAAGGATTATCATTATACTATACAGTGCATCTTCCAGGGCCTTATGCACCGAATTTCCATGCTGATTCTCTCTCTGCTATTTTTGTGCTGACGGCTGCTTTTATTTGGCTTGTTGTTTCAATATATGGACCTCAATATATGGAACACGAAGGCAGAACCAAAGCTTTTGAATTATGTACCTTATTAACTTTATCAGCAGTCCTGGGAGTTTTTCTGGCAGGTGATATGTTTACTTTATTGCTTTTCTTTGAGCTTATGACCATTTCATCATTCTTCTGGGTTATTCATAGACGAAATAAAGAAGCTATAAGGGCAGGGTATTTCTACTTATTCTATAGTATCATTGGCGGACTTTTTTTGGCTTTGGGAATAGTTTTAATGAGTTCAGCTACCGATGTAATACCTAATATTGGTTCTGGTTTGGTTAATCCTTCGAACTCCAGAGTATTTGCCTGGAGTATCGCTCTATTAGTGGTGGGATTTGGAATTAAGGCTGGTATGGTACCCTTACACCTATGGTTACCTCATGCTCACTCAGTAGCACCTACTCCCGGTAGTGCACTCTTATCGGGATTACTTATAAAGGTGGGAGCCTATGGGCTTATAAGAGTTGGCGAGTTTGCTGGTTGGGGTACAAATTTACAAGGAGGGGCTTCCCAGTTAGGATCCGTCCTTGCTATTCTGGGCACCTGTACTATGCTCGTGGGCGTTTTGACAGCTTTGATACAGAGTGATGCCAAGCGGCTTTTAGCATATCATAGTATAAGCCAGATCGGGTATATAGTTTTGGGTTTAGGGATTGGCCTTTATCTGGGATCAGATGGAAGTCTTGCCCTTATTGGCTCCATCTATCATATAGTCAATCATGCCTTATTTAAAGTAGCATTGTTTTTGGGTGTAGGTATCATTTATATTGGTACGAATGAAACCAATTTATATAAATTAGGAGGGCTCTGGCGACGCTTTCCCCTTACAGCCTTGCTTATGCTAATAGCGGTTTTGGGTATTACCGGTGCACCGGGCCTAAATGGTTATGCTAGTAAAACGCTACTCCATCATGCGGTAAGCTATGCTGCCGAAAAAGGCGCACAATGGTTTACCTGGATTGAACGACTGTTTTTACTGGTGGGGGTCGGCACGGCGACGTCTTTTATTAAGCTTTATTATTTAATATTTTTGGGGAAGCCTGCTAAAACTAAAGTAGATGAGAACAAGTCTACTGGATTACATTTGGCTATGGGTTTACTTACAGTGGTTATGGTGGGAATTGGGCTTATGCCTAAAACATTCGTCAATATTGCTGCTGCTCCGGCGGCACAGGTATTAGGCATGAAAAATGCTACCGCTGCTTTAGATGGGCTCTCTTTTTGGAATTTGAACGATGTTTTAAGTATGGTAATAACCTTAGCTATTGGAGTTTTAGTATGTTGGTTTGGGTTTAAAAGCGGAGTGTTTCATTGGCATCCACCTGCCTTTCTAACATTGGAAGGTCTAGGAAAATTAATATATATGAGCATTCTGTCAATATGGAAGCATGGGGTTGAATGTTGTAGCTCTATAGTTAGCAAAGTGCGCAGAGTACTTAGAACATTGAGGAGTCGTCTTTTTACTTATTTTCATAGATTTAGTCAATCGAGGAGTGGAACAATTGGTAAGATTACTTTGGCCGGTATTAGTGCCGATGCGGCTATATTAATTGCTATACTAATGTTTTTAATTGTATGGTATACTATCATAATCAAATAATTTTACCAAATTTCTTGACATGACTTATATCATGCTGTATAGTATTATAGGTAATCAAGTAGAGGCAATGCTTCTCACCTTGTTCGGCGCGAGCTGGCGGGTCAATAGCGTTATCTGATGCAGATTCGCATGTTGGCGTTCATAACAGGTGAAGTATAGGCTTCACCTGTTTTATTTATTATTCGGAGGTGTTTTATATTAGTAAGGACCAAATACAGATCAATTCAGCGATTCGGGATAAAGAAGTACGTTTGATTGATTCGGATGGGACCATGATTGGGATTGTCTCAGCAAGAGAGGCACAGCTAAAAGCAAACGAAAGGGAATTGGATCTGGTGAAGATATCTCCCAACGCGAATCCGCCTGTTTGCAAAATAATGGACTATGGAAAGTTCCTGTATGAGCAAAACAAGAGAGAGAAGGAAGCCAAGAAAAAGCAGACTATTATTGAAGTAAAAGAAATCAGGCTCTCAGCAAAAATTGAAGATCATGACTTTAGCTTCAAAGCAAAAAATGCCATAAAATTCCTTCAAGACGGGGATAAGGTGAAGATTTCTATTCGTTTCAGAGGACGTGAAATTGCATATTCTACTCTGGGACGAGAAGTGATGAATAAATTTGCCGATACCGTCAAGGAATATGGAAAAGTGGATAGACCTCCGGTTATGGAAGGCAGGTCAATGTCCATGATATTAGTTCCTCATAAAAAATAAGCAATAGAGGGAGGTTAGCTATATGGCAAAGCTCAAGACACATAGTGGTTCAAAAAAGAGATTCAAGATTACTGCCACTGGAAAAGTAAAAAGAAATCAGGGCTATAAAAATCATATATTGACGAAGAAGTCAACGAAAAGGAAAAGACAGCTTCGCAAGAGTTTGATTGCATCCGATGCTAACGCTGCTATAGTAAAACAGATGCTGCCCTACGCATAAGAAAGAGGAGAGAGGTGTTGAATAATGGCACGAGTAAAAGGTGCTATGCGTACACGCGCAAGGCATAATAAAACCCTCAAGCTTGCGAAAGGCTACTTCGGAGCAAAAAGCAAGCTTTATAGAACAGCTAACGAAGCAGTTATGAAATCGTTGAGCTACGCATACAGAGACAGAAAGCAAAGAAAGCGTGACTTCAGAAAACTCTGGATTGCACGTATTAATGCTGCTGCCCGTATGAACGGCTTATCCTACAGCAAATTTATGAATGCTTTGAAAAAAGCAGGTATTACTTTAAACAGAAAAGTACTTGCTGATATGGCAGTTAATGATGCTTCAGGTTTTAAAATGCTGGTCGAGAAGGTAAAATAAATTTTATTAGGTGGGGATAATTCCCCCGGGTATTAAGTCCCTCACTTGTACGTGGAGGGACTTTATTCGTATATCAGGAGGATAATGTGGCTGATATAATTAGAATTACCTCTATGTCAAATCGAATTATTAAAGAGGCCAGAAGTCTTGGTAATAAAAAAGGCAGAAAGATATCTCAAGCCATATTACTTGAAGGCTACCGGCTGGTTAGGGATGCATTGGATTCAGGTGCTGAAATTAGATATTTTATTATTTCCGATAACTTTTTTCAAAAAGAAGAATTATTTCTGTCGCAAATACCAAATATAAAAAAAGTGCAGGTTCCGGACGAGCTTTTTAGCCGTATAAGTGAAACAGAATCTCCGCAAGGAGTTTTAGCTGTAGCTGAAAAGCCCGTTTATGATAAAAAATATATTATCAGTAGTATTAAAAGAGCCATAGCTCTGGAGAATATTCAGGATCCCGGGAATTTAGGCACCATAATCCGTTCTGCGGATGCATGCGGTTTTGATGCGGTTTTTTTGTCAAAAGACAGTGTCGATCCATATAATAATAAAGTTATTCGATCAACAATGGGTTCGCTGTTTCATATTCCTGTAATTGTTGTGGAAAACTTTATTGAAACTTTGCAGAAGCTGAAATCAAATAATATTCTTATTGCTGCTGCGCATGTTAGAGATGCCGTTCCCTGCTGGCAGGCTGATATGTCCGGAAAACTGGCTGTTATTATTGGCAACGAGGGCAATGGTATTTCGGACGAAGTATTGGATATTGCAGACATTACCGTAATGATTCCCATGTCAGGAAAAGCAGAATCTCTTAATGCCTCGGCTGCAGCATCAATACTGATATATGAATGTATGAGGCAGATGGAAAGAAACAAAATTTGCTAAAGTCCTTGAAAACAATTACTATTTAGTATAGAATATCATGTGGAATTTGTGATTTTGTTAACAACTTTCTATATTAAATTTTCAGGAGGTAAATTATATGGCAGTAAAAATTGGTATTAACGGGTTTGGAAGAATCGGCCGTCTGGCATTCAGAGCCGCAGTAAATAACCCAAATGTTCAAGTGGTTGGAATCAANGATCCCTTTATNGATCTTGAGTATATGAAGTATATGCTTAAGTATGACACCGTTCATGGTCAATTTGACGGTGAAATTGAAGTTAAAGGTGATAAGCTTGTTGTTAACGGTAAAGAAATCAGTGTTTATGCTAGCATGAAACCTGAAGAGATTCCCTGGAAAGATTGCGGCGCTGAATATGTAATCGAATCTACAGGCTTATTTACAACAACTGAAAAAGCAAGTGCGCATTTTCAGGGCGGAGCTAAAAAAGTAGTTATATCAGCTCCTTCTGCTGATGCACCAATGTTCGTTATGGGTGTTAATCAGGACAAATATACAAAGGATATGAATGTTGTATCTAATGCTTCATGTACAACAAACTGCTTGGCTCCTCTTGCCAAAGTTATTCATGATAAATTCGGAATTGTTGAAGGTCTTATGACCACTGTTCATGCTACTACAGCTACACAGAAGACCGTTGACGGTCCTTCCAAGAAGGATTGGAGAGGCGGACGTGCTGCAGCTGGTAACATTATTCCTTCTTCAACCGGTGCTGCTAAGGCAGTTGGTAAAGTTATTCCTTCGCTTAATGGTAAGCTTACAGGTATGGCATTTAGAGTACCTACACTGAATGTTTCTGTTGTTGATCTCACTTGCCGTCTTGAGAAAGCTGCAACCTATGAGGAAATATGTGCAGCATTAAAAGAAGCTTCTGAAAACGAGCTTAAGGGTATTCTGGGATATACCGAAGATGCAGTTGTTTCTTCTGACTTTATTACAGATCCACGTACTTCTATATTTGATGCAAAGGCCGGTATCTCCTTGAATCCTAATTTTGTTAAGTTGGTTTCATGGTATGATAACGAGTGGGGTTATTCCAATAAACTTATTGACCTTATTTCCTACATGGCTACAGTTGATAATAAGTAAGAACTTTGCTCGATATAAGAAATTTATTTAAACGGTGAAAACCATTAGAAAGAGCGGCCTCAAATGGTCGCTCTTAACTTATGAAGAGAATCATTTAAAACAAATAATATAATAAAGGGCAATTAAACTAATATTTTTCCAACCTTTTGTTGAAAACTATAATATAAATAAGGTAAAATATATACGGCTGAAAGCCATTTAATTCCTCATCCTAAGTATTAATTCACAATAGAAGGAGTTGTGTTTATATGAGTATGAAAAACAAAATGAACGTTACTGACATGAATGTCAAAGGAAAGCGGGTTATAGTACGTGTTGACTTCAATGTTCCACTGGATGCAGAAGGCAATATAACCGATGATAAGAGAATTAAAGGTGCCCTTCCCACCATTCAATATATTATAGAAAATGGAGGAAAGCTCATTCTGGTTTCTCATTTAGGAAGGCCAAAAGAGGGCTTTGAAGCAAAATTCAGTATGAAGCCTGCGGCAGAACATTTAAGCAAGCTCTTAGGCAAAGAAGTTCTTTTAGCGGCCGATGTTATTGGAGAAGATGCAAAAGCTAAAGCTGCTGCTCTTAAAGAGGGTGAGATCCTTATGCTGGAAAATGTTCGTTTCCATAAGGAAGAGACAAAAAATGACCCTGCTTTCGCAAAAGAGTTGGCCAGCATGGCTGATATCTATATAAATGACGCATTTGGTACAGCTCACAGAGCACATGCATCTACAGCCGGTCTGGCTGATTATCTGCCATCAGCATGTGGTTTTCTGATAAAGAAAGAGCTTGATTTTATGGGTAAGGCTCTTGATAATCCGGAGAGACCTTTTGTTGCTATTCTTGGCGGAGCTAAGGTTTCTGATAAAATCAGTGTTATTGAAAACCTGATAGATAAGGTTGATACATTAATTATAGGTGGCGGAATGGCCTATACTTTCTTTAAAGCTAAAGGATATGGTGTAGGCACCTCGCTTTGTGAACTGGATAAGGTAGATTTAGCAAATAGTCTACTGCAAAAAGCTAAAGAAAAGAATGTAAATCTCCTTTTGCCTGTCGATAACGTTGTGGGTAAGGAATTTGATGCCAACACAGAGGCCAAGACAGTACCTTCTGATTCCATCCCGGAAGGCTGGATGGGACTGGATATCGGAGAAGAAACCATAAAGTTGTTTTCTGATGCTATTAAAGGTGCGAAAACTGTGGTATGGAACGGACCGATGGGTGTGTTTGAGATGGAAAGGTTTGCAATCGGCACCAAAAAAGTTGCAGAAGCTCTGGCAAATTCAGAAGCAATAACAATAGTTGGCGGCGGTGATTCTGCAGCAGCAGTTGAACAATTAGGTTTTGCCGATAAAATTACCCATATTTCCACAGGTGGCGGAGCATCTCTGGAATTCCTGGAAGGAAAAGAGCTTCCGGGTATTGCAGTTCTTAATGATAAGAAATAAAAGAATCGAAAGGAAGATAATATAATGTCAAAACGTACTATAATGGCAGCAGGCAACTGGAAAATGAATAAGACTCCAACTGAAGCGGTAGAATTTATAAACGGTTTAAAAGGCCTTGTAGCAGGTTGTAATACAGAGGTTGTTGCGGGTGTTCCGTTTGTTTGCATTCCCGGGGCTGTTGATGCTGCAAAAGGCTCAAATATAAAGATTGCCGCACAGAATGTTCACTGGGAAGCCAGTGGAGCATATACCGGTGAGGTTTCCTGTGAAATGCTCAAGGATTTAGGAGTGGATTATGTAATAATCGGACATTCAGAAAGACGTGAGTATTTTGGTGAAACAAATGAAATGATAAATAAGAAAGCAAGAGCCATACTTGATGCGGGAATGACTCCGATTATCTGCTGTGGTGAAACCCTTACCCAAAGAGAACAAGGTGTAACTGCCGAGCATGTCCGCTATCAGATAAAGGTTGCTCTGCTTGGCCTTAATGCTCAAGAGGTATCCAGCCTTGTTATTGCATATGAACCAATTTGGGCTATAGGGACAGGAAAAACAGCTACCGATGAGCAAGCAGAAGAAGTCTGTGCTATTATTCGTCAATTAATAGTAGAGCTTTACGATAATGATGTAGCAGAAAAGACCCGTATACTATATGGTGGCAGCGTTAATGCAGGTAATGCAAAATCACTTTTTTCAATGCCTAATATTGACGGAGGATTGGTTGGTGGAGCAAGCTTAAAGCTTGATACATTTGAAAAGATTGTAAAGCACGACATATAAGATTGCTGCTGTTATGCCCTCCGGTGCTTTGTCCGGGGGGCATTATGTCTACAAAGCAATAAATATAATGACATCACCCGTTACCGAAATCAAAGATTTCGAACGGGTCCCGAGTCATTGAAACTCGAGGCGGGGGATATGCCCCCGCCTGAGATAATAATTCCTACCCGCCACCTAAGAGGTGGGGGAAATCTTCATTCTCGTTATAGAAAGGTATGGATTAATTATGCTGAAAAAGAACGGATTTATACCCTCAGACGGCCCCATACTTCTTGTGGTAATGGACGGAATTGGTATATCTGAGGTTGCAGAAGGAAATGCAGTAAAAAACGCTTATACTCCAAATTTAAATAAACTTATGAAAGAACACCCGAATATATTGATTAAAGCCCACGGAACAGCTGTGGGGCTTCCCAGTGATGATGATATGGGCAATTCGGAGGTAGGACATAACGCAATTGGTGCCGGCCAGATATATGCGCAAGGAGCCAAGCTTGTCACCGAGGCAATAAAAAGCGGAGAAATATTCAGAGCCAAAGGATGGGGAGAAATACGTTCGAATTGTGTTTCTAAAGATTCAACTCTACATTTTATCGGCCTTTTCAGCGACGGAAATGTTCATTCTCATATTGATCATTTAAAAGCCATGATAGTTCAGGCAAAAAGCGAAGGCATCAAAAAGGTGCGTGTCCATATTCTGCTTGACGGACGTGATGTGGGTGAAACATCCGCTCTTGAATATGTTACACCGTTTGAAGCTTTTTTGAGTGAACTTAATGATTCGACATTCAATGCCAGAATAGCCAGCGGCGGTGGCCGCATGTTTATTACCATGGATCGTTATGAAGCGAACTGGAGCATGGTCGAGCGGGGTTGGTACACCCATGTATTAGGTGAAGGCAGATTATTTAATTCTGCTACTGAAGCTATTGAGACCCTCAGAAAAGAAACAAAGGCTATAGATCAGGATTTACCTGCTTTTGTAATAGCTGAAAATGGTAAACCGGTGGGAACAGTTGAGGACGGGGATAGTGTTGTCTTCTTTAACTTCCGTGGTGACCGGGCAATTGAGATATCAAAAGCTTTTGAAGATCCGGGATTTAAGTATTTTGACAGGAAGAGATGGCCTCAGGTTACTTATGCCGGTATGTTGGAGTATGACGGAGACCTTCATATTCCAGCCCGTTATTTGGTCAATCCTCCTTCCATCAAGAATACAATGAGTGAGCATCTTGTTAAAACGGGAATTAGCCAGCTGGCAGTTTCCGAAACACAAAAATACGGGCATGTTACTTATTTCTGGAATGGTAATAATTCAGGCAAGTTCAGTGATTTATTAGAAACCTTTATTGAGGTTCCCTCGGACATAATACCCTTTGAGCAAAGACCATGGATGAAGGCTGCAGAGATTACCGACAAAGTAATTGAACAGTTAAATACCGGAAAATATAAGTTTGCCAGAGTGAATTTCCCTAACGGTGATATGGTAGGACATACAGGTATTTACCAGGCTGCAAAAATCGCCGTAGAAACCGTTGATCTCTGCTTAGGCAGATTAATTCCCGTAATTGAGAAGCAAAATGGTGTTATGATTATTACTGCAGATCATGGAAACGCAGAAGAAATGTATGAGGTTGATAAAAAAGGAAATGTAAAAACTGACAGTAATGGTAAGATTAAAGCAAAGACCAGTCATACCCTAAGTAAAGTTCCCTTTATTATTTATGACAAGCAAAATTNCGGGAAATACAGGCTTAAGGATGGAGAATTCGGTCTTGCAAACATTGCTGCAACCGTTGTAAATCTGCTTGGTTATGAAGCTCCGGATATTTGGGAAAGGTCTATGATTGAATTTAAATAGTATTTTATTGATTTTTAAAAAAGTATAGGTTATTATTGATGCAGGGATTTATAATCCCTGCTTTTTAATAAAAACAAATAAATGGAGCATTGAATGCGCATATTATGTATTGACTATGGTGATGCCAGAATAGGTGTTGCAGTCAGCGATCCTTTGGGATTAACAGCACAAATGCTGGAAACAATAAAGTGGAAGAACGATATCCAAAGGCCTGTTCAAAGAATCAAAGAGATTTATGACGGTTATAATTGTGAAGCAATTGTGGTTGGCATCCCCCGTAACATGGATGGCACAGCAGGACCACGGGAGATAAAAACCAGAGAGTTCATAAAGCTTTTGGAAACTGAGTTGCCCGAAGCAAGAATAGTACCTTGGGATGAAAGGCTGACTACGGTTATGGCTCAACGCGCTATGCATGATATGGGTATTGTTGCGAAAAATCAAAAGAGCAGAATTGACCAAATGGCAGCTGCTTTTATTTTGCAAGGATATCTGGATTCTATAAGATAGATGTCCTTGTTTATATTTGAAAGGAGAATAACATGGAATACGAAAATGAAATTATTGAATTGACCGGCGAAAATGGTGATTCCATCAAATGCGAATACCTGGATACGGTATTAGTTGATGAC